>Ga0070741_10000371_pt1 | contig 167667 bp, 165 predicted proteins | sample Coa_R1_4_FD_66440 | JGI IMG/M metagenome (GOLD analysis project Ga0070741, IMG submission 66440) | Surface soil microbial communities from Centralia Pennsylvania, which are recovering from an underground coalmine fire - Coalmine... | ecosystem: Environmental > Terrestrial > Soil >... | reverse complement strand
AGGTCACGCCGGCCGGTCGCAGGCATCAACGACCGGCCGTGCAAGGCTGTAACCAGCAACTTCGTGGTGGAGACGATGGGACTCGAACCCACGACCCCCTGCTTGCAAAGCAGGTGCTCTAGCCAGCTGAGCTACGTCCCCGGGGTCGTTCGATCGTATCGGTCGAGATCTCGGTCACCCGTCGCAGATCGGGAAGAGGTGCGGTGTCGTGATCGCGATCGACCACGCCACTGGGTCATCTGGCTTTCGGTGGACACGTCGTCGCCGTCGACGTCGCGCAACTCGTGATCGTCCCATCCAGGGGCGTGGAACAGGGGCAGACGGTGACTCGACCAGCGGGCATCGGTCGAGCGGTGCACGTTGCGTTGCCCCGGAGCGTCGGTAGCCCTGCGACGGCGGGCGCGCCGGCCGCCCGCTCCGAATTCGACGTGAACCCGCCCCCTGATGTCTCGACCGAGACGGAAGGCAGTGCGGGCAGCCGCTCAGCCGCGCCGACGGGTCAGGACCGGACGGTGTCGACGAGGGGCTCGCGACGCAGCGTGCCGTCGGGCTCGACGAACACGGCATCGATACCGTCCATCCCGACGAGCTCGGGCCGGGCGCCCGCTCGCAGCAGCCAACCCGCCGCCAGCGCAGCCGGGACGCTCACGAGGAGCCATACCGCGAGGATGATCAGAACCGCCATGTGTCCCCTCCCCGATCGGTCCGTCCCATTTGCGCATCATGTTCACGGATGGCAAACGAGCGCTATGGCCCGATCAGGTCATTTTGTCTCACCCTGCCGGGTGGTGACAGGCATACCCCGGTGGCTGCCTTCGTCATCCTTCGGCAACAAGGCGCTCCAACCTGAGCCCTGATTGTTCCCGTTCGAGTCGTTCGAGCCAGTACGGGCTCTCGAACAGGGCGAGCAGCGTGCCGTCCCGGCGGGCGAGGACCGCGACCCCGCTCATCGCGCGCAGCTTGGCGGCTGAGGCGGCGTCGGTCCGGCGGGCCACCTTGTAGCCCGTGGCCGACAATTCGACCGGCGCACCGAACTCGTGCTGGAGGCGGTGGACGGCGACCTCGAACTGCATCGGCCCGACCGCAGCGAGCACCGGCGCCTGGTCACCGAGCGCATCGTCACGCAGCACCTGCACGACACCCTCCTCATCGAGCTGGGCGATGCCCGTGCGGAACTGCTTGAACCGCCCGGTGTCGCGGACACGGGCGATGGCGAAGTGCTCGGGCGCGAAGCTCGGAATCGTCGGGAACGTCACCGGCTCGTCGACCCACAAGGTGTCGCCTACCCGGATGTCGCCCGCGTTCACGAGACCGACCACGTCACCGGGATACGCCGTGTCGACCGTCTCCCGCTCCTGGCCGAACACCGAATGGGCGTACTTCGTCGCGAACTGCTTGCCGGTTGCGCCGTGCGTCACGACCATGCCTCGCCGGAACACGCCGCTCGCCACCCGTATGAAGGCGATGCGGTCGCGGTGCGCGGGATCCATGTTGGCCTGCACCTTGAACGCCAGTGCCGAAAACGGCGCGTCGAGATCGCGAGGCTTGCCGTCTTCGTCGTCGCGTGGCGACGGCGCCGGCGCAAGGTCGACAACGGCGTCAAGGAGGAGCCGCACCCCGAAGTTCGTCAGCGCAGAACCGAAGAACACCGGCGTCGTGATGCCGAGCAGGAACGAGTCGAGGTCGAAGCCGGAGCCGACCGCGTCGAGCAACGCGAGCTCTTCCTGCGCGGCTGTCCACGCGGCACCCTCATCGGCGGCAGCCCGCTCCGCGTCGACAACCTCTTCGAGCGCTTCGGTTGCGCCACCGGCGGTGCGGGTGAAGCGCACGAACGAACCGGTCCGCCGGTCGATCACACCCCGGAAGTCGCCAGAAGTCCCCACCGGCCAGGTGACCGGTGTCGGACTGACGCCGATCAGCTGGTCGATCTCGTCGAGCAGCTCGAGCGGGGCGCGGCCGGGCCGGTCGTACTTGTTGATGAACGACAGCAGCGGCAGGCCACGGTCGCGGCACACCTCGAAGAGCTTGAGGGTCTGCGGTTCGATGCCCTTCGCCGCGTCGAGGACCATGATCGCGGCGTCGGCCGCGGCGAGGACGCGGTAGGTGTCCTCCGAGAAGTCTCGGTGACCGGGCGTGTCGAGCAGGTTCAACACCCGGTCGCGGTAGGGGAACTGCAGCACCGTCGACGTGATGGAGATCCCCCGCTTCTGCTCGAGCTCCATCCAGTCCGACCTGGCCCGCCGGCGTTCGCCTCGCGCCCGGACCGCGCCGGCCTCGGAGACCGCGCCGCCGTACAGCAGGAACTTCTCGGTCAGGGTGGTCTTGCCAGCGTCGGGATGGCTGATGATCGCGAAGGTCCGGCGGCGCGCGGCTTCGACGGACGGCGGCGGGATCACTCCGCCAGTGAACCAGCTACACGAAGGTGATCGGCGCGCCCACCGCTTCGTACGAGGCCTTGATCAGCCCGCGGGTGCGGGGATCGCCCGACAGGTTCTGCGCCATCCGGTTCATCACGTAGCCGGCGGCGATGCGGTTGTCGGGATCGACGAAGCCCATCGAGCCGCCCGCGCCGGAATGGCCGAACGACCCAGCGCCGCCGTACGGCGCGAACAGCGACGCGGTGAAGAACCCGAGCCCGAAGGTTGTGTCGAAGAACAGGATGCGGTCCGCGCCCTCGGTCTGGGTCGTGCGAGCAGCCTCGACCTGGCTGGGCGTGAACAGCGGCGACGCGGGCGCGTCGGGTAGCGCCTCGACGAGCCCGGCGTACATCCGCGACAGCGAGCGGGCGTTGGTGATGCCGTTGGCGGCGCCGATCTCGGCGGCGTGCACCGCTCGCGAGTTCCAGCAGTCCGCTGCGAACGCCCCGTTCAACGTGAGCGCCCGCCCCAGCAGCGAGTCGGGCCCGATGAACTCGGCCAGCATCGCCCGGAGCTCCTCGCTTTCGCCCGCGCCTTCGGGGATCAAGCTTCCGATGAGCGGCGAGACGCGGTGCTCCTCGGATTCGGGCAGCCCGATCCAGAACTCGAGACCGAGCGGCTTCGCGACCTCCTCGGCGAAGAAGGTGCCGAGGCTGCGCCCATCGACGCGGCGGATGACCTCACCGACGAGCCACCCGTAGGTCAGTGCGTGGTACCCGTGCGCGGTGCCCGGCTCCCACACGGGCTGCTGCACCGCCAGCGCGCCGACGGTCGTGTCCCAGTCGAGCGCCTCTTCGAGTGAGAGGCGCTTGTCGATGACGGGCAGGCCGGCTTTGTGGCACAGCAGCCAGCGCACGGGGACGTGCTCCTTGCCGGCGGCTCCGAACTCCGGCCAGTAGGTCGCGACCGGTGCATCGAGGTCGAGTTGCCCGCGCTGCGCGAGCAGGTTGGCGCACACCGCGGTGGCGCCCTTGGTGGTGGAGAACACCAGTTGCAGTGTCGACTCGTCGTAGGGCCGGTCGGTCAGCGGGTCAGCGACGCCGCCCCACAGGTCGACCACCTTGCGTCCCTCGACGTGCAGGCAGAACTGCGCGCCGACGTCGCCGTGTTCGGTGAAGTTCCGCGCGAACGCGTCTCGCACCGCTTCGAACCCAGGCTCGACCTCGCCATCGATCGGCACCGCAGTTCCCCCTTGCAGGCCCAGTTCCCGAACGGGTGTCTACGAGCCGCGGCCGGTGCGCGGCAAGTCGGCGAGGCGCATCCGGCGTGCGAGGATGCAGGTCGTGGACGGACCCCCGGTCGACCGCACGCTGCTCGACGAGGCGGTCGCGCTCGCCCGCGAGGCGGGTGCGAACACGCTGCGGTGGTTCGGGTCGGACGGGCTCGTGGTCGACCAGAAAGGCGACGGCACACCGGTCACCGAAGCCGACCGCAGCACCGAGCGGCTGGTTCGGGAGCGCCTCGCCGCTCGCCATCCCGGCGACGCCATCGTCGGCGAGGAGGAACCCGACGTGGCCGGCACCACCGGGCGGCGGTGGGTGATCGACCCGATCGACGGGACCAAGGCGTTCACGCACGGGGTGCCGCTGTACTGCACGCTTCTCGCGATGGACGACGAGCACGGGCCGGCGATCGGGGTCATCGAACTGCCCGCGCTGGGTGAGACCGTGTACGCGGGCCGCGGGCTCGGCTGTTTCCGCAACGGCATCCCGGCGCGGGTCAGCGAGCGCGCCGAGCTCCCGGGGAGCTACCTCACGACGTCGGGGTTCGACTACTGGAGCGAGTCATCACTCGCCGCGGTGCGGGCCTCCGGCCTGCTGATGCGCACATGGGGTGACGGCTACGGGTACGCGCTGGTCGCGACCGGGCGCGTCGAGGTGATGGTGGACCCGTCCGCCGCCCGGTGGGACCTCGCGGCCATGCCGGTCATCATCGGCGAGGCCGGCGGAGTGTTCACCGACTACAGCGGCGCGCCGCGCGTCGACGGCGGCAACGGTGTCGCCAGCAACGGCCGGTTCCACGCGGAGGTGCTCGCGCTGCTCAACGCGTGAGCGACGCCGTCAGCACCTCGACGCCGCCGTCGGTGACGAGGACGGTGTGCTCGAACTGCGCGGACGGTGATCCGTCGAAGGTCGTGATCGTCCAACCGTCGTCCCACTGCACGACATCGGGTGCGCCGAGCGTGAGCATCGGCTCGATCGTGAACGCCATGCCCGGCCGCAGCCGCGTCCGGTCCCTCGGCTCGTCGTAGTGATGGACGTACGGGGTGGAGTGGAACTCCTCGCCGATGCCGTGCCCGACGAGCTCGCGCACGATCCCGAGACCGTTGCGGTGCGCATGCGCCTGGATCGCGCGGCCGATGTCGCGCACCCGGCCGCCGGGGCGAACCGCGGCGATGCCGGCGTCCAGGCACTCCTGGGTCACCGTGACGAGCCGGCGGACCTCCGGTGCGACCTCGCCGACGAGAAACGTCGCCGAGCAGTCGCCGTGCATGCCGTCGAGGTAGATCGTCACGTCGCAGTTCACGATGTCGCCGTCCACGAGGGCGCGGTCGTCGGGGATGCCGTGCGCGACAACCTCGTTGACCGACGTGCACACCGACTTCGGGAACCCGCGGTAGCCGAGCGGGCTCGGATACCCGCCTTCGGCGATGCAACGGTCGTGGACCACCGCGTCGAGCTCGTCGGTGGTGACGCCGGGCGCCACTGCGGCACCAACGGCGTCGAGCACCCGCCGAGCCGCCCGGCACGCGGCGCGCAGACGGTCGATCGCAGCGGGATCGGTGAGCGGCTCGAGCACGCGGCCCGACGGCCGGCCGCCGTTGTCGACATACGGAGGACGGGGAATCCACCCGGGCACCGGCCGCGGCGGGCTGACCCGTCCCGGGCGCACCGGCTGCCGTGTCACCGCCATGGCCCCATCGTGGCCGCGATCGGCGCTCACGACGACGGCTGGCCCGCCCCGGTGCATGCAGCCGACGGTTCCGGCGCCTGCGGGGCGCCCGCGTACGCGTCGACGAACTGCTGCACCCGCGGGTCGTTCACCGCCTGCACCTCGAGGCGGTGCTCCCACGCCACGAGCACGACCGGTGCGTCGAGGCCCGCATACGGCGACACGATCACCTTGGGGTGCCTGGCGAGCGCGTGCAGCGTGTCGAGGTCGGTGCCGCTGATCGCCGGGTCGTGCGCGATCCACACCGCGCCGTGCTCGAGGGAATGGACGGCGTACTCGTCCGGCGGCTGCTGGTCGTAGAACCCGCAAGTCAGCGGCACCGGGTTGTGGTCGCCACCCGACGGCGGCTTCTTGCCTTTGTAGTCGACCGGGCCTTGCGTGTGCGCCCGGCCCGGCGCCCGCTCGACCACCACGCCCGGGATCTTCGAGCCGGGATCGGGCGCGCCGCCTCCGCCGCTGCACGCGGGCGCCGCGACGATGCATGCGAGCGCGACGCACGAGGCCCGCAACCACGAACGCATGGGCGACGACGGTAGTTGCCGGCTCAACCGCGACCGCGTCGCGGTCGACAACAGTGAGGTGGCACGCCCGTTCGAGATCGTCCTGGCCGACGACGACCCGGTGCTGCGGGATTTGCTCGTCCTCAACCTCGAGGCCGAAGGGATGGTGGTGCACACCGCGAGCAACGGCGCCGAGGCGTTGAAGCAGGTCGCGTCGCACAAGCCGGATCTCGTGGTGCTCGACGTGATGATGCCGGTGCACGACGGGCTCGGCGTGCTGCGCGCGATGCGGGACGAACCGTCGACGGCGAGAATCCCCGTCGTGCTGCTCACCGCACGAGCAGGCGAATCCGACATCGCGGACGGTTGGGACGCGGGGGCCGACTACTACCTGACGAAGCCGTTCCGGCTCGAACAGCTGCTCGAGTTCATCGACGAGCTCGCCAGCGTGGACCGTGCCCGCAACTGATCGGCGCTGCTGATCGGCGCTACTGAGCGACCTGCGAGAGCCGCAGCCGCCGGCCCGACGACGCGAGCGGCGGCGTCTCGGGGCGCCGCAGCACGCCCCCCGCGGTCACCGGGGTCCCGGGCTCCTCAGGCTGGTCGGACGGCACCGGCAGGTTCCGGTCGACCGCGAGGCAGAAGCACGCGCCGCCGCCCGGCGTGTCGGTGAGGACGATCTCGCCGCCGAGGAGACCGGCCAGCTGCCGGCACAGGTAGAGACCGAGGCCGAGTCCACCCTGACGCCTCGTCAGTGACTGGTCGAGCTGCACGAACCGCTCGAAGACCCGTTCGTGGTCCTCGGGAGCGATCCCCGGCCCGTGGTCGGTGACGAAGAACAGCAGCCGAGCACCGGCAGCCATCGCTTCGACCTCGATGGGACCGTCGGGCGCGTACTTCGCCGCGTTCTCGATGAGGTTCACGAGGATGCGATGCAATTTCGACTTGTCGCTGCGCACGCGCCCGGTCACCTGCTTGACGGTCGCGACGACGCGGCCACCCGCGACCGCCGCGGTCTCCGCGACGACCCGGTCAACGAGGTCCCGCAGGTCGAGATCATCGACCCGTACGGTCGTGGTCGACTGCTCGGCGGCAGCGACGAGCAGCAGCTCCTCGATCAACCGGCTCAGCCGCTCGCCGTAGTCGACCGCGCCTTCGAGCAACTTCGCGCGGCGCTCGTCGTCGAGCCGGTTGCCCAGCCGGCTGATCGTCTCGATCGTCCCGATGATCGCCGCGACCGGTGTGCGCAGTTCGTGCGAGACGGTGGCGACGAACTCGGCCTTCTGGCGGTTCAGGTCCAGTTGCTGGCGGTACGCGTTGTCGAGCTCTTCGTACAGCCGTGCGTTGCCGACGGACAGGTCGGCCTGCACCGCGAACTGGCCGAGTGTGCGGGCCCGTTCGCTGTCGCCGGTGGCCGGACGACGATCGAGATATGCGGCGAGGATCACCGGCGAACCGGACGCGGCACTCGACACGGCAAGCACGAGCGTGCGCGCCGGGGGCAACGACAGGCGGACGGGGAGCAGGCGCGCCTCGAGGTCGATCTCGCGCGGCTGCGTGTTCTCCATCGCCAGCTCGCGCAGCGTGTCGACCGCGTCGCCGCTTGCGGGGCGGAACCCGCGGGCGTCAACGATCATCCCGAGCCACTGGCCGTGCGCGTCGATCCCGCAGCAGATCGCGCCCGTCGAGTCGAGCAACGAGCGGACCTGTTGCGCGGCGATGACCAGCGCGTCCTGGAACGAGCGCAGCCGCGACGTGTGCCCGGACGCGTCCAGCAACGCCGCGACCCGGCGGCGCTCGTGTTCGTGTCGGACCGACTGGGTGTGCACGACCACGACCAGCACCCCAAGCAGGATCGCCACCGGGACGAGCAACGTCATCGGCACCCACCACGCACTCGTCACGTTCGGTGCATCGGCCCTGGTCGGACAGCTCTTGAGATCCCCGCGGACGGACTAGCCCGAATGGCGTGGTGGCACCGTCACTGTTGGTCACCGCGGCATGGCCCGTCGCGAGTGTCCAGAAATGAGCCACTTGCCTCAGGCGGCGCCCCTCAAGGTTTTCGTTGAATGGCGCCGACAACTGACGCGGAGATGCGCGTCAGACGAAGGGAGTACTCGAATGGGCGAGCGCACGGGTGACGCCCACCTGATCGAAGAGCACCTGCCGTTGGTCAACCACGTGGTGCTCCAGGTCGCTGCACACTTCCCCCGCTACGTCGACCGCCAGGAGCTCGCCCGGGCCGGGGCACTCGGGCTGGTGGAGGCCGCGCAGCGCTACGACGAGAGCCGTGGTGTTCCCTTCGAACGGTTCGCCGCCCGCCGCATCCGCGGCGCCATCCTCGACTCGGTGCGGGCGGCCGACTGGGCACCCCGGTCGGTGCGCACCCTCGGCCGCAAGCTCGAGCAGGTCGAGCAGCAGCTGGCCAGCGACGACGGCAAGCCACCGAGCCCGCACGACGTCGCCGAGGCGCTCGGGCTCAACCAGGAGGAGCTGCACCGGCTCCGTGACCGCGTGTTCCGCTCGGTCGTGCTGGCGCTCGATCACGTCGTGACCGCCCCCGACGACGAGGACCTGACCCTGCTCGACGTGCTGGCGGACCGCACGGCGAGCGAGCCGTCCGAGGAGCTCGAAACCCGCGAGCTGCTCGGCTACCTGCGTGACGCCGTGGGCCTGCTGCCGGAGCGGCACCGCATCGTCATCGTCGGCTACTTCCTCGAGGGCAAGAGCTCGCTTGAGCTCGCGCAACTCCTCGACGTCACCGAGTCGCGCATCTCGCAGTTGCGGAGCGAATCGCTGCAGATGCTCCGCGAAGGCATCGAGGCGCAATACGCGGCCGTGAGCGTGGAGGACACGCCACGGGGTCGCGCCGCCCGCCGGCGGGCCGACTACGCGCAGGCGATCGGCGACGCCAGCAACTGGCGCGGCCGGCTCGTCGCGTCCGCCTGAGTCAACTGAGCGCGGCACCCTCGAACACCGCGGCCTTCACGCCGCGCCGCGCCAGTTCGGTCAGCATCGCGACTGGGTCGGCCAGTGCCGCGAGCCCTGCGGCGCCGGATCGACGGAGTTCGCCGCGCGCGGCAGCGGTGACCGCGAGCGCGGCGACCGCGCCCGCCGCGACCGCAGGCCGGTCCATCGCCCCGAGCACCTGCACGTCGCGCGCCGCGCCGCGCCGGCCGCGGACCTCGACGCGTACCGCGCCGAGACCGCCCTCGGGATGCGGTCGGCGCAGCATCGGCAACCGTGCCGTGATCCGGTCGCGCCGGTTGGCGGCCAGCCGGGCGGTGACGCGCTCGACGCCCGAGAACACCGGCGCGAGCAGCAGCGCGTCGGGGAGCGCGGCGCGGTAGCAGTCCGCCCCGCCGATCGGATCCGGGAACCAGCACAGCTCCCGCCCCGACCCGGCCCGCCGCTCGACCCACCGACCGTCACGCCAGTCGACGGCGACCGAGCCGAGCGCGCGGTGGTGGGTGGACGCGCAAGCCGGCCCGCCGGTGCCGACCTTCGCCACGTGAATCTCGTCGACGTGGTCGAACCGCGAAGCCACGTGCGCGGCGAGCAGGCAGGTGAGGCCCGGCGAGAACCCGGCGCCGACGGCGAGCGCCACGCCGTGGCTACGGGCGACGCCGTCGAGCGCGAGCAGGCCGCGCACGTCGGCGACGTCGTCGCTCACCGACACGACCGCGATCCCCTGCTCCAGGTACCGGCGGGCGAGGGAGACGTGGGTCCCGCTCGGGCCCGCGAGCAACGCCACCGACACGGCTTGGGCTGCGCCCGGCAGGACGTCATCGGCGGATGCGGGCGCGGCCCGTTCCGGCCCCAGCGAGGCAACGACGGCACGGACCTTGTCGGCGTCCGGGTCGTGCACGACGATCCGCTCGACCTCGTCGGTCGAAGCGAGCTGCCGGGCGGCCCGAGCGCCGACGGCGCCGGCCCCGGCGAGCGCGACCCTCACCGGGCGCTCAACGCAGGTCGGGACCGCTCAGCTCGCGCCAGCCGCCCTCCTGCGGCGGCACGCCACCGGAGCCCCGGACGCGCAGGACGGCGGCGATGATCGCGGCAACCCCCAGAGCGACGAGTGCACGGCGGATGTTCTTCACGGTGGGGCTAGCAAGAATCGAACTTGCGACCTCATCCTTATCAGGGATGCGCTCTAACCGACTGAGCTATAGCCCCGTGTGGCCCGAGGTGGCCTCAGGCGCGACGAGGTTATCCAGCTTCGTCAGGGGCGGTGAACCGGGGATTCCGCGACGGCGGGCTGGACCGTCTCCTCCTCGAGGACCGTCACGCGGACGCCGCCGACGAGATCACTGATGAGGTTGAACAGCACCGCGACCAGCACGTTCACCGCGGCCGCGGCGATCGCCAGGATGAGGCCGATGAGGAACGTGGCCCAGAACACCGTTAGGCCGTCGAAGCTGAACGTCTCGAACGCGCCGGCGTCCTTGAAGAATCCCTCGACGTCGCCGATCGTGCCGGTGGCCGAAGCGATGTTCCACAGCACCACACCGGCGACCATCAGCACGACGAACAGGCACAGGTAGAACACCAGCGACACCTTGAGCACCGACCACGGATCGACGTGGCGGATCACGCGGCGGACCTTCCGCGCGCGGAGGCGACTGAGTCGGCGCCGCTCCCGGCCGGTCAGTCGCTTCGGGCCGTTCGTGGCGCTCTCGGAGCGCGCTGTGCGACGAGTCGTGCCGCGCCGGCCATCGTCGACGATGAACCGCCGGCGCCGCGCCGGCGCGCCCTTGCCGTTGGCGGCACCCTCACGGACCGGGTCACCGACGATGTTGCTTGCGGCGGCCTCCTGGGCCGCGGCGAGCCCCGGCTCATCGGCTGACACAGTCCCGAGTGTAAGGGATCGACCCCCTGCCGGAACCGGCACAGCCGGCACCGACGGGCTCGCGCCGCGCGCGAGCGGTCGCGCGCGTACCCGCGAGTTCGACGGCAACTTCGACCTCGTCGCCGTCGGCCTCGAAGGACAGCAGCCGGGCGCCGTTGGCCTCGGCCAGCGTCTCGGCCGCGTCGCGCCCATCGGCCGCGCCGGCGAGCGCGGCCGCGTCGGCCGCGGTGCGGGCGCGGGCGCGGGCGGTCGCGGCCTCCCCGAGCCGAGCGACGATGATGATCGCGCCCGCTGCCGCCAGAACCACGACCACAAACAAGGGCAGCACCTGTCCGTGCGCTCCCCGAGCGCGCATGGCGCCTCCTCGATGTACGAACCGATCGCGGGGGAAGCGCCGCGGGCGCCGCGTCAGACGTGCGGCGTCAGTCGTCGTTCGACAGGACCGGTGCCACCGCGGCGACCGACTGGCCCTCGTCGAGGTTCATGACCCGCACACCGGTGGCATCACGGCCCTGCGACGAGATGTCACGCACCGGGATGCGGATCACCACACCGCCCGACGCGATCACGAAGATCTCGTCGTCGATCCCGACCATGAACGCGGACACCACGAAGCCCTTCTTCGCTGTCAGCTTGATGGCGCGGACACCCTGGCCACCCCGGCCCTGCCGGTTGAAGTGCTCGAGCTGAGTCCGCTTGCCGTAACCGGCGTCGGTCACGATCAGCATGGCGACGTCTTCGCGGCAGGTGTCGAGCGACACGACCTCGTCGCCGGCTCGCAGCTTCATGCCCCGCACACCCGCCGCGGCACGGCCCATGGGCCGCACGTCGTCCTCGCTGAAGCGGATGGCCTGGCCGAGCTTGGTGACCATCAAGATGTCGTCGCCGCCGTTGGTGGGGATCACCTTCACCAACTCGTCCTTGTCGCGCAGGTTGATCGCGATCAGCCCGGTTCGCAGCGACGAGTCGTACTCGTTGAACTTCGTCTTCTTGACCTGGCCCTGCTTGGTCGCGAAGAACAGGAACCGGTTCGTCTCGTAGTCCCGGGTGTCGATGATCGCCTGGATCCGCTCCTCGGGCTGGAGCTGGAGCAGGTTGACGATGGCGGTGCCGCGAGCCGTGCGATCCTTCATCGGGATCTCGTGCGCCTTCAGGCGGTACACGCGGCCGCGGTTCGAGAAGAACAGCAGGTACGCGTGCGCAGTCGTGGTGAGGATCTGCGTCACGTAGTCCTCGTCACGCAGCTTGGTGCCCGCGACGCCACGACCACCCCGTCCCTGGGTGCGGAACGTATCGGCCGGCATCGTCTTCACGTAGCCCTTCGCCGACAGGGTGACGACGAGGTCCTCGTCGTCGATCAGGTCTTCGATGTCGATGTCGCCGGTGTCGAAGGTGATCTTGCTCCGCCGTTCGCTCGCGAACTTCTCGCGGATCTCGGCGAGCTCGGCCTTGATCACCTGGCGGAGCTTCTTGTCCGACTTCAGAATTGCCTCGAGCTCGGCGATGGTCTCGCGGAGCTTCGCCATCTCCTCTTCGAGCTCGGTGCGCCCGAGCCGAGTCAGCCGGCTGAGCTGCATGTCGAGGATGTACTCGGCCTGCACCTCGCTGAACCCGAACGGCTTGGCCATGAGCGCCATGCGGGCCGAGGCCTTGTCGGCGGACGCCCGGATCTTGGCGATGATCTTGTCGATCATGTCGAGGGCCTTCAGCAGCCCCTCCACGATGTGCGCGCGGTCGCGCGCCTTCTTCAACCGGTACTCGGACCTCCGGGTGATGACCTCGACCTGGTGGCCGACGTAGTGCTCGAGCGCTTGCTTGAGGTTGAGTGTCCTCGGCACCCCGTCGACGAGGGCGACCATGTTGACCGCGAAGTTCGTCTGCAGCGGGGTGTGCTTGTACAGGTTGTTGAGGATGACGAGTGCTGGCGCGTCCTTCTTCAGCTTGATGACGAGCCTGGTCTTCCCCTGCGCCGACTCGTCGTTGACGTCGGCGATGCCGTCGACGACACGATTCTCGACCAGCTCCTTGATCTTGGCCGCGGTCGTACCGATGCCGGTCTGGTACGGCATCTCGCTGACGACGATGAGGTCGTTGCGGGCGCCTTCTTCGATCTCCGCCACGGCCCGCAGGCGGATCGACCCTCGCCCCGTCCGGTAGGCGTCGATGATGCCCTGCCGGCCCATGATCTGCGCGCCGGTCGGGAAGTCGGGTCCCTTCACGAACTGCATCAGGTCGTCGACGGTCGCGTCGGGATGGTCGAGCAGGTGGACGAGCGCGTCGATGACCTCGCCGAGGTTGTGCGGCGGGATGTTCGTCGCCATCCCGACCGCGATGCCCTGGCTACCGTTCACGAGCAGGTTGGGGAACCGAGACGGCAGCACCTTCGGCTGGGTGAACTCGCCCGAGTAGTTCGGCTCGAAGTCGACGGTGTTCTCGTCGATCCCGTCGAGCATCCGCATGGCGAGCTGCGACAGCCGGCACTCGGTGTAGCGCTCCGCGGCCGGGCCGAAGTCGGGCGAGCCGAAGTTGCCGTGGCCGTCGACGAGCGGGTGACGAAGCGAAAAGTCCTGGGCCATGCGGGCGAGCGCTTCGTAGATCGCCTGGTTGCCGTGCGGGTGGTACTTGCCCATCACCTCGCCGGTCACGCGGGCACACTTCATGTGCGTTCGGTCTGGCCGGGCGCCAATGTCGTACATTCCCCACAGGATCCGGCGGTGCACCGGCTTCAGGCCGTCACGCACGTCGGGCAGTGCCCGCTGGGTGATGACCGACATGGAGTAGTCGAGGAACGACCGCTCCATCTCCTCCTGGATCTCGATCGGCTCGATGTCGCCGAACTCCAGGTTGCCTTGGTCAGACATCGTCTTCTCGCTCGCTCGTGCCGCGGGTCATCACGCCGGTGCCATCAGATGTCGAGGAAGCGCACGTCGTTGGCGTTCGTCACGATGAACTGCTTGCGGCTCTCGACGTCGTCGCCCATGAGGATCGACATCACCTCGTCCGCGAGCGCCGCCTGCTCGACCGTGACCTGCAGGAGCGTGCGCCGCGCCGGGTCGATCGTGGTGTCCCGCAGTTCCTCCCAGTCCATCTCGCCGAGACCCTTCAGGCGCTGGAAGTCCTTCTTGTGGTCGGGGTGCTCCGCGAGGAATGCCGCCTTGGCGGCGTCGTCCTTCAGGTAGATCTTCTCCCGGCCGACCTCGGTGGAGTACAGCGGCGGCTGCGCGATGTACACGTGCCCACGTTCCACGAGCTCTTTCATCTGGCGGAAGAAGAACGTGAGCAGCAGCGTGCGGATGTGCTGGCCGTCGACGTCGGCGTCGCACAGCGCGATCACCTTGTCGTAACGGCGCTTCTCGACATCGAACTCCTCGCCGACGCCGGCCCCGATGGCCGAGATCAACGTCTGGATCGCCTCGCTCTTCAGCATGCGGTCGAGCCGGGCGCGCTCGACGTTGAGGATCTTGCCCCGGATCGGCAGGATCGCCTGGGTTGCCGGGTTGCGAGCCGTGACCGCCGGCCCGCCCGCCGAATCGCCTTCCACGATGAACAGCTCGCGCTCTTCGCGTGACTTCGAGGTGCAGTCCTTCAGCTTGTCGGGCATGCCCGCGCCGTCGAGCAGCGTCTTGGAGCGGATGACGTCGCGAGCCTTGCGAGCGGCGATGCGCGCCTGGGACGCCGCGATCGCCTTCTTCGAGATCTTGTTCGCTTCGGTGGGGTTCTCCTCCAGCCAGTCACCGAGCTTCTCGTTCGTCACCCGGGTGACGAGCGAGCGGATCGACGTGTTGCCGAGCTTAGCCTTCGTCTGGCCCTCGAACTGGGGGTCGCGCAACCGCACGGAGATGATGGCGGTCAACCCCTCGCGGATGTCCTCACCGGCGAGGTTGTCGGCTTTCTCCTTCAGGAGGTTCTTCGCGCGCGCGTACTTGTTGATCACCGACGTCAGCGCGGTCTTGAACCCCTCTTCGTGCATCCCACCTTCGACGGTGTTGATGCCGTTCGCGAACGAGTGGATGCCGTCGGCGTTGTAGCCGGTGTTCCACTGGAACGCGATCTCGACCTCCTGGCCCTCCTCCGCGCCCTCGAAGTAGCCGACCTTGCTGAACAACGCCTCCTTCGTCTTGTTGACGTGCTTGACGAAGTCGATGATGCCGTTGGTGTACTTGAACGTGGTCGGTGGGGTGTCGTGACCCGGACGCTCGTCGGCGAAGCGGATCTCGAGGCCCTTGTTCAGGAACGCCATCATCTGGAGGCGTTCGAGGATGGTGCGGGCGGAGAAGTCGACGGAATCGAAGATCGTCTCGTCGGGCCAGAACGTGATGGTCGTGCCCGTGCGCCCGCGCGGTGCGTCACCGACGACCTTCAGCTTGCCCTTCGGCACACCGCCGTTCGTGAACTCCATCCGGTGCCGCTTGCCGTCGCGGTCGACCTCGACGATCAGGCGCTTCGACAGCGCGTTGACGACGGACACGCCGACGCCGTGCAGACCGCCGGACACCTTGTAGCCCTCACCGCCGAACTTGCCGCCGCCATGGAGCTTGGTGAGCGCGATCTCGACGCCGGACAGCTTGTACTGCTTGTTGATGTCGACCGGGATGCCCGCGCCATTGTCGACGACACGGCAGCCGCCGTCGTTCAGGATGGTGACGTCGATGCGGTCGCACCGGCCCGCCATGGCCTCGTCAACGGAGTTGTCGACGACCTCCCAGATGAGGTGGTGCAGCCCGCTCGGGCCGGTGCTGCCGATGTACATGCCCGGGCGCTTCCGTACCGGTTCGAGGCCCTCGAGGACCTGCATGTCCCCGGCGCCGTAGGTACTGCTTGCCTTCGCCAACACGCGGCCTTTCAAACGGGTGGATCGACAGGTGCTCCCATAGGGCCTGACCAGGGGTTTTGCAGGCCTCCTGACGGGATCACGATGCCATGAAGTCTACCAGTGGGGTGGGCCGATCCCCGTGTTCCGGACGCTCAGGAACGACCGATCCCGGGCCGCACGCGCACGTCGATCCGCTGGATCGCGGCCGGGCCGAATTCGGCCGCGAAACGGGCCAGGAGCTCGGCCTGCTCGTAGCGAAATCGTGTCGCCCACCCGGGGTCGTCGACGACGACGAGCAGGCAGCCACCGTCGAGGCTCACCGGTCGGGCATGCGTGGCGGTCTCCTCGCCGACGAGGGCGACCCATTCGGTGAACACCGTGCGAACCGCGGCGATGCCGGGCTCGCCGAGCGAGCGCAACACGTCGTCGAGGCCGGCGGCGAGCGGCCGGGGATCGTCGTCCCCCATCGGTGCGCCGGCGGCGCGTCGAGGTCGCTCACGCCCACTCACGCCGCGAGCACCGTGCCGTTGTCGATGCGCAGCACGAGCTCGGGCCGGGCGCCGGCCGGAAGCCCCGCCGCCGAGGTCAGCACGGTCTGTCCGGGGGGAAGACGCTGCAGCAGCGCGTCACCGTGCGCCTCATCGAGCTCGGAGAACACGTCGTCAAGCAGCAGCACCGGAGCCGACCCCGACTCCACGGTCACCACGGCATGCGCGGCCAGGCGCATGGCGAGCGCGAGCGAACGCTGCTCACCCTGCGACGCGTAGGTGCGGGCGGGGAGACCGTCGACCGCGAGCCACAGATCGTCGCGGTGTGGACCGACGGTCGACACACCCCGTCGCAGGTCGTCGGCACGGGCGCCGGCGAGCGCGGCCGCGAGCCCCTCAGCCGCCCAAGCTGACTCGTAGCGCGCCTCCACCGATGCCTCGGGTGCGCCAGCAAGCGCGCGGTACACGTCTTCGATCTGCGGCCGGGCGCGCGCCACGAGCTCGCGGCGTGCCCGGGCGAGGGCTTCGCCCGCCTCGACCAGCTTCGAATCCCACACGTCGAGCGTGAACGCGGCGGACTCGTCGAAACGGGTGCCACCCGCGCTCTGTTTGAGCAGCGCGTTGCGTTGCTTCAGCACCCGGTCGAGATCGGTACGCAGCTGGTCATAGCGGGGATGCAACGACACGAGCGTGTCGTCGAGGAAGCGCCGGCGCTCCGCGGGCGCGCCCTTCACCAGCTCGAGGTCGTCCGGGGAGAACACGCTGACCCGAAGCGCGCCGAGCAGGTCACGCGCCCGCTGCAGCCGCTGACGGTTCACCTGCACGCGGTTGCGGCCACCGGCGACGATCTCCGCTTCGATGAGCAGCTCACGCCCGTCGCTGCTGCCTTCGGCGCGCACGATCGCGCTTCGAGCACCGTGGCGGATCAACGCTTCAGGTGGCGCGCCCCGGAACGACGTGAGCGTCGCCAGGTACGCGATGGCCTCGAGCAGGTTCGTCTTCCCCTGGCCGTTCGCGCCGAGGATCGCGGTGAGCCCGGGTGCGAGCTCGACATCCGCCGAGTGGTACGAGCGGAAGTCAGTCAGCCAGACGCGGCGGACGAGCACCTCACGACACGCGGACAGGCATCAGGAGATACAGGAAGTCGTCGCCTTCGACCGAGCGGATCACCGCGGGCTTCAACGCGTCGAGGGTCGACACGACGACCTCGTCGCCGGGGGTCACCTCGACGCCGTCGAGCAGGTACTCGGGGTTGAACGCGACGGTCAGCTCGGTTCCTTCGAACTTCGCGTCGAGCTCCTCGTGGGCCTGGCCGACGTCCTGGGTGATCGCCACGAGCTCGAGGCCGTCGTTGCGCATCACCAGCCGCACCGGTGTCGCCTCACGCGCCATGAGCTTCACCCGCCGCAACGCTTCGAGCAGCGCCTCGCGCCCGACCATCAGGCGGTTCGGGTAACTCGACGGGATCAGGCCCCGGTAGTTCGGGAAGTCGCCTTCGATCAGGCGTGTCGTGAGCCGGATGCTGCCGACGGTGAACGACGCGTCGCGCTCGCCGAGGCGCAGCTCGACCGTGTCAGCGCCGGCGAGCACGCGGTTGAGCTCGGACAGCGCCTTGCTCGGCACCAGCACGCTCTGGCCCTCCGCGAGCACCGCCGCGCCTGGCAGGTCACGCACCGCGAGCCGGTACGAATCGGTGGCCACCAGGCGCAAGCCGCCCGCCTCGGCCGCGAGCAACACACCGGTGAGGATCGGCCGGGCGTCGTCGGAGCTCGCCGCCGGCACCACCTGGCGAAGCGCGACGGCGAGGTCACCCGCTGCCAGCTTCAACGGCTCGCCCGACGGTTCGGCCAGCCGCGGGTACTCCTCCGCGGGCAGAATCCGGATGGCGAACTCGGCCCGCCCGGAGGTGATGTGCGCCTCTTCGTCGTCGATGTCGACGACGACCGCACCAGCGGGCAGCGCCCGCACGATGTCCGCCGCGAGACGGCCGGGGAGCACTACCACGCCGTCGGTCTCACCGTTCACCGTGACCGCGACCTGGATCGTGAGATCGGTGTCGCTGCCGGTCAGCTGCAGGTCGCTGCCGCGCAGCTGCGCCCGGATCCCCGACAGCACCGGCATCGCACCACCACGGGTCGACACCGCCCGCCCCGCGCTGGTGAGCGCTTCGACGAGGACGTCACGTTCGCACCGGAACTTCACGCCGTCCTCCCCGTCCGCTCAGATCGGTGGTTCACAACTTCTCGCTTTCTGATTGCTTGGAATTCGTAGGAACGGAGATAGGGCCTGTGAATTGTGGATGGCTCTTCGTTCGTGCTGGTCGGAGTGTGTTTCGGTCGATGACGGTCGTCCCCAGCGTCGCGCAGGTCGCTGGGGACGCGTCGGACCCTTCCGGATGACCGGCCCGCTTGTCCACCGGGATCGGCATGTTGTCCCCGTTTCGCTGCACCGGGAACCCGCCGGCGTGTCCACAGGGTCAGGTGCCGTTCTTGATGAGTTGCGTGAGCTCGTTGACCTGATCGTAGATCTGGCGCTTCTCACCCATCTGCTTCTCGATCTTCTGGACGGCGTGGATCACCGTCGTGTGATCGCTCTTGCCGAACGCTTTCGCGATCTGGGGGAAGCTGAGATCGGTCAGCTCGCGACATACGTACATCGCGATCTGGCGAGCGTTGACGAGCGGGCGGGTGCGGCTGCTCGACAGCAGTTCCTCTTGCGACAGCCCGAACATCGCGGAAGTCGCTCCGAGGATCCGCTCGGTTGTGATCACCCGAGGCTGGTGGTCGTTCAAGAGGTCGCGCAGTACCCGTTCGGCCGATTCGACCGACAGCGGTTCGTTGTAGAGGCTCGTGAACGCAGAGACCCGCGTGAGCGCGCCTTCGAGTTCGCGGATGTTGTCGGTGATGTGGGTGGCGATGTACTCGAGCACCGCGTCGGGAATCTGCGTGGTGTGTGACTCGGCCTTCTTGCGCAGGATCGCCAGGCGCGTCTCAAGGTCGGGCGGGAGGATGTCGGTCACGAGGCCGGCCTTGAACCGGGTGCGCAGCCGATCCTCGAGTGCGGGCAGGTCGTCGGGGCGGCGGTCGCTCGACAGGACGATCTGGCGGCCCGACTCGTGCAGCGCGTTGAACGTGTGGAAGAACTCCTCGAGGGTCTCCTTGCCTCGTTCGAAGAACTGGATGTCGTCGACCATCAGCAGGTCGACGCCCCGGTAGCGGCGCTTGAACGAGTCGCCCACGCCGGTGCGAATCGAGTCGACGAACTCGTTGAGGAAGGTCTCGCTCGACACGTACCGCACCCGGTAACCGCGGTAGTTCTCGTGCACGTAGTGGCCGATCGCCTGGAGCAGGTGGGTCTTGCCGAGGCCTGCATGGCCGTAGACGAACAGCGGGTTGTACGCGAGGCCGGGCCGCTCGGCGACCGTGAGCGCGGCGGCGTGGGCGAAGCGGTTCGACGAGCCGATGACGAACGCGTCGAACGTGTAGCGAGGATTGAGCATGTCGCTCGGTCGTTCGCGAGGTGGTTGGACAGGCTGATCACCGTTCTGTCCGTTGGCGGTACTCCTCGTGCCGATCGGCCCGGATCCGGTGACGCCGTCAGGCTCGAAGCCCAAGGTGCCGAGCGGGTCGCGGGCCTCGCCCGGGTCGGCGGGCGCCGCGGTTTGCGGTTCGGCGTGGATCTCGACGCGGATCCCCACGTGGCCGGCACCGACGTCGGCCAGCGCGGCCCGCACCATGCCGAGGTACCGCCCCTCGATCCGTTCCTTCACCCAGGAGCTGGGCACGGCGAGCACGAGGGTCTCGCCGTCGCGGCCCACCGGTGTCGCCTCAGCGAACGAGGAGAGCCACACCGCCTCGGAGACCTGTTCACGGAGCACGTTCGCGCACGCCGTCCACAGGAGTTGCGGTTCGTCCACCAGCCTCTACGCCTCCACAGTCGCTCCGATTCCACAATGCCGTCCACACTCTGTGGAAAACGCAGCGTGAGCCGTTCTCCGCCGACCTGCTGCATCGTTCCGATCACCACGGGAGGGATGGCGGACGGTCCCCGGTCGACCCTGACCCAGGCGCAGATCCCGGCGCACCGCCCCCACCTCCCCCTGCGGCCGCGGCACCGTAGCACCCTGTCCACAGGTGTGCGAGGGCCGGAATCCACATCGCCACAGCCTGCCCGGATGCGCTCGCGAGGGCCGGATTGCCACTACCGGAGCCGGTCCTCTACCGTTCTGGACGGCGCGGCGTCGTCCGTGCCCGGCTTGCGCGCCGCTTCGCCGAGCGCCGTCCCCGGGCCATCAGACCGCGTACGGATCGAACAGCGATCGGCCCCCGCCCGAACCTCATGGGGTGCCGAGGGAGGCAAGATCGGGTGAAGCGCACCTACCAGCCCAACAACCGGCGCCGGGCCAAGCGCCACGGCTTCCGCCACCGGATGTCGACGCGGGCGGGCCGGGCGGTCCTGCGCGCCCGGCGGTTGAAGGGCCGCCGGCGGCTCTCGGCCTGAGATCTGTCTCCCACCCCACGGCAAGATGACGGCATCGCCATGGCAGTCGGCCGGGTGCGTGACCGGCGGACCTTCGAGGCCCTGCGCCGCTCACGGGCGCGAGGCCGGTCGGGCCCGGTCACGGTGATCACGGTGCAGGAGCCCACGGCCAGCGAGGCCCGGGTGGCATTCGCCATCGGGACGAACGTCGGGGGCGCCGTGGTGCGGAACCGGCTGCGCCGGCGCCTACGGGCCGCCGCGGCAGAACTGGCACTGCCTCCCGGGGCGTACCTGCTGCGCGTCGGCCCCGACGCTCGGTCGCTGCCCGCTGCCGCGCTGCGAGCCCACTTCGAGCAGGCTGCCCGAGCCGCCCTCGAGGCCACGCCATGAGTGTGAGGACCGTGACCGGGGCAGCGCCGGCGCACGCTCGGCCGACGCGGCGGGCGCGGGTGCTCATGGTCCCGATCCGCGGCTACCAGCTCATGCGAGCCGGGCGACCCTCCCCGTGCCGGTACGACCCGACGTGCTCGGCCTACGCGCTCGAGGCCCTGCAGGTCCACGGTGCCGCCCGGGGTCTGTGGCTCGCGGTCCGGCGGTTGCTGCGTTGCCATCCCTGGGGCGGGCACGGGTGGGATCCCGTGCCAGCCAACCCTCGACACGAGATTGAGAACACATGTTCGTAGCCGTCGACTTCTTCGCGCCGTTCGCCCAGGCGCTGGCGTTCTTCTACCAGTTGGTTCCCGACTACGGCGCCGCCATCGCCCTGTTCACGCTCACTGTCATGATCGTGCTGACCCCCCTGACCCTCAAGGGCACGCGGTCGATGATGATCATGCAGTCGCTGCAGCCGGAGATGAAGAAGCTGCAGGCGCAATACCGGGACGACCGCCAGAAGCTCAACGAAGAGCTGATGAAGTTCTACCGGGAGAACAACATCAACCCGCTCGGCGGGTGCCTCCCGCTGCTCATCCAGCTTCCGATCTTCTGGATCCTGTACCGGGTCATCTACGGGTTGACCCCCATCGGCGACGCGATCGTCAACAACGAGCACGTCCGGGGCTTCGTCCCGAAGTACCTCGACAAGTCGAGCGACCTGTACAACGCGCTGTACGGCAAGACCCAGATGCGGGCCTGGGGCATGGATCTGTCCCAGTCGGCGACCAAGGTGTTCGGCGAGTCGGTCGGCAAGGCACTGCCCTACATCGTGCTGATCGTCCTCGTTGCGGTGACCAGCATCATCCAGCAGCGCCAGGTGAGCGGACGGAATCCGGCGGCGCAGAGCAACCCGCAGCAGCAGATGCTGATGAAGCTCGGGCCGATCATGATCACGTTCTTCTCGCTGGTCGTGCCCGGCGCGCTGGTCATCTACTTCTTCGTGTCGAACGTGTTCCGGGTCGGTCAGCAGGCGCTGATCTCCCGGACGATCTACAACACCCCCGAGGCGAAGAAGCTGCTCGAACGCCAAGCGGCCGAGGCCGAGGCCCGCCAGAAGGCCGGCCCGCAGAAGGGCGGGTTCTTCCAGCGGATGCTCGGTGACGCGATGCCCCAGGTCGGTAAGCAGCGGCCGGGCACGAACGGCGGCAGGACGACGGCCAAGGGGCCTCAAGGCGGCCAGGGAGGCGGCGCCGGTGGGAGTGGCGGCGGGCGCACCCCGCCGGGCAAGGCGAGCGGTAGTGGTCGGACCACCCCGCCGAAGAACCGGCCGCCGGCAGCCCGGAAGAAGAAGCGCCGGAAGTAGGAGCCGATGGAGTGGGTCGAGACGACCGGACGAACGGTCGAAGATGCGAAGGACGCGGCACTCGATCAACTGGGTGTCGACGAGCGAGACGCGGAGTTCCAGATCCTCGAGGAGCCTCGAGCCGGGCTGTTCGGCCGACTGCGCGGTGAGGCCCGTGTCCGAGCCCGCGTGCGCCCGGTGGCCCCCCGACCGAAGGTCGAGCGTTCCGGACGGCGGCGCCGGCGGGAGCGCAGCGCCCGCACGGCGGGTACGTCGGCCCCGGCTAGCAGCTCCCAGCCGGAGCGGGCTCCCACGAGCGACGAGGTGCCGGCCGGCGACGGCGACGGCAGCGACGGTGGGGCGCCGCCGGCGCAGTCGGGCCAGGCCCGGCGCCGGTCGCGGAGCCGGGGTGGGCGGGGCCGCGGGCGTGGCCGTTCCGGTGCCAGCGGCCGGGAGATGGCGGCTGGCGCGGGGTCGACGACGGAAGGATCGGAGATGACCAAAGAGCTGACGGTCGACGAACAAGCCGCCATCATGCGGACCTTTCTCGAGGGTCTCGTCGACGCCTTCGAGCTCGACGGGACGATCGCTGAGGCCCGCGTCGACGACGAGACGATCGAATTGCGGGTCGACGGCGAGGACCTCGGTCTGCTGATCGGCCCCAAGGGCCAGACCCTGCAGGCGATCCAGGAGCTGGCTCGCACGGTGGTGCAGCGCCAGGCGTCGGGCACCCACCACGGCCGGGTCCGCATCGATGTCGCCGGTTACCGGCAGCGCCGGCGGGAGGCGCTCGAGCGGTTCACCCGCCAGGTAGCGGCCGATGTGCTCGCCACGGGGGTGGCGCGGGCGCTCGAGCCGATGCACCCGGCTGACCGCAAAGTCGTCCACGACGTCGTGAACGAGATCGACGGGGTGCAGACCACATCCGAGGGTGAGGAACCCCACCGGCGGGTGGTGATCCTTCCTGCACCACCGGCGGAGCCGTCCTGAGCGACCCGGACGGCGCGCTGCGCGCCCAACTCGAACGAGCTCGCCGGCTCGGCTTCCTCGGTCCCGGCCCGGTCGAGGACCACCTGACCCACGCCCGGGCCTACCATGCCGCCGTCCCTGCCCCGACCCGGGCGGTCGACCTCGGCAGCGGCGGGGGGATTCCCGGTCTCGCCCTCGCCTGGTGGTGGTCGAGCTCGCGCTGGGTGCTCATCGACGTGAAGGAGCGGCGTACGGCGTTCTTGCTGGACGCGGCCCACGACCTGGGTCTCGGTGAACGGGTGGAGGTTGTCACCGCGCCGGCCGAACGTGCCGCTCGTGACCCGCGCTGGCGCCACGCCTGCGACCTGGTGGTGGCCCGGTCCTTCGGGCCAACGGCGGTCGTCGCCGAGTGCGGGGCGGGATTCCTGCGACGCGGCGGGTGGCTGCTGGTGAGCGAGCCGCCAGTGTCCGAGCCCGACCGGTGGCCGGCGTCCGGGCTCCGGCGCTTCGGTTTGCGCGACGCCGGGCGGGTCGAACCGGTGCCCGGCGTGCACCTGCGCCGGCTCCGGCAGGTGGAGCCCACCGGTGCGGGTGTGCCGCGCCGGGAGGGCCTGCCCGCTCGGCAGCCGGCGTGGTGAGGTTCCACGTGAAACGTGGTCGAGGGTTCTTGACCGCGTGTTCCCCGAGGCACCATGATGCGCAGCAGTGAGCGACGCGCCGTCCGATCTCGTTTCACGCGGGCGCGCCATCTTCGAACGGCTCCGGGCGAGCCAGTCTGCGCCACAGGTCGAGGGTTCGACCGAACCGGCCACCGAGACGCCGCCGAACCCACCGGACGCCACCGAAGTCCCCGAACGGACTGAGGACGCCAGCGCGGCGGCGACCGCGAGCACGATCGTCGAGTCACCGCCCCAGACCGAGTCCGCCGAGCCAACGCCCGGAACCGCCGAGGAGCCCGTCCTCGACGGGCCGAGCGCCGGTGAACCCGCGACCGCACCAGGCCCGGCCGACAACGGCCCGCGCGACTTCCGCCGCCCGACCCCCCGGATCATCGCCGTCACCAACCAGAAGGGCGGGGTGGGCAAGACCACCACCGCCGTCAACCTGGGCGCGGCCACCGCCGATCTCGGCTACCGGGTGCTGGTCGTCGATCTCGACCCGCAGGGCAACGCCACCACCGGCCTCGGCCTCAACACCCGCGACCTCCACGCCTCGATGTACGACGTCATCCTCCGCGACGCCCCGATCGAGGACTGCATCGAAGCGACCTCGGTCCGGAACCTGTTCGTCGCGCCGGCGAGCCTCGACCTCGCCGGGGCCGAGATCGAGCTCGTGCCCGCGTTCAGCCGGGAGCTCAAGCTCCGCCGGGCTCTCGAGGAGATCCGCGACGACTACGACTTCATCTTCGTGGACTGCCCCCCGTCGCTCGGACTGCTGACGGTCAACAGCCTCGCCGCCGCCACCGAAGTGCTCGTGCCCATCCAGTGCGAGTACTACGCGCTCGAGGGTCTCGGTCAGCTCTTGCGCAACGTGACCCTCGTGCAGAAGAACCTGAACCAGGGTCTCGAGCTCAGCGTCATCGTGCTGGTGATGTACGACGCCCGCACGAAGCTCAGCGACCAGGTTGTCCACGAGGTGCGGGAGCACTTCGGCGACAAGGTTGCACGGACCGTGATCCCCCGCACCGTCCGCTTGTCGGAGGCACCGTCGTTCGGCCAACCGATCACGGCCTTCGACCCCTCGTCCCGGGGCGCGATTGCGTACCGGGCGCTCGCGAAGGAGGTCAGCGGTGGCGCGCCGTAGCGGTCTCGGCCGGGGACTTGGTGCTCTCATCCCGTCGGAAGCAGCGGCCGCGAGCACCGGCGGCCCGCTCCGGCTCACCGAGCTACCGGTGAGCGACATCGCCCCGAACCCGCACCAGCCTCGCCGTGCGTTCGACGAGGAGGCGCTTGCCGCCCTCACGGCGTCGGTCCGCGAGCTCGGGGTGCTGCAACCCGTGCTGGTCCGCCCCGCGGGGGAGGACCGGTTCGAGCTGGTGGCGGGGGAGCGGCGCTGGCGGGCGGCGAAGCGCGCCGGTCTGCCCACCGTTCCCGCCATCGTGCGGGAGGTCGACGAGACCACCTCGCTCGAGCATGCGCTGGTCGAGAACCTCCATCGCCAGGACCTCAACCCGCTCGAGGAGGCCGCTGCCTACCAGCAGCTGATCGAGGACTTCCACCTCACCCACGACCAGGTGGCGGCCCGGGTCGGCAAGAGCCGGGCCGCGATCAGCAACACGCTGCGGCTGTTCCAGCTCCCGCCCGCGATCCAGAAGCTCGTCGCCGACGGGCAGCTGTCCGCGGGCCATGCCCGTGCGCTGCTCGGGACGCCCGACCGCGCCTACCAGGAGCAGCTCGCTCGGCGGGCGGTGAACGAAGGGCTGTCGGTCCGTGAGGTCGAAGAGGCCGTCCGCCAGCGGGTGGAGCTGGCCGAGGCCTCGGTCCCCGACGGGAGCGGGACACCGGTCGCGCTCGCAGGCGGGGCCGTGCGGAAGCTGCGGGCGCCGGGCCTGCTCGAACTCGAGGAGCTGTTCTCCCAGTACCTCGACACCCGGGTGAGCGTCACGATGGGTCCGCGCCGGGGCAAGGTCGTGATCGAGTTCGCCGACCTCGAGGATCTCGAGCGGCTCTACCGCCGGATCACTGGCGACGCCGAACCCGAGCCCTGAACCGGCAGTATGGTGTGACACCCGTCACACTCAACGCTCGACTGGCGCTGGAGGATTCCGGCCGCGTGAACCTTCTCTTCACGTTGTCCACAGCTGTGGTCAACGCTGTGGGTAGAACAGCAGGTCAGCGACCGGCCGGAGCCTGGACCCAACGGCTGAAGGCGCGCGTGAGGGTTCGCGCGAGCTCGCCGGTGTGCTCGACGACGCTGGCTGCGGTGCCGATCTCGCAGACGACCGCGGGCATCCGGGTTTCGCGCAGGATCGGGGTCCGCATCCCGCTCACCGACCCGCGCCCCGCGTACGTCTCGGCGGCCAGTTCGTCGCAGAGCAGCTCGGCGAGACGCCGGCCACCGACGGATTCGAACGCGCCGGCCGCGTAGAACGACAGCGCACACCCAGGTTCGTCACGTACCGCCAGGCCGACGAACGCGTCCGCACCGAAGCTGTTCGCCTCGGCCGCCTGCACCGACCCGTCGGGATGGTGGAGCACGACCACGTTGGCGCCCGCTTCCGCCAGTGCCCGCCCGACCGCGTCGGCGAGGGCCGCCAGCCCGCCGGTCTCGCCGACGCAGAGGCGCCGGCCGGTGAGGTGGCGCGGCGCCTCCCGAAGTTGCTGGACCTCTCGCACGACCGCGACCGTCGGTGCCTGATCTGCACCGCGCGCGACCCGCTGGAGGGCGGCCACCGTGTCGGGTCCGCACACGCCGTCGACGGTGATTCCCATGTTGCGCTGGAACTCCTCGAGCGCGGCGACCGTCCGCGGCCCGAAGATCCCGTCGACCCGTCCGGCGTCGAAGCCGAGCGCGCCGAGGTCCTGCTGGAGCGCGGCGACGTCGTCGCCGCGCAGCATCGGCGCCTTCAGGTACAGCAGGCGATCGCCGATGCGGTAGCCGGCCTCGACCAGCGAGCTCCAGGTCTGGTCGCCGCAGACGCCGTCGACCCGCAACCCGCGCCGCGCCTGGAAGGCGCGCACGGCGTCTTCGGTGGCGGGTCCGTAGGTGCCCGGCGGGTCACCGCTCGCGTCGAAGCCGAGCGCAGCGAGGCGGCGCTGCACGTCACGCACCGCGTCGCCGGTGGAGCCGGCCCGAAGGGGGAGATGGTCGCTCACGAGGCAGGGGCAGGGAGAGGGTGGCGCGGGAACGAACAAGGCCCGGGTCGACCGACCCGGGCCTTCACGCTACTGCGCCTGCTGCGCGGCGCTCTCAGGCGATGAACTCGCTCAACTCCTGCAGCAGCTGACCCTTGCCCTTCGCCCCGATCATCCGCCGCACCGGCTGGCCGTCACGGAACACGATCAGCGTCGGGATGCTCATGACCTCGAAACGCCGGGTGACGTTCGGGTTGTCGTCGACGTTCAGCTTCGCGACGCGAACCTTGCCGGCGTGTTCGGAGGCGATCTCTTCGAGGATCGGGGAGATCATCTTGCACGGCCCGCACCACTCGGCCCAGAAGTCGACGACGACGGGCTCAGTTGCCGCGCCGATCTCCTCGTCGAACGTCGTGTCGGTCAGGGTGCTGATGCCCTCAGCCATCGTGTGTCCTTCTTCGGTCCTTGGGGTGGGGGAACGGGGTCATGAACAACCGGTTGCCGTTGTGCATTCCACCGCCGGTCATCAGTGGTTCTCCAGCCAGCGCTCGGCGTCGATCGCGGCCATGCATCCCGAGCCGGCCGCGGTGACCGCCTGCCGGTACACGTGGTCCTGCACGTCGCCGCACGCGAACACGCCTTCCACGTTGGTCGACGTCGCGCCGGCGCCGAGTCCGGTGAAGAGATAACCGTTGTCGTCCATCGTCAACTGACCCTTGAACAGGTCGGTGTTCGGCACGTGGCCGATCGCGACGAACAGCCCGGTGACCGGCAGGGATCTCAGCTCACCGGTGACCACGTCACGGACCTGAAGGGCTTCGACGGTGCCGTTGCCTTCGACGTCGACGACCACGCTGTTCCACAAGAAGCGGATCTTCGGATTGGCGAATGCTCGCTCCTGCATGATCTTCGAGGCGCGGAGCTGGTCACGACGATGGACCACCGTGACCGACCTCGCGAACTTCGTCAGGAAGAGAGCTTCTTCCATCGCGGAATCGCCACCGCCGACGACGGCGATGTCGTGGTCGCGGAAGAAGAAGCCGTCGCAGGTCGCGCAGGTCGACACGCCGTGGCCGAGGAGCCGCTGCTCGTTCGGCAGGCCGAGCATCAGCGCCTGCGCGCCGGTCGACACGATCACCGCGCGCGCCCGGTAGGTGGGCTCGACCGCGTCGGGATCGCCCACCCAGATGCCGAAGGGGGAGCTCGAGAAGTCGACCTTGGTGGCCCTCATCGTCTGCAGGTCGGCGCCGAAGCGTGCCGCCTGGGCCCGGAAGTCCGTCATCAGTTGCGGGCCGAGCACGCCGTCGGGGAAGCCCGGATAGTTCTCCACCTCAGTGGTGAGCATCAGCTGTCCGCCGGGCTGGTCGCTCGTCGACGACGGCTCGCCTTCGAGCACCAGCGGCGCAAGGTTGGCACGCGCGGTGTAGATCGCGGCGGTCAGCCCCGCGGGGCCGGATCCGATGATGACGACGTCGCGGGCGTCGGTGACAGCCATCTCGCTGCTCCTCGTCGATACTCCGGGGCCGTCAACCTGATCGTGGTCGCCGGTGTTCCCCGCCGTCAGTCCGCCGCCCGGGCCGGCTTGCGCCGGGGCCAGAGGACCAATGCGGCGACCAGGGTGAGCACCACGCCGATGATGAGGTAGGCGGCCCACACGTGGTCCTCACCGAACACGCTGTCGGGGAGGTAGTTGTTGAGCAGCCGGATGCCGAGCACGACCGCGAGCAGCAGCGCCGCGCTCGCGAGCACGGTGGCGAACAGACCGAACACGAGCGCTCGTGCGACGGTCATGACCGGGCCCGTCACCTTGTCGTGCACGGTCCCGACGACCTTCACGATCGAATCGGTCGCCTGCGCCGGCCAGTCGTCGGTGCGGACCGAGGAGTTCGTGACGTCGACCCTCTCCGGCATGGCGGCAGCGTAGTCTCGGGCTCCGTGACCGCCCGAGCGGTGCTCGCCCTTGCCGTCGCGGCCGCAGTGTGCGTGCTCGGTGCGCTGATCCTCGGTGAGTACCAGTTCACCGGTTCCACGCCCTACGTGACCGGGTTGCTCCTTGGCCTCATCGTGTCCGAGTTCGTGCTCGAGGTCGGCAAGGTCCGCCATCCCGCGGTGGGCATCACGTGCGCCGCGCTCGTGGCCGGAAGCCTCCTGTGGGCGGCGTGGATCTCCTCGGGAGAGGGCCTGCGGCCGTTCCCTGCGTCGGCGTGGGCGGCGATGGCCATCGGCGCGGTCGCGGCGGGCGCCCGCACCTGGGGCCTCGGCGGGCGTCGACGGCACGACCACGACCCTGACGTCACAACGGCTGGCTGAACAGCGTCGTGCAGGATGGATCGTCGACTTCGATGACCGTCGTGCCCGACAGGTCGCGGAAGACGAACACGATGACGGGCTGACCGGCGAGCGTGGCCCGCCCGGCGACGATCGCGTCGGGCCTCCGGAAGCAGGGGAGGGATCCGCCGCTCGCCGCGCTGATCTCAGGCGTGGGGGACCGGGGTGGAGCAGGTTGCGCGGCACGGTCCGAGGCGGCGGCTGCGGAGAGCTGGGACCGCAGGGCGCCGAGGAGGCCGGCGCGGTCGGCGAACGTGCCGAAGTCGACCACCGCGCCGCCCGCGGCGGTCGCGCTCGCTCCGTCCGAGGTCGTCGCGCCAGCCGTGCTCGCCACCGAGTGGCCCCGGTCCCGGGTCGCGATCGCGATCGTGCCGACCAGGCCGGCGACGGCGACCGCCGCGGCTGCGATCGCCGCGACCCGCAGGGCCCGCCGGCGGCGGTAGCCGGCGAGATCGACGGGCAGCGTCGCGACAGCGGCGGCGATCGACGCGTCTCGCCGGTGTGGGTCGGGGCTCACGGGTTGCGCGATCGCCGCCCGCACGGCGCGCAGCTCCTCGACCCTGGCGGCGAACGCGGGGTCGTTGGCGAGCCGCTCCATGGCGTCGTCGTTCGGGTCGCCGTCGAGGATCGCGGTAGCCAGCTCGTCGTCGCGGGGGTCGGTCATGGTCTCGGGATCTGACGCTCGGGGTTGGTTGCCGGGTTCCCACGGAGGCGGTCGGCAACAGCCCCGCGCCCGCGCGCGATGCGGGAGCGAACCGTGCCAGGCGGGATGCCGAGCACCGTCGCGATCTCCGCGTAGTCGAGCCCGCACACGTCACGCAGCACGACCGCGGCGCGGAAGTCGTCCGGGATCGCGGCGAGCGCCTCGTCGATCGTGAGCCGATCGGTGACCGCGGTTGCCACGTCGGTCTCGTCGGCCGGCGCGAGCACCTCACCGTCGGCCGGCTCGGGCCGGCGTGCCCGGCGGCGCAGCTCGTCGAGGCACGCGTTGGTCGCCACGCGGTACGCCCACGTGGAGAACGACGAGCGTCCGTCGAAGTGGCGCAGGCCGCGCACGATGGCGACGAGCGCTTCCTGGGTGGCGTCGTAGGCGTCTGCGTCGTTGCCGGTGAGCCGGCGGCAGACGTGGAACAACCGGTCGTAGTGACGGCGGAGCAACCTGTCGAGTGCCGCTCGGTCGCCGCGCTGTGCAGCGGCGACGAGCACCGCGTCGTTCGGTCCGCTGATCGCCGCGACGTTAACCGGTGGTGGTCGCGCTGATGTCGATCTCCGCGATGCGCGCATGGACGCGACCGCCGTTGTCGAGCGCGCCGTCACCGAGGTCCGTGATCCACACCAGGACGACTGAGCCCTGCCGGCCGCCGAGGTCGTAGCTCGTCGTGCCGCTCGGGATCGCCCGCCGCGACGCAACCGGCTCGCCGTAGCCGGCGAGGTCAGGATGGGTCGAGTCGCTCACGTAGATCTGCACCGCCCAGTCGTTTGTCGGCGCGTCGATGGAGAGCTTCGCGAGCTTCGTCGGGTGATCGAGGGTCAACACCAAGCCGACTCCCGGCTTGAGCCGGCCGAAGTTGCGACTGTCGTAGCCCGTCGTCTGCCACACCGTCGCGGGATCGCCGTCGGTGACGTTGCGGACGTCTGCGTCGTTCTCCTCGCCATCACCGGGGGGCGGGTCGAACGCGCCAACGCGGGCGATGGCGAGCGACTGGGTGCCGGTGGTGCCGGGTGGCGTGCTGTTCGACCGGGTCCCGCCGCTGACCAGCACGCCGGCGAGGATCAGCGCGGCGCCGGCGAGCACGATGACCAGTGCCGGCACCAGCCAGCCCCGCTCGGTGCGCACGAACGCCGGCGGCGGAGCCCGCGGTGGGGTGGCGTCGGCAGGTACTCCCGCACCCGTCACGCTCGTCGCCACGGTGGGATCGCGTGACGGTACGGGCAGGGGCACAGGCACCGGCTCCGGTGGCGCGGCTCGTGCCGCGGCCAGCAACGCGGCGCGAAACGCGCTCGCGGATGGGTAGCGCTGGTCCGGGTCGCGCGCCAGCGCGCGCATCACGACTTCTTCGAGCTCCTTCGGGATGCCGGCGCGCACGTTGCGCGGTCGCAAGGGTTCGCTATGCAGGCGCGCCAGCGCGGTCGCGGCCTCGGTGTCGCCCGTGAACGGCACTCGCCCGCACAGTGCCTCGTACAGAACGACACCGAGCGCGTACACGTCGGCGCGCGCGTCCACCGCGTGTCCCTCGACCTGTTCGGGGGCGAGGTACTTTGCCGTCCCGAGCAAGGTGTTGGTCGAGGTGAGATCACTGCCGGCCGTCGCGATCCCGAAGTCAGCGACGAGCACGCGACCGTCGGACGACAGCAGGATGTTGCCTGGCTTGACGTCGCGGTGCACGACACCGCTGCGATGCGCGGTCTCGAGCGCGTCGGCGACCTCGGCGACGATGGCGATCGCCTGCGTGGGCTCGAGCACGTGATGCTCGTCGAGGTATTGCCGCAGTGTCCTGCCATGCACGAGCTCCATCACGATCGCTTCGAGCTGCTCCTCGGAGCAGGTGTCGTAGATCGACACGATCGAAGTGTGGGACAGGCGAGCCGCGGCGAGCGCCTCGCGGCGGAATCGCTCGACGAACGACGCGTCCGCTGCGAGGTGTGGGTGCAGCAGCTTGACGGCGACCTTGCGGGCGAGGGTCTTGTCGGTCGCCTCCCACACCTGGGCCATCCCACCGGTCGCGAGGAGACGCTCGAGCCGGTAGCGGTTCCCCAGCTCGCGCCCGGTGAGGGCAGTGGTCGACGCGCCGTCAGTCACGGTGAGGGCAAACGTACGCGGCGCCGCCCGCCGGGATCACCTCGCGCCGGGCGGTTGCTGCCACGTCACCCCCATGACGCGCGGACCTGCGTGGGTGCCGATCACCGCGCCGATCACGCCGATGCGCAGCGACTCGCGCGGGTAGCGCGCGGCGATGAGCTGGAGGAACTCGTCGAGATCGGGCGCCATCCCGTGGCACACGCACAATCGCTCGACCGCAGGCTCGGCGAGCAAGCGGTCGGCGAGCCACTGCAACGCCTTCTTCCTCGTGCGGGCCTTGCCCGCTTCTTCGACCTTTCCGGTGCTCGCGTCGATCAGCGGCTTGATCGACAGCAGATTGCCGAGCAACGCCTGCGCGTTGCCGATACGACCACCCTTCTTCAGGTTCTCGAGCGTGTCGAGCGCGCCGATGATGTGGGTACGCGTCGACATGTCCTGGACCATCGCGACGATCTCGGCGGCGCTCCGTTCGTCGCGCGCGGCTTCGGCGGCCGCGATCACCTGCTCGCCGAGGCCGAGCGTGATCGACCGGGAGTCGACGACGTGCACGGCGATGCGATCGCTGACCGCTCGGGCCGCGGCCTGCGCGGATTGGAGCGTCGCGGACAGCTCGGAGGACAGGTTGACGCAGACCACCTCGCTGGCTCCGGCGTCGGCCGCGGCACGGAACGCCGCTTCGAACGCGCCAGGCGCGGGTGCGGCGGTCTCGGGGAGCTCGGGCGACTCCGCGAGGCGGCGATAGAACTCCTCGACGCTGAGCTCGGTGCGGTCGGTGAACTCCTCGGCGCCGAAGCGGATCGTCAGCGGCACGATCGTGATCCCGAGCCGGTCGGCTTCCTCCTGCGTGAGGTCGCACGAGCTGTCGGTGACGATGTGCACGGTCATGGGGAGGGCAGGTTAGAGCGGCACGGGGGTTCGCTCAGCGTGACGCGCTCGCCGCGTGCCTCGGCCGGCGCCGGCGCCGGTGGGTTCGCACGATGTGGCGCCCCCACCACCCGGCGAGGAAGCCGCCCGCGCCGATCGACAGCACCAAGCCAACGCCGGAGAACGCGGTCGAGCGAACCGTCACCCGGCTCCGCGCGATGACCATCCCGCCATCCGGTGTCTCGAGCGTGACGTCGAGCGGCGAGTCGCCCGACGCGCGGGTGCGGACGTCGATCGGCAAGCGGGTGGTCTCGTCGGTCAGCGTGAGCCGGATGCGCCCGTCCTCGTGGCCGGGGAACAGCAGCTTGTTGCCCTGCAGGACGACGTCGACGGTCACGGGATAGCCGGTGGCGAGCCGCAGCGTCAGCGAGACGACACCGTCGCGGGCGGTGAACGTGATCGTCTGGTGCGGCGGCGCGTGGATCTTCGCGAGCTCGGCGCGCACGCCGTCACGGACGCCGTTGAGGTAGGCAGCCCGCTGGTCTGCGCTCAGCCCGATCGCGCCCGCGGTCAGCGCCCGCCGCTCGAGGTCGGCGGCGCGGGGGTTGGACGAGTCCAGCATCGAGCCGTACGACGACACGGTCGACTCGGCAGAGCGGATCCCGTCGCCCACTTCGCCGAGTCCGTCCGACGGCGCGGGCACGAGCGCTCGGCTCAGCGGTGTGCTCCGGCCGCTGGTCTCGCCACGGCTTCCCACGCGGGGCACGGTCGCGAACAGGGTCGACAGCGTGATCGGCTGCACCAGGCGGTTCGCCGACGGACGTAGCGAACCGAGCAGGGTGTCCAAGAAGCGCGGGTCGATCGGCCGGTCGTCAGGCAGCGTGAAGGCGATCGCCCGGTGGTCGGGCGGGTCGTCGAAGTAGAGGACGGCGAGGTCGGCGATCACGTGGTTCGCGTCGACGACCGGATCGCCGGTCGAGCCCGCGTGGGCCGCAAGCGCACGGTCGGCGGCGGCCGCTTCGATGCCGTTGCTGTCGGCGAGGTCGAAGGGCTGCGTGAGGGTACGGTTGAACACCCGCTCTTCGAGCGGGCTGAGCGCGTCGTCGGGTATCAGCATCGACGTCACCCCGCGCGCGTGCAGATAGCGTGCCGCGTCAGCGGTGAGCCGGTCGTCGGCCACGTAGTCGGTGGCCGACAGCGCACCGAGCGCGCTGGCGACGGCCTGGGTGCCGAGGTCGTAGACGCGACCGAGCTCGGTGTCGAGACCCGCGTCGAGCCAGTCGCTCGGATGCACGCGCACGTACGGCACCAGCGCGAGCTCCCGGCCGGCTGTCGCGCTGCGCAGCGAGGCGATGACCCCCTGGTCGAGCGCGGTGATGGTGTCGCCGGTGGTCGTGATCGTGAGGGGGACGTCGGGATGGGCGGCGAGCACGGCGGCGGTGCTCAGCAGGCGGTCGTGGTTGATCGGGTCGAGCTGCACGCTGCCGTCGGGCTGGTGCGCGATCGGCGTCACCGCCGGGACCACGAGCGCCACACCGAGCGGGGGGAATGTGCGGTCGGCGGGGAGCCGGATCAGGTAGGTGCGCAGTTGCTGGAGTGTCGCGCCATGGTCGATCAGCGAGATGACCACCGGGTAGACGCCCTGGCCGACGCGCACCGCGGGATGGGACGGGTCGACGGGCGTGGTGCTCTCCGGGTCCCGGGTGGGCACGGTGATGACGAGCGCGCCGGTCGCGTCCGCGGTGGCGGGCACCACCACCGGCGAGCCCGGGACCGGCGTGCGCAGCAGCCGGCCGTCGAGCGACGCCTGGAAGTCGGTGCGGGTCGGCACCGCACCGCGAACCTCCACCCGGATCGTTGCCCCGGCGGGCGCGCCGCTGACCCGCAGGCGGATGACGAGGTCACCGTCCGGCTCGACGACCCCCGTCTGGCCGAGCAGCTCGAGGATGCCGGCGCTCGCCTGGCCCGACGGCTCGGGTGCGGACGTGGGCCCGGCCACGGCGGCCGGCACGCAGGCCATCACGCTCGCGAGGCACACGATCGTGCCGAGGAGACCGGCGAGCCGCGCAGTCACGTGAGCGTTGCGGACAGCACGGCCAGCCCGCCCGGTTGGAGCTGGAAGCCGAGATCGAGGTAGAGGCGGAGCGCGGCGTCGTTCTGCTCCTGGGTGTTGACCATCGCGCGGTCGACGCCGCGGCGCTTCATCCAGCGCAGGCCGTCGACCACCAGCGCGGTAGCGCACCCGCGCCGGCGCGCGGACGGGTCGACGGCGAGCCGTTGCAGGAACCCGCGCGATCCCGACCGGCCGCTCACCGCGTAGCCGACGAGACGCCCGGAGGCCTCCGCGACCCGGAACCGGCTCGCCGGTGTCGCGCCGATGGCTTCGTCGAGGCCGGGCTCGTCGAGGCGCCAGAAGTCGTCGAAGCAGCGCGCGTCGATCGCGAGCGCGGTGGCACGATCGGCGCGCCGGGCGCGGCGCAGACGGAACGCAGGTCGCGGCTCGCCGGCGGTGCGTGGTCCCGGGTCGAGACGGGCGAGATCGTGCGCGAGCAGGTGGAGGCGTTCACGAACGGTGAACCCGGCCGCGACGAAGGCATTGGTCTCGGGGGCGGTGAGCGCGGCCGTGATCGCCTCGGTGTAGCCGCGCTCGCGCAACACCGCGCAGCACCGCCGCACGACCTCGGGCGACGGCGGTCCCGCGTCAGACAGCGGCGCGACGTAGGCCACCCGCCTGTCGCCCCGCCAGGGACCGACCCGTAGGCGTTCTCCACCCCACCGCAGGAGGTCGGCGCTCGTCCGGGGTGCCACCGCCGACGGAGACTAGGGCGGACGCGGTGAGCCAGTCCGGCGCGGGTCACGTCCCAAACGCGGCGCTTCGGGCGATCTGGGGGCGGCACCGACGCCGTCGCGTCGTCCCGGCGGGACCCGGCGCGCTCAAGCAAGGGCTCGAATCGTTCGATGTTCCAGGGTCGTCGCTGTTGGCCGACCGTCGCCGGGAGAACGTGTGGCCGAGCTCCAGGAGCTGCTGCAGTACCTGATGGAGGTGCGTGGCTCCGACCTCTACGTCAAGGTCGGGTCGCCACCTCACGTGCGCGTGGACGGACGGCTCGGCCCCACGCCGTTCCCGCCGGTCGATCCCGACCAGACGCACGCGCTGGCCGAGCACGTCGTGCCGCGGCACCGCGTGTCGCATCTCGAGAGCACCGGCGAGCTCGACTTCGCGCTGAGTGTTTCGGGAGTCGGCCGGTTCCGCGTGCACGTGTACCGCCAGCGCGGCTCGCTCGCGCTCGTGTTCCGCCGCGTGATGCAGGGCATCCCGTCGTGGGAGCAGCTCGGCTTGCCCGCGTCGGTCGAACGGCTCACCGACACGTCCCGCGGCCTGGTGCTGATCACCGGTCCCGCGGGCTGCGGCAAGACCACGACGATGAACGCGCTCGTCGACCACATCAACGAGCACAGGGCCGCGAACATCATCACGATCGAAGACCCAGTCGAGTTCCTCCACGCCGACAAGCAGTCGATCATCAGCCAGCGCGAGGTCGGCACCGACACGTTCCGTACGTCGGAAGCCGTGCGCCGCGCGCTGCGGCAGGGGCCCGACGTCCTCGTCGTCAGCGACCTCGAGGATCTCGCGACGCTCGAGGCGGTGCTCGCGGCCGCGACGACCGGTGTGCTCGCGCTCGTCACACTGCCGACCACGAGCGCGGCCGACACCATCACGTGGCTGGTCGACTTCTACCCACCGCACCAGCAGAAGCAGGCCCGTCACCTGCTCGCGTCTGCGCTGCGGGCGATCGTGAGCCAGCGGCTCCTCGAACGGGCCGACGGCCGCGGTCGCATCGCCGCCGTCGAGGTGCTCGTCAACACATCCAAGGTCTACGACTGCATTGTCGAACCCGAGCGGGCGACGGCCCTCGAGCGCATCATCGCCGAGGGCGAGTACCACGGCATGCAGACCTTCGACCAGGCGTTGTTCGCGCTCTACAAAGACGGGCTCGTCAGCCTGCGCGACGCGCTCGCGGTCGCGTCGCAACCCGAGGACCTGCGCATCGCGCTGCAGCAGGCCGGGTTGTCGCCCGCGTTCTGAGCGCTCGCGATCTCCGCTCAGGGAGGGCCGGGCAGGCCTCTACGCTCGGCGCGGTGATCCTGGAGCGCGTTCGGCCGATCCTCGAGGAGACCCGCGAGCTCGCGGAGCGCTTCGACGCGGCCGGGCACCGCCTCTACCTCGTCGGCGGCATCGTGCGCGACCTGCTGGCGAACCGGCCGATCGACCAGCCCGACCTCGACCTCACCTCCGACGCGCGGCCCGACCAGATCAAGCGGTTGCTCACCGGTTGGGCCGACGCGGTGTGGACCCAGGGCGAGCGCTTCGGCACCATCGGCGCCCGCCGTGGCGAGCGGAGCTACGAGATCACGACCCACCGGGCCGAGGCCTACCAGCCCGACTCGCGCAAGCCGCGCGTCGTGTTCTCCGACGCGATCGAGACCGACCTGTCACGGCGCGACTTCACCGTGAACGCGATGGCGCTCACACTGCCTGAGCCCCATCTGGTCGACCCCTTCGACGGAAGCCACGACCTGCTCGTCGAGCACCGGCTGCGCACGCCGCTCGCGGCGTCCGAGTCGTTCTCCGACGATCCGCTGCGCATGCTCCGCGCGGCGCGGTTCATCGCGGGTTACGGGCTGCACCCGGACCAGGAGATCGGCCTCGCCATCGGCCAGCTCCGGCATCGGCTCGAGATCGTTTCGGCAGAGCGCATCCGCGACGAGCTCGACAAGCTGCTCACGGTCGAAGACCCGAGCCCCGGCTTGTGGTTCCTGCACGAGACCGGCCTGTTCGACGAGTTCATGCCCGAGATCTCGAACTTGCGCCTCGAGCAGGACCCGATTCACCGGCACAAGGACGTGCTCGCGCACACCTTCGCGGTGGTGTCGAAGGTCCGCGCCCGCAAGGCCGACGGTTCACCCAACCTCGTCGTGCGCCTGGCCGCGCTGCTGCATGACGTGGGCAAGCCGAAGACGCGATCGGTGACCGCGCACGGCGTGTCGTTCCATCACCACGAGGTCGTCGGCGCGCGCATGGCGCGTGAGCGGCTCATGGCGCTGCGCTACCCGACCGAGCAGGTCGAAGCGGTCAGCCGGCTCGTGTTCCTGCACCTGCGCTTCCACGGTTACGGCGAAGGTGAAGGCGGCTGGACGGACAGCGCGGTGCGCCGCTACGTCCGCGATGCCGGCGACCTGCTCGACGAGCTGAACGAGCTGACGCGATGCGACTGCACCACCCGAAACGAGCGGCGAGCCCGCGAGCTCGCGCAGCGGATGGACGCGCTCGAGGCGCGCATCAAGCGGCTCGCCGAAGAGGAGGAGCTGAGGTCGCTACGGCCTGACCTCGACGGCAACGACGTGATGGCGATCCTCGGGATCCCACCCGGCCCGACGGTTGGGGAGGCGCTGGCGTTCCTGCTCGACGTGCGCCTCGACGAAGGCCCGCTCGGCAAGGAGGAGGCGGCGCGCCGGCTGCGCGAATGGTGGGCGGCCCGGAGTAGCTGAGACGCGGCGAGGCCGGTCACGCCGGCAACGCCGCCAACCCGCCAGGCTGTTCAGGTGCCCTGCTTGCGGGCCCGCACGACGAGCGTGGCGGGCACCCAGCGCATCGCCGGTGTCCAGTGCCGGCTGCGGGTCACTTCGTGAGCCGGCTCTGGTTCGAGCACCGCGTCGACGCGGAAGCTCGCCCGAGCGAGGCTGGTGAACAGGTCGCTGATCGTCACCGGGTGGTCGGTGCCCTCGACCGCCTGGTCGCGCCAGGGGATCGAGGTGTGGTCGAAGTAGGCGCGCTGCACAACGGGCGGGTCCCCGGCCGGATCGACCATCCGGAACGCGGGATGCACCACCGAAAGCACGAACGGCGCCTCCGGGCGTAGCACGCGATGCACCTGCCGGAAGAGCCGGTCGAGGTCGCTGATCGACGCGAGGGCGTGGACGCTCAGCACGACGTCGATCGTGTCCGCCCGCACGAACGCGAGGTCGGCGAGATCGCCCTGGTGGAGCTCGACCTTGACCTCCTCGCGCTCGAAGAGCTGCCTCGCCTGGGACACCTGCTCGGCCGATTCGTCGACCGCGATCACCCGCGCGCCCTGCTTGGCCATCGCCGCGGCATTCGTGCCTCCGCCGCATCCGAGCTCGAGCACGCGCTTGGAGTCGAGCGACCCGAGCAGGCGCAGCTCGCGCTCGGTCGCGATGTCGGGTCCGTAGTGGACGGTGTCGACGGAGAGCTCCGCGGCGGCGGGCCAGGTCGTGAAGGCGCGCGCGTGCACCGCGGCGTCAGCCGGTGATGAACGCCTCGAGGGCGTCGCGCGCGTCCTCGTCGTGCACCTGCACGGGCGGCGACTTCATGAAGTACTGGCACGCGGGCAGGACGGGACCGCCGATCCCGCGGTCGGCAGCGAGCTTGGCGCAGCGCAGCGCGTCGATGATCACGCCGGCAGAGTTGGGGGAATCGTGCACCTCGAGCTTCAGCTCCACGGTGAGCGGCACGTCACCGAAGTTGCGGCCCTCGAGGCGAATGAACGCCCACTTACGGTCGTCGAGCCACGGCACGTGGTCGGACGGGCCGATGTGGACGTCGTGGTCGCTGATGCCCGCGTCGATCTGGCTCGTCACCGACTGCGTCTTCGAGATCTTCTTCGACTTCAGCCGGCTCCGTTCGAGCATGTTCATGAAGTCCATGTTCCCGCCGAAGTTGAGCTGGTACGTGTGATCGATCGTGGTACCGCGGTCCTCGAACAGCCGGGCCAGCGTGCGGTGCACGATCGTCGCCCCGACCTGGCTCTTGATGTCGTCGCCGATGATCGGCACGCCGGCGTCGACGAACTTCTGCGCCCACGTGGGATCCGAGGCGATGAAGACCGGGATCGCGTTCACGAACGCGACGCTTGCGTCGAGGCAGGCCTGCGCGTAGTGCTTCTGCGCCTGGTCGGAGCCGACCGGCAGGTAGGAAACGAGAACGTCGGCCCGCGTGTCGCGTAGCACCTGCGCGACATCTACCGGCTCGGCGGGTGACTCCTCGCAGGTCTGCCGGTAGTACTCGCCGAACCCGTCGAGAGTCGGACCCCGCAGAACCGTCACGCCGAGGTGGGGCACGTCACTGAACTTGATGGTGTTGTTCGGCCCCGAGAAGATCGCCTTGCTCGCGTCGAGCCCGACCTTGTCGGCGTCGACGTCGAAGGCGGCGACGAGCTCGATGTCGCGGATGTGGTAGCCGCCGAGCTCCACGTGCATGAGACCTGGAACCCGCTCGGAGGGGTCGGCGTCCTTGTAGTACTCGATGCCCTGGAGCAGCGAGCTCGCGCAGTTGCCGACACCGGCGATGGCGAGACGGATCTTGCGGTCACTCATCGGTTGGTTCCTCCGTTGCTTGGCCTCGCTCGTCGGCGAGGAGCCGCTCGAGCCAGGCGAGGTCGTTCGTCAAGGCCGCGTCGTCGCGCTCGCGCAACGTGCGGAGATAACGGTCGAGGGCGCGGTCGGGCCCGCGCCGCCGCTCGGCTGCCCGCGCCAGCAACTCGGCGCGCCGCCGCTCGAACAGCGCGATGCGCTCGCCCGTGGACAGGTACCGGCAGAACGCGACCTGGAGCGCGAACGTGCGATCGTCGGTCGGCTGCGGGTCGGTGAGCAGCTCGAGGAGCCGGGCCTCCCCCGCCGGGGTGATGCCGTAGACCTTCTTGCCCCGGCCCGCGGCGACGGGTAGGTGCCGGGCCCGGAACGCGGCCAGCTCGCCCTTGAGCGAGCCGCTCGACGGCACCAGCCGGTCGGTCCGGGTGTTGGCCTCGACGGTCTTCACCATCCCCGCTCGCTCGAGCCGGGCCAGGGCCGGATACAGCGACCCGAACGACACCACGCTCGAGCGCGCGCCGGGCAGCTCGGCCAGCCGCTTGCGCAGCTCGTAGCCGTGCAGGTCCTGCTCCTTCAGGAGCCCGAGGATGGCCAGGTCGATCATCCGGGCGCCAGCATAGCGCATCGAGGTATCGAATCGATGTATTCAAGCGCGATGCCGTCAGGTCGCGACCCGCTTGCCGGTGGCCGGGTAGCCTCGCCGGAGATGTTCCGGCCCGAGACGATCCAGGGCGCTGCCGCCAGTCAGCCCGGTACCGTCGACTACCGGCTGGCGCGCCAGGCGCTGGTGGCCGAGTACCGCAAGAAGCGCCTGGCACGCCATGAGGTCTGCGACGCGCACCCGGAGCTGGTCCGGGCCGCCCGTGAGCTCGGCGAAGCGACGTCGATCGAGTGCCCGATCTGCGAGGAGACCAACGTCGTGCTGGTCTCCTACGTCTTCGGCCCACGGCTGCCACCGTTCGGTCGCTGCATCAGCTCGAAGGACGAGCTCGCCAAGCTCGCGCGCCAGCCCGGCGACATGGCGTGCTACGTCGTCGAGGTCTGCCCGAGCTGCGCGTGGAACCACCTGGCCCGGGTCTTCCCGGTCGGCCGAGCCCAACGAGGCTGATCAGCGCGCCGCGCCCGGCGGCTGGGCTGGCGCCGCTTCCGGCAGTCGCCGCCGCGGCCGCGCTCGTCTGCCTCGTCGCGTCGCGGGGCGACCTCGTGGTCGTCGCCGTCGTCCTCGCCGCGCTCGGCCGTTCGCGCGCGTCCACCGCCGCGCCGGTGTTCGCCTGCCTCGCTTCGGTGGTGCGGTGGGGCTCGTCGTCGCTCGGGGCCATCGCCGGCGCGCAAGCCGTGCTCGGACCCGCGGGCTGGACCGGTGACATCGCCGCGGTGGCGTCCGCGTGGTGCACCGCGGTCGCGCTCGTCGCGGGAGCACCCGCCGGGCCGGCTCTGCTCGCGCTGCCGTTCGGGGTCGCGGCCGCGGATGTCGTCGCCGGGCCGGCGCCGGGCGGCGCGCTCGCGGTCCGCGTCCTGGCCACCGCCGTCGCGGCCGCGCTGGCGCTCGCGGTCTCGGCCCGGCTCCGGTCCGCCGGTTGGGCGCGAGCACTCGACACCGGGTGCGTGCTCGCCGGCGCCCTCGCGCTGCTGCTCGCGGGGATAGCCCGATGAGCGCGCCATGGTCCGACGCGATGGTCGTCGGATGCGTGCTCGCGCCCGTCGCTGCGCTCGTGCCCGCGTTCTCGCTGCCTGCCGGCGCGCAGCGCTGGGGCCGCGGCGGTTGCGCGGTCGCCGCGGCCGGATGGGCGGTGCTGCTCGTGAGCGGCCAGCACCCGACCGCCGGGTGGCTGGCGCCCGACGGCGTCGCCCTGGCCGCCGCCGTTGGCGCGGCGCTGCTCGGGGCGCGCGCCGCCGGCGCGCCGGCGGCGGTGACGACAGTCGTGACAGCGGCCCTCGCCGCCGGCCACGCCGGCAGGCCCTCGGTGATCGCGCCACTCGTCGGGATCGCGCTCGCCGCCGTCGTCTGCTCGATCGCCGGGCACACCAACCCGAGCGCGGCCGCTGCCACTGCCGTGCTCACCGCCCTCGCTGCCACCGGTGTCGATCGCGGCGGCCACGCGTGGCTCGCGATCGCAGCCGGCGCGCTGGCGCTGGGCGCGGCCATCGTCGCCTACGCGCCGCGCTCGTCGCTTTCGGTCGCGGCCCCCGCGGTGCTCGTTGAACTGCTGCGCATCGGCCACGGCCTCGAGGGGACGACCTCGGCGCGCGTGGTCGCGGTCGTGCTCGCGGGCGCGGTCGCTCTGGCTGCGAGCCCTCCGCTGGTCGCGCGCCGCCTGCCGGCCGTGCCACCGGTGGTGCTCGTGCTCCCGTGGGTCGCGATCGCCGCGGTCGGACCATGGCCGGGCACCGCGGCGGCGGCCCCGGCGCTCGGTGCGGGCGCGGTGCTCGCGCTCGCGCTCGGGGGTCCTGTCGCGCTCGCCGCGCTGTTGCCGGGTGCGGTGGTGCTCGTCGACGCCATGGCCGGCGCGCACGGCGGCGCACGTGCCGTCCTTGCCGCGCTCGCCATGCTCACCGTGTTCGCGGCGTGCCGGCCGCGCGCACCGGCGAGCATGGCGCGCTCGGTGGTCGAGCCGCTCGATGCCGTCAGCGGCGCGCTCGCCGTGTGGCTCGTGCTGCGCCCGACGTCGTGGGCGTGGCTGCACCTGCCCGCCGCTCGCTCGTACACCGAGGGTGTGGCGATCATGGCCGCAGTCGCGCTCGTCGGCGGCGTCGCCCTCGCGGCGACGGGCTCGCCGTACCCAACGGGCACGGTTGTGCGCGGCGTGCTCGGCGCGCCGGCTCCACCCGCCATCGCGCCGTGGACGGTCCGGCGCGCTGGCGCCATCGCCGCGGCCGCGATGCTTGCGATCACGGTCGCGTTGGTACGCTCGGCTGGCCTCTGACGATCAGGGGTATCACCGTCCATGCCCAAGACCCGCCGGAACAACGCACGGGCGACGGCGAGTCGAGCATCTCGGAAGCCGAAGCGACCGCCGAACCCCACCGACCTCAGGCCCGACGGCAAGCGCAAGAGCTTCCTGTGGCGCCACCGACGGGCCTGGTTCCTCGCCGGCTTGCTCCTCGTCGCCGCGGTCGCCGGTGTCGGTTACGTCGTCGCCCACGTCGACCTGCCGCCCGAGCGCATCCAAGCGCAGACCACGTTCATCTGCGACGCCGGCGTGACCGGACCCTGCAACGGCGACAACGCGCTCGCGAGCATGCACGGCGAGCAGGACCGTGAGAACGTCACCCTCGACCAGGTTCCCCAAGTCGTGATCGAAGCGGTGCTCGCGGCCGAGGACCGGGACTTCTTCAACCACGGCGGGGTCGACCCGATCGGCACGATGCGCGCGCTGTGGGCCGACATCCGCAACAAGGGCGCGACGCAGGGCGGCTCGACGATCACCCAGCAGTACGTGAAGACCGTCTACCTGTCGAGCGAGCGCACCCTGTCGCGCAAGCTCAAAGAGGCGGTCCTGTCGATCAAGGTCGAGCAGCAGTTCACGAAGCAGCAGATCCTCGAGCGCTACCTGAACGCGGTGTACTTCGGCCGCGGCGCGTACGGGATCGGCGCCGCGGTACGCACGTACTTCGGCCACGACCTGTCCAAGGTGACCTTGCCCGAAGCCGCGTACCTCGCGGGGCTCATCCGCTCGCCGGAGACGGCCGACGCCGCGAACCCGAACCAGCTCGGCGAGGCGAAGTTCCGCCGGCACTCGGTGCTGCAGGGCATGCTCGACATGCACCGCATCACGCCCGAGCAGTTCCAGCAGGCCGACACCGTGCCGTTCGTCGTCGGTCAGACGATCCTGCCGAGGCAGGAGAGCCAGGGGATCGACTACCAGCACGGCACCGACATCGGCGCGCAGTACTTCGTGCAGTACGTGAAGCAGCAGCTCAACGAGCACGGCTTCTCCGACGCCGAGATCTTCGGCGGTGGCCTGCAGGTGTACACGACCCTCGATCTCGGTCTGCAGGCGAAGGCCTGGGACGCGGTGACCTCGACGCTTTCCCCCGACGACCCGCTCGCCTCGCTCGTGTCCCTCGACCCCGACAACCACGTGAAGGCCCTGATCGGCGGCCGTGACTTCGCGACCGACAAGGTCAACCTCGCTGTTCCCGGCGGGGGCGGAAGTGGCCGCCAGCCCGGATCCGCGTTCAAGCCCTTCGTGCTCAGTGCCGCGGTGCAACAGGGGATCTCGCTGCAGTCGCAGTTCCCGGCACCGAGCGAGATCGTGATCCCCCACGCGGACGCGGGCCGCGACTGGCACGTGCGCAACGCCGAACCGAGCAGCGGCGTGCTCAACCTCGTCGACGCGACGAAGCACTCGTCGAACACCGTGTTCGCACAGCTCATGATGAAGGTGAAGCCGCAGAACGTCGTGCCGCTCGCCGAGGACATGGGAATCACGACGCCATTGCCCGTGGTCCCGTCGCTGGTGCTCGGCGGCGGCGAGGTGTTCCCGCTCGATATGGCGTCGGCGTACTCGACGTGGGCGCACCGCGGTGAGCACATCCGACCGACGGCGATCACGAAGGTGGTGCGCGCCGACGGAACCGTCGTCAGCTTCGACCAGCCGCGCAAGCAGGTCCTGACCAAGCAGCAGTCGGATCTCGTGACGTACTGCCTGCAACAGGTCGTCCACGGCGGCACCGGCGACGGCGCGTTCTTCGGCAAGGAGATCGCCGGCAAGACCGGCACCACCGACGACAACAAGGACGCGTGGTTCGTCGGCTTCACCCCGAACGGCTACACGACCGCGGTGTGGATGGGCTACGAGATCCCCAAGCCGATGACCAGCGTGCATGGTCGCGTCGTGTTCGGCGGCACCTTCCCCGCCACGATCTGGCGCAAGTACATGCAGAGCCTCACCGAGAACATGGACGTGGGCCATTTCGTCGAGCCAGCCTCGTTCCCCGGCGAACGGTTGAACAGCGACCTCACCACGACGTCCGCGTCGACGGAGACGACCGCCACGTCGTCGACGACGCTGCCCGCGTCATCGACGACCTCCACTGCTCTGTCTTCGACGTCGTCGACCACCTCGACCACGTCGTCGTCGTCGACGACGACGACAGCACCCCAGCCGAACAGTCACGGTCCCTGAGCGTCAGGGCGGGGCGTCCTCGCCGACCGGCTGGTGCGGGTAGTGGCTGCGGCACACGAAGCACCAGTGCTCGATCTCGTCGACCACCTCGACGGTGCCCTCGGTGTCCCACGTCTCCGGCGTGACGTAGACGCGGCGAACGGCGGCGAGATCGTCCTCGTCGTCGCGGCCGCACGAATCGCAGTGTCCCCGAGGTGCACCGGCCACCGCGGCGAACGTACAGTGTGGGCACCGCCGGCAGCCATGTGGCGCTGGACGGGAAAGGAGGCAGCGATGCCCGGAGCTGCAACGATCACGGCTCCCGCGATCCGTGCCCGGAAGGTCCGCGATGGGTCCGAGCCGCTGGTGATGGTGACGGCCTACGATGCACCTGGCGCCCGCATGGCCGACGAAGCCGGGGTCGACGTGATCCTCGTCGGCGACTCGCTCGCCATGGTCGTGCTCGGCTACGACGACACCCTCCAGGTCACGATCGATGACATGGCGCACCACGTCGCCGCAGTCGCGCGCGCCAAGCCCCGTGCCCTGGTCGTCGGCGATCTGCCGTGGCTCAGCTACCACGTCTCGGTCGAGGACACCGTGCGCAACGCGGCGCGCCTGGTGCGAGCAGGCGCGCAGGCGGTGAAGCTGGAGGGTGGCCGCAAGCGGGTCGGCGCCATCGCAGCGATCGTCGACGCCGAGATCCCCGTGATGGGCCACATCGGTCTCACACCCCAGTCGGTGCACGCGATGGGTGGCTTCAAAGTGCAGGGCAAGCAGCACGCCGCCGCGCTCGCACTGGTTGACGACGCGAAGGCGCTCGAAGCCGCCGGTTGCTTCTCGATCGTGCTCGAAGGGGTGCCCGACGAGGTCGGCCGCATGATCACCGACAGCGTGTCGGTCCCCACGATCGGGATCGGCGCGGGCCCGTCGTGCGACGGCCAGGTGCTCGTGTTCCACGACGTGGTCGGCCTCGAGGATCGGATCATCCCGAAGTTCGTGCGCCGGTACGCGGACCTCAAGGCCGCCGGGGTGGCGGCGCTCGCCGCGTACGCCGCCGACGTGCGGGCGCACCGGTTCCCGGCCGACGCCGAGAGCTACCACCTCAGCGAGGACGTGCGGGCGGCGCTGAACCTGTACGGGGGTGCGAGCAAGTCGGCGTGAGCGCGCTCGAACGCTGGCTGCAGCAGCCCGCCACCGTCGTGTTCCTGCGGTGGCTGATCGGCGCCGTGCTGGTGCTGTCGCTGCTCGCGTTCGTCGTGAAGGGCGCCGACAACCCACCGGATCCGAGCCTCGCCCCGCCCGGTGCGCTGCCCGCGCTGTCACACCCCCTTGCCATGATGTGAGGCGTGGCCCGGGCGACTACGCTGCGCTGTTCCAATCGAGACCCTGCTCCGCCCGAGGCGGGGCCCCGATGTGCCGGGTCCACAGGGAGGTGACGACTCGCTCATGCGAGCCTACGAACTCATGGTCATCGTCGACGGCGACGCCGACGACGCCGCGGTCGAGGCGGCGATCGGCCGCATCACCGAGGCGATCGAGGCCAAGGACGGCGAGATCAGGTCGATCGACCGCTGGGGCCGGCGACGCTTCGCGTACGAGATCGACCACAAGCACGAAGGGTCCTACGTCGTGTTCGAGATCGTCGTGGAGGCCGGTGCCCTCGACGACCTCGAACGCCAGCTGCGCCTCGCGGACGACATCGTCCGCCACAAGCTGATCCGTCTGCCCGACCGGGAGGCCGCCCGCCGCGGCCTGCTCGGCGAGACACCGGCCGCGGCCGGATGAACCGAGGAGAGCCTCGATGCCCGACAACTCCGTGACCCTCGTAGGCAACATCACCCGTGACCCCGAGCTGCGTTTCACCTCCTCGGGGCAAGCGATCGCCACCTTCGGACTCGCCGTGAACCGCCGCTTCCAGCGCAACGGCCAGTGGGAGGAGCAGACGTCGTTCTTCAACGTGAACTGCTGGGGCCAGATGGGCGAGAACGTCGCGCAGTCGCTCCAGAAGGGCGCCCGCGTCGTGGTGACGGGCAGGCTCGACCAGCGCTCGTGGGAGACCCAGGAGGGCGAGAAGCGCTCCACCGTCGAGATCACCGCCGACGAGATCGGCCCGAGCCTGCGCTGGGCGACGTGTGACATCACGAAGAACGATCGCCGCGAGCCCGGCGACACGAGCGCCGGTGGCCGTCCGGTCGCGAACGAGCCGGTCGCCGCGGGCGGCTACGGAGACGAGGAACCGTTCTGAACCATGGCGAAGAAAGCACCCCGCACGAAGAACAAGGACAACGCGCGCCGCTCGAAGAAGAAGACGAGCGTCCTCGTCCAGGAGAACGTCGAGTACATCGACTACAAGGACGTGAACCTGCTCCGGCGGTTCATGTCCGACCGGGCGAAGATCCGTGCTCGCCGGGTGACCGGAAACGACGCGCAACAGCAGCGTGAGGTGGCGCGGGCGATCAAGAACGCCCGCGAGATGGCGCTGCTGCCCTACACGAACCGGGTCACCACCCAGCGCACGTCCCGCGACCGGGCCGCAGGCGGGCCGGGCCGGGCCGACGGGCCCCCGCCGCGACCGTCGGGGCCACCGCCGACCGGCGGTGAGGGTCTTGGCGAAACGCTCGTGACCGACGGCGAGGCGGCCGTCGCCGACCTCGTCGACGAGATGGAGGCCGAGGAGATCGAAACCGGCGCCGCCGGTGCCGCCGAGGACGACGGATGAAGGTGATCCTGCGCGCCGACGTCGACAGCGTCGGCAAGAAGGGCGACATCGTCGACGTCGCCGACGGCTACGCACGCAACTTCCTGGTGCCGAAGGGTCTCGCGCTGCGCGCCACCGCGGGCAACGTCGCGCAGGCGGCGTCGATGCGCCGCGCCCGCGACATCCGCGACGCGAAGGACCGCAGCGCGGCCGAGGAGGTCGCGAAGGTGCTCGTTCCCGCGGTGATCTCGGTCACCGCGAAGGCGGGCACCGAGGGCCGCCTGTTCGGCTCGGTCACCTCCGCCGACGTGGTCGCCGCGGTGCAGGAGCAGACCGGCATCGAACTCGACCGCCGCAAGCTCCTTCTCGACGAGCCCATCAAATCGGTCGGCACCCACCAGATCACGACCAAGCTCCATCCCGAGGTCGAGTTCGTGATCACCGTGGAGGTCGTCGCCGGGCGCTGAGCCCACCATCGCCACACCTGTCGTACCCCCTCCGTACGGTTCCGGTGTGCGATTGTCCACGTCCGGTCCACAACGAATGAACACGGTTGTGCCTCTTCCGAGTCACAAGCCGTGCGGGGCAAGGTGAACGCCTCATGGCCGACGTGCGTACCGACGGTGAAGTCCGGCCCCGCGGTGGCGGTGGGGGCCAGCGGGTTCCTCCCCACAACCTGCAAGCCGAGGAGTCGCTGCTCGGCGCGATGCTGCTGTCGAAGGACGCGATCGCGGCCGGTGTCGAGCTGGTCAGCGCCGACGACTTCTACAAGCCCGCGCACGGTCACATCTTCGAGGCGATCACCGCGCTGTACGCCGCCGGCGAGCCCGTCGACCCGGTCACCGTCGCCGACGAGCTGCGGCGGGCCGGACTGCTCGAGGCGATCGGCGGCCCCGGCGTGCTGGTCGCGCTCCAGGCGAACACTCCGGCCACGACCAGCGCGGCGCGCTACGCGAAGATCGTCGAGGAGCATGCTCTGCTCCGGAAGATGATCTGGGTGGCGGGTGACATCGCCGAGCGGGCCTACGCGCTGCCCGACGACGTGGCGAAGACGATCGACGAGGCGGAGTCCCTCGTGTTCGCGGTGGCAGAACGCCGTCTCGCCGACCAGACCGCGCCGATCGGCGACCTGCTCGATCTCACCCTCGACCGGCTCGAGGAGCTGTACGCGCGCGGCGAGTCGATCACCGGTGTCCCTACCGGCTACTACGAGCTCGACGAGCTGCTGTCGGGCCTGCAACCGAGCTCGCTCGTCGTGGTGGGCGCCCGCCCCAGCATGGGCAAGACCGCGTTCGCGCTCGGCATCGCCCAGAACGCGGGCCTGAAGACCCAGCGCCCGGTGCTGCTGTTCTCACTCGAGATGAGCCAGCTCGAGGTGACCCAGCGCATCCTCTGTGCGGAGGCGAAGGTCGACGCCACCCGGGTGCGCAACGGCAGGCTTTCCGAGGCCGACTGGAGCCGGATCCACCACGCAGTCGGCCGGCTCGCCAACGCGCCGATCTTCGTCGACGACAACCCGAACATCACGGTGATGGACATCCGCGCCAAGGCCCGCCGGTTGAAGAGCAAGATCGGCGACCTCGGGCTCGTGATCGTCGACTACATCCAGCTCATGAGCGGCCGCATGTCGGCAGAGAACCGCCAGGTCGAGGTGTCCGAGATCAGCCGGAACCTGAAGATCCTCGCCCGCGAGCTCGAGTGTCCGGTCCTCGCGCTGGCTCAGCTCAACCGCCAGCTCGAGGCACGCGCCGACAAGCGGCCGATGCTCGCGGATCTGCGCGAGTCGGGCTCGATCGAACAGGACGCCGACGTGGTCGTGTTCCTGTACCGCGACGAGGTGTACAACCCCGACGCTCTCGAGAACAAGGGAACCGCCGAGGTGCTCGTGGCCAAGCACCGCAGCGGGCCCACTGGCAAGATCCGCCTTGCCTGGCTCGAGCAGTACGCCCGCTTCGAGAACATGGCCCGCGGGGTGTAGGCAACGGGTCGTGGCGGCAAGACTGTCGTCCTTGCAGGTTCTCGACGTCGACACCCTGCGCCCGGTGCTCCGGCGGTGGTCAACGGGCTGGCGGCTGGTGCTGGTCCTCGGCCTGCTCGCGGTCGTCACGCACCTGCCGAGTCTCGTGCGGACCGAGGTGCTCAACCCGGACGAGTCGTTCCTCGCGACCCAGGCGCAGGTGATCAACCACGGCGGCCGCCTCTACCACGACGTGGTCGACCGCAAGCCGCCGATCGTGCCGTACGTGTACGCGCTCACTTTCCGGGTGACGGGCTCGGACAGCCTGTGGTGGGTGCGGGTCGTCGCCATCGGTGCACACCTGCTCACCGCGTTGCTGGTGGCGGCCATCGCCCGCGAGCGGTGGAACCGTCGCGCCGGCCTCGCGGCCGGGATCTTCTATCTGACCGCCAGCTGCGGGCTCGTGGTCGAGGACAGCCAGCCCGCGAACTTCGAGGTCTTCATGACCACGTTGATGTGCGCGGCGATGTACCTCGGCTTGCGCGAACGGACCGCGCCATCGGGCACGTTCGCCGCACTCGCGACGCTCGCCAAGCAGACAGCGGCCACCACGATGCTGCCGCTCGCCTGGCTCGCCTGGCGCCGCGACCGGCTGAGCGGCGTGATCCGCCTCGGCGCGGCGTTCGCCGGGTTGATCGCCGCGGTCGCGGTGCTGTTCGGCTGGCGCGACTTCGTCTTCTGGGTCTTCACCGGCACCACCGGCTACCTCGACGCGAGCGGCTCGTGGAGCCTCGTGGTCAAGCGCGGCTTCGCGAGCAGTGGCATCTTCCTCGGCGCGAATGTCGCGGCGCTGTTGCTCGTCATCGCGGGCGCGCGCCGATGGCGCCAGGACATCGAGCTGTGGCTCTGGTTGCTTGCCGGCATCATCGGTGTCGCAGCCGGGTTCCGCTTCTTCGGCCATTACTACCTGCAGATCGCGCCACCGTTCGCGTTGCTGGCCGCCGGAACGATTGCCGACTCGCGGCTGGTGGTGTGGCTCCGGTCTGCTGCGCTGAGCGGGTTGTCGATCCTGGTGTTCGTCGCGCTCGCGTTCGTCACGCACCCGCGCATCCTCCACCGCTACGACCGCATCACCGCTGCCATCGACGCGAGCACCCGTCCTGGTGAGCGAATCTTCGTGTGGGGCCAGTTCCCGCAGCTCTACTGGGCCTCGGGCCGGCAACCCGCGACGCGCTTTCTGACGTCCGGCTTCCTCACCAACTTCAGCGGGGGACGCTCCCCATCGCACATCGGTCCCGAGTACGCCGTCGACGGTGCGTGGGACGACTTCAGCGCCGACCTCGGCGCGCACCCCCCGGCGCTCATCATCGACGCGTCCGCTGGCACACCGTTCGCCGTCGACCGGTTCCCCGCCTTCGCGGCGTACATCGACCGCGACTACGTCCCGCTCGGGCAGATGGACGGCGTGCTCTTCTATACGCGGCGCGACCGCCCATGAGGGTCGCGACGTGGAACGTCCGGCACGGGCGTCCACGCCGTCGGTTCACGTCGAACCGCAAGCTGCTGCGCACCGTGCGCTTGCTCGCCGCCGACGTGCTCGCGGTGCAGGAGGTGGAGCGGCACGTGATCCGATCGTGGTGCGTCGACCAGCCGGCCGACATCGCCCATGCCGCGGACGCGGCGGCGTGGCGTTACGAGCCGGTCCGGCGGCTCGCGCTGACCGGTTCTGACGGCATCGCCCTGTGCGTGCGCGGCGAGCTTGAGGCGGTGCGCGTGGTGGACCTGCCGCGGCCCGCGGACGCGCAGCCGCGTGCCGCGATCGTCGCCAGTGTTCTCGTCGCCGACGAGCGCTTCACCGTCGTGACCACGCATCTGCACGACGAAGCGGCCGTGGCCCGACAGCAGCTCGACGCGCTGGTGACGGCGATCGGCGCGAGCGACGGGCCGCTCGTGCTCCTCGGTGACCTGAACCTGCGGCCCGGCGACGTCACCCGGCCGCTGGGCGAAGCCGGTCTGCGCGTGCTTGACGCACCGGACACCAGTCCCGCCTGGGACCCAGTGCAGCGCATCGACCACATCGCGGTCGACGGGTTCGTCGCGAACCGCGTGTGGGTCCCGCAGGTGCCGGTCAGCGACCACCGCCCGGTGGTCGCCGACCTCGACTCGGTTACGCCGGTGAGGGTGCCGCGACCGGCGCCTTGAAGAACTTCGGCACCGGTGGCGTCTCGAGTGGCGGGTTCGCCGTCTCGATGGCGCGCTGCGCGGCGGCACGGTCCTCGGCGGTGTAGGGCTTGGTGTCGGTGCACCACTCGACGAGGATCCCGTTCGGGTCGGTCGCGTACACGGACACGCAGAAGCCGTGGTCGATCTCGACCACGTCGTAGCCCGCGTCGAGCCACCGTTGCTTGCGCGCCTCGATGTCGTCGAGGTCGCGTGCCGCGAACGCGATGTGGTTCACCCAGGCCTCGAGGCCAAGACCGGTCGAGATCGCGGGGTCGAAGTCCGACATCTTCGCGTCGTGGAGATCCCAGAACGCGATCATCCCGTCGCCGGTGTCGTAGAAGACGTGACGAGCCCAGCCACCGCTCGGCGTCGGCGCCACGACCGCCTTGGCCAACTCGAAGCCCATCACCTCGGTGTAGAAGCGGTGGGTCGCGTCGAGATCACGCGTCGCGAGCGCAACATGATGGAAGGCCATGCGGGCACAGTACCGTCCGGCGGTGCATGATGGTCGAGCGCCGGTCGTCGTGGCCGCGCTCGTCCTGCTCGCGGGCATCGTCGCATCCTTCGTGATGGGGACCCCGCCGCGGTCGGTCCGCGGCGAGCCGGCGGCGAGGAACTTCCTCGACGTGTGGCGCCGCAGCCGCGAGGCGACCTACGTCGTGCGCTCCGACTTCGTCCGCACGCTGCCCGACGGCAACAAACTGCGCTCCACGACCACGACCGTCCAGCGCCCGCCCGACGACCGGCTGGTGATCGGGCTCGGCGCGGTCTCCGGCCGCGTGGGTGGCCGGATCGTGCGCTGCGCGCCGGCCTCGGGACCGGGCGGGCCGTGCGTCATCGGTGACCGGGCCATCGACTACGGCCGGGAGGTGGACAACGAGATCGACGGACTGGCGTCCTACGTGCTCGGCTCTCGCCCGCTGTACCAGGTGGTCGACTTCGGTCAGAGCGGCGACCGCTGCTTCCGCCTGGACCTCGCGCTGGGGTTGCCGTCGCCGCCGTACGGCGACCACGCGCTGTTCTGTTTCGACCGCGACACGGGCGCGCCGTCGCTGATCGAGATCCGCCGGCCCGAAGCCGTCGACCGCACCGTGGCCCGGCAGATCCGCACCGTGGTCACCGACGCCGATGTCCGCATCCCCGACGACCGTGGCCCGACCGTGGACGTGGGCGGCCCGGGCGCCTGAGGGCTCGGTTGCGGGGCCGGGCGTCCGGGCTCGGCTGACCGGGCTGACGAACCGGGCCCGAAATTGCCACCACCCCCTGGCGAGGGGGTGGTGGCAACTGGAACTTTGCCGGGGGGTGGGACGGAGGCCACGAAAGGCGCCAGCACCCTGGAAGCGCTGGTGGCGATGCGTTTGGAGGGAGTTGCAACCCCCGCCCCGGATCCCCGGTATGGGCCCGATGGGGGCGATAACCATCAGGCGATTCTTCTTTCGTCGCCGCGGCTCCGGACCTTGAGCGAAATCTCGGGAATTTCCTGCGGACAGTGGCCAACCATGCGCGCTCGGTCGCTGCGTGGAGTGATCGGCCATCCGGGCCGTAGGCTCGAGCCCCGTGCTCTTCGGTGGCGCTGACCTGCTGAAATACCTGGTCCTGGCGCTGGGCGGCGCGCTGGTGGTGGGCAATGTCGCGGCCATCGTCCGTCCTCCCGACGAACCCCGGGAGGGTGAGCTGTCCCGGGCGCCGCTGGCTCGCAGCATCGCGATGGCTGTGCTCGGGGCAATTGCCGCGGTCTGGGCGCTCGCGTCACTCCTCGTCTGAGGTGGTTCCATGGCGATCCGGAGGACCAACACCGCCAGCGTGAGGAGTTGGCCGAGCTTGCAGGGCGCGGCCGCTCGCGTGCTCAGGCTGACCGCGCTCGGCGTGTTGGTGGCCTCGGCCCTCGCGGGATGCACGACGACCGCCCGGCCGGCGGCCGAGCGCGCTCCGGTCTCGGGGCCCCCGTCGACCGCGCCCGGCCCGCCCAGCCCGTCGCCGACGGACGTGTACGCCGCCGACCGGCCGAACCAGCTCAGCGCGGTCGTGGCGTCGTTCCCGTCGCGCGTCTACGTGCCGAACTCGGTCAGCAACACCGTCGACGTCATCGACCCCGTGACCATGACGGTGGTCGACCACTTCCCGGTCGGCGAGGAGCCACAGCACGTCGTTCCGTCCTACGACCTGAAGACGCTCTACGTCGCGGCCGACAAGGGCAACACGCTCACGCCGATCGATCCCGCGACGGGCCGACCAGGAACGCCGATCCCCGTCGAGGATCCATACAACCTGTACTTCACCCCCGACGGCAAGTACGCGATCGTCGTCGCGGAACGGCTCGCGCGCCTCGACTTCGCCGACCCGCACACGTTCGCCGTCCAGCGCGCGCTCGCCGTGCCGTGCGCCGGTGTTGACCATCTGGATTTCTCGGCCGACGGGACGTACCTGATCGCGAGCTGCGAGTTCTCCGCCGAGATGATCAAGGTGACGCTCGGACCGGGTGGGCCCGCGCTCGCCGGCACGCTCCCGCTGCGCGCGGGATCGAAGCCCCAGGACGTCAAACTGTCCCCCGACGGGTCGGTGTTCTACGTCGCGGACATGGTCGCGAACGGCGTGTGGATCGTCGACGGCGCGACGTTTCAGATCGCGGGCTTCGTGCCGACCGGCGCCGGTGCGCACGGCTTGTACGTCAGCCGCGACTCGAAGGACCTGTACGTGTCGAACCGCGACGAGGGCTCGATCGCCGTCGTCGATTTCGCGACTCGCAGCGTCCGCGCGACCTGGCACCTCCCAGGGGGCGGTAGCCCGGACATGGGCGGCGTGTCCGCGGACGGCACCACGTTGTGGTTGAGCGGTCGTTCGGGCCACGAGGTGTACGCGATCGACACCACGACCGGTGAGCTGCGGGCGCGGATCCCCGTCGGTGACGGTCCGCACGGGATCTGCGTGTACCCGCAGCCCGGTCGCTACTCGCTCGGCCACACCGGCGTGTTCCGCTGAGCCATCACGCGACGCTGCCCCGATCCGGTGCCGACCCTCGGCTGGTTCCCAGGTACGAGGCGCACGATCGGCCCAACCCGAGAACGATCGGGCTCGACAACGAAGGGATCCTCAACATGAGACACAGCATCGCGGCAGCCGCCGTGGCTGGGTCGGTGCTCGCTGGCGCCGGCTTCGGCCTCGCCTACTTGGGGCCGTCAGCGGCCACGGCGCAGACTCCGAGCTCGTCGAGCTCGTCGAGCTCGGACCAAGCAACGCCGCCGGCCGTTGAGCAACATCCCTGGCTCGCGGTGGCGGCCCAGACGATCGGGATCAGCGAAGACGACCTCATCGCGGCCGTGCAGTCTGGCCAGACGATCGCCCAGGTCGCACAGGCCCATGGCGTCGATCCCCAAGCGGTGATCGATGCGATGGTCGCCGACGCCGAGTCCCACCTGAGCGAGAACGTCGCCGACTTCGTGAACAACACGCCGCAGGACCTCAGCCGGCACCGCCACCCGGGCCAGCCGCCGGGCCCGAGCCTCGACGTCGCGGCCAGCGCGATCGGCGTGACCGTCGACGACCTGCGGACCGCGCTGCAGTCCGGCCAGACGATCGCCGAGGTCGCGCAGGCCCACGGGGTCGACCCGCAGACCGTCGTCGACGCGCTGGTTGCCGACGCGCAGCAGCACCTGGACCAGGCGGTTGCCGCCGGCCGGCTCTCGCAGGAGCGCGCCGACGACATCGCGTCGCATCTGAGCGACCAGATGACCAAGCTCGTGAACAACCTGCCGCCGGCCGGCCCCGACGGCTCCGGTTTCGGCCCGGGGTTCGGTGGTCCGGGGTTCGGTGGTCCCGGCGACCTGGGGTCCGGTTCCAGCAGCTGACCGGTCGCGTAGGCTCGGCCGGTGCGCGACCGCGCTGCGCCGCGTCGAGGGACGGCAACTTCGACCTTCGGGGTGTCGCGTCGTGAGAGCCACGACGCGACACCCTTCTACGAACGGTTCACCCCACCGACGATCTCGCCTGAGTCGCGGGTCGCGCTCCGGCGCGCGATCGACGACATCTTCTGCGGCGACGCGTCGCACATGGACAAGATCGACGACGACTCGGTCGCGCTGGTCGTCACCTCGCCGCCGTACTTCGCCGGGAAGGAGTACGAGACCGCGCTCGGCGAGGGCCACGTGCCGGCGACGTACGCGGACTATCTCGCGATGCTCGAGGCCGTGTTCGCCGAGTGCGTGCGCACGCTCGAGCCGGGCGGGCGCATCGCGGTGAACGTCGCCAACCTGGGACGCAAGCCCTATCGATCGCTGTCCGCGGACGTGACCTGGATCCTGCAGGACCGGCTGCGGTTGCTGCTGCGCGGCGAGATCGTCTGGGTGAAGGCGCGCGGCGCGACCGGATCGTGCGCGTGGGGTTCGTACCGGAGCCCCGCCAACCCGGTGCTGCGCGACCTGTCCGAACGCGTCATCGTCGCGAGCAAGGGCCGTTTCGATCGGGCGGTGTCGCAACGTCGCCGCCGCGACACCGACCTGCCGTTCGAGCCGACCATCACCCGTGACGAGTTCATGGAGGCGACCACAGACGTATGGGAGCTCGGCTCGGAGAGCGCGCGGCGGGTCGGGCATCCAGCGCCGTTCCCGGTCGAGCTGCCCATGCGGCTCATCGAGCTGTACACGTACCGGGGCGACCTGGTGCTCGACCCGTTCATGGGGTCGGGCACCACGGCGGTCGCCGCGGCGCGCACCGGCCGGCACTATGCCGGCTACGACACCGACCCGTCCTACGTCGCGGCCGCGAAGGCGCGCGTCGCCGCGGAACGAGCCGGCGGGCTGACCGGCCCCGCGGTGATTCCCGGTGGCGCGCGTGAGGTCGCCGCGGCATGGCTCGACGCGAACGGGTTTCGCTACGCGGCCAAGCCGTCAACGGTCGCGCCGGGTGTCGAGGTCGCGTTCGTCGCGACCGCAGCGGACGGCACCGTCTGCCACGTCGACATCGCCGGCGGGTTCACGACGTTCCGGCCCGGGCTGCGGCGGGCCGAGGTCCTGTGGAAGGTGATCGCGAAGGCGGCCGTGTTGCACGAGACGCGCCCGGACGTGCCCTTCGTGGTGCTCACACCGGCGCTGCCGCAGCCGGGCCCACTGGCCGCAGCGCTCGACGCCGTCGTCGGACCGGGCCGTCCCATCCGCGAGGTCGTCGAGCTGCCCACGCGAATCACAACGACGTAACTACCTCCACACAGTTGTGCACAGCTGTGGATGGCCACCGGCGACGTGGAGGAGCGGCGACCACAAGAGCGGGTGACGGGAATCGAACCCGCGTTCTCAGCTTGGGAAGCTGATGTTCTGCCTCTGAACTACACCCGCAGGCCGTCTGCCAGGGATGAATCTCCTGGTCAGGACCGGTTCCGGACCGCCGTTCCCGCCGGTCAGCACGGCTCGGATGCCGTCGTGATCCATACGTGACCGAACGGTGCGACCTCCGGCGTCACTGCACGACACGAAACGCTATCAAGCAGCAGCGATGCGGTCCCACGGCCGGCGGCGTCTTGCACTGGACGCCGTGGCCATGGTGCACCTTCCCGATGAGCTGGCGGCGCGGTTGCGCGCCGAGGCGGCCCGCCACCATGACTGCGCCGCTCTGGTCGCCGAACACGCCACGGCCGGCGGTCGCGTCGGAATGGTCCCGTCAGGGCTGGTGCGAGCCAGATCTGCCGTCTTCGCGCTGCCGTGCGACCGGGCGAAAGCGGTCTGCGTCGCGACCGTCCCGCTTCGATTGCGGGCTGGCGGCTACACCACGCGGCCCAGGAACGCTGCGAGCTGATCGGCCGAGCAAGCGCCGGGCGGAGCCGCCTGTTCGGGCCCGAACGGTGGTCCCTGATCCTGGTTCGGGCCGCCGTCCGGTCCCCGGAACGCGTCCGAGACAGCCGCCTTCGCGCCTTCAAGCAGCTGGGCGGCCAGCTCACTGTCGAGATTGGTCGACTGGCCCGTCGCCTTGGCCAGGTCCCAGCTGTGCTGGAAGATGTCCGTGGTGGCCAATCCGAAGAATGCAGAGCCCGGCAAGGCACCCCAGGGAAGGTTGATGGTCTTTTCGAACGCGCCCGGCTCACTGAATCCTGCCAACGAAGCCGCGCTCGCGTCGTCAAAGGCTGATCGATAATCACCGGCTGCGAAGTCGACACTCCCGCCGCCCGGTCCCTCACCGCCGAGCATCGCGACGAAGAAGTAATTGGCGCCGATCAGGTGGTTCACGAGCTGACGGACATTCCATGACGCGCACGGTGTCGGCTTGTCCATGTCCTCCCTTGTCACGCCAGCAAGTACTTGTCTCGCGACCTCGATCGATCGCTCGAGTGGCGCAGTAGCCCCCATCGATCCCCTCCTGATTTCGCTCCCCGGTCAGCCTGCCGACGCGAATGCTGCCACAAGCACCAAGTCCGCACCTGGGAGCTTCATAGAGCGCTCGCCGCGCGGGCGTTGTGACCCCTCCGCTCAACAGATGCGGGCGAAATGCCGATGAACGCGCATGGACGGACGGTCGGGGGTCGTCGTCGACGGCTGGGTGTGCACCCGATGCGGTGCGGCGAACGAGGATTGGCGCAACTTCTGCCGGGCCTGCCCGGCGACGAAGCCGCCGGGCACGCCCGGCGCGGGGCCGGCCGCGTCGGGGCCACCGACTGCGGGTGCGACGGGGTCGCCAGCGGCAACGCGGTCCGAGCCGCGCTTGCCGGTGTGGATTGCCCTCGCCGTCGTCGCCGTAATCGCCGCGGCGGGCTTCGCGGCCTACGTCCTGCTACGACCCGAGTCGCACGACAACACGGACCACGTGGCAGCCGGCACTCCTGCTGCGCCAGCGGAGATCGCGCCGCCCGACGTGACGGTGACGTCGGTTGCGCCTCGCACCGCGGGTTCGATCCTGCTCGTGCCCGACGACCTGCCCCCCGGTTGGCAATCACGCGGCACAGCGATCACGGGCACCGATCCCTCGGCCTGCTTCTTCGATCCGGGTGACACCACGAACATCAATGGCAACGCCCTGCGTGTGTTCGTCCCCGCCGACGGTTCCGGGCTGACCGTGGTGTCGGCCGGCGCGGTCGCCACCACGGAGGCCTACGCGTCGAGCGTGCTCGCCCGTGCGCTCGACCCGTCGGTCATTCAGTGCTCGCGCGATCACCTGGAACAGACGCTCGCGGCAGCGAACATCCGTCTCGACCATCTCGACGTGCAGGCTGGCTCCGAACGTGGGGGCGCGGACGTCCGGGCCACCTACACGCTCGTGGGCAACGGCCGGTCGGTGAAGCTGTTCGAGGAGCAGTTCGTGTTCGTCTCGGGTAATCGGATCGCGCTGCTCGACGTGACGTCGGCGAACGAACCGTTCCCGGAGCGGCTGCGGAACCAGCTGATCACGTCCGCGCAGACGCGGCTCGGCTGATTCGCACTGGGGCGCGGGCGCGCGGCAGCGTCCGCCCTTCCTTCCTGGCACGGATGGCGACAGTTCCTGTCGCCGACGGTTCCCGGAATACCGACCCGTCCCTCTTGGCACGTTTGGCGACACCTGAGTGTCGCCAAACGTCCAATGTGGCGAGCCGCGAACGGCGAACGGCGAACGGCGAACGGTGACGGTGGCGGCGGGGGGGGGCGGGGCGGGGCGGCCAACGGCGGGTGGGTGGGCAGCGGGGTAGGTTGCACGCCGTGACGGCGTTCGAGGTGCCGCGGCCGGGCGTCCTGCCGGCCCAGTGGCTCGACAAGGCGGTCGGCGCCGGCCTCGTGCAGTGGGACCGCGACCGTCTCGCCGACGCGGCCGTGCAACCGGCGAGCATCGACCTGCACCTCGGCGACGTCGCCTACCGGTTGCGGTGCAGCTTCCTTCCCGGCAGCCACCACACCGTCGAGCAGCGGCTCGAGGACTTCGTCATGGGCGAAGTCGACCTCACCCGCGACGGCGCGGTCCTCGAGCGGAACCGCCCCTACCTGATCCCGCTCATCGAGTCGCTCGACCTGCCCGAGACCATCCGGGGCAAGGCGAACCCGAAGAGCTCGACGGGCCGTATCGACGTCTTCACCCGGCTGCTCACCGACCACAGCCACCGCTTCGACGCGATCGCGGCGGGCTACCGCGGCCGGCTCTACCTCGAGGTCATCTCGAGCACGTTCACGGTGAAGGTGCATCCCGGGCTGGCGCTGAACCAGCTGCGGCTGATGCACGGGCGCGCGAACGTCGCCGACGCCGAGCTGCTCCAGGCGCACGAGCGCCATCCGATCCTGTTCCGCAACGGCCTGCGCGTCGCGACCGACCACCTGCACCTCGACCACGGGGTGTTCCTCAGCCTCGACCTCGGACAGGGGGCCGACGGCCGCCGGCTCGTGGGCTACCGGGCCAAGCGCAACAGCCGCTTGCTCGACCTGTCGCTGATCGGCGGTCACGACCCCGAGGACTACTGGGAGCCGGTGGTTACCGAGCGGGGTGAGCAGGTGATCCTCGAGCCGGAGGAGTTCTACCTGTTGCTGTCGAGCGAGGGGGTGTCGATCCCCCCGGAGTACGCGGCGGAGATGGCCGCGTACGACCCGACGAGCGGCGAGCTGCGGACGCACTACGCCGGGTTCTTCGACCCCGGCTTCGGCTACGACGAGTTCGGTCTCGCCGGCAGCCAGGCCGCGCTCGAGGTGCGAGCCCACGACGTCCCGTTCATGGTGCAGAACGGCCAGCGGGTCTGCCGGATCACCTTCGAGCGGCTCGTCGAACCGGCCGAGATGCTCTACGGCGAAGCCATCCGGTCGAACTACCAGGGTCAGCAGACCACGTTGAGCAAGTACTTCTGCCGGCCCGAGCCCACGTCGCAGCTGCAATTCCCGATCAGGGACTAGCGGTGGCAGCCTCGACCTGACGGCGACGGTACGCGGCCCGCTGCGCCGCCGGCCGCGCGATCACGTCTCGCACCGCTTCGACCAGCTCCCGCGCGTGGAACGGTCGCACGAGCAGCGCGTCGGTGCCTGCCTTCCACGCAAACAACCGGCCGGCCTTCTGCTGGGTGATGAGCACCACCGGCGTGTTCGCCACGCGCGCGTCCATCTGGCGGCGGATGGTCGCCAGCAGCTCGAGGTTGTGGCCCGCACCCGCCACCGACAGGTCAAGCACCGCGCACGCGGGCCGCATCAGTGCGAGCAAGGACATCGCCTGACCGGCGTTCGACGCGTGCTCGACCTCGAATCCGGCGGTGCGCAGCAGCCGGCGCAACAGCTCGCAGGAACCGTCCTTGTCGCTGACCACGAGGACCGACGCGCCGGCAGCGGGAGGAGCGGCCCCGCTGGCGGGTTCCTCGTCGCCCCTCGGCCGCCGGAGCACGAGCTAGTCCTCGCCGGCGAGCGAGACGATGCCCGCTTCGATCCGCGCCTCGGCTTTCTCGATCGCTTCGAGCACGTGCATCGAGATGTCCCCCACCTTGACCTCGTCGTCGTCGACGCCGGCGCCCTTCACGCCGTCGTCGATCATGATGTAGCAGAACGGACACGCGGTCGCGATGCGGGACGCGCCGGTCGCGAGCAGCTCACGCGAGCGGGCGTCGTTCACCTTGGTGCCGACGGTCTCTTCCATCCACATCCGCGCACCGCCCGCGCCGCAGCACATGCCCTTGGTGCCGTTGCGTTGCGCCTCGACGACCTCGATGCCGCCGAGCGATCCGATCACCCGTCGGGGTGCGAGGTACACGTCGTTGTGGCGGCCCAGGTAGCAGGAGTCGTGGTAGACGACGCGCTCGTCGAGCCGGGCACCGGCGAGGTCGAGCTTGCCCGACTCGATCAACCAGTCGAGGAACTGGCTGTGGTGGAGCACCTCGAAGTGCCCGCCGAGCTGCGGGTACTCGTTCAGCAGTGTGTTGAAGCAGTGCGGGCACTGCGTGATGATCTTCTTGACGCCCATGTTGTTGAGCGTCTCGACGTTCTGCATGGCGAGCATCTGGAACAGGTACTCGTTGCCCGACCGGCGGGCGGGGTCGCCGGTGCAGTTCTCGGCAGGGCCCAAGATCGCGAAGTCGATGCCCGCGCGCTGGAGCAGCTTCGCCATCGCGATGGTCACCTTCTGGTTCTTGTCGTCGAAGCTTCCCGCGCAGCCGACCCAGTAGAGGTACTCGTGGTCGAGCGGAGCGCTGCCGTCGACGATGGCGACTCCTTCGACCTTGCTGGTCCATCCGGCGCGGTCGCTCTGGCTCATCCCCCACGGGTTGGCCGAGTTCTCCATCGAGCGGTACGCGTTGCCGAGCTCGGTCGGGAAGTTCGATTCCATGAGCGACAGGTAGCGCCGCATGTCGAGGATCTTGTCGAGGATCTCGATGTTGACCGGGCAGATCTCGTCACATGCCTTGCACGACGTGCACGCCCACACCTCTTCCGGGGTGATGCGCTCGAACAGCGAGTCGGCCGACACCGTGATCTCCGGCACCACGCCGATCGGTGGCGACACCGGAGGTGAGCCGGTCATCGCCATGACCTCGCCGGTCTTCAGGACGATCTCGCGCGGGTCGAGTGGCTTGCCGGTGGCGTGTGCCGGGCACACCGACGTGCATCGCCCGCACATCGTGCACGCGTCGGTGTCGAGGAGCTGCTTCCAGGTGAAGTCCTCGATGGTCGCGGCACCGAAGCTCTCGAGCTCGGTCTCCATGAGGTTCGGCAGCGGCTTCATCGCGCCCTTCGGGCGCTCGCGGTCGCGCAAGTACATGTTCAGCGGCGAGGTGAACATGTGCCGGATCATCGTGACCGGCAGGATCACGAGGAAGACGAAGAACGCCAGCACGTGGACGAACCAGAAGATCTGGTGCCACCCGTGCTGATGGTCGATGTTGCGGAACAGCCACGACAGCGGGTAGCCGACGAAGCTCCACTTCTCGAAGTCGGGCCGGCCGAGGAACGCGATGCGCGTCGCTTCGCTGAGGAAGCCGGTGACGCCGATCACGAAGAACACGCCGAGGATCAGCAGGTGCTCCGGCTTCGTCTTGATCCGGATGCGGTAGGGGCGTTGCACGTAGCGGCGTACCAGCGCCCACGTGATGCCGGTGACGAACAGCACGCCCGCCGCGTCGCCGACGAAGGCGAAAGCCTCGTAGACCTGGCCGTGCAGGAACTTCCAACTCTCCGGGGCCTGCTCCTGCATCTGCGAGACGAACGTGACCGCGAACAGGATCAGGAACGAGAAGTAGATGAGCGAGTGCATCAACCCAGCCGCCGGGTCGCGCAGCAAGGTGCGCATGTAGACGCCCGCCCGGAAGTCCTTGAGCCGCCTCGGCAGCGTCTCGATCGTCGTGGCGCGGCGATCGGGCATGCCCCGCTCCCAGTTCTTGACCCGCATCGCGAAGAGGTAGCCGCCGTACACGAACAGCACGGGCAGCACCGTGTAGAACGCGAGCTTCCAGGTACCGGGGATGTTGATGAAGTCCTCGCGCTGGCGTGTGGCGTCGTCGAACCATTGCGTGAACAGCGGGACCACGCCCGACGCGATGGAGTACAGGGCGAGCAGGACCCCGAGCCCGATGACGAGGTGATACGGCCGGACGCGCGACTTCATCGGGGCGCGAACCTACTCAACGGCCGATTTTCGGGACGAACCGTGAACGGGATGGGCCGGTGCCGGCCCATCGGTCAACCGAAGACGCGCCTGTCCAGCTCCCGGACCCGGGACGCGAGCGCGGTCAGCAGCTTGTGCGACAGGCCAGGGACCTCGTCGAGCAACCCGGAGAACTCGCGGGGTCCCAGCACCAGTACCGTCAGCGGTGTCTCGGCCCGGACCGTCGCGGTGCGGGGACCCTTGTCGAGCAGCGCCAGCTCGCCGATGCAGGCGCCGGGACCGAGCGTCGCGACCTTCTTGCCGTTGCGATCGACCCGGGCCTGGCCCTGGACGATGACGAACGCCTCGCGGCCGATCTCTCCCTGGCGGACGAATTCGGTGCCCGCGGCGATGGTGGTCTCGTCGGACGCGCGGGCGATCCGCTGGAGCTCCTTGCGCGAGCACGCTGCGAAGAGCGGAACCGCCTTGAGGTGCTCCAGGTAGTCATTCCTGCCGGCCATACGCCCTCCCTGTCCGTCGGCTTCCCCAGCGGCGCCGGAGCCGGCAGATCGTACGCGCGCGTCGCGGTTCATGTTCGGGAAACATTCGCGAAACACCGCTCTCGTACCGTCCGCGCATGGACGTCGCCCTCGTGCGCTGGCCCGCCGAGGACGCCCGCCGGTGTGCGCTCCGCGTCGGCGGGATCCCGCGGCTGCTCCTCGTGCCCCGCGGCTCGCCACCACCCCAAGTTTGTGACGACCTCGAGGACTGGGTTCGGGTGCCGGCCGACCAGGTCGAGCTGCGCGCCCGCGTCGAGAACCTCCAGCAGCGAGCGCGGGCCCGCGTCGCGAGCCGGCCATGGCTCGACGACGGCGTGTTACGGGTCGGCCGCTCGTGGGTCGCGCTCACCCCGGTCGAGGCGCGCCTTGCCGGGGCGCTGGTCGAACGAGCCGGCTCGGTTGTCAGCCGCGCCGCGCTCGCGGAGGCAGGCTGGCCCGACGGCACGCCGGGGCGCAACTCGCTCGACGTGCACATGCTCCGGCTGCGCCGCCGCATTGCACCGCTCGGGCTGTCCATCCGGACGGTGCGTTCGCGCGGCTACGCGCTCGAGTAGCGCCGGCGCAGCCGCCAGAGCTGCACCACGCTCACGAGCGCGACGAACGCGAACACGAACCGCCCGACCGCGTCATCGACGGCGATGAGCAGGCCGACGGAGATCGCGAACGCGGCGCCGATCATCGCCAAGCCGATCCGCACCTTGCGGGGATCGGGTTGTGGCTCTCCGCGGCCGTTCACACCGACAGTGTCGCACGCGGAGTCTCGTTCAGAGTTCGGTCAGGTCTTCGCAGCGAACGGTTCACACATCGGACATCGGCGCGTGACGCGTGCTCCATACGTTCAGCGGGTCCTCGAAAACGAAGGAGACGTGACATGAGTGACCCGACGGCCGTGCTCGGCACCCAGGTCAACCTGCTCTGGGTCGTCATCGGCGCGGTGCTCGTTGTCTTCATGCAGGCGGGCTTCGCGCTCGTCGAGACGGGCTTCTGCCGCGCCAAGCACGCCGCCCACGTGGTGTCCACGAACTTCGCCATCTTCGGCCTCGGGTTCGTCGGCTATTTCCTCGTCGGCTACGCGCTGATGTTCGGCGGCTACTCGACGAGCCTCATCGGCTACAACTCGGCCATCGGTGGCTCGTTGCTCGGCAGCGGCCACTGGGTGTTCCTCTGGAAGGGTGGCTTCGCGCTCGGTGACATCGGCAAAGCCGGTGGCGCAGCCGTCGCAGGCTTCTTCCTCTACATGGTCGCGTTCATGGACACGACCGCCACGATCCCGACCGGCGCGATGGCCGAGCGCTGGAAGTGGAAGGCGTTCGTCGGGTGGGGGCTTTTCTGCGGCGCGATCTACTACCCGCTGTACGGCGCGTGGACCTGGGGCGGCGGCTGGCTGAGCCAGCTCGGCAACTCCCTGCACCTCGGTGCCGGCTACGTCGACTTCGCGGGCTCCGGTGTCGTGCACGCGATGGGCGGTGTCGCCGCCCTCGCCGGCGCACTCGTGCTCGGCCCGCGCATCGGCAAGTTCAACGCCGACGGCTCCTCGAACACGCTGCCCGGCCATCACATCCCGATGGCCATGCTCGGCTGCTTCATCCTGCTGTTCGGTTGGTTCGGGTTCAACGCCGGGTCGACGCTCGCCGCCACCGACATCCAGTTCGCGCTCGTGGCGACCAACACCGCCATCGCCGCTGCGTTCGGTGCGGTTGCCGCGATGGTGTGGGTCATGTGGCGGTGGGGCAAGCCCGATCCCGGGATGATGGTCAACGGCATGCTCGCCGGTCTCGTCGCGATCACCGCGCCCTGCGCGTTCGTCGACCCGTGGGCCGCCGCGGTGATCGGTTCGATCGCAGGCGTGCTGGTCGTGGTCGCCTGCGGCGTGATCGAGAACCGGTTCAAGATCGACGACCCGGTCGGTGCGATCGCCGTGCACGGGGTGAACGGCCTGTTCGGCGTGCTGGCGATCGGCATCTTCGGCAACGGACACTACGGCACGGGCTGGAACCTCACGACCGAAGGAGCAGCCGCCAGCCGCGGCGTCACCGGTGTGCTCTACGGCCTCGACCCCGGCCTCGGCCAGCTCGGCGCCCAGCTCGCTGGATGCCTGACGCTGTGCATCGTGATGTTCGGCGTGGCCCTCGCCTTCTTCAAGGTCCAGAATGCCGTGATGCGAGGCGGGATCCGCTCGCCTGAGGCCGACGAGTTCGCCGGGCTCGACCTGCCCGAGATGGGAGCGCTCGCCTATCCCGAGTTCATCGAGCAGGAAGCCCTCACGCCGCACGCCGGTGTGAGCCCCACGCACGAGGAACCTTTCCGCAAGGAACCCGAGCGGGTCTAGGACCCGATCCGCCCGGGGCCGCGGCGTCCGCCGCGGCCCCGGGCGGTGCCGCCCCATGGACGTCAGCTCGGCGCTGTTCGACATCCTCGTCGTGCTCGTCGCGGCCAAGGTCGCGGCAGAGCTCGCCGAGCGAGCGGGTGTACCTGCGGTCGTCGGCGAGATCGTCGCGGGCATCCTCGTCGGCCCCTCCGTGCTGCACCTCGTCGCTTCGTCCGACGAGGTGCTTCGCACGCTCGGCGAGATCGGCGTCATCCTGCTGCTGCTCGATGTCGGGCTGCACATGGACCTGAAGGAGCTGGGCGCGGTCGGCCGCCCGTCGTTGCTCGTCGCCACCGCCGGTGTCGTGACGCCGCTGCTGTTCGGCCTCGGCGCGATGGAGCTCATCGGCGCCGACTTCAACACGTCGTTGTTCGTGGCTGCCGCGCTGACCGCGACGAGCGTCGGGATCACCGCCCGAGTGTTCGCCGACCTGCGCGCGCTCGCCACCACCGAGGCGCGCATCGTGCTCGGCGCGGCAGTCGCGGACGACGTCATGGGCCTCGTGGTGCTCACCGTGGTCGTGCGGCTCGTCACCGGCGGTTCGGTCTCCGCGCTGAGCCTGGCTGGGATCGTGGCGGTCGCGGTCGGCTTCCTGGTGGCCGGCGGCATCGCCGGCGTGCGGATCGCTCCACCGCTGTTCCGGCTCGTCGAGCGGGCTTCGCGCTCGACGGGCACCATGATCGGCGTCGCGCTGGCGTTCACGCTGGCGTTTGCGCAGCTCGCGGACGCGGCCAAGCTCGCGCCGATCGTCGGCGCATTCGTTGCGGGTCTGGCCCTCGCCCGCAGCGACAGCGCCGAGCGGATCGGACACGAGCTCGCGCCGGTCGGTCACCTGTTCGTGCCGGTGTTCTTCCTGCAGATCGGGATCGACGCGAGGCTCGGTTCGTTCGCGCACGCCGGGGTGCTGCGCGATGCCGGGGTCCTCCTCGTCGTCGCGATCGCCGGCAAGCTCGTGTCGCCGATCGGCGCGGCCGGCGTGCCGGGCGACAAGCTCCTCATCGGCCTCGGGATGCTGCCACGCGGCGAGGTCGGGTTGATCTTCGCGACGATCGGGCTCCAGAGCGGTGTGCTCGACGGCGACCTGTATGCCGCGCTGCTGCTCGTCGTGCTCGTCACCACGCTCGCCACGCCGCAGCTGTTGCGCCTGCGCTACGCGCGGCTGCGGGCTGGGCGCGTGCCTGCGAGGGTTGCCCCGACCGAGCGAATGCCCGATGGTGGATGGTTCCGGATCGAAGGGGGCACCGTGGTGCTCGCCGGCACGCCACCGTCGCATCTCGGTCTCGAGCTCGGCTTGCGTGCCGCGGTGCTGGTCGCGCAGGCGCGGCCGTCACCGGACCTGCTCGATTGGCTGAGCGGGCTCGATGCGCGCAGCTTCCGGTGGAACGCGACCGCGAGCAGCGCCTTCCTCGACGCCGTCGAGCACGGCAACGCGCGGTCGTGGCGGTTCCTCGACCGGCTCGGCGTGCTCGCGCACGCCTTGCCCGAGCTCGCCAAGGCGCTGGAGGCACGCGCTACCGACCCGTTCGAGCTGGATCCCGCCGCGTCGTTGCGGTGGAGCACCATCGAGCGCCTGCAGGCCGTGGACCGGGCCGATCCGCTCGCCACCGAGCTCGCCGCGCTCGCCCACCCCGAATGGCTGCTGCTGGCGGCGATGCTGCTCGACGTCCTCGACGGGCGACCCGATGCCGTCGCCATCGGGCGCCGCGTCGTCGGACGGCTCGACCTTGGTGCTTCGGCCGAGCAGGAGATCGCATTGCTGCTCGCCGATCGCGACCTGCTGGCGTCGGTGGTCCGCCAGCCCGACGCGCTGTCGGAGGAGTCCGTGCTCGCGATCGCGTCACACGTCGACACCCCGGAACAGGCGCGGGCCTTGTACGTGCTCTCGATCGCTCGGCAGCCGGAACGGGAACGGTGGGAGGCCGAGCGGTTGCGCGAGCTGCACGACCGCGTGCAGCAGGCGCTCGCGCAACCCGAGCTCACCGGACTCGATGCACGGAACCTGGCAGGGCGCCGCCGCGCGGAAGCGGCGCGGCTCGTGTCCGGCGAACGCGAGGTCTTGGACCGGATCGAGCACGCGCCTCGCGCCTACCTGCTCTCGCAGGACGCGACCGCGCTCGCGCAGCACGCACGCCTCGCCTGCTCGCTCGGGCACCGCGACGCGATCGCCGCGATCGGGGACGGTCGCATCGACGTCGCGGCGCGTGACCGCTTCGGGCTTCTCGCGAGCGTGACCGGCGTGCTCACCGAAGCCGGCCTCGACATCGCCGGTGCCGTCGTCGTCACGTGGCCTGACGGTGTTGCGCTGGAATCCTTCCAGGTCGGCGGCGAGTGGCTGCCCGACGCGGAGCGCTTGGGTGACGCGATCGAGGCGTCGTTGCGCGCACCGCTCGTCTCCCAGCCGCTTCCCGATGCCGCGATCGCGTTCGACGATGCCGTGTCCCCGTGGCACACGGTGTGTGAGGTGGTCGCCCCCGACAAGCCCGGGTTGCTGCACTCGCTGGCCACAGCCTTCGCCGCGGCCGACGTCTGCGTGCACGCGGCGCGGGTGACCAGCACCGGCGGCCTCGCGCGTGACCGGTTCGAGGTGACCGACGGCGACGGCAACAAGCTCGACGCCGCTCACCGAGAAGCGGTCGAGCTGTTCGTCGCCCGCGGCGTGGTGACGCGGACGCGGTGGTTCCGTCGCCGGGTCGAGCCGCTCAGCCGGCCTGGGCCGCCACCTCCGCCGCGCCCGCCGCCGCCGCATCCGGATCGAGGTACCGCCGCGACACCGGTGTGAGCGCGGCGTCGAGCTCGTAGATGAGCGGGTTTCCCGTCGGGATGTTCAGCTCGGGGATGTCCTCGTCGCTGATCCGGTCGAGGTGCTTGACGAGCGCGCGCAGCGAGTTGCCGTGCGCGGCCACGAGCACGCAGCGACCGGCCCGCAGGTCGGGCACGATCGCGTCCTGCCAGTAGGGCAGCGTGCGCTCGAGGGTGTCCTTCAGGCACTCACTGCGCGGGATGACGTCCGGCGGCAGCTCCCGGTAGCGAGGGTCGCCTGCTACGTCCCACGTGCTGCCCGGCTCGATCGGTGGCGGCGGGATGTCGTAGGAGCGGCGCCACTGCTTGACCTGGTCGGCACCGTGGATGGCCGCGGTCTCCTTCTTGTCGAGGCCCTGCAGCGCCCCGTAGTGGCGCTCGTTGAGCCGCCACGACCGCCGGACCGGGATCCAGGTCATGCCCAGCTCGTCGAGGGCGATCCACGCGGTCCGGATGGCGCGCACGAGCACCGACGTGTGCACGACGTCGGGGCGGATCCCCGCCTCCCGGAGCAGCTGGCCGGCTCGGTGGGCCTCCTCGATGCCCCGTTCGGACAGGTCGACGTCCACCCATCCGGTGAACAGGTTGCGGTCGTTCCAGTCGCTGCGCCCGTGCCGCAGCAGCACCAGCGTGTACGTCACGGCTGCGACGGTACTTCCCCAGGCCCGGGCGAGCGCGGGGTTGGAGTTGTCAATGGGAGACTCAACTTTTATCCTGTGGCCAGTTCAAAGTCGGATCCCAGCCCACCGAAACCGGAGGCACCAGCATGCCCAAGGCCGTCGGCATCGACCTCGGCACCACCAACTCGGTCGTCAGCGTCCTCGAGGCCGGCGACCCGGTCGTCATCCCGAACTCCGAGGGCTCCCGCACCACCCCCTCGGTCGTGGCCTTCGCGAAGAACGGCGAGGTGCTCGTCGGCGAGGTGGCCAAGCGTCAGGCCATCACCAACCCCGACCGCACGATCCGTTCCGTGAAACGCCACATGGGCACCAACTGGACGATCGACATCGACGGCAAGAAGTACACCGCGCAGGAGATCAGCGCCCGCACGCTGATGAAGCTCAAGCGCGACGCCGAGTCCTACCTCGGCGACACCGTCACCCAGGCGGTCATCACCGTGCCGGCGTACTTCGACGACGCCCAGCGCACCGCCACGAAGGAGGCCGGCCAGATCGCGGGCCTCGAGGTGCTGCGGATCATCAACGAGCCGACGGCCGCCGCGCTCGCCTACGGCCTCGACAAGGAGGGCGCCGACCAGACGATCCTCGTGTTCGACCTGGGCGGCGGCACCTTCGACGTGTCGATCCTCGAGATCGGCGACGGCGTGTTCGAGGTGAAGTCCACCCACGGCGACACCCACCTCGGCGGTGACGACTGGGACCAGCGCATCATCGACTGGCTGGTCGAGTCGTTCAAGGCTGCGCACGGCGTCGACCTGTCCAAGGACAACATGGCCCTGCAGCGGCTGAAGGAAGCCGCCGAGAAGGCGAAGATCGAGCTGTCCCAGGTGCAGCAGACCCAGATCAACCTGCCGTTCATCACCGCAACGGCCGAAGGGCCGCTGCACCTCGACGAGCAGCTTTCGCGCGCGAAGTTCCAGGAGCTCACCGCGGACCTGCTCGAGCGCTGCCGTGGGCCGTTCGAGCAGGCGATCAAGGACGCGGGGCTCACCAAAGAGCAGATCGACCACGTGATCCTCGTCGGCGGCTCCACTCGAATGCCCGCCGTGCAGGATCTCGTGCAGAGCCTCACCGGCAAGGACCCGCACAAGGGCGTGAACCCCGACGAGGTCGTCGCGGTCGGCGCTGCCATCCAGGCCGGCGTGCTGAAGGGCGAGGTCAAAGACGTCCTGCTGCTCGACGTCACCCCGCTGTCGCTCGGCATCGAGACCAAGGGCGGCGTGATGACCAAGCTCATCGAGCGCAACACGACGATCCCGACCCGGCGTACCGAGGTGTTCACCACCGCGGAGGACATGCAGCCGTCGGTCGAGATCCACGTGCTGCAGGGCGAGCGCGAGATGGCGCAGTTCAACAAGACGCTGGGCAAGTTCCAGCTCGTCGACCTGCCGCCCGCCCCCCGCGGCGTGCCGCAGATCGAGGTCACCTTCGACATCGACGCCAACGGCATCGTGCACGTCTCGGCGAAGGACCGTGCCACCGGCAAGGAGCAGTCGATGACGATCACCGGCCAGAGCTCGCTCGCCAAGGAGCAGATCGAGCAGATGATCCGCGACGCCGAAGCGCACGCGGAGGAGGACCGCCGCCGGCGCGACGAGGCCGAGGCCCGCAACAACGCCGACACGCTCGTCTACCAGACCGAAAAGCTCCTGCGCGAGCAGGGCGACAAGATCTCGGGTGACGAGAATTCGTCGGTCGAGTCCGCGCTCGCCGACCTGAAGCAGGCGCTGTCGGGCACCGACGTCGAGGCGATCAAGACGGCGACCGAGCGGCTCATGACCACCTCGCAGAACTTCACCCAGAAGCTGTACGAGGCGGCAGCCGCGGCCGACCGGGAGTACAGCCAGGGCGGTGGTGCGACCGGCAGCGCGACGACGCCGCCGCCCAGCGACGACGAGGTCGTCGATGCCGAGATCGTCGACGAGGACAAGACCGCCTGAGGACGGCCATGACCAACGCCCACGAACCAGAGGCGCCGCCTGAAGAACCGGAAGAGCTCGACACCGACGATGCCGAGCTCCAGGCGGCGGCCGAGGAGATCGAACACGACATCGGCTCGATCGCGCAGCAGCGCGACGAGTACCTCGCGCTCGCACAGCGACTGCAGGCGGAGTTCGAGAACTTCAAGAAGCAGACGATCCGTCGCAACACGGAGGCGCTCGAGCATGCCGGGGGGGAGCTCGCCAAGAAGCTGCTCCCCGTCCTCGACGCGTTCGACAACGCGATCATCCAGGGTGTCGACGGCGTCGGCCCGTTGCACAAGGTCCTCTTCGACGTCCTGCAGAAGGAAGGCCTCGACGTCATCCCGACCGACGGCGTGGCATTTGACCCGAACCTGCACGAAGCCGTCATGCACGAGCCGGCGCTCGAAGACGACGAGCAGCCCATGGTGGCCGAGACGCTGCGCACCGGCTACACGTGGAAGGGTCGGGTGCTGCGTCCCGCGATGGTCAAGGTCCGCGGCTGAGGCGACAGCGCGCGATGGCTCCGCAGCGTGAGTGGTTCGAGAAGGACTACTACGCCATCCTCGGCGTGTCCGAGACGGCCACCGCCAAGGAGATCAAGAGCGCGTACCGGAAGCTGTCCCGCAAGTACCACCCGGACGCGAACCCGGGTGACGCGAGCGCGGAGGAGCGCTTCAAGGAGATCTCCGCCGCGTACGACGTGCTCGGTGACGAGGCGAAGCGCAAGGAGTACGACGAGATCCGCCGTCTCGGGCCGATGGCCGGAGGCTTCGGCGGTGCCGGCGGCCCCGGTGGCTTCACGTTCAGCACCGACGACCTCGGCGACCTCGGCGACCTGTTCGGCAGCCTCTTCGGCCGCGGGCGCGGCGGCGGTCGCAGCAGGGTCGGCCCCCAGCGCGGAGTCGATCTCGAGACCGAACTGCAACTGTCCTTCGAGGGCGCGGTGCAAGGGGTGACCACCACGGTGAACCTCACGAGCGACGTCGCCTGCCACACCTGTCACGGCACGGGGGCCAAGCCGGGTACGATCCCCGTGGCCTGCCCTCGTTGCGGTGGCCGCGGTGTGCTCGACGAGAACCAGGGGTTCTTCTCGTTCAGCCAGCCGTGCCCGCAGTGCGGGGGTGCGGGTGTGATCGTCAAGGAGCCGTGCCCCACCTGCCGCGGGAAGGGCACCGAGCTGCGGGCCCGCCAGGTCAAGGTCCGTATCCCGCCCGGCGTGCAGGACGGCCAGCGCATCCGGCTGAAGGGTCGCGGCGGCCCCGGCCGCAACGGCGGCCCGAACGGCGACCTCTACGTGGTCACCCGGGTGGAGCCCCATCCGCTGTTCGGCCGGCGGGGCAACGACCTCACGATCACGGTGCCGATCACCTTCGCGGAGGCCGCGCTGGGTGCGGAGGTGAAGGTCCCGACGCTCGACGGCGGGCCGGTGACCATCAAGGTGCCCGCGGGCACGCGGTCGGGCCGGACGTTCCGGGTGCGGGGCCGCGGTGTGCCCGTACCCCGCAAGCCGGGCGACCTGCTCGTCACCGTCGAGGTCGCGGTACCGGCGAAGCTCACGAACGAAGAACGCAAGGCGGTCGAGGCATTGGCCGCGGTGTCGCACGAATCACCACGGGCGCATCTGGGGGTGTGATGGCCGAGCGGTGGAGTGATCGAGAACGGCAACGGGCCCTGTACGTCATCTCGGTGGCAGCCGAGCTTGCCGGCGTGCACCCGCAGACGTTGCGGATCTACGAGCGCAAGGGGCTCGTCGACCCGGCGCGCACCGTTGGTGGCAGCCGGCGCTACAGCGACGCCGACATCCACCAGTTGCGGCGCATCCAGGAGCTGACGAACGAAGGCCTCAACCTCGCGGGCGTCAAGCGCGTGCTCGAGCTCGAGGCAGAGATCGAGCGGCTGCGCGCGCTGCTGGAAGAGACGCGCGCCGCCGCACAGGCTGCGGTCGAACACGCCCACCGCCAGTACAGGCGCGAACTGGTGCCGTTGCGCCAGGCCGTCGCGATCTTCGAGCGCGCGTCGCGCTGACCGAGCCGGCCGCGCGCGCCGCGCGCCGTCAGCTCACCTTCAGATGGAACGTCTCGAACGACGCCGGCTTCGCCGGCTTCGTGTCCGACACCACGACCCACACGACGTCGCCGGGCTGCACGGCACCGTTCGGACCGATCGTCAGGCGGACCGAACTGGGCGCGTCGACCGATGTGGGTAGCAGCGCGACCCCTGCGGGCACGGCATGGAGCGGGTCGTTCGACACCGACGAGTCGATCTCGTTTCCGTCCCCGCCGAACACGAACACGTCCATCGTCGAGGCACCGGCCTCGTCCCACACGTCGACCTGCACGCTCGACGCGTCGGGCACGCGCACGGGCACCATCCACCAGTCGGTGAAGATGCCGCCTTCGGGGTTCTCGAAGCCCACGATCGAGTAATCGGTCGTGTCACTCGCCCAGATCGGGCCGGTCAACTCGGTGCCGGTGCGCACCGGGACGAACAGCTGCACGGGGATGCGCACGTGCTGGGTGACGCCGTGGCCGAGGTTCGCGGTGCCGACGATCGTCGCCGCGTACTGGCCCGGCGCGGCGTCGCGCGGGACCTGCAGGGCGAACGACGTCGTGCGCTCCGCACCTCGCGCCGCGCCAGCGCGGTTCGGAAGTCGGAACCAGCTCGCAGGGATGGCGTGCACCCCGACGACTTCGGGGCCCGACTCGACCGCGAACGACAAGGTGGTGGCGGCAACGGCGAGGTCGGGCCCGCCCCGCAGCACGAATGTCTGCTGGGCGCGCTCGCCGGGGGCGAGATCGTCGAGTGACCAGCTCGGCTGGCGTGCGTCGGTGGTGAGCGCGCCGGTGGCGGGGTCGCGCACCTCGGGCGTGTACGCGAGCACGCCGGCGGTGCTGGCGAGGATGGCGTCGGGCACCGAGACTCGCCCCGCGCCCTCGCCGGTGACCCCGACATCGCCGTCGTTGCGGCGCGGGAACAGCTCGGCGGGGTCCATCCCGAGCCGGTTCGACTCGATCGTCGAGATCAGACCGGTGACCGGGCCCTCGAACGCGTGCCCGCGCGCGGTGTTGGCGAGCGCCGCCTTGACGACGTAGTACGCGGGTGGCGTTCCGGTCGCCTGCCGGTAGCCGTCGATCACGAGCGCGGCTGCGCCCGCCGCCGCCGGTGCCGCCATCGACGTGCCGGACAGCACCGCGTAGTTCGGGTCGGTCGAGAAGTTGTTGCCGACCGCGAGGTCGGCTGCTTTCACCTCGGCGCCGGTGAGCGCCTCTGCGGAGACGATGTACGAGCCCGGTGCGGTGACGTCCGGCTTGATCTGGCGGTCGCCGCTCGGCCCGCGCGAGCTGAACGTCGAGATCGCGTACACGCCCGCGGCGGCTGCTTCGGGACGGACGTTGCCGTTCTGGCCGTGCAGGGTCTGGTCGCGGGGATGGTCAAGGTCCCAGTCGGTGACCGACGCACCGACCGACAGCGACTGGCTCGCGGTGGAAGGCGAGCCGACGCTCTGCAGCGTGGGTCCGGCGTTGCCGGCCGCGATCGCGAACACGACGCCGTACTTGTCGGCGAGCGTGTCGATCAACTGGGCCTCGGGGTCGGCGTCGGTCTCCTGGCTCGCGAGGAACACGCCGGCGCCGTACGCCGGGGTGGCGCCGAGGCTGAGGTTGATCACCTGCGCCCCCGCACCACCGTCGGCGACCGGCGTAGCGAGCTGCTGGATCCCGGCGAGCACCGACGAGTTCAGGCACGAGCCGGCCGCGTTGCACACCTTCGCGCCGACCAGCGACGCGGACGGCGCCACGCCGGGAAGCTGGTTGTTCGCGATGCCGCCGCCGGCGGCGATGCCGGCGACGTGCGTGCCGTGTCCGTTGTCGTCGATGCCGGGGCTCGGCAGGCACTGGCCGATCGACGCGGTCGCGCTGTCGCTCGTGAGGTCGGGCAGCACGCCCATGCAGTTGACGAACGTGCCGAGCTTGGGGGCGAGGTCCGGGTGGCTCGAGTCGATGCCGCTGTCGACCACGCCGATCGTGACGCCCGTGCCGGTGATGCCCGCGTCCCACGCCCGGTCGGCTCCGATGTCGAACTGGCCGCGCTCGCGCTGGTCGGCGAAGCCGGTAACGGCGGTCAGCGGCGTGGCGGTGAGCGACGCGGTGTGCAGGACGCGGTCCTCGACGACGCGGGTGACCGCGTCGAGGCCCGCTACCCGCACGATCGCGGCGGCGGGCGCGGCGATCGCGACCCAGCCGATCAGGTCGAAGCGGTGCCGGATCGTGGCGCCGGCCGCTTCGAGAACGCGCAGCGTGGTTGGGTCGACGGAGCGGACCTGGGCGAGCGCGTACACCGTGCCGGGTACGTGGCCGTCGACCACTGGTGCGTAGAGGGTGTCGGTGAGGCCGTGTTCGAGGATGCCCCGCAGCGCGGGGCTGAGCTTCACCGCGGCCGGCCCCTCGACGCGCAGGCCGGCCAGCCCCGGAAGGCTCGGCAGGCCGCCGTGGCTCGGCCAGGCAGGGAACAGCAGCGCCGCCAGCGCGACGACCGCGACGAGCGCGGGACGGCTCCGGCGACGATTCGGATGGCGACCCCCAGCGTGCATCCCGTTCGGTTCGACGCGTGTCCGAAAAGTCCTGTTCGGGCCGACCAGCACGAACCCCAGCCGAAAAGTTGATAGCGATGTTGTCAAGTTCTCTGCGCGCCCTCTACCCTGACCCGGCGATGGCGCTCGACCCGAACCGTTGGACGATCAAGACCCAAGAGGCGTTCACGCAGGCCACCGAGGCGGCCCGAGCCAACAGCAACCCCGAGGTCACCCCCGACCACCTGCTCGCCGCGCTGCTGCGCCAGGAAGAAGGGGTGGTGCTGCCGATCCTGAACCGGGTCGGGAGGCCGCCACTGCAGGCCCGCAACGCCGCCGACGAGGCGGTGGCGAAGCTGCCGAAGTCCTATGGCAGCGACGTGCGCCTGTCGCGTGAGTTGCAGCAGACCCTCGACGACGCAGATGTGGCGCGGGCCGAGATGGGCGACGAGTACCTGTCCACCGAGCACCTGCTGCTCGCGCTCGCCGATCGTCTGGGCGTCAAGCGCGAAGACCTGCTCACCGCGCTGCGCGAGGTGCGCGGCAGCCACCGCGTCACCAGCCAGAACCCCGAGGAGCAGTACCAGGCGCTCGAGAAGTACGGCCGCGACCTCACCGAAGCGGCCCGCCAGGGCCGCCTCGACCCGGTCATCGGGCGCGACGACGAGATCCGCCGGGTGGTCCAGGTGCTGTCGCGGCGCACGAAGAACAACCCGGTGCTGATCGGCGAGCCCGGTGTCGGCAAGACCGCGATCGTCGAGGGCCTGGCACGACGCATCGTCGAAGGTGACGTCCCCGAGAACCTGAAGAACCGCCGGCTGATCGCGCTCGACATCGGGTCGATGGTCGCCGGCGCGAAGTACCGCGGTGAGTTCGAGGAGCGGCTGAAGGCGGTGCTGAAGGAGATCGCCGACGCCGAGGGTGAGGTCGTCACCTTCATCGACGAGCTGCACACGATCGTCGGCGCGGGCGCCGCCGAAGGCGCGATGGACGCGGGCAACATGATCAAGCCGATGCTCGCCCGCGGCGAGCTGCGCCTCGTCGGCGCGACCACGCTCGACGAGTATCGCAAGCACATCGAAAAGGACGCCGCGCTCGAACGCCGCTTCCAGCCCGTCTACGTCGGCCAGCCGTCGGTCGAGGACACGATCGCGATCCTGCGGGGCCTGAAGGAGCGCTACGAGGTGCACCACGGTGTGCGCATCCAGGACGCCGCGCTCGTCGCCGCCGCGGTGCTGTCCGACCGCTACCTCACCGGCCGGTTCTTGCCCGACAAGGCCATCGACCTCGTCGACGAGGCGGCGAGCAAGCTGCGCATCGAGATCGACTCGATGCCGATCGAGATCGACGTGGTCGAGCGGCGCATCCGCCAGCTCGAGATCGAGCGGGTCGCGCTGGCCAAGGAGACCGACCCGGTCTCGCAGGAGCGCCTCGCCGCGATCGACAACGAGCTCGCCAACCTCAACGAGCAGAAGGCGGCGATGGTCGCGCACTGGCAGTCGGAGAAGGAGGCCATCGCGACGATCCGCACGCTGAAGGGCCAGCTCGAGGAGTACCGGGGCGCGCTCGAGCGCGAGACCGACCTCGAACGGGCCGCCGAGATCCGCTACGGCCGCATCCCCGACCTCGAACGCCAAGTGGAGGAAGCCACCAAGCGCCTGGCGGAGCTGCAGGCAGAGCAGAAGATGCTGAAGGAAGAGGTCGACGAAGAGGATGTCGCCGAGGTCGTGAGCAAGTGGACCGGCGTGCCGGTCAGCCGGCTCATGGAAGGCGAGATGCACAAGCTGCTGCGCCTCGAGGAGGTGCTCCACCAGCGCGTGGTGGGCCAGGACGACGCGGTCCACGCGGTCGCCAACGCGATCCGGCGCAGCCGCGCCGGGCTGTCCGACCCCCACCGGCCGATCGGCTCGTTCCTTTTCCTCGGCCCGACCGGCGTCGGCAAGACCGAGCTCGCCCGCGCACTCGCCGAGTTCCTCTTCGACGACGAGCGGGCGATGGTCCGCATCGACATGAGCGAGTACCAGGAGAAGCACACGGTGTCGCGGCTCATCGGCGCACCACCCGGCTACGTCGGCTACGACGAGGGTGGCCAGCTCACCGAGGCGATCCGGCGCCGGCCGTACGCGGTGGTTCTGCTCGACGAGATCGAAAAGGCCCACCCCGAGGTCTTCAACGTGCTGCTCCAACTGCTCGACGACGGCCGGCTCACCGACGGGCAGGGCCGCACGGTCGACTTCACCAACGTCGTGCTCATCATGACGTCGAACCTGCCGGGCGACCCCCGCGACTTCTTCAAGCCGGAGTTCATCAACCGCATCGACGACATCATCCGGTTCCGGGCGCTGACCGAGGACGACCTTGCCGGCATCGTGCAGATCCAGCTCGACCGCCTGCGGGAGCGGCTCGCGGCGCGGCGCATCACCCTGGAGGTGACGCCCGCGGCGGAGGCGTTGCTCGCCCACGAGGGCTACGACCCGAACTTCGGGGCTCGGCCGCTCAAGCGGGTCATCCAGCGTGAGATCGGCGACCGGCTCGCCACCGCCCTGCTCGACGGCAGCGTGAGCGAGGGCGACCACGTGGTGGTCGACGAGCACGAGGGTCTGCTCACGATCCGCTGACAGACCCTTGCTTCACGCTCCGTGACCCTTTACCCTCCCGCTTGGGGAAGCGTTGATCCGCCGGCACGTTGACTGGTCGCTGCAGCCGGCGAGGAGCGAGAGCGAAACCGGCCCCGGGCATACGGCCCGGCTGGCCGGTTTTTCGGTTTTGGCGATGCGCCGGAGGACCGCGTGGGAGCGGAGGCAGCGGCACGGAGTCGACAGGCTCCGTGCCGATCTGCCTGGCCGGCGAACCGTCCGGGTGGGGAACCGCCACGGCATCTGGTGCCCCGCCCACTAGGCTCTTTCGGTCCTGTTGGCCGATGAAGGAGCACAGCCGTGCCTGCGACCGTGCTGGTCGGCACGCAGTGGGGCGACGAAGGCAAGGGCCGGTTCACCGACCTGTTTGCCAAGGAGATGCACGTGGTCGTCCGCTACCAGGGCGGCCACAACGCGGGGCACACCCTCGTCACGCCCGTCGGCGAGAGCTTCGCCCTCCAGCTCGTGCCCAGCGGGGTGCTCTACGACCACATCACCCCGGTCATCGGCAACGGCGTCGTCGTCGACCCCGCGGTGCTGCTCGCGGAGATCGGCGAGCTCACGCGCCGGGGCGTCGACTGCAGCCGTTTGCGGGTGTCGTCGAGCGCGCACCTGATCCTGCCCTACCACCAGGAGCTGGACCGGGTGACCGAGCGGTACCTCGGCAAGAACAAGCTCGGCACCACCAAGCGCGGCATCGGGCCTGCCTACGCCGACAAGGCGTCCCGGGTCGGGCTGCGCGTGCAGGACCTGTTCGACCGCAAGATCTTCGAACAGAAGCTCGACGTGGTGCTGAAGGAGAAGAACGCGCTCCTCGCCAAGGTCTACAACCAGCTCCCGCTCGACCGGGCCGAGATCCTGCGCACCTATCTCGACGAGCTCGCGCCGCAGCTCGAGCCCTATGTCTGCGACACGGTCCGGTTGGTGCACGGCGCGCTCGAGGCCGGCCAGCACGTGCTGCTCGAAGGCGCGCAAGCCACGTTCCTCGACCTCGACCACGGCACCTATCCGTTCGTCACCTCGTCGAACCCGGTGGCCGGCGGCGCGTGCACGGGCGCGGGCATCGGGCCGCGACACATCGACCGGGTCGTCGGCGTGGCGAAGGCATACGTGACCCGCGTCGGCTCCGGCCCGTTCCCGACCGAGTTGCGCGACGGGACCGGTGACCTGTTGGTCGAGCGCGGTCACGAGTTCGGCACGAACACCGGGCGCCGCCGCCGCGTCGGCTGGTTCGACGCGGTGATGCTGCGCCACGCCGTGCAGCTCAACTCGCTGTCGGAGGTCGCGCTCACGAAACTCGACGTGCTCGACCCCCTGGAGTCGGTGAAGGTCTGCGTCGCCTACGACGTCGACGGCACGCGGATCGAGCACTGGCCTGACAGTCAGTCGGTGCTGCACAAGGCGAAGCCGGTGTACGAGGAGCTGCCCGGCTGGCGCACCGAGCTGTCCGACGCGACCGAGGCCCATCACCTGCCGGACGCGGCGACACGCTATGTCGAGCTGCTCCAGGAGCAGGTGGGCGTGCCGATCCGTCTGATCGGCGTTGGCCCGGCGCGCGACCAATACGTGCACGTCGGCGACTGATCGCGCACGGCGCTACCGTCCGGGCAGTGAGGATCGTCGTGGTCGGTGGTGACGGACGAGCACACGCGCTCGCGCACGTCCTCGCCCGCAGCGCCGACGAGGTGGTCGTCAGCGGCGGCAACGCGGGGACCCCGAACGCGTCGCCGGTGCCTCCCGAGGAGCTCGACGGCGACCTGTTCGTGATCAGTCCCGAAGCGCCACTCGTCGACGGCCTGGCCGACCGGCTGCGCGCCCAGGGCAAGCGCGTCTACGGCCCGGGGGCCGACGGGGCACGGCTGGAGGGCTCGAAGGCGTACATGAAGCAGCTCGTCGCCGAGGCGGGGGTGCCGACGGCCCGCCACGGCGCGTTCAGCGACGCCGGTGCGGCGCTCGACTTCCTGCGCCTGATGCGCCCGCCGTACGTGGTGAAGACCGACGGGCTCGCGGCGGGCAAGGGGGTGCTCGTCACCGACTCGCTCATCGAGGCCGAAGACGACGTGAAGGCGAAGCTGGCCGGCACGGCGTTCGGCGCCGCCGGCCGCACGGTCGTGATCGAAGAGGGCCTCACCGGCCCCGAGCTGTCGGTGCTCGCCGTGTGCGACGGGACGCGAGCGGTGCCGCTGGCGCCGGCGCAGGACTTCAAACGCGCCCATGACCACGACCAGGGCCCGAACACCGGCGGTATGGGCGCGTACTCACCGGTGCCGCTTGCCGGCGAGGAGCTGGTGGACACGGTGATGGACCGGTTCATCGAACCGACGCTGGCGACGTTGCGCAAGCACGGCATCGACTACCGCGGCACCCTCTACGCGGGGCTGATGATGACCGCCGACGGTCCGAAGCTGCTCGAGTACAACGTGCGCTTCGGCGACCCCGAGGCGCAGGTCGTGCTGCCGCGGCTGTCGTCGGACCTGTGCGAGTTGCTCGTGTCCGCGGCCGACGGGCACCTCACCCACGAGCCGCCGCGCTTTGCCGGCGACGCCGCGGTGTGCGTGGTCCTCGCGTCGCCCGGCTACCCGGAATCACCACGCACCGGGTCGGCCATCCAGGGCCTCGACGACCTGTTGGACGAGCAGCACGTGACCGTGTTCTGCGCCGGTGTCGGCCGCGACAACGAGGGCCGGCTCGTGACCGCGGGCGGTCGCGTGCTCGACGTCGTCGGGTTCGGCCCGACCATCGCGGCGGCGCGGCTGCGCGCGTACGAGGCGGTGCGGCGAGTGCACTTTCCAGGTATGCAGTATCGAAACGACATCGCCGCGGCCGCGGCGAAGGAAGCGGTACGGGCGACGTGAACGAGGAGGTACAGCCCTTATGAAGGTCGCGGTGCTGATGGGGTCTCCCAACGACCGGGACAAGATGCAGCCCGCCGTCGACACGCTCGAGCGTTTCGGGGTGGAGGCCGACGTCCGCGTGCTGTCGGCGCATCGGAACCCCAGCGGGGTGGCCGAGTTCGTGTCGTCGGCCCGGGCGAACGGCTACGCCGCGATGATCTGCGGCGCGGGCATGGCCGCGCACCTCGCCGGTGTCGCCGCCGCGCACACGACGCTGCCGGTCGTCGGCGTGCCGCTGTCGGGCGGCGCGCTGAACGGAGTCGACGCGCTCTACGCGACAGTGCAGATGCCGCGAGGGATCCCTGTTGCCACGGTCGCGATCGACGGCGCGATGAACGCGGCGCTGCTGGTCGTGCAGATGCTCGCGATCACCGACGGCGACTTGGCTGCGCGCCTCGACGCGCACCGGGCCGAGCTGCGCGCGGCATGACTCAGGCGCCGGCGATCGGCATTGACGACGAGTCGTAGGACCGGTCGTTGCTCGCGCGGTGGGCGCGTTCGTCGGGGACGAACTGCGGCATCAGCGTGTCGGGGAGCTCGCCGAGATACTTGTCGGCCACCACCGTCTTCGTGAAGGACTCCACGGTGACTGGCTCGCCGACGGTCTCCGCGACAGGCTCGGTGTCCCGGCGGCCGCGGCGGAACCGTCGCAGCGACGCGGCCCGCTCCTTCTCCAGCCGCTTCAGCTCTCGCTTCGGCACCGCAGGCCGGTTGCCCGCCGCCGCCCGGATCCCGGCGGCCGCGACAGCGCACGGGATGCAATAGGGCGGCCTCTTCGGTCCGAAGGCGTATACGAGGCACTCGCCGCAGAACTCGAGACCGCACTTGCCACACCGATCCTCCGCGCTCTCGAAGAGATGCTTCGTGCATCGACCCTGCATCGGCACAAGCTCCACGCCACTCGCTTCCCAACTACTCCTCTGAGTGTCGGCATCCACCGAGCGATACTTGACCTACGAACGACGAGGTCTCTCGATGACGGATTCGCCCCCGAACGTCCTGGCTGCCCGATATGCCTCCGCACCCCTGGTGGAGCTGTGGTCGCCGGCGCACAAGGTGGTGCTCGAACGCCGGCTCTGGCTGGCGGTGCTCCGAGCCCAGCGTGAGCTCGGCGTCGACGTGCCCGACGGCGTCATCGAGGCCTATGAGCAGGTCGTCGACAAGGTCGACCTCGCCTCGATCGAGGCTCGGGAACGGGTCACCCGCCACGACGTGAAGGCCCGGATCGACGAATTCAGCGCGCTCGCCGGCCACGAGCACATCCACAAGGGGATGACCTCTCGGGACCTCACCGAGAACGTCGAGCAGCTCCAGGTGCGGGCCTCGCTCGAGCTGGTGCGCGAACGGGTGGTCGCCGCGCTCGCCCGCCTGGCCCGCCGCGCCGGCGAGTACGCCGAGCTGGTCATGGTCGGTCGGTCGCACAACGTCGCCGCGCAGGCGACGACGCTCGGCAAGCGCTTCGCGACCGCAGGGGAGGAGCTGCTGGCCGCGCTCGAGCGCATCGAGGAGCTCGTCGCCCGCTACCCGCTGCGCGGCATCAAGGGACCGATGGGCACCGCGCAGGACCAGCTCGATCTGCTCGGCGGCGACCTCGACCGGCTCGCCGCGCTCGAGGCGGCAGTCGCCAGGCATCTCGGCTTCGACCGCGTGCTGTCGTCGGTCGGCCAGGTGTACCCCCGCTCGCTCGATCTCGACGTCGTCGCCGCGCTCGTGCAGGCTGCAGCCGGCCCGTCGTCGCTCGCGTTGACGATCCGGCTGATGGCAGGTCACGAGCTCGTCACCGAAGGCTTCGCGCCGGGCCAGGTCGGCTCGTCGGCGATGCCACACAAGATGAACACGCGGTCCTGTGAACGGATCAACGGCCTCATGAACGTCCTTCGTGGCCATCTCACGATGGCCGCCAACCTCGCCGGCGACCAGTGGAACGAGGGTGACGTGAGCTGCTCCGCGGTACGCCGCGTACTGCTGCCCGATGTGTTCTTCGCGACCGACGGGCTGTTCCAGACGCTGCTCACTGTGCTCGACGAGCTCGGCGCGTACCCCGCGGTGATCGCCCGCGAGCTCGACCGGTACCTGCCGTACCTCGTCACGACCAAGGTGCTCATGGCCGCCGTGCGCAACGGCGTCGGCCGCGAAGAGGCCCACGAGATCATCCGCGGGCACGCCGTCTCCGTCGCGCTGGCACAGCGCGAGAGCGGCGCCCAGGGCAACGACCTGCTCCAGCGGCTCGCGGCCGACCCCCGCCTGTCGCTGTCGCAGGGCGACGTGGACGCCATCGTTGCTGACCCGCTGTCGTTCACCGGTGCAGCCACCGCGCAGACGAACGCGTTCATCGAGCGCGTCGCCGCGGTGGTGGCGAGGTATCCCGACGCCGCCCGCTACGACCCCGAACCGATCCTGTAGTCGCTTCAGGGACGGCTGGGCAGGTCGACGCGGAGTACGCCGGCCTCGAAGCTGGTGGCCGCGACAACACGTGGACCAGCGACGTTCAGCACGGCCGGTGACCACGTGGAGCCTCGTGTCGCCCACACCGGCGTGGCGGCGAGCATCTCGGTGGAACGGGTCCAGTCGGTGAGATCGGTCGAGTCGGTGTGCGGGACCTCCAGCAGCCCGCTCGCGGTGGACAACGCGTGGTAACTGGTGCCGGTCCAGGTCACGAACGGGTCGGGGAAGTCGCGCACGAGTGGGGCCCGACGGGCAGCGGCACGACGGTCGCTGGTACGACGGTCGAAGTCGTACCGGCCATGGTCGACGGTGACGCGACCTTGCCGGCGGGCGAACGGCACGCGCTGGCGACGACGACGAGCGCGGCGATGCCGGCCACGACTCGACGCCGGAGCGGATCAGGGCTCGAGGCAGAACGGGATCGAATCTCCCGGAGCATCCGGGCTCTCCGTCTCGCCGCTCGGATCGTAGATCTTCACGTCCTGTACCGAGGTGAACTGCCGCAGCGTCGCGGTGATCTCGTCGGCGATCGTGAACGTCGAACCGCCGCTCGCGCACCCACCGACGAGTTGCACCGAAGCAGTGCCGTCGACGATGCGCAGGTTCGTGAAGCCGGTTGCGCCCGACGCGACGAACATCAACCCAGCACTCGATAGGGGACAAGGTCACGGTTCGTGACACCGTCCGGTCGCGGTGTCAGAATCGCTGGGGCTGATCGGGCGGCGCACGGGCCCTTGTCGGGAGGTCGGAGAACGCTGAGCACGTCACCCGAGCACGTCGTCGTCGTCGGCCAGGGTTACGTCGGGCTGCCCGTCGCCATGCGTGCCGTCGACGCCGGTTTCGACGTCGTCGGTTACGAGCTCGATCCCGCGAAGGTCAAGCGTCTCAACGAAGGGGAGTCCTACGTCGAGGACGTGACCCACGAAAGCCTGCGTGCCGCGCTCGGCACCGGCCGCTACCGCGCGGTCGGCGATCTCGACGCGATCGACGGGTTCGACGTCGCTGTCATCTCGGTCCCGACACCGCTGCGCGAGGGAGCCCCCGACCTGCACCACATCGAGGCCGCCGCGGCAGCGCTGGCCGCGAAGCTGCGCCGCGGCGCGACGGTGATCCTCGAGTCGACCACGTACCCGGGCACCACCGAGGAGCTGGTCGCGCCCATCCTCGAGGAGGGCTCGGGACTCGTCGCCGGCGCGGACTTCCACCTCGGCTACAGCCCCGAACGGATCGACCCGGGGAACTCGACTTGGACGTTCGCGAACACGCCCAAGGTGGTGTCGGGCGTCGACGACGCGTCGTTGCGGGCGGTCCGGGGCTTCTATGACCGGCTGGTGGAGCGCACGGTTCCGGTCAGCTCGCCGAAGGAGGCCGAGCTCACCAAGCTGCTGGAGAACACGTTCCGCCACGTCAACATCGCGCTCGTCAACGAGCTGGCGATGTTCGCGCACGACCTCGGCATCGACATCTGGGAGGCGATCGACGCGGCGAGCACGAAACCGTTCGGGTACCTGCGGTTCACGCCTGGCCCGGGCGTGGGTGGGCACTGCCTGCCGGTCGACCCGTCGTACCTGTCGTGGCGGGTCCGCCGCTCACTCGGCCAGTCGTTCCGCTTCGTCGAGCTCGCGAACGACGTGAACGACCACATGCCCGACTACGTGGTGCGCCGGTTGGTCGTCGCGATGAACGAACGGGGCCGGGCGATGAAGGGACTGCGCGTCCTGCTGGCCGGCTTCGCCTACAAGCGGAACACCGGCGACGCGCGCGAGACACCCGCTCGGCCCATCGCGAGACAGCTCGGTCAGCTCGGTGCCGAGGTGTTCGTCGCCGACCCGTATGTCGACCAGGTGCATCTGCCGGCGGACGTGACCCGCGTCGATGCCGTGCCCGAGGAGATCTCGACGATGGATGCCGTGGTGCTGCTCGTCGACCACGACGGCTTCGACTACGAGGCGCTGCTCGGCGCGCGGTACCTGCTCGACTGCCGGCACCGCCTGCGCGGCGCGAACGTCGAGTCGTTGTAGCGCGCGGCGCGGTTGCCGAACGGCTTGCGCGAATTCCTGTGGTGGGGTTGCGCCGGGGGTCGGGACCGGATATGGTGAGCGAACACCAGTTCGCCTGGGTGCTCGAAGCTCCGGCTTCCCGAATGGAACGTCAGGCTGCGCGGCGGGGCCGCGGCCGGAGGCCGGTCATGGTCGGCAACGAGCACGACGACGTGTTGGCAGCGCTGGGCGCGCTGCACCGTGCGATCCGTGGAGTGCAGACGCTCGAGCTACAGACGTTGGGCGCGGACGAGATGCGGGCGCTGGTGCTCGGCATCGAGACCGCCCGATCGATGCTCGGCGCGGTGTCGGCAGCGGTGCTGGCCCGGTTCGACGACAACGGCGACTGGGTCGACGGCGGCGCGCACAGCGCCGCGAACTGGGTGGGGGCGCGGACGGGAACGGCCCGGCGCGACATCAACCGTCGGCTCCGGCTGGCCAACCGGTTGCGGCGGATGCCGGTCGCCGCGGCGGCGTTCGCGGCCGCGGAGATCACCGAGGCGCACGTGCAGGTGCTCGCACGCTGCCTGCAGCCGCGTACTCGAGACGCGTTCGCCTCAGCGGAGGCGCACCTCGTCGCCGAGGCGAAGCGATTCGGTGCGGACGACTTCGCGAAGCTCATCGAGCACTGGATCGAAGTGGTGGACCCGGACGGGTCGGAGCCGGCCGAGGAACGTCCGGACGAGCTGGTGATGTCCGAGACCGCGGAAGGGCGGCTGGTGGGACGGTTCAGCCTGTCGCGGACGTCGGCCATCGGGTTCCTCGAAGCCATGACCGCCAAGTACGACGAGCTGTTCCATCGGGACCGCCTTCTCGCGGCCGTCGATCCGCACGACCACTCGATCGGCGACCTGCCTGCCACCCGGCGGGCCCGCGCGCTCGTCGAGCTGGTCGAGCAGGGTGCGGCGGCGGTCGATCCGGAGCGGCGTCGGCCGACGTTCGTCGTGCTGGTCGACGAGACGACGATGGCCGGCCACGACGCTGGGGCGAGCGCATGCCACGAGACCGTGTACGGCTCGGTGGTCCCGCGGCGCGAGCTGGCCATGTGGTCCTGCGACGCCGAGATCGCCCGGCTGGTGATGCGCAGCGATCGGGTGCCGCTCGAGCTCGGCCGCTCGGTGCGCACCGCGACCGCCGGCCAGCGGGCCGCGCTGCGAGCGCGCGACGGCGGCTGCGCGGTACCGGGTTGCGACCGGCCCGCCAACTGGTGCGACGCGCACCACATCGTGCACTGGCGCAGCGGCGGTCGAACAGACCTGTCGAACCTCGTGCTGCTGTGCCGGTACCACCATCGACGGGTGCACGGCGGCCGGCTCGAGGTCCGCATGATCCGAGGTCGACCGCGGTTTTTCGGGCGTGGCGGTCACCAATTGGTGTCGCCAGAGCGGGCAACAGCAGTACGGTCGGTTGCGTGATCCCGACCCCGCTCTACTCTGGCAAGGTCCGCGACATCTACGACGCCGGCGACGGCCGGCTGTTGATGGTCACATCCGACCGCATCTCGGCCTTCGACGTCGTGATGAACGAACCGGTCCCAAGCAAGGGCCGTGTGCTCACCGCGATGACCGCCTTCTGGCTCGATCACCTGCGCGACGTGGCGCCGAGTCACCTGCTGTCGACCGACCTCGACGACCTGCCCGCCGACCTGCGCCGTCCCGAGTGGGCCGGGCGGGTGATGCTGTGCCGGCGGGCCGAGATGCTCCCGATCGAGTGCATCGTACGGGGCTACCTGTCGGGCTCGGCGTGGAAGGAGTACCGGGCCACCGGCACGATGCACGGCACGAACCTGCCCGACGGGCTGGTCGAATCGTCGCGGCTGCCCGAGCCGGTGTTCACGCCGTCGACCAAGGCCGAGATCGGCGACCACGACGAGAACATCAGCTTCGAGCAGGCCGAGGCCCTCGTCGGCGCGGACGTGGCCGCTCGGGCGCGGGAGATCAGCCTCGAGCTGTACCTGCGCGGCAGTGAGTGGGCGGCGGAGCGGGGGATCATCATCGCCGACACGAAGTTCGAGCTCGGATTCGTGACCTTCGACGACGGGCGGCGCGAGCTTGCCGTGTGCGACGAGGTCCTCACCCCGGACTCGTCACGGTTCTGGCCGGCCGACGGTTGGGAGCCGGGGCGCACGCCGCCGAGCTTCGACAAGCAGCCCGTGCGCGACTACCTCGACCAGCTCGACTGGGACAAGAAGCCGCCGCCGCCGCCGTTGCCCGACGAGGTCGTGCGCGCCTCCGCCGCCCGCTACCGCGAGGCGTACGAGCGGATCACCGGCGGCTCCTTGGACGACTGGCCCGGGGCCTGATCTCCTAGAGTGGGCAGGTGAGGTTCGCGGTCGCCGTCGAAGTGCATTTGCGCGAAGGGGTGGCCGATCCACAAGGCGCGACGATCGAGCGGTCGCTGCCGTATCTCGGTTTCGAAGGGGTGAGCGGCGTGCGCGTCGGCAAGCTCATCCGGTTCACGATCGACGGCGACGACGAGGCCTCGGTGCGCCGTGAGGTCGAAGAACTGTGCCACCGCTTCCTCGCCAACCCGGTGATCGAGGACACGACGGTGCGCATCGAGGAGCTCGTTCGGTGACCACCGTCGGAGTGGTGCTGTTCCCCGGGTCGAATTGCGAGATGGACGTGATCGAGGCGGTGCGCGGGCTTGGCGCCGGCGCGGAGATCCTCTGGCACGGTGACCGCAGCGTCGGCGACGTCGACGCGGTGATCCTGCCGGGTGGCTTCGCTCACGGCGACTACCTGCGGCCAGGGGCGATCGCCCGGTTCTCGCCAATCATGGCGGCGGTCGAGAAGTTCGCCCGTGACGGGGGACCGGTCGTCGGCATCTGCAACGGGTTCCAGGTGCTCACCGAGGCGGGGTTGCTGCCCGGCGCGTTGCAGAAGAACCGGGGGCTGAAGTTCCTCTGCACGACCGTCGAGGTGCGCGTCGAGACCACCGACTCGGTGCTCACCACGGTGGCCGACGAGGGTCAGGTGCTTCGCATCCCGATCAACCATTTCGAGGGCAACTACACCTGCTCACCCGGCGTGCTCGCCGAACTGCGCGCCAGCGACCGTGTCGTGTTGCGCTACGTCGACAACCCCAACGGCTCGGTCGACGACATCGCCGGCATCTGCAACGAGACACGTAATGTTGTCGGTTTGATGCCGCATCCCGAGCGCGCATCGAACCCGCTGCTCGGCTCCGACGACGGGCTCGTGCTGCTGCGCTCGCTGCTCGTCGCCGCGTCCAGCATGGCGTAGTCAGGTGGAGGTCACCGGGACCAACCTGCGCCCCGCGCAACAGCCGGCGTGAGCCCTCTCGACGTCGCGGTCGTCGGCGGCGGGATCGTCGGGCTCGCCACCGCGTACCGGATCCGCCAGCAACGACCGGCGGCCGGAGTGGTCGTGTTCGAGCGCGAGCCGGCGGTCGGCCGGCACCAGAGCTCGCACAACTCCGGTGTCCTGCACTCGGGCATCTACTACCCGCCTGGTTCGCGCAAGGCCGTGCTGTGCCGGCAGGGGAAGGCCGCGATGGAAGCCTTCGCCGCCGAGCACGGTATCCCGGTCGAGCGCAACGGCAAGCTCGTCGTCGCGGTCGACGAGCGTGAGCTGCCCGGTCTCGACGTGCTCGCAGCGCGCGCGGAAGCCAACGGTGTGGCCGGCGCGCGCGTCGTCGGGCCCGCCGAGCTCCGGGAGATCGAACCGCACGTGCGCGGCCTGCGCGGCCTGCACGTGCCGTCGACCGCGGTGATCGACTTCGGCGCGGTGTGCCATGCACTGGCCGCGGGTCAGGACGTGCGCACCGGAACCGAGGTCACTGAGCTGGCCGGTGGGCCGCGGTCGGTGCGGGTCGTCACCAACGCCGGCGAGCTCGACGCCCGCGTCGCGGTCGTCTGCGCGGGATTGTGGTCGTCGCAGCTCGCGCGCCGCGCCGGCGAGTCGCCGTCCGTGCGCATCGTGCCGTTCCGCGGGAGCTGGGTGGCGCTGCGGCCGTCGGGGGCCGCGCTCGTGCGGGGCAACGTGTATCCGGTGCCCGACCCCGAGCTGCCGTTCCTCGGCGTCCACTTCACCAAGCGCATCGACGGCACCGTGTGGGCGGGACCGAACGCGACGCTGTCGTTCGCGCCGGCGTCGGTGCTGCGAGACGCGTTGGGGTTCCCCGGGTCGTGGCGCCTCGCCCGCCGGGCGGCGCGTACCGGGATGCGCGAGCTGTGGCTCGCCCGCCGCCGGGTCGCGCTCAGGGCATTCCGCCGCTACCTGCCAGAGCTGGTCGACGCCGACGTCGACTGGTCGAACCGCCCCTTCGGCGTGCGCGCGCAAGCTGTCGCGCGTGACGGCTCGCTCGTCGACGACTTCGTGATCGAGGGCAGCGGCCGGGTCGTGTCGGTGCTCAATGCACCGTCGCCGGCAGCGACGGCCGCGCTCGCCATCGGCGAGGTCGTCGCCGGTGAGGTGCTGGCGCGGCTGGACGTCAGCTCGAGCGGGTGATGCCAGCCTTCTTCAGCACCGCCGGCTCGACCCCCGCCTCGCGCCACGTGGCGTAGGAGATGCCTTTGCGCTCGGCGTACGCCTTCGCCGCCTTGATGAACTCCTTCTCGACCGCGCCGAGGTCGACCTTCTGGTTCATCGCCTCCAGCTCGTTCTGGAGATCCCGCCGTTCCTGGCGCAGATGTAACGCCCGCAACTTGTCCGCGTCACGGAGCTCTTGATCGATAGTGGCCAGGCGCTTCTTGATCGATTCCGGCGTCCGCTTGCGGCCTCGCTTCGGCTTGTTCGCCTCCAGCGCTTCGAGATAGGCACGCACCGCACGCCCCTGTGCTCGGCCTTCGGCTAGCGCTGCTTTGTGCTGTGCGGACATCGATCGAGGGGCTCGCTTTGCTGGCATGGCCGCCAACTTATCATGTGGAATCACGGCTCCGTCATCGACGTGTATTCCGCCGAATTCGCGCCGCCACTGGCACGTGGATAGCGTGGCGGCGTGACCGACTCCGACGCCGCCGCGCTGCACCGAGCGCTCGGCCTGACCGACGACGAGCGCGATCGGATCGAGGCGATCCTCGGCCGGCCGCCGAACCACCTCGAAATGGCGATGTACGCGGTCATGTGGTCCGAGCATTGCTCGTACAAGTCGTCCCGGTTGCACTTGCGCCAGCTCCCGACCGAGGCGCCGTGGGTCCTGGTCGGCCCCGGCGAGGGCGCGGGGGTGGTCGACGTCGGTGATGGCATTGCCGCCGCGATCCGCATCGAGAGTCACAACCACCCGTCAGCGGTGGAGCCATACCAGGGCGCGGCGACCGGCGTGGGGGGCATTCTCCGCGACATCTTCTCCGTCGGCGCGCGGCCGATCGCGGTCATGGACCCGTTGCGGTTCGGCCCGCTCGACGATGCGCGCAGCCGGTGGATCGCCGAAGGCGTGGTGTCGGGCATCTCCGGCTACGGCAATGCAGTCGGTGTGCCCACCGTCGGCGGCGAGATCGTCTTCGACGAGACCTATGCCGGCAACCCGCTCGTCAACGTGCTGTGCCTCGGCCTGCTCCCGGCCGAGCGCCTCGTGCTCGCCCGCGCCAGCGGTGCCGGGAACCTCGCGGTGCTCCTCGGCTCGTCCACCGGCCGCGACGGCATCGGCGGTGCCAGCGTGCTCGCGTCGGCCGGTTTCGGCCGCGACGACGTCGCAAAGCGCCCGAGCGTGCAGGTCGGTGACCCGTTCGAGGAGAAGCGCCTGATCGAAGCGTGCCTCGCCCTCATCGACGCGGGGCTCGCGGTCGGCGTGCAGGATCTCGGCGCCGCGGGCATCACCGGCGCGACCAGCGAGACCGCGGCCAAAGGCGGTGCGGGGCTCGACGTCTACCTCTCCGAGGTCCCCCGGCGCGAGCCGGACATGGCGCCGTTCGAGGTGATGACGAGCGAGTCGCAGGAGCGGATGCTCGCCATCGTCCGGCCCGAGGACCTCGACGAGGTGCTCGCCATCACCCGACGCTGGGATGTGCAGGCGTCGGTGATCGGCACCGTGACCGGTTCCGGCCGGTTGCGGGTGCTCGATCGCCTCGACGGCGAGGTGCTCGCTGACATCCCCGCCGCATCGCTCGATGACGACGCCCCCCTCTACGACCGTCCCCGCGCGCCGGGCCGGACACGGCCGGTTGGCGGCACGCCACCCACCGAGGATCCGATGGCCACGCTGGCCGACCGCCTGGTCGACACGTCGTGGGTGTGGTCGCAGTACGACCACCAGCTGTTTCTCAACACCGTCGTCGGTCCGGGCGCGGACGCGGCCGTGGTCCGCTTGAAGCATCCGACGACCGGGCTCGACACGGGCCGCGCGCTCGCGCTCACGACCGACGGCAACCACCGCTGGTGCGCAGCCGATCCGCGGGTGGGCACCCAGTGGGTCGTCGCCGAGGCTGCCCTCAACCTCGCATGCGTGGGCGCGCGGCCGCTCGCCCTGGTGAACTGCCTCAACTTCGGCAACCCGGAGCATCCCGAAGTGATGTGGCAGCTCGTCGAGTCGATCGCCGGTATGGGGGACGCGTGCCGCGCGCTCGGCATCCCGGTGATCGGCGGCAACGTCAGCCTCTACAACGAGTCGAACGGCCGCGACATCGACCCCACGCCGGTCGTCGGGATGCTCGGCATGATCGACCGGCTCGAACGCCGCCCGCCGGGGCCGGTGCTCGTCGACGGCGCGAAGCTCGTCGTCGTCGGGCCATCGCCCGGACAGGCGCTCGACTTCGCCGCGCACCGGGCCGTATGTGAGTTCGTCGCGTCGGTGGTGAACGATGGGCTCGTCGACGGCGTGCACGACGTGTCCGACGGCGGGATCGCCGTGACGCTCGGCGAGATGGCCGTGCGCTCAGGCGTCGGCTTCCGCGTCGCGATCGACCCGGCGGAGCTGTTCGTCGAGTCGCCGTCGCGGGTGGTGCTCGCCGTCGCCCCCGCGAACCTCAAGCCGGTGCACGAACGTCATGTCCGGTGCGGGGTGGCCGCGGCGTTGCTCGGCGAGGCCGGCGGAGACCGTCTCGTCGTCGACGGGGTCATCGACTTCGCACTCACCGACGCTCAGGACGCGTGGCGCGCGCAGCTACCGGCCGCCCTTGGCGCCGGCACCACGCAAGGCTGATCAAACCAGTCCTCGAGTGAGAGCCCCTCGAATGTTGGTGCACTTCGGCCCCCAGAGGGGCCGAAGTGCACCAACATTGCAAAAGGCCGCTGGTCAGCCGGACTGGTGGAAGCGGGCGGCCCAGGCTGCGAGCTGCCCGAGCGCGCGCATCCCGGTCGCGGTGCCCGGCATCACGTGGGTCTGCTCGTAGTACTCGTTCCACGACGTCACGAGCACCCAATCGGGCAGCGAGCCGAGCGCGGCGCTCCACTCGTCGTCGAAGCGCTGCCCGCCGGCACGCGGCACGAACAACTTGTCGAGTTGGCCGGTGCGCCGGTTGTCGTAACCAGGTGACACCGGCGCGACCCACAGCGGCGTCGGGGCACCGTCGAGCGCGGGCTGCTCCCGCAGGTCGAGCAGCCGCGATGCGGCCCAGCTCTCGAGCCGCGCCACCGTCGTCTCGCGGTTGTTGCTGTAGTCGAAGCGTGCCGGTGCGCCGAGCGCCGGGTCGTCGGCGACGACGAACGGGACGATGCCGGTGGCGGTGCGGAGCCGGTCGAGGGCGGCCGTCCACTGTGCCGCGTTCACCCAGTGCGCGCCGTACAGGAACATCACCGGCTGGCCATTCACGAGCAACTGGCTCGGCGCCAGCGCGTGGGCCGCAACCTCGCCGAGGGCGCGGTCGAGGAGCCCCGCGCTGAGCCCGTCGCGGCGGACCATCAGGTCGAGGTCGACGAGCAGCGCGGTCTGGAAGCCGCCCCGCCGAGAAGCCTCGTCGTAGACGAGGTCGATCCGGGGATCCATCGCCGGCGTGCCCTCGTACTCGACGGCGAAGCCGTCGATGCCCGACGACGACGCGAGGTCGATGGCCTGGCGCACGGCCGTCGGGTCGGTGCTCGTCGCCGGGCCCGTGGGCTCGTCGCCGAAGTCGTGCTGCAGCGTCTGCGCGTCGTACCACGGGTAGTAGTCGGCGAGCACCAGCGGCCGCGGATCCTGGCGCGCCGGCCAGCGGACGGGTCCGATCAGCCCGGCCCGGTCGAGCGGGGCGTTCAGCGCGTTCTCGCACGTGCCCGGCGGTGGCGTCGGGTCGGTGCCGCTGTCGGTCACCGACGCGATCGGCGTCTCACCGTCGGTGAGACGCGTCACGGTCACCGTCGCCGGGCCGCGGTAGTTCTTGCACATGGCGATCGACGGTGCCGGGCCCTGCGGCACGCGCAGGACCGCGTCGACGATCACCGCGCCCGTGTGCCAGATCGCGACCTGGTCGCCCCCGAGGCCGGTGACCGTCGCGCTGCCGATGGTCTGCACGACCTTCGCGGCGTCGATCTGCGTGCCGAGCAGGCGAACGGACACCCACGCCGCGCTCGAGTCGATGCGGATGCGGACGTGGGTGATGCCGGTGTCGGCCAGCGGCGGTGGCAGCGGTACCGCGTCATCGGAAGCGCCCGGTGCCGATGCCGGTGAGCCACGGGGCGGCGCGGTGGTGTTCGGTGGTGAGCTCGGGTCCGTGCTCGCCGGCGCAGTCGAAGTGGTGGTGGTGGTCGTCGTCGTGGTCGTTGTCGCGCTCGGTGCGCGCTGTGCGCGCGGAGGACGATCACACGCGGGGACCACGAGGAGCCCGAGACAGAGCGCGAGCGACACAACGCTTTGCCGACCCCCTGGCACTCCGTCCTATTCGACCCGCCCGGCGTGGTTCCCTGCCGGCGCGGCGATCAGAAGAACGGCGCGGGACCTTCGATGTGCTCGTGCGTGACCTTGAACAGGATCTTGTCCAGGATGAAGAACTTCGCGATCCACAGCACGCCGAATCCTGCGATGTTGCCGACGTTGGCGAGCAGCTTGCTGTCCGGGTAGCGGTGCTCGAGGAACACGACGAACACTGTCGACAGCAGGAGGCCGAGGAACGTCATCACCCAGAACGGGATCACCTCTGCGTACAAGCTGCTCCGTCCGCGCTTTTGCCACACCCATGCGCGGCTCAGGTAGTAGGTCGGTGGTGTGCTGAGCGCGACCGCGGTGACGTTGGACCAGCCCCACGACCACTCGAGGATCGACGCGAACAGGAAGATCATGCTCTGGCCGAGCACGACGCCGACCACCGAGGTCATCGCGTACTTCCAGAACTTCTGGACAAGGGGCCGCTCGTAGAGCCGGCGCCACAGCGGCGTGGCCGGAGCGGCGGTCGCGGGGGTCTGCACCGGCGACGAGGCTACGAGATCAACTTCAGAGCGCGGCGCGTTCGTCGACGCGCTCGGGCTCGGCCGCCGCCGCAGCATACGGCCTCGGGGCCCGGGGGCGGTGCGTGAACAGCGACCGGATCGACCTCCACAGCACCGCCGGGACCGTCTTGAACAGGATCTTCAGGTCCATCCACAGCGTCCAGTGCTGCACGAACTCGAGGTCGAGCCTGCGGTACGCGTCGAACGACCCGTCGTCCCGCGCCTCGATCTGCCACAGCCCCGTGACCCCGGGTTGCACCAGCACTCGCGCCCACAGGTCGTCGTCGAAGTGCACGACCTCGCGGGGCAGCGCCGGCCTCGGGCCCACGAGGCTCATGCGTCCGGTGAGCACGTCGAGCAGTTGGGGCAGCTCGTCGATGCTGGTGGCCCGCAGGATCGCGCCGACCCGGGTGAGCCGTGGGTCGGCCTCGATCTTGAACAGCGGGCCCGCCCGCTCGTTGAGGTGCAGGACCTCTTCCAGCCGTTCCTCCGCGCCGACCACCATCGTGCGCAGCTTGTGGATGCGGATCGGCTTGCCGCCGCGACCGACGCGCGTCTGCGTGAAGAACACCGGACCTCGGTCATCGAGCTTGATGGCGATCGCCGCGATCACGAGCACCGGCAGCGCGAGCAGCAGCACGACGAGCGACACGATGATGTCGATCGCTCGCTTGCATGTGAGCTGCCACCGCGATCGCAGCGCAGCACTCTGCCTATCGGCCTGAACGGTCCAGCCTTCTGTTGCCCTCAAGGAGATCGCCACCCTGTCCCCTGACCCGCTACCCGCCTGTTCCCTCACGCGCTGCGAGGAGCCGCCCGTACACCTCGGCGAGTTGCGCGCACATCTGCTCCACCGTGAATGACGTCATGAGTCGCTTGCGTCCCCCGTCGCCGATGGTGCGCCGCAACTCCGGGTCGTCGAGCAAGCCAACGATCCGCGCTGCCATGCCGTCGACGTCGTCCTCGGCGACCACGTAACCCGACAACCCGTTCTCCACGACGTCGCGGTTGCCGACCACGTCGGTGAGCACCACCGGCGTCGCGGCGCGCATCGCTTCAAGCGGGGTGTACGGCCCACCTTCGAAGCGCGACGTCAGCACGAACACGTCGAGTTGGTCGAGAACGTGCTCCGCGCCGTCGATCCCGTCGACGCGGTGAAACCGCTCGGCGATGCCGCTCGACGCGACCGCGCGGTCGACCGTCGCGGCCAGCGGGCCGTCACCGATGAGCGCGAAGTGCGCGTCGGGCCGCGCCCGTCCGACGACCGCCGCCACCTGCACGAACCGCTCGGGCGCCTTCTGCGGCACGAGCCGGGCGACCGACCCGACGAGCGGCGCGCCCGCGGGTACGCCCAGCAGGGCGCGCAGCTCGACGGCGTTCGGCGAGCTCGTCATGCTGTCGGCTTCGATGCCGTTCGGGATGACGGCGACGCTGGAGGCAGGCGCGATGCGGCGCTTGCGCAGCAGCTCGGCTTCACTCACCGACACGGCGACGTGATGGGTCGTCAGGCGCGCCAGCGCACGCTCGACGGCCAGCGCGACCGGCCCGGTCGCGACCCCGTTCGGCGTGTAGATGCACGGCCGGCGGGTGCGTGCGGCCGCGAGGCGTGCGAGCACACCACCGATCGAGCTGTGCCCGTGGACGATGTCGACGTCGACGGTCCTGATCAATCGAACGAGCGTGGCGAGCGCGCTGGTGTTCCGGAGCGTGATCGGCGCACGCCGCATCTCGACGATGTGGACCGTCGCTCCCGCGGCTCGCATCCGGTCGGCCGCGTGCGCATCGCTCAACCCGCCGACACGGCGTGACGGCACGGCGACGTGGTGCTCGAAGCCGTCGGTGTGGCGGACGATGTCCACCACGTGGCGAGCAGTACCACCCCCGACCGCCTCGAGGACGTGGAGCACTCGGCCGGACGCGAGCGGCCGGTCGACCTCCTTCGGCGCTGTCCTCGCGGTCTGCTGGAGGTGCACTCGACTCCTCACGATGGTTGGGGCCCCAGCGGCGGACGGGACTGCGTTCATCGGGTTGCACGCTTCCGCCTGCCGGTGAAGGAACGGACGGTGACGACGAATCGTGCGGTCCCGTCCCCCATGCAGGCTTTGTTCGCCGCCGGCGCGGCGGACTCCTTGTGCGGAACGCACGCCCTGGGGCCGGTTGACTCCGGTCCGTGGGGAACGGGCGGGCGGGAATCGGGGCGGTGGCGTCGAACAGAGAGGGCGTGAGCGGGATCGAGACCGTGATCCTCTGCGGCGGCAAGGGCACCCGCGCCTACCCTCACACGATCGAGGTCCCCAAGCCGCTGCTGGAAGTCGACGGGCGGCCGGTGCTCGAGCACGTGATGCGCATCTACGCGGAACAGGGCTTCGAGCGCTTCGTGCTCGCCGCGGGCTACCGCAGCGACCTGGTGTCGGACTTCGCGGGCAAGCTGCCCGACTCGTGGCAGACGATCGTCCGGGACACCGGCGAGGAGACCAACACCGGCGGGCGCGTGTGGCGCTGCCGCCACGACGTCGGCGACACGTTCTTCGTGACCTACGCCGACGGCCTCGGTGACGTCGACCTGCACGAGCTGCTCGCGTTCCACCGGTCGCACCCTGGGGCGGCGACGCTCACGACGGTGCCGCTGCCTTCGCAGTACGGCACGCTCGAGCTCGACGGTGACGGGCGGGTGCGCGACTTCAAGGAGAAGCCGGTGCTGCGCGAGCACCGGATCAACGCGGGATTCTTCGTCTTCGACAAGCGGGTCTTCGAGCTCTGGGAGGGCGAAGACCTCGAGCGCGAGGTGCTCCCGCGCCTCGGAGCAGCAGGAGAGCTGTTCGCGTTCGCGCACGACGGGTTCTGGAAGTCGATGGACACCTACAAGGAGTCGCTCGACCTCACCCAGCTCTGCCGCCCAGGTCCTCCGCCGTGGTTGCGGCACAGCCGCGTGTGACTGCGGTCGCGCGCTTCGTCTTCGTCCTCGCACTCATCACCGCGACGGTCGCAGGTGACCAACCCACCGCCGCGAACCGCGCCACACCCGGCGAAGCGGTGGTGCATGCTTCGGGCCGCACCGCCACGTCGATCGCCGTGTCGTGGATGTCGGATGCGACGCCGAACCGATGGTGGGTCGTCGTGTCGAGCGCGAGCGACGATCGATCTGCCGGCCAGCGCACGGTCGCCGGGACCCGCCGCGAGGTCGTCGTCGAGCACCTCGCACCGGACTCCACGTACCTGGTGCGGGTGGTGCCCGTCGACCCGGGATCGGGCTTCGGCGCCTTCTCCTCGCCGGTCGAGGTCCGGACGCCGCCCATGGACGCCTGCTCGGGCGCTCCGAGCTCCGTGACGTGCGCGGTCGCCGACGTGACCGCGCCGGTCGGGCCCGCCACCGGCGTCGGCAACGGTTTCCTGCACAGCATCTCCGACGGCACCGATCCCGCTCGGGTGCGTGTTCTCCACCCGACCGCGTGGCGGCTGTCCGCGCTCGACTTCGAGCGGTTCGCGGTCGCGCGCCGTTACGGCGGCCCGATCACCGCGCTGGTGTCGGATCCGTGGGCGATCTCGTTCGGCAGCAAGCCGCCTTGGGACCGGTGGGAGTTCTACAAGATGTGGGTCGGGTGGGTGGTCGACCTGCACGTGCGGGCCGGCATGCTCCCCGACTTCTGGGAGATCCAGAACGAGCCGAGCAGCCCGCAGTCCTACATCGGTGGCACGCCGCCGACCCCGGAGCTGGTCTCGCAGCAGTACGCGGTCGCCGCCGAGGTCATCCACCAGAAGCTCCCCGACGCGAAGGTGATCGGGCCCGCGTCGGCGTACGTGACCTTCGGGTCCGGCTTGACCGACATCGACGGCTTCCTCGACCGCGCCGCCGCGGCCGGACTGCGGCTCGCCGGGGTGTCGTGGCACGAGATCGGCGCGGGGTGCCTGGGCACCTGCGACGGCAGCCCCCGCGCCGTGCTTCAGCACGCCGACGACGTCCGCGCCGCGATCGCCGCGCACCCGGCGCTCGGGCCGTTGTCGCTCCACGTCGACGAGTACACGGCGCCATGGAACGCCCGCCAACCCGGTGCCGTCGCCGGGTACCTGTCGTCGCTCGCCTACGCAGGGGTCGACGAGGCGATGCAGACGTGCAATCCGGTCGATCTGACGAGCGGCGGCAACGACATCACCTGCTGGCGCAAGCCGGGCATGCTCGACGGCCTCCTCCTCGACGACGGCGCCACCGCGACCGACGCGTGGTACGTCCACCGCGCATACGCGGACATGACCGCGCCCGGCGCGACGCTGGTCGCGAGCGCGATCGCCGACCCGGAGGCGTCGGTGGTCGCGACCGTCGACACCGGCGGGGTGATCCGCGTGCTGGCTGGCCGGCACACCGGCTGCCAGACCGGCGTCGACGACAACTGCCCTGAGGGGTTCTCCTATGCCACGCCTCGTGACGTGGCCGTGGTCATCGATGTCGGGCCGCGATCACCGGCGAGTTACACGGTGACGGTGCAGCGCATCGTGTCGGTGCACGGCGCATCGGCCGGACCGGAGACCATCGCGACGTCGCGGGTCGCGGTGCGCGACGGCCGTGTCGACGCCGGAACCTTCCGCACCGGCGACGGTGACGCGCTGGTCGTGGTGCTCACGCCGAGCTGACGGCGCGGTGCACGGCGACCGTCGCCGCCGCGCATGCCTCCCACGTGTAGCGCTGCACGTGCGCGGCTCCTGCCGCGATCGCGCGCTCGACCTCGGGGCCCCGCGCGATCGCGCCGGCCAGCGCGGCCGCGAGCGCCTCCGGGTCTCGGGGCGGCACGAAGCACGCGTGCCCGCCGGTCACCTCGTGGAACACCGGCAGGTCCGTGACCACTGCGGGCACCGAGCGGGCAAGCGCCTCGATCGCGGGGAGGCCGAACCCCTCGTCGACGCTCGGCACCGCCACCGCCGCGGCGTGGTCGTACCAACCCGCGAGCTCGGCGTCGCTGACCGCGCCCGGCCGGTGGTAGCGCGACGCGACCCCGAGCCGGTCCACGAGCCGCGCCAGCCGGTCGTCTTCGACGCCGGGTGGGCCGACGACGACGACGTCGACCCCGTCGAGCATGGCGGCGGCGCGGACCAGCGTGTCGAACCCCTTGCGAGGGACGGGCGCGCCGACCGCGAGCACGTAGCTGCCCGCCGGCAACGGCGGCGCGACGCCCGGCGGCAGCGAGGTGCGACCGTTCGGTGTGACATGCACGCGGGCGGGGTCGACACCGCGGGCGACGAGGTGGTCCGCTGTGGTCTGCGAAACGGTGACGACCGCGGCAGCGCGGTCGAGCGCGTCCAGGTAGCGCCGGAGCTGGTCGGCGTCGCGGCGGGGATGCAGCTCGGGATGCTCGATCGCGGCGAGGTCGTGCACGACCGCGACGACCGGTGGGCGCGACGGGGGCAGCACCGGCCCTGCCGCGTGCACCGACGCGACGGGGCCCACGAGGCGCTCGACGGTGGGGTGGCCGGTGGCGCGCCAGAGCAGGTCGATCACCCGCAGGGGCGTGCGCACGTGGCGAACCCCGGGCGCGGGCGCGATCGCGGCGCGACCGACGCAGAACGGCTCGAGCGGCGGCGCGCCCTCGATCGCCTGCCACGCCGCGCTCAGCTCCACGACGTAACGGGCGATCCCCGTGCGCCCGGTGATCGCCGGGGTCACGTCGATCGCGACCGGGCCGCTCACGAACCCCTCGCTTGCGCCTCGTCGTAGATGGCGGCAGTGTCCCGCGCCACCCGATCCCACCGGAACCGCTCCTGGCGCGCCGTTCCCCTCGCCACCAGCTCGGCGCGCAGGGACTCGTCGTGCGCGAGGCGCTCGACCGCGTCCGCCCACGCGCTGGTGTCGTCCGGGTCGACGAGGACGCCGGCGTCGCCGACGACCTCGGGCAGCGAGCCGGCGTCGCTCGCCACGACCGGCACGCCCGCGGCCATGGCTTCCACCGGCGTGAAGCCGAACCCCTCGTCGCGTGACGGGTGCAGCAGTGCGAACGCGCCGGCGATCAACGCCGGCAGGTCCCCGTCGGCGGCGTACCCGCCCAGCCGGACACGATCACCCACACCGAGCCGAGCGATCTCGTCGTCGATCTCCTCGGCGCCGATGCCGCGCGGCCCGACCGCGAGCAGCGCAGGCGATCCGAGCAGGCCAGGGTCGAGCTTCGCCACCGCGCGGATCGCGACATGGAGGTTCTTGCGCCTCGTGACCTGTCCGACCACCAGCAGGTACCGGCCAGGCTCGACGCCGTGACGGCGGGCCACATCGGCGATCTCGGCCGCGCTGGGGCGATGGCGGAAGCGGTCGCTCACCGCCATGTGCACGACGCGGATGCGATCGCGCTCGACGTCGATCTCCGACACCAGTTGCGCGGCGGTGTGCTCGGAGTTCGCGATCACGATCGTGGCGTGGTCGCGCGCGTGCGCGAGACCACGCGCGTAGGTCCACGACTCCTGCCGCGGGTACCAGTCGGGGTGTTCGATCGGCATGATGTCGTGCACCGTGGTCACCAGCGGAACATGCACGGGCGTTGGCATCCACGGGTGCAGCGTGTGGACCACGTCGGGCCGACCCAGTGCGCGGTCGAGGTACGGACGGCGGGTGAGCGCCAGCATCGCGGTGACGGCCTTGCGCGGGCCGGGGATCGTGATCCGCGGGAGGTTCTCTGGTAGCCAGGTCGGCTGCTCTTGCTCGCGGGTTGTCGCGATCGTGTACTCGTGCGCGTCGTCGCCGCTCGCGGCGGCTGCCGCGAGCGCGCGAGCAAGCTCGACGTAGTAGCGGGCGATGCCGGTCGCAGTCGGCGACGCGATCCGGTGCGCGAGCAGCGTGACCCGCGCCGAGCGCGGATCACTCACCGGCCGGTGACTCCCGCGTAGACCAGCGCGACCTCGTCCGCGAAGCCGTCGGGGGTGTGCTCGGGCCGGGCCGCCAGCGCGAACGCGGCGGCGCGCAGGCGTTGCGCGAGCGCGTCGTCGGTGAGCACCCGGCACAGTGCGGCGGCGAGCGCGTCCGGATCCTCCGGCGGCACCAGCAGGCCCGTCTCGCCGTCGATGACCACGTCGCGGATGCCGCCGACATCGGTGGCGACCACCGGCACGCCGGCTGCCATCGCCTCGAGGATGGCGAGGGGGAGGATCTCGGTGCGCTCGCGGGCCGGCTGCACGTAGCAGCGGCTGCGGGCGACGATCGTGTCGGGCCGGTCGACGAAGCCGACCAACACGAAGCGGTCGCCGACGCCCCGGCTCGCGGCACGCGCCAGCAGCTCAGCCTCGATGTGCTCCGACCCCGCTTGGGGCGGGCCGATGACCTGCACGCGGGCGTCGGGGACGTGACGGACCACGATCGCGAGCGCGTCGACGAGGACATCGAGGCCCTTGTCGGGATGGAGGCGAGCAGTCGACACGATCACCGGTTCGGTGGCGAGCGTCACCGGCTCAGCGCGCCGGATGTGGTCGGGCACCACGCTCGGGATGGCCCGCAACGCGCGGGCCCGGGTGAGCTCGGGCATCTGGCGCAGCACCGCACGCGTGGGGACCACGACCTCGTGTGCGAGGCGCGCGCCGATGCGGTTCAGGATCTTCGTGCGGTCGATGCCGTGCACGTGCCACACGATGCGCGCGCCGGCGAGCCGGGCCGGCACACCGGCGAGCACGAGGCCGCGGTGGTCGACGAGGTGCACCACCTCCGGCCGCACGGCGCGCAGGTGTCGCGCCAGCCGAATCGTCCACGCCGGCAGGCGCGCCAGCGCCCACAACCGTTTTCTCCCGACCGTGGTCCGGCCGTACCGGCGCAGCGCCAGCGGTGGCTGCACGACCGTCACCGGCAGCCCGTCGGCGCGCAGGCGCTCGACCAGTGGACCCTCGTCGGTCGTGAAGACCTCGACGCGCCAGCCGCGCGCCGGAAGGAGCGCCGTGATGATGTGGTCGATGCGCTGCGCGCCGCCATAGACATGCGGGTACGCGTCGAACAGCACCGCCCTGCGCGCGTAGGGCTCGTCCACGCCGACACTGTAAGGCGGTCGAATACAGTCCCCTGCCGTGCGGGGCGTGCTCGCCATGGGTGACTTCGGCAACGAGCGATGCGGGGTCGGCAGCTCGCTCGCGGCGCTCGTCTCGCGTCTCGACGGTTGCGGCGCCGTCGAAGTCATCGACACGTCGGCGCCAGGTCTGCGCGCGTTCGTTCGCGCCGCTCGTGCCGCGTCCCGTGACGGCGCGACGTGCGTGATGGAATACCCGACCAAGGCGACGGTGATGCAGCGCGACCTGGTGGTCCGCGCGCTGATCCTGCGCGCGGTGTTCGGGCAGCGATTGCGCTTCCACCTGCACGAGTACCGGCACCTCCGCCGGCTGCTGCGCTGGCCGCTGAAGTTCGTCGCGCTGCTGGCGTCGCGGGTGATCGTGTCGCACGAGCCGGAGCGGGTGGCGCTGCGCGCCGCGCTCGGCGGGCTCGTCGGTCGCGTCACCGACGTCGTCGTCGCACCACCCACCAACGGCACGGCCCCGACCGGTTCCGAGGTCGCGCGCGCGCTGCGCGACGAGCCCAGCCGCGCGCACGTTGTCGGGGTGTTCGGCATGTACCGCCCCGACAAGGGTCTCGACTGGCTCTTCGACGTGCTCGAGCGTCTCGACGCCCGCTTCGACCGGCTGGTGCTGGCCGGATCCGGCTGGGACGAGGTCACGTGGCCCGAACCGGTCCGGCGGCGGTACACGCTCGACGTGCTTGGCCACGTCGAGCGCGCCGATCTGGCCGCGCTGTTCGCGTCGTGGGGCGTCGCGCTCGCCCCGCTGTGGGAGCCGGCGCAGGACGGCCGGATGAGCTTGCGCACGCCGCTCGCGTTCGGCGTGCCGACCTTGAGCGTCGGCCCGCCCACCCCCGCGCTCACGCTCCGGCCACGGCACCTTTTCCTGGTGCCACCCGCCGACCCGTCGTCGATCCCGGTCGAGATCGACCGCGCCGGCGGCGCCGGCGACGTGGCGGCCTTCGAGCAGGCGAACGCCGAGGTGCTCGCGTCGGCGCTGTTCGCGTGAGCGCGCGACCGAGCGTCCTGTGGGTGACCGAGGAGGTCCCGGACCGCAGCGGCGGCGGTGGCAACCAGCGTCAATCGCACCTGCTGCGCGCGCTCGCCGAACATGCCGACATCGACCTGCTCGTCGCGGGACGCGTCGACGACGCGGAGGTCCGCGCTGCCACGCGCGCCTGCGTCGAGGTGCCCATACGCCGACGTGATCTGCACGCCAACCCGGTGTTGCGGCGCGCGCACGCGGTCGGCATCGCAGGGCTGCGCGCCACCTCGCTCGACGTGTGGGCCGCGGCACCGGTGCGCGCAGCATTCGAGCCCGAGGTGCGCGCCCGCGCTGGCGCGGTGTCGGCCGTCATCGTCCACCACCAGGGTCTCGGGCCGCTGCTCACCATTCCCCGGCACGGCGGGGCGCGCTGGGCGTTCCACGTCTTCCACGCGTCGGGTGACCGGGCCGAGCAGCTCGCGAGCGTGGCGCCGAAGCGCGCCCGCGCCGCGCTGCTGCGACGTGAGGCGCACCTCGCGCGCGCCGCGGAGCGCGAGGCGATCACGCACGCCGACGTGCTCCTCGTGGCCACCGACGCCGACGCCCGCCGGCTCGCCGTCCCCGGGGTGCCGGCCTGCGTCGTCGCCCAGGGCGTCGACGTGGAGCGGTTCCCCGACATGCCCCTGCCCGACGAGCCGGCGGTGCTGTTCGCCGGCTCGCTCGACTACGAGCCGAACGTCGACGGGTTGCTCTGGTTGACCAGATCGATCTGGCCGGCGATCCGCGCCCAGGTGCCCGCCGCCCGGCTCGTCGTCGTCGGGCGCGATCCGGTCCCCTCGGTGCTCGCGCTCGACGGTGGCGACGGCATCGAGGTGCACCCCAACGTGCCCGACATGCGCGACTGGCTCGCGATGGCGCGTGCGGTCGTCATCCCGTTGCGCGCGGGGACCGGCGTGCGGGTCAAGGCGCTCGAGGCTTTTGCGGCGCGCCGGCCAGTGGTCGCCACCCACGTCGCGATCGAAGGGATCCCCGTCGGCGACGGCGACGCGGACATCCGCGATGACCCGGCCGGGTTCGCGGACGCGGTCGTGCGGCTGCTCGTCGACCGCGAACTGGCGGAGGAGCGAGCGCGCGCCGGCCGGCGTCTCGTCGAAGCACACGCGTCATGGCGTGCCGCGGGGGACCAACTCGCTCACGCGCTGTTCCGTTAGCGTCGCCGCGGTGCTGACCGCGCTGGTGTGCACGAAGGACCGGGTGGAGTTCCTTGCCGACTGCCTGCGCTCGCTCGCCGCATCGATGCCGGCCGGCGGCGAGCTGCTCGTCGTGGCCCACGGCGACCCTGAGGCGGCATGCCTCCCGCGCTCGATCGGCGTCGACGCCACGGTCCTCGACGCGCCCGTCGCGGGCAAGAGCCGGCAGCTCAACCAAGGAGTGCGCGCCGCCGCGCACGACATCATCGTGCTCACCGACGACGACTGCCGCGTGCCGGCCGGATGGGTGGCGGCGATGGTGGCGCCGTTCGCCGATCCTGCCGTCGGCGCCGTGTACGGTCCGGTACGCGGGCTGTCGAGCATCACGGGGGAACCGCCCGAGCTGATGCCGCCCGGCCCGGCGAGCACGACGACATGGACGTACGCGAACGGCGCGGCGATGGCGGTGCGCCGCGCCGCGGTCATCGACGTCGGCGGCTATGACGAGCGGCTCGGCCCGGGTGCGCCCGCCCACGGTGAGGAGCACGACCTCGCGTTGAGGCTGATCGAGCACGGCTGGCGGATCGAGATCGCGGATGCACCGATCGTCGAGCACCTCGAATGGCGCGACGAGCACGAGACCCGCGCCAACCTGCTCGTGTACTCGCGCGGCGCGGGCGCGTTTCTCGGCGCCGCGCTGCGGCGACAGCCCCGCCGCTGGGCGCGGTTGGTCCTGCGCCGCCTCCGCTACCAACTGTCGATGTGGCGCGACCACGGCGGCGCGGGCTGGACCTTCGGGGCGGCGACGACATGGGCGTTCGCGCGGGGGCTGGTGTACGGCCTGCGGCTCGCGCCGCAGCGCTACCTCTGATCTGGTGCGGCGATCGGCTTCCGCGCGATCAGCACCTGGTGGTAGCTGAGCCACCCGAGCCGTGGGAACCGGCCCAGCCAGTCGTCGATCGCGTTCGTCACGCGGTCGACGAACCGGTTGCCGGTGATCGCCTGCCGGCTCACCAGTCGCGCCAGCTCCATGTACGGCACCTGGATCTCCACCGGCCCGATCTCGCGCGCGATGTGGTCGATGTCGGCCCGGGTCAAGGGATGCTCGTCGAGCGTGCCGAGCCGCTTCACCCCGAACCGGCCCACAAGGTGGCTGCGGGCGAAGCGCAGCAGCGGGTTCGTCGCCATCGTCTCGATGAACGCCGCGGTGCCGCCGGGTTCGAGCGTGGCCGCGAGCACCGGCAGGTACCGGTCGAGGTCGAGGTGGTGCAGCGCGAAGCGACCGAGCAACAGGTCGAACGTCTCTCCAGGCGGGCACGGCGGCTCGTCGAGCACCGCGAGCCGGAAGTCGATGTCGAGGTCGAGCGCGGCGGCGACCTCCTTCGCACGGGCGATCGACACGGGGCTCACGTCGACGCCGACGACCTGCGCACCGCGCGCCGCGGCGAGCGCCGACAGCACCCCGGCGCCGCACGCGAAGTCGAGAACCCGTTTGCCCTCGAGCGGGCCGAGCAACTCGAGCAGGGCGCGGACCTGGTCGTCGATCGCCCACCCGTAGACCTGGAGCGCCTCCTCGAGCGACGGGACGTGATGGTCCCAGAAGTCCCGTTCGCGCTCCGCCCAGCTCATCTCCGTGCGCCCCGCTCCCCTCACTCCGCGCTGGGTAGGAGCGGTGCCCCCTCACCGGGATGCGGCGCCGACCCGTTCGTAGACGGCAGCGGGGTCTGCTGGCCGTAGCCGTAGGCGACCTCGTCCATCGGGATCTTGTTGACCACTACGCCGAGAAGCCGTGTCTGGTTCTGGATCAGCGCGTCCTTCGCCCGCAGCGCGGCCCCGACCTCGGTCCGCCTCGCCTCGACGACGAGGATGGCGCCGGCGGCCATGCGCCCGATCTCGAGCGTGTCCGCGACCGGGAGCACCGGCGGGGTGTCCACCAGTACCACGTCGGCCTGCTCCGCGAGCGCGTGGAGCAGCCGCTTGGTGCGGTCCGCGGTCAGCAGTTCGGTGGGGTTGTGCACGCTCGGGCCGCTCGCCAGCAGGTAGTGACCGGCATTGGGCGCACCCCGCTGGGCGAGGTCCACGTACTGCAGGCAGTCGACGAGCGGTGTGCGATCGAGCAGGAACGTGGTGACGCCGTACTCGCTGTGGCAGCCGAAGTGCCGGTGAAGGTCGGGGTGGCGCAGGTCGAAGTCGACGAGCACCACCCGCTGGCGCACCGACGCCAGCGACGTCGCGAGCCCCGCCACCGTCGAGGTCTTGCCCTCGCCGGCCTGCGCGCTGGTGACCATCACGATCGGGTTCGCGAGGTCGGCGAGCGCGACGAGCAGGTTCGCCCGGAGCACGCGGAACGCCTCGTCGGTCGCGGACGACGGCTCCGCCGCGGTCACCGCGACACCCGCGCTGCGGCGCCTAAGCATGGACCGCCGCCGGCTCGTCAGGCAGCGCGCCGAGCACCGGAAGCTGGAGGCGGTGCCGCGCGTCGTCGGCGCTCTTGATGGTGAGGTCGAGGTACTCGAGCAGGATCACGATGCCGACCGCAACGACGAGGCCGAACAGCAGACCGAGCAGCAGGTTCCGAAACAGGCCGGTCGACTGCGGCGTCGTCGGCAGCACGGCGTGCTCGAACACCGACACCGGCGCCGGGGCGGCATTGGCCGCCGGGTTCACGGTCGGGTTCTGGAGCCGCTCCTGCGCGTTGATGAGCTCCACGAAGTTGTCGGCGACCGCGTTGGCGAGCCGCTCCGCGACTGTCGGATCGGTGTCCGACACCGTCACCGTGATGATCTGCGTCTGCAGCTCCGTGCTCGCCGCGATCTCGTTCTTGACGTCGTCGTAGGTGCGAGGCACGGCGCTCGATGCGAGGGCCTTCTCGGCGACGGTGCGGGTGACGATCAAGTGCGCGTAGCTGTTCGCGAGGTAGTTGAGCCCGACCTGGCGGTCGCCGGTCACGTCGTTGACGCCCGGGTTGATGTTCACGTTCTGGGCACCGACGTAGAGCGACGCCTGCGCCACGTACGGCGCTTTGCGCGGCGTGATCAGGTACGCGGCGAACAGGGCGGCGAGGAGCGTGACGATGATCAGCGCTCGGCGTCGCCGTAGCACATGGAGGTAGTAGCGGAGCTCGATGGTCGATGACCCTCTTGGTCGTGCAGGTGCGACGGGTCCCCACCCTGGCGCACCGGGAGGGCCGGACCCAGGGAGGACGGGATCCTTCTTCGCTGGTGCAGGGGCGCAATCCTGCCACAGCGAAAACCAACCGTGTCCCCGACCCCGCCGGTACCGGGGATTCGCCACCGGAGGCCGAACGAGTTGTTGTCGCTGGAGCGGGCCGGCGTGGCCCGCGTCGATCGCAAGCGGGCCAAGGCCGAGCAGCGCCGCCTCCATCCGAGATGGCCCTGGTTGGCTCCCGTGCTCGTCGCGCTCGTGGTGCTCCTCCTGCCCTTCTATCTCGTGAAGGCGATCGGGGCGGTCGTCGCCATCGGGGTGATCGCGCTCATCCGCCGCCGGCCGGTGGGCGCGCTGATGGCGCTCTTGATCCTCGTCCCGTTCCAGTTGCAGATCTTCCCCGCCCTGTACCGCATCGGGGTTCCCGCGCAGGTCGTGCGGCCGCTCGGGCAGTGGAAGGAGATCGTCGTCGTCGGCGTGCTCGCCGCCGCCTGGTCCAAGGCCAGGCGTGAGCGCCACCGCCTCGACGTGCTCGACTGGCTCGCCATCGGCTACGTGGCACTTGGCGTCGCGTACCTGGTGGTGCCGAAGCTGTTCGTCGGCGACCAGATCGGCTCGACGCTCGACTTCAGCACCCGCCTGCTCGGGTGGCGCACCGACGTGATGTACGTCGCGCTGTTCATCGCCTGCCGGCACCTTCGCTTCGACGAAGCAACCGTTCGCCGCCTCATCCGCACCTTCGTGCGCGTCGCCATCGTGGTGTCCGGTGTCGCGTTCTACGAATTCTTCTTCTCGTCGAGCTGGAACCACTTCATGGTCGACACCTTGCAGCTCTCGCGGTACAAGCTCGACATCCTCGGGGTCAACCCGTTCCTCGACCACACGTACTTCGACATCCGCATCTACACGAAGGTCGGTGGCCACTCGCTCCTGCGCGCCGGGTCGGTGATGCTGAACTACTGGACGCTCGGCTACTACATGGTCGCGGCCGCTGCGGTGCTCACCGATCGCATCGTGCGCGGGCTGGCCCGTCCCGTGGACTACATCGCGCTCGGGATGGCGTGCGCGGCGACGCTGTTCACCAACACCCGCAGCGCGGTGCTCGCCCTCGCGGTCGTGCTCGTGGTGACGATGCTGCGCCGGAGCCGCCGCACCCCGCGCGCCGAACGAGCACGGATCCAGTTCGCGCTGGTGCTCGGTGCGGTCGCGATCTTCGCCGTCCCCGGCGCGTTCGCAGTCGGCCTCGTGAGCCGTTTCAACGGGCAGGACGACTACAGCTCGAACCAGGGCCACGCGACGAACTTCGACATCAGCTACCGGACGCTGGTGGAGCACCCGCTCGGCCGCGGGCTGGCCACCGCGGCCGGCGCGGGCCAGCGCGCCGATGTGAACGGCAGGCAGGTGACCGAGACGCAGTACCTGCAGATCGGCACCCAACTGGGCGTGATCGGCCTGGTCCTGTGGGTCGGCACGCTGGTCGGCGGGATCGTGGTCGCCGGCAAGGCCGTCCGCCGGGCGCCGCCGCAGGTGGACACGGCACCGCTCACCTCGATGCGCACCGCGCTGATCGGCTTGCTCGTCGCGGGCGTGTTCCTCCAGGTCTTCCTCGACTTCGCGCTGAGTTGGACGGTGTGGCTCCTCGCCGGTGCCGCGCTGGGCGCCGTCCACGGCGACGACCGCACCGTCGAGCCGGCACGCCGGTACGCCGCGCTCGCCTGACGCCATGGACGTCAGCGTCGTCGTGCCCACCTACGAGCGGCCGTCGCGGGTGCGGCGCCTGCTCGACGCGCTCGCCGCGCAGGACCTGGCGCCCGACCGCTGGGAGCTGCTCGTCGTCGACGACGCGTCGAGTCCCGAGGCGGCGCGGGCGATCGATGCCGCGATCGCGGCGTCGACGCTGCCGGTGACGGTGATCCACCAGCAGCGCAACGGGGGACCGGCCGCAGCGCGCAACGCCGGTCTGCATCGCTCCCGCGCCCCGATCGTCGCGTTCGTCGACGACGACTGCGTGCCCGATCCGGGGTGGTCGCGCGCCATCGTCGACGCGTTCGCCCGCAACCCCCGCCTCGGCGTGGTGCAGGGGCTCACCCGCCGGCCGGCCGGACGGCTCGGCGCTTGGACGATGTTCCGCGAGATCACCGACGAGACGCCCTGGTTCGAAGCGTGCAACATCGCCTATCGGCGCGACGTGCTGCTCGCGGCCGGTGGTTTCGACGAGGGCATCCGCTGGTACGGCGAGGACACCAGCGCGGGATGGAGGGTCGTGGAGACCGGTGCGGAACGTGACTTCGAGCCGGCTGCCGCGGTCACCCACGACCTCGAAGAGCGCGGGCTGTGGTTCCGCGTCCGCCACGGGTGGCTCGAACGCAACCTCGTCGGGCTGGCGGCCCGGCACCCGGGGCTGCGCCGCTCCGCGTTCTGGCGGCCTTGGGCGTTCCGCCGCGAGAGCGTCGCGTTCCCACTCGCGCTCGCCGGCGCCGGAATCGCGCGCCGCCGCCCGCTTACCGGCCTGCTCCTCGCGCTGCCCTATCTGTGGGTGCGGCGCCTGCCGCTGCGCGACGCGCGACGCGCGCTGGGCATGGTGGCGATCGACGCCGCCCAGCTTGCCGGTCACGTCGAGGCGTCGCTCCGTCACCGGACGCTGGTGCTGTGAGAGACGGCGGCCCGGAGATCAGCGTGGTCGTGCCGACCTACGGCCGCTCACGGAACCTGCCACGGCTGGTGCGCGCGCTCGAACAGCAGACGCTGGCGCCCCAGCGCTTCGAGGTGATGATCGTCGACAACGGGTCGCGTGACGACACCCCGGAGGTGCTCGCCGCGCTCGCGTCGTCGACCTCGCTGTGCCTGCGTCTGTTGCGCATCGAGGACAACCACGGCCCGGCGCCGGCGCGCAACCTCGGCTGGCGCGAGGCACGCGCGCCATACGTCGCGTTCACCGACGACGACTGCGTGCCGCGGCCCGACTGGCTCGAGCAGGCGCTCGCAGTGTGCCGGGCGACGCCGTCGCTCGCGGTGCTCCAGGGTGCAACGCTGCGCCCGGCCGGTGCGTCGATCGGCGGTCCCAACACGGTGTACCGCGAGACGCTCGCGCCGTCGCCGTACTTCGAGGGATGCAACCTCGTGTTCCCACGCGCGGTGCTCGAGCAGACCGGTGGCTTCGACGAGACCTACCACTTCGGTGGCGAGGACACCGCGGCCGGGTGGTCGGCGATCGAGACCGGCGGCGACTGGGTGTTCGACGAGACCTGCGCGGTCGAACACGACGTCGTCGAACGACCGTTCAAGTGGCACCTGATGATGGCCTGGCGCGAAGGCAACCTCGTCGACGTCGCCGCCCGGCACCCGTCGCTGCGCCGCCACGGGTTCTGGCGTCCGTGGGCTCACCGCCGGACCAACCTCGCGTTCGTCGTGGGAGTGGCCGGCACCACGCTGGCCGCCCGCCACCCGGTGACGCTCGCCGCGTGGCTGCCGTGGCTGTGGCTGCGCCGGCCCGCCACGAGATCACCGCGTGCGATCGCGTCGGTCTTCGCGTGGCGCCTCGTCAATGACGCCGTGGTCTTCGCCAGCATGGTCAAGGCGTCGGCCCGCAACCGCACGATCGTGCTGTGACGCCGTGACCCGGGTCCTGTTCGTCAACCTCTACTACCCGCCGCACCACCTCGGCGGTTACGAAGCCTCCTGCGCCGATGTCGCCAGCCGGCTCGCAGGGCGCGGTCACGACGTGGCCGTGCTCACGTCCGCCCTGCGTCCCGACGGCGCAGCCGATCCGCCCGGCGAGCGGAGTGGTCGGGTGCCGGTGTGGCGCGACCTGATCCCTTATCTCGTCCGCGACGGCGAGTTGGCGCGGCCGAACCGGCTCGCGCAATGGCGGATCGAGCGCCACAACCAGCGCGCGATCAACGACGCGCTCGACCGGCACCGGCCCGACGTCGTGTCGGTCTGGCAGCTCGGCGCGCTGTCGCTTGGCATCGTCGAGGCGATCGTGGCCCGCAACGTGCCCCTCGTGTACGCGGTGTGCGACGACTGGCTGAGCTACTCGATCGAGCTCGACCGGTGGCAGCGCGCCTGGCGCCGCGTCCCGCGTCCGGTCGCCCGTGCCGCCGGCGCGCTGTTGCGGGTGCCGACGGTGACCCGCGATCTCGGCACGACCGGCCCGTTCCTGTTCGTGAGCGACCTCACCCGCGAGCGGGCCCGCCGGTACGCGCCGTGGACCATGCCCCGCACCGCGGTGGTGCACAGCGGTTTCGACACGGCCGCGTTCACGCCCGGACCGGCCGGGGCTGGTGCGCGCCGGTGGTCGGGACGGCTCCTCTACGCCGGCCGCTACGACCCCCGCAAGGGAATCGAGACGGCCATCCGCGCGCTCGGCCACCTCGACGAGGGCGAGACGCTCGAGGTGCTCGCGTCGGGCGACGAGGCAGAGCGGCGCCGGCTCGAAGCGGTCGCGGCCGGCCTCGGTCTCTCCGGCCGGGTCCGCTTCGACCTGAGCCCGCGCGCCGATCTGCCGGCCCGCTACCGGGCCGCTGACGTGGTCGTGTTCCCGAGCGAGTGGGAGGAGCCGTTCGGGCTGGTGCCGCTCGAGGCGATGGCCTGCGGCACGCCCGTGGTGGCGAGCGGCGTTGGTGCCTCGCTGCCGTTCCTCGTCGACGGGGTCAACGGGCTGCGGTTCCCGCCGGGCGATGCGGATGCGCTCGCCGGCGCGGTCCGCCGGCTCCGCGACGACGCGGCGCTGCGAACCCGGTTGGTGCACAACGGCCTGCGGACCGTGCCGTTCTTCGACATCGAGCGGCTGACCGACACCTTCGAAGCGTGGCACGCGGCCGCGGCGGCACGCGGCGCATGCGGCTGGCCTGCCGAGCGGCCCTTCGTCCTTGACGAGCTGGAGGTTGTCGGTGACTGAGGTCCGCGTCGGCATCGTGTCGTGGAACACGAGCGCGCTGCTCGATCGCTGCCTCGGCGCGCTGTCCGCGGCGCTCGACGGGCTCGACGCGGAGATCGTCGTGGTCGACAACGCGTCCGGCGACGACAGCGCGACGGTCGCGGCGCGACACCGCGGCGTGCACGTCGTGGTGAACCGCACGAACGAGGGCTACGCCCGCGCGATGAACCAAGCGCTGGCGGACACGCCGGCGCCGGTGCTGATCGCATTGAACCCCGACACCGAGCCGCCCCCGTCGTCGCTCGCGAAGCTGGTCGAGCGCGTCCACGAGCGACCTGGCGCCGGCCTCGTCGTCCCCCGCCTGCTCAACCCGGACGGCACGCTGCAACCGTCCGTGCAGCGGTTCCCGTCACTGCCGCTGGCGCTCGTGTCCGGCTTCGTCCCACCACGCTGGCAGCGAGGCCGGCTCGGGCAGCGCTGGTGGCTCGAACCCGGCGCGCCCCATGACCGCTGCGAACCGGTGGACTGGGCGATCGGCGCGGTCCACGTCCTGCGAGCCGGCGCCCTCGGTGGCATGCCGCCGTACTGCGAGCGCTCGCTCATGTACGCCGAGGACCTCGAGCTGTGCTGGCGGCTGCACCGGACCGGCTGGCAGGTGTGGCTCGAAGCCGACATCGAGATCCCGCACGTGGGCAACGCCGCCGGTCAGCGGGCGTGGGGCTGGCAGCGGCGGCACCGCTACTGGGCAGCGAGCTACGACGTCGTGCGCGCCGTGCGGGGCAGCGCGCACGCGCGCGCCTGGGCCGGCGTGAACCTCGCCGCCACTGCGGTGCACCTCGCCGCGAACCGGGTCGGTTCGCTCACCGCCGGACCGGCCGCGGCCCGCCGCCGGCACGAGGCGGCGGTGCTGCGCTCGCTGCTCCCCGTCCACGGCCGCGTGCTCGCGACCGGCGTACCCCGGCTCGAAGCCCAACCGCCGGCGTCAGGACTCCGGTGATGACACGTTCTGGAACCGTGCAGCCGTTCCGCCTCGGGTACCGCCCGCAGCTCGACGGCATGCGCGCCTTCGCCGTGCTCGCGGTGATGGGGTTTCACGCGTCGATCCTCGGCGCGCAGGGTGGCTACCTCGGTGTCGAGTCGTTCTTCGTGCTGAGCGGGTTCCTCATCACCGTGCTGCTCACGCAGGAGCGGGCCAGGAGCGGTCGCATCCAGCTCGGCGCGTTCTACGCACGCCGCGCGTTGCGGCTGCTGCCCGCGCTGTTCCTGTTCCTGTCGGCGGCCACGGCGTACGCGGTGCTGCGACCAAACACACCGGAGACCGAGGGCTTCGGCCGCGCCCTCGCCGGCACGATCGGCTACGTGGCCAACTGGGTGATGGCCTTCGAGTCCGACTTCCACACGCGTGTGCTCTCGCACACCTGGACGCTGTCGGTCGAGGAGCAGTTCTACCTGCTGTGGCCGCTCATGCTCGTCATGCTCCTCGGCCGCTTCGGCCCGAGGCGCGCCTGCGCGGTCGCGGCAGCCGGCGCGGCCGGGCTCACGCTGTGGCGGATCGTCCTCTACGAGCGCGGTGCGGCACTACCGCGTGTGTCGTGGGCGCTCGACACCCGCGCCGCGGCCTTGCTGCTCGGTGCGGCGATGGGCCTCGCCGCGACCGCGGGCTGGCTGGTGCTGTCGCGCCGCGTCGCGCGGCTCGCGACCGTCGCCGGCTTCCTGTGGCTGGTCGTGATCTTCCTCAGCCACCGTTACGGCATCGCCGCGATCTCGTTCTACCCGGGCCGCCAATACGTCGAAGGCATCCTCGCGACCGATGTCGCGTCGGCGTTGCTGCTCGCCGGGTTGCTCTTCGACCGTGACGGTCCGCTCGGCTGGCTGTTCGCGACGCCGCCGGCGGTGTGGATCGGCAAGCTCTCCTACAGCCTCTACCTGTGGCACCCGCTCGTGTTCATCGCGCTGACACCCGACCAGACCCACCTGCCCGCCTGGTTCAACCAGGTCGTGCGGGTGGGCGTGACGCTCGCGTTCGTGTGCCTGTCCTACTACTGCGTCGAGCTGCCGTTCCTGCGGCGCAAGAAGCGCTTCGAGCGGCGCGGCGACATCAGCGAGCCCGCCGAGCTCGTTGACGCGCCGGTTCCTTCCGGCGCCCACTGAGCGCCGCGCCGTCCGCGCCAGCCGCGAGTGTCGGCGGCCGTCAGCGGTCGTGCACGCGGTGCACGCCGACCCGCCCCAGGTCGCCGCAGACGCTGCGGCGCATGCGGAACGGCCCCGGATCGACCCACTCGTCGATCGGCAGCGGGTCGCGGACCTTGCGGGCGTACATGCACAGCTTCGTGCGAGGGTCGACGTCGAGCACGGCGTCGCCGAGCCGTGTCCCGTCGAGGATCCGCTCGATGCCGCCCACCACCCGGGTCGAGTAGAAGCGGAACTCCGCGAGCATCGTGCGTACCGAGCCGACCTTGCCGAACGAGTGCCACTCGATCGCGTCGAACCCGCTCGCCGACAGCACACCTGCGAGCGTGCCCGCGGTGAAGAAGTGCAGGTGCTCGGGTGCCCGTTTCATCTCCAACCACTTCGAACCGAGCAGGCGCGGTACCACCGCGCCCGCGTCGGGCGTCACGATCGCGATCACGCCACCGGGGCGCAGTGCCCGCGCCGCGGCCAGCAGGTCGGCCCGCGGGTCGCCGAAGTGCTCGATGACATCGAGCATCGTGACGCAGTCGACCGATTCGGGTGGCAGGTCGAGATCGCTGATGGTGCCGAGGTGGATGGTGTCGCTCACGTGCTCGCGGGCCCACTTCACCGCCGACGCGTTGAGGTCGACGCCCCATGCCTCCCAGCCCCGCTCGATGGCCGTGTCCACGAACACGCCCGGACCGCACCCGACGTCGAGCAGCCGTCCTCCCGGCTGGTACGACTCGATGCGGCGCAGCACCTGGCGGAACCGGATCCGGGTGTTGGCGGCGTCGCCGAGGTAGTCGCAGTAGCCGAAGTGCTCGTCGTTGTTGCCGGTCTGGAACGCGGGGTTCTCGAAGTAGCTCTCGCCGTAGATCGCGTGCACCTCGGTCATCGCCGGGCGGGGCGACACGTACAGGTGCCGGCACCGCACGCAGCGCACGATGCGGTGCCCGTCCACCAAGAACGCGGGGTTCGCGTCTTCGCTGCGGCACACCGTGCACGCAGTGTCGACGGCTGCTTCCCAGCGCGGCTGCGCGGTCTCGGGTGCGCTCATCGGCCGAGCACCCGCACCCGGGCGAGGATCCACACCGCCGCGATCCCATCGAGCCATGTCAGCTTCTTGCCTTCCTCCCGGCCCCGTGCCCGGTACGAGATCGGTGCTTCGAAGATGCGCTCACCGGCACGCAGGAACTTCGCGGTGATCTCGGCCTCCATGCCGAAGCCGTTGGAGCGCAGGCGAGCGGCGCGCCACAGCGACGTCGGCGCGATCTTCAGGCAGGTCTCGAGGTCGTGGATCCACGTGTTGAAAAGGAAGCTGGCGATGAACGTCACGCCGTAGTTCCCGATCACGTGCCAGAACGAGTACGACGAGTGGCCGCCGAACGACCGGGCGCCGTACGCGACGTTGGCGTCGCCGGCGAGGACCGGCGCGAGAAGCTGGCGGTAGTCGTTCGGGTCGTACTCGAGGTCGGCGTCGAGGATCGTGAGCAGGTCACCCGACGCGGCCTCGATGCCGGTGCGCACTGCGGCGCCCTTGCCCTGGTTGCGGTGGTGGCGGATCACCCGGATGCGGCCCTGCTCCTCGAAGTCGTGCACGGTGTCGAGGCCGCCGTCGGTCGAGCCGTCGTCGACGAGCAGGATCTCGGTGGCGATCGGCAAGTCGGTGTCGAGCAGCCGCTTCAGCGCGGTCCGCAGCGTGGGCTTCTCGTTGTAGACCGGTACGACGATCGTGAGCAGCGAGCGATGGCTCATCGGTCCGCCCCCCTTCGGACGAGCGCCACGGCGCCATACGAAGCCAGCAGAACGGTGAAGGGCTCGATCGACGCGCGGTAGCGGATCGTCCCCGACACCACCGCGTAGAGCACGATCGCGAGCAGCGGGAACAGCCACACCGGCCTCCACGGCGAGCGCACGCCGCCGGCGGCGAGGCCGGCCAGCGCGAGCACGCCGAGCGCGAGCGAAGCGAACACCGCCACTCGAGTGAGCTGCGGTGGATACGGCACGAACCTGCCGTAGAAGAGCGCGTGATCGGGGCCCTGCAGGTCGAAGAGCCGCACGGTGTTCCAGAACATCGACCTCGGCAGCGACGACGGATGGGCGCGCACGTAGTCGGTCGTGGCCTTGCGCAGCATCGAGTCGAGCTCGACCTCGGTGAGCGGCTCGTGGCTGACGATCAACTCGCGCAGCGCCGGGTCCTGCTCGGGCGGCGTCCAGATCGCCGGATAGGTCGGGTTGTGCTGCGCGGTGTCGTTGTAGGTGCCGGCGAGGCTGTAGCCCCCGCTCGTCGACACCGGGACGAAGGCGTGCAACCGCAGCGCATTGCGTACGGTCCACGGTGCGACGGTGGCGGCGGCGAGCACGACGAGCACCGCCGGCGCAGCGAGGGCACGGCGGTCGAGGCGCGGGTGGCCCTGCCAGATGAGCCACGCGAGACCGGGGACGAGCAGGAACCCGGTCTCGCGGGTCAGTGCGGTGAAACCGACCAGCACACCTGCTGCCGCCGGCCACCACAGTCCGCGGGGCGCGCGCCGGTGCTGGATCGCCGCCGCGGTCGCGGCGAGGATGAGCGCGGCGAGCAGCGGCTCGAGCTGCAGGCCGCTGCCGTAGAGCAGCAGCGTCGGATGCACTGCCGCGATGGCGAGCGCGACCGAGCCGACGCGGCGCGACCACAGTTGCGACGCGACGATGCCGATCAACGCGACGATGACCACGCCGATCAGCGCGTTCTCCACCCGGCCGGCGGTGACGCTGTCACCGGTCACCACGTACGCGCCGGCGAGCACGGTGGGGTACAGCGGCGCGCGGTACGCACTCGGACCTTGTGTCATCGGCAGCAGCGAGTTGCCGTACCCGTTGCCGTGCGCGATCGAGCGCGCGATCGCATCGAAGTGCGCGCCGTCGAACGCGGGTTGGTAGCTGCCCTCGGCTGCGATCACGCCGACGCGGGCAACCCCGGCGAGAAGGAGGATCGCCACGACGAACCACCACCCGCGCCGCGTCGCCGGCAGCGCACGCCGGTCGGCACGCCCTGCGGGCGCGGCGGGCGGCTGCACGGGGGGTGCGGCGGGTTCGCCTGGGCGGCCGCCGGCCGCGACAAGGGTGGTTGACTCGGGCATTCGCCTCGCGCTCGTTCAGAGGTCTCGTTGCTAGAACGACCGTTGGCGACGCGTCGTGCGGTTCCCTGCTCCGTAGCAGGGTAAATGTCTTCGCCGTCGGGGGTTTCAGCCTCGGTAAATGGCCTCGCACAGTGGGGCGAGGGCGCCGTCCCAGTCGAAGCGCTCGACCGAGGCGCGACAGCGCGCCACCGTGCCCGGCGCACGCGCCAGTTCGATAGCCCGGAGGCATGCCCTGGCGAGCCCGTCGGGGTCGTTCGGCGCGCAGATCTCGCCGTTCAGGCCGGGTTCCACCAACTCCTGGGGCGCGCCGTCGTCGGACACCACGATCGGTGTGCCGCAGGCGAGCGACTCGATGAGGGCCATCCCGAACGAGTCCGACACCGACGGCAGGCATGTCGCCCATGCCGTCCCGTACCGCTCGTGCAAGGTGGCGGCGTCGCCCCGGCCGAGCACCTCGGTGCGTTCGACTGCGGCAAGCGGCGCGCGGTCGAGCAACGTGCTGGGGTCGCCCGGGCCACTGAGCCACAACCGGACACCTGGTTCGTGTTGCGCGACGGCTGGGAGCGCGGCGAGCAACGTGGCGACACCCTTGCGGGGTTCGTCGAGTGCGCCCGAGAACAGCAACGTCGGCTCGGGTGTCCGCGCTGTCGCCGGGACGAACGACGACAGCTTCACCCCACCCGGCACGACCACCCCATCGGTACGTCCGTAGTCGCGAGCGAGGTAGTCGAGCGCGTACTGCGACATGCATGAGTACACGTCGATGCCCCGCACGACCGCTTCGACCACGCGCGCCTCGGCCCCCATCTGCTCCCAGTACGCGCGGCTGGGCAGCCCGAGATCGGTGATGACGGTCCGCCGATGCGGGTGCAGTCGCGCGGCGCGGATCGACGCGAGCGCGTCGCGCCGGCCCATCGAGTGCACGACGTCGTAGCGTCCGAGCGCGAGTCGGGGGAACACGCGCCGGCCGAAGTCACGCTCGTGCGCGAGGTCGTGGTGGCGGAACCGGCGCAGCCGGATCGTGCGCACCCCGTCGAGCTCGCTGTCGACCGGTTCCCATGCCGACGACAGGATCGTGACCTCGTGGCCGCGCCGGACGAGCGCGGCGCCGAGCTCTTGGATGAATCGTTCCGCGCCGCGGCGCACTTCGGGCCAGCAGAACGCGTGCGTGAACGCGATGCGCACGGCGGCGCATGGTAGGGGGTCTAACGTGACCGCATGGCAGGCGGGCGGCTCGCGGATGCCGCGGACCTGCTGCCGTGGCCCAACGTCCGGGGCAAGCGCTGCCTCGACGTCGCGGCACCTGGGTACTCGCTCGCGCGTGTGCTCGAGGACCGTGGCGCGGTGGCGGTCCGCGAGGTCGATCCCGATCCCGGCGCGCTCGGCGCCATGGACGGTCCCTACGACGTGGTGACCGCAGGCGGGGTGCTCTCGGGTGCGCACGACCCGACCGCGCTTGCGCGGGCCCTGCACCAGGTCACCCGCGGCGTGCTGCTGTCGTGCGAGCCGATCGAGCTGTGGACCTCGGTGCTGGCGCGGGGCAAGCCGCTGTTCTCGCTGGACGGGGCCGCGGGGTTGCACTTCAACGGCGCCGGACACCGGCAGCTCTTCGAGCTCGCCGGCTTCGCCACCGAGCGGGTGTCGAAGCCGTTCACGCTGGCCGGCGACGCCACGGCAACGCCAGGCGCGGCCCGGTTCGCCATCCGGCTGCTCACCGGTTCCCGGGAGGCCGGCGTGCTGCACCGGGCGCTGCTCGTTCGCCCCCTGCCCCTCACCTGAACCCAGAAAGCGGGCGAAAGGGATATTTGGCGCGTCTGCCGAACTGTGTCGCGGGGACGGAGTGATGAAAGCTGACGCGCTGATCGGGCGCGTGTGGAGCAAAGCGGCGCGCCGCCGCTTCCGCTCGCACGCGCCCTCTACGTGGGAGGAAGGACGGCTGCGCTGGGTCCGACAGCACGCGCCAGGCAAGTCGTTCCTCGACCTCGGGGGCGATGCGGCGAGCGGCGCGCTTCGAGGTCGTCGAGGAGCGCCCGCTGCCCGTGCCGTTCGCGACCGAGCTCGTCGTTCGCCCCATCGCGGCCGACCCGATGCTGCCGCCGGTCACCTACTTCCGCGAGCGCGGTGAGGCGCTCGCGAACGGCGAGCGGCTGCCGTTCGACGACTGGTACTCGGTGCTGCGCGCCCGGCGCGACCCGGTGAACGCTGATCAGCCCGCGATCGGCTCGTAGCCGACCAACGCCATCGGCGCCGCGAGCTCCTGCTGGATCGCGCGCGCGTCCTCGGCGGTGACGTACTTCGACCAGTCCCGGCCGGTCGGCGTGATCGGTCCGTACAGCTCCTTCGCGTCCGACACCGGCGCGTGCTCGCTCGGAGCGATGGCCGCGGGAAGCGACTCCCGCGCCGGCTCGCCCAACCACGCGAACAGCTCCGCCTGCGCGGTTTCAGGGTCGTCGACCAACTGCTCGTAGTGCAGCACGCGGACGCGCTCGTCGCGTGCCGCGAGCTGGGCGGTCCGCTCGGCGTCGCTGCGCCACAGCTCGACGAAGCGTGACCGTTGCAGCTTGGCCCAGGACGCGCCCGGGTCCTCGGCGGCCCGGCGCAGGAACGACGCGAACGTCGGCAGCGGGTGCCGGCAGATCACCAGCACCTGCGCGTGCGGGAACGCGTGCAGGAGATGCGGCGTCCACGGCAGGTTCTGCGGCGTCTTCTCGACGAGCCGGCCGGCGCGCCGTGCCTGCGCCGCGTACCAGAAGTACACCTGCACGACGGTTTCGCAACCGAGCCGCACCCAGAGCGCGACGCTGCGTTGCAGCGCCCGCTCCGGCAACGACACCGCGAGCCGGCGCCGCCACTCGAGCCCGGCAATCTCGTCGACCAGCGCGCGCCAAGTGGCGTCGTCGAGGCCGGCGAACGCCCGCGTCGACGGCACATCGATCGATCGCTCGGTCGCGACGGTGTGCAGCAGGTGGCTCTCGGCGAGGTTCAGCCCGCCGGCCGGCCGGAACGTCGGGTGCTCCTGGATGAGCCGGTACAGGATGCTCGAGCCGCTGCGCGCCTGGCCGACGATGAACACGGGCCGGCTCGCAGCCGCGGCGGCCGCGTGCTCGCGCCGGGTACTCACAGCACGACCGACCGGGCGCGGACGCTGCCGGCCACCAGCGCCACGGCGGTGACCGCATCGACTGCCATCTCCGCGGGCAGGGCCGCGACCCGACGGCGCCACGGGATCGGGTAGCGGCGCAGGTCGTGCAGCCGGGTCGCCATCCACCAGCCCGCGCACGCAGCCACAAGGCGCGGCCGGCGGGCCACGAGCGCCATGACGAGCGCGTACACCGGCACGCGCGTACGGCGTCCGAGCTGCCAGCGCCCGGCGAGCAGCGTTTCCCGCAGTTCGGGAACCTCACGCACCAGTGCGGGGAACGCGGCGACCCGTGCCGTGCGGCTCAGCAGCTCCGCGGGATCGTCCGGCGGGAACACGGCGTGCTCGACGATGGCGTCGGGCACGTAGTCGGCGCGCCCCCCGCTGCGGATCACGCGCCACGCGAGCAGGGTGTCCTCGCCGAAGCCGTCGCCGCGGGTGCGGCGGTCGACCCGGAAACCGAACCGTTCGCCGGCTTCGCTGTCGAAGCCGCCGGCGCGCTCGTACGCGTCGCGCCGGTACAGCACGTTGCAGGTCGGGTACAGACCTTCGAGACCCGATCCCATCGACCGTTCGAGCGGCAGCAGCGGGCGTGCCGGCACCGTGCGACCGTTGACGAGATCAGCTCCGGCGTCGAACGCCGCGCACGCGGCCTCGAGCCATTTCGGTGACGGTGCGCAGTCGCTGTCGGTGAACGCGAGGATCTCGCCGCGCGCCTGCGCGACCCCGACCGTGCGCGCATGCACGGCGCCGTTGCCGCCGCCAGCGACGACGGTGACCGGCCGGCCGTGCACGAGTCGCGCCGCGGCGGCGTCACCGGAGCCGTCGCTCGATCCATCGTCGACCACGATGACCTCGAAATCGTCGAAGGTCTGCGCGTCGAGCGCGTCGAGTGCCGCGAGCAACAGCTCCCTCCGGTCCTTGACCGGGATCACCACGCTCACACGGGGACTGGTCGATGTGGCTCCCACTCCGGGGCGAGTGTAGGCACCCGACTTCGTTCGCTCGTCCGCGGCACAGGTACGCTCCCGCCCCGTGACGGGGGCAGGCACGCTGCAGGAGCGGCTCGACGCGCTCCGCTGGTACCACACGATCGACGTGGCCGACGGTGCCACGACCCGCGGTTGGTTCGACCTGCGCCACGCGCTGGGACTCATCCCGTTCCCCGATGTCAGGGGCAAGCGGTGCCTCGACATCGGCACGTGGGACGGGTTCTACGCGTTCGAGCTCGAACGCCGCGGCGCGGCCGAGGTGATCGCGCTCGACGTTCCCGACCTGGCCAACATCGACTACCCGCCCGAGGTCCTCGCCCGTGACGACTACGACCGCAGCCAGCGGTCGTCGCAACCCCGCTCGGCGGGGTTCCACCTGCTGAAGGAGCTGCTCGACTCCAAGGTCGAGTGGCGCGCCGGCAACATCTACGACGTCGACCCCGACGAGCTCGGTACGTTCGACCTCGTTGTGAGTGGCAGCCTCCTCGTCCATCTCCGCGACCCGGTCCGGGCGCTCGACGCTGTCCGGCGGGTGACCCGCGGTCACCTGCTGACGATCGACCATCTCCACCCGCCGCTTCAGATGCTGCCGACGCGCCGGCCGTTGTTCCAGCTCCGCGGCATGGGCACCGACTTCCAGTGGTGGCTGCCGAACGACGCGGGCGCCCGGCACCTGCTGCGCGTCGGCGGGTTCGACATCGAGCGGGCCTCACCGCTGTTCCTGCTCCGCCACGGCGAGGCCAACACCCCGCCGCCGGTGCAGCGATTCGGTCATCGCATCACGGCGCTCGGCAACCGGATCCTCGCGCGCGACCGGTCGTCGTCCGGCCACCTGCATCGCGCCTACCTCTGCCGGCCGAGGTTCTGATGGTGGACCAGTGAGACCCGCCGTCGTCGAGTTCGCGCGCGACATCGCGGAGTCCTTCGAGCTGGCGTCACCGCTCGTCGAGATCGGTTCACGCGCCGCCGAAGGTCAGGAAGGCATCGCCGACCTACGCGGCATCTTCGGCGCCGCCGAGCACATCGGTTGCGACATCCAGGAGGGGCCGGGTGTCGACCGCATCGAGGACGTGCACCACCTGAGCTTCGCGGACGGCAGCGTTGGCACCGTCATCTCGCTCGAGACCCTCGAGCACGTCGCCGACCCGCTGCGGGCCGTGCGCGAGATGCACCGAGTGCTGCGTCCCGGCGGGCTCCTCGCGATCAGCTCGCTGATGTTCTTTCCCATCCACGCGCACCCGTGGGACTACTGGCGGTTCACGCCGGAGGGCTTCGAGCTGCTGCTCGAACCGTTCGAGTCGAAGCTCGTCGTCGCGCAGGGATGGGAGCTGATGCCCGAGGGCGTCTTCGGCGTGGCGGTCAAGGGTCCGGCCGACCTGCGCACCGACCAGCTCCCCCGCACGATGAACATCGCCCGCCACTGGGATGGTGGCAAGCGCGTCGATCTCGGCCCGATCCGGCTGTCGATGCGCGAGCTGTGGCGGCTCACGCTGCGCCACTCGGTCGCGTCGATCCGCGATCGGGCGGCGCGGCTGGTGCGCTCGCGCCCCTGACCCCTCAGCCCTCGATTCGCACCCACTCATCGGCCCGCGGGTCCCAGCGGCGCACGGGCCGGGCCGGGTTGCCGACCACCAGCGTGCGCGGCTCCACGTCGGCCGTGACCACCGCGCCCGCAGCGATGTACGCGTGCTCGCCCACGGTGACCCCCATGAGCACCGCGGCGCCGATGCCGATGAACGCGCCGCGCCCGATCGTCACCTTCTCCGGCTCGGCCATCGGCTGGTCGAGCACCGCGACATCGGGATCCTCGTAGCGGTGGTAGGTGTCGCCGATGAAGATGCGCGCCGCGGTGAGGACCTCGGGGCCGATCTCGACCTCCCCGACGCAGGCGATGTGACTCTGCGCGCCGATGCTGGTGCGGTCGCCGATCGTGAGCTTCGGGGTGACACCGGGGATTGCCGCGACAACCGACAGGAACGACCGCTCGAGGATCGTCACGTCGTCACCGAGGAAGATCGACGACGGCAGGCTGACCCGGCACGGCGGCACCAGCCACGTGTTGTGCCCGTAGGCGCCGAACGCGCTCGGCGGCGGCGGGCGCAGCACGCGCACGGTATCCCACGCCATACGCCGTAGCCGGCGCTCCTCCGCGACGCGGCGGCGGATCTCGTCGATGCTCGGGATGCGGCGGGGACGCTTCACGGGAACCGGGGACCCTCCCACCGGCGCGTGCTCGGATCGAAGCGGCGCACGACCCGCGCCGGGTTGCCGTACACCACGGTGTGCGGGTCGACGTCGTCGACCACGACGGCGCCCTCGCCGACGAACGCGCCGTCGCCGACGTGCACGCCCGGGCACACCACCGATCCCCACCCGAGATACACGCCGTCGCCGATGACCACCGGCGCCCCCGGGGGTGCGCCCGCGGTGTGGCCGGGCAACGCCCAGCTGTCGGTGATCGACGCGTAGTCCGAGCTCGACACCCGCGCCCCGATCGTGATGCCGATGGTGCAGACGATCTCCACGCCGACGCCGAGGCGCGTGCCGTCGCCGATGCGCAGCCGGGCGCCGGCGGCCGCGTCGACGGTGATGCCGCTCTCCTCGAGGATGATCACGCCGTCACCCAGCTCGATGCCCTCCTCGCCGTGGAGTCGCACCGGTGCGACCACGAACGTGCCGTCGCCGTGCCGGGCGAACGCCTCGCGCCGAGGACTCCGGCGATCCCGGGCGACCTCGAGCGCGGTTCGCTGCGGCGGCCGCATCGACGCCGCGGCTCCCGCGGCCCGAACCACGGCCGACCGGAGCGCGTTCACGCCGGCACCTCGACCGCCGGGGCTCGCCACGGGTGGGCCGCCACCGTCGCGCGCGCCCGCGCCACGACCATGTCGATCGCTGGGGCCGCGCTCAGGAGCAGGAACACGTCGATAGGTGCCCGTAGCCGTGGCTCACCGAGGAACAGCGCGGTGCCGAGCCACAGGCACAGCGGCGCGAGCCACAACGACCGCGGCGTGCGGCGCACCGCGGGTGTCGCCGCGCCGGCCAGCGCGAGCGCGGCCACGATCCAGAACGCGACCATCCCTGCCATCGCGGCGGTCCGGCCGTAGCCCTGTTGCTGGGCGGCGGCGGCACTTTCGTCGACCCCGGCGAGCTCGAGCATGCGGTAGGTGTTCCACGCCTCGGCTTGCAGGGGAGCCGTCGGGTGGTCGGCGATGAAGTCGAACCCGGCGCGCCGGAGCCGCTCGCCCAGCGTCACCTCGTCGAGGGTTCGGTCGGCGAACAGCGGCGCGAGCGCGGCGACGCCGTTCGGCGGTCGGAACTGGTAGCGCGCCGGCGCGGGCGCGCTCGCCGCTTCGGCGTTGTACACGCCTGCGACGTTGTAGCCGTCGATGTCGCTGATCGGCACGAACCGATGCATCACCACCGTGTTGCGCACCTGCCAGGGGATGAGCACGACGAGCGCGCCCAGCACGACGAGTGCGGCGCGCGCCAATGCTGGGCGCCGCGACCATCCCGTCCGCTTCCACGCGATCACGAACAGCACGAGTGCGGGGAGCATCGCCGCGCTGTTGGGGCGCGTCAGCATGCCGAGGCCGACGAAGGCGCCGCCGGCGAGCGCCCACCACTTCGCGTTCTCCGTGCCGTCACGGGCGACGGCGAGCGCGAGCAGCCCGGCGAGCAGCAGCGGGATGAACAGCGACTCGGACATCAGCGCCGCGGTGGCGAAGACCACCGGCGGATAGACCGCGAACAGCCCGGCCGCGAGGTACGCACTGCGGCGCCCGAACAGCCGGCGCGCGAGCAGCCACAGCAGCACCACGCTGACCGCGCCGAGCACCGCTTGTGCCAGGCGAGCCGCCAGGATCGAGTTGCCCGTCACCCGGTACACCGCGCCGAGGAACAGGGGGTAGGCGGGCGGGCGGAACGCGGTCGGCCCGCCCGACGGTGACAGCACCGAGGTGCCGAACCCCTTGCCGGCGGCGAGGAGCCGGCCGAGCCGGTCGTAGTCGAACGGGTCGCCGCCGAGCGCGAGCGGCCGGGTCGCCATCACCGTTCGTGCCCGCGCGAGAAACGCGACGACCGCGATGAGCGCGACCCAGCGATAGTCGGTGCCGAGCCGTGCCCGCCAGCCTGCGAGCCGGTCGCGCTCGCCGGCCGCGGCCGCGGGGTGCTCGCCGGGCGCGCGCACCCACCGGCGCCGGAGCCGGAGCGCCGGCTGCTCGATGACGGCGTAGCTCAGCGCGGCGACTGCGATCGCGGCCGGCGCCGCCACCACCAGCAGGCGCGGGAACGACGCGATCGTCGCATGGGTGTACAGGTGCTCGATGATCGGTACGTGCCAGATGTAGAGGCTGTAGCTGGCGACGCCGACCAGCGCGAGCGGCCGCCAATCGAGCGCGCGGACGAGCGCGCCGTGCCGGAGTGGTAGCACGACCGCACCGACGGTCAGGAACGACGCGATCGCGGTGCCCGGCGCGGCGAGGTCGTAGCGCCAGAACGTGACGGCCCACACCGCGGCCGACGCGACCAGCCACAGGTTCGCCGACGCGAGCGCGCCGGTGAGCCAGCGGGGACGGTGCTCCTGCCACTCGATCACGACCAGCGCGAGCACCATGCCGGGCACGAATCCGTAGAAGGTGGCGGGCAGCGAGAAGCGCCAGACCGATACCGGCTCGGGATCGAGATGGGACAGCACGACGCTCGGCACCGCGAGCATGACGAGGCAGGCGATCGCGGGCCACCGCCGCCCGCGGCACAACCGGCCGAGCACCCACGCGAGCAGCGGCAGAAGCACGTAGAAGTGCAGCTCAACCACGAGCGACCACATCGGTCCGTCGACGGTCTGCGCGGTCCGGGTCGAGAACGACTCGCTGAACGTCGTGAACCGCCACCATTGCGTGAACGACCCGCCCGCCTGCGTGAAGATCAACAGGATCGCGACCGCCGACCAGTACAGGGGCAGGATGCGCACGGCACGGTTGCGCGCGTAGGTGCGTAGGTCGATGCGCGCGCCATCACCGAAGTCACGACGGGCGAACGGCCGGAAGATCAGGAAACCCGACAGCGCGAAGAACAGTTGGACGCCGAACCCGCCGCCCGCGAGCGCACGCCGCCAGAAGCTGGCGTACGACGCCGGCGCGAACCGGTGGGAGTAGAGCCACACGTGGGAGACGAGCACCGCCAGTGCCGCGACCGCCCGCAACGACTCGATGCGCGCCGAGCGCCGTGCACCGGCCTGGACGACCTCATGGGCTCCGGGATCGGCTGTCGCCACGACGGTCCTACAACGTGAGATCGGGGTAGTCGGTCAGCACCTCGCCGTCGAGGCGGATCGTCGCGTCGAGGTCCGCGATGCCCGCGCTGCCGAGCGGCGGCGGCACGTAGACGAGCAGGCCGTTGGTGTCCCGGTAAAGGAGCTGGCGACCGTCCACCGAGGTGACCGACACGAGGAAGCGGAACGTGCCGCCCGCGAGCTGCGGCGTGAACGCGATCTCGGCGGTCGCCTCGTCACCCTTGCCGTATCGGCGGTGCTGGTGGTTCAGCGCGGAGCGCATCTGGTAGGCGACGGTGCCGTCCTGGCCGAGCACCGTGAAGTGCACGAGCGGGCTCTCCACCGGGCGGGTGAACCGGAACCGGCACCGCAACCGGCACGGCACCCCGCGGGGCACTTGGGTGGTCGGGCCCTCAGGTCCCAGCAACTCCCGCTCGACCAGCTCGACGCCGCCCGCGAACGGCTCGCCGTTCAGCTCGCCGGTGTCGGTTGCCTCCGACAGCAGCTCGTGGTGGCGGGCGATGACCTCCTCGACGTCGCCGTCGAGCTCGAGCCGGCCGTGGCTGAGCAGTACGGCGCGCGGGCACAGCAACCGGATCGCGTGCATCGAATGGCTGACGATGACGATCGTCGTCCCGCGCTCTTTCAGCTCACGCATCCGCTCGAAGCACTTGAGCTGGAACGCGAGATCGCCGACCGCGAGCACCTCGTCGACGAGCAGGACGTTCGGATCGACGTGGATCGCGACCGAGAACCCCAGCCGCATGAACATGCCGGACGAGTAGAACTTGACCGGCGTGTCGATGAACGACTCCAGTTCGGCGAACGCGACGATCTCGTCGAAGCGCGCCGCTACATCGGCTTCACTCAGGCCGAGGAGCATGCCGTTGATGTAGACGTTCTCGCGGCCCGACATCTCGGGATGGAACCCGACGCCGACGCTCAGCAGCGGCGCCACCCTCCCCCGAACGCGCACGGCGCCCGCGGTGGGCCTGCTGACGCCGGCGAGGAGGCGCAGAAAAGTCGTTTTCCCTGCGCCGTTGCGGCCGATCACGCCGATCGTCTCGCCCTCGTCGACTTTCAAGTCGATGTCGCGCAGCGCGTCGAGCGGTGTGCGCTTCGGTCGTGCGAACGGCAGCAGCGAGCGCAGCAGCATGGCACGCTCTTCGAGCTTCACGTACTGCTTCGACACTCCGACGAGCTCGATGGCGGCGCTCATCCGGTCCTCACAGCTGGTCCGCGAAGAGCCGGTCGTAGCGCCGGTGTGCCTCGAGCGCGGCGATGCCGAGCCCGACCGTCCACGCAATCGTGATCGCGATCGAGCGGCCGGCGCCGGGCGCGACGCCGGTCGTCCCGAGCCGGAAGAAGTCCACGATGCCGGTGAGCGGGTTGAGGTCGATCAGCCAGGTGAACCGAGCGAGCGCCGGCAGGTCCTTCGGGTAGATCACCGGCGTGACGTACATCCACACGAGCAGCGCGGCCGCCACGAGATACTTCACGTCACGGAAGTACACGTGCAGCGCTGCGAGCACGAGGCACAGCGCGATGGTGAAAGCCAGCAGCAGCGCCGTCGCCGGCACGAGCAGGGCGAGCCGGACGCCCCAGCCGACGTCGAAGAGCGGTAGCAGCAACACGACGACGGCGAGGCTGATCGCGAAGCCGACCAGGTTCGACAGGGCCGGGACCATCGGCAGCAGGGCGCGGGGGAACCACACCTTCTCGGTGAGCGACGCGTTCTCGACGATCGCGATCGCGCCCACGGTGAGGGTGCCCGCGAAGAACGTCCACGCGACAATGCCGACCATCACGAACGGCGCGTAGCCGCCACTGGCCGGGAACCGGACGATCTTGGAGAACACGACCGCCATGACGGCGGCTTGCAGCACCGGTACCGCGACGGCCCAGATCACGCCGAGCGTGGCCCGCTTGTACCGGGTCTGGAAGTCCTTGCGGGCCAGCGCCATCAGCACCTCGCGGTGGCGGGCGACGTCGCGCAGCAGCTCGCCGCGGGACGCAGGCGCAGCGCGCAGCTCGAGCACGTCGGGCTCGGCGGGGTACGCGTCAGCCATGGCGCAGCGCCCAGTCGTAGGGCACGGTGTCGCTGAACGGGTCCATCCGGACGATCTCGTCGGGGCGGTGAGCCACGGTGGAGCAGTTCGCCACGAGCGCCGCGGTCACCCCCTCGCCCTTGAACCCGTTCCACACGAGCGGGGGGATCGTCACCAGGACGTAGTTGAGCTCCCCGACGTGCAGCTCCACGACGTTGCCGCGGGTGGGTGAGTTCTCCCGGTCGTCGTAGCAAACCAGCTTGATCATCCCGACCGGCACGGCGTAGTTGAGCGTCATCTCGGTGTGCAGATGCCACGCCTTGATGGCGCCCGGGTAGACCATCGAGAAGTAGATCTCCCCGAAGCGTTCGAAGGCCGGGCTGTCCTCGCGCAGCATGTGGAACACCGCGCCCCGCTCGTCGGGGATGCGGCGCAGCGGGGTGACGACGAGGCCGTCGATCTCGCTCACGGCTGGGTCACCGCTGCCCGTGCGCACGCGTCGAGGAGCCCGTCGATGGCGGTGGCGATCGGGGTGACGGCGCGGAGCCCGAGCGCGTCGAGGCGGCTCGTGTCGATCCGGTACGGCTCCGGGTCGGGACCCTCCGGCGCCGGTGCGCGCAGCGGCGGCCGCACGCCGGTGCGCAGCTCCACGCGGTCCTGAACGAGCGTGGCGAGCGCCCGCACCGTCATGGAGACACCCGACGCGAGGTTGTAGGTGCCGGGCGCGACCGCTTCGGGGTCCAGCGTGGCGAGACAGATGCGGGCGACGTCGTCGAGGGCGATGAAGTCGCGGCACTGCTGGCCGGTGGAGTGCAGCACCAGCTCACCGGTCGCGGTCACCGTGCGGCACAGATCGGCCGCGACGAGCGTCCAGCGGTTCACCTCGGGGTGCACTGGTGGGCCGACGGCGTTGGTGAGCCGCAACACGACGGGGCTCGGGCCGCCCATCACGAGGTGCTCGGAGGCCAGGCGCGCGATCGAGTACGCCGAGCGCGGCGCCGGTGCGACCTCTTCGTCGATCGTCGCGCCGGGTGCGAGCCGGTCGCCGTAGACGTGGACGGTCGACACGTAGACGACACGGCGGACGCCGGCGAGGGTCGCGGCCTCGACGACATGGCGGGTTCCGACCACCGTCTCGGCGATCGCGCGGTCGGGATCCTCGCGGGCGACGACTTCGTTGTGACCGGCGAGATGGATGACCACATCAGCCCCGTCGAGCGCCTTGACCAGGTGCTCGACCGGGTCCAGCACGTCGATCTCCACCTGCGGGACGGCCAACCACGGCGCCGCGACGCGGACCAGGGCGCGCGCGTCGGCCATGCCGAGGTCGACCGCGAAGCGGCTGCCGAGATAGCCGCTCGCGCCTGTCACCGCGATCGTCATGACGGCCTGCGGAGATAGGCGCGGTACCACGCGACGGTCTGGTCGAGTGCTTCTTCGACCGTGAACCGCGGTGACCACCCGAGCATCTTGCGCGCCTTGCCGGCGGAAAGGAACTGGCTGTCGATCTCGTGCGCCGCGGTGGCCCGCACGTCGGGCTCGAAGTTCGTGCCGGCCGCTGCTTGCAGCTTGGCCACCAGTTCGAGCACGGTCAGGGGCGTCTCGGTCGAGAAGTTGAACGCGTGGCCGACGACCGAAGGATCGCCCGCCATCGCCTCGACGAGTTGCAGGTAGGCGAGGGCGCCGTCGAGCACGTAGAGGTAGTCGCGCACCATCGTGCCGTCCGAGCGGATCACCGGACGCTCGCCGTAGAGCAGCGACCGGATCGTCCCCGGCACAAGCCGCTCCCAGTTGCGGTCGCCCGGCCCGAAGAAGTTTCCGCAGCGCGTCACGCACACCGGCAGTCCGTAGGTCCGGTGGTAGCTCTGCGAGATCAGGTCGGCGCACGCCTTCGACACGTCATAGGGATTGACCGCGAGGAGGGGCATCTCCTCGTCGTAGGGCAACACCGGTTGCGCTCCGTAGGCCTTGTCGCTGCTCGCGGTCACGATCTGCTGCAGCCTCGGTGACCGCCGGGCCGCCTCCAGCACGCTCCAGGTTCCCGCCACGTTCGACTGGTAGGTGGCCACCGGGTTGGCGTTCGCCACACCGACCTGGCTCTGCGCCGCGAGGTGGAACAGGGTCCGCACCTCGTAGTCGCCGAGCAGACGTTCCACGAGCGCCTGGTCCTCGACCGACCCGTGCACGACCGCGACCCTCTTCAGCCACTCCTCGCTGATCGGCGAGACGGGCACGTCGTCGCGCGCGAGAACGGCCACCGACGCACCGAGCCCGACGAGCAACGAGGTCAGGTGCGAGCCGAGGAACCCGGTCGCGCCGGTGACCGCGACAGGGCGGTCCCGCCAGAACTGCGGATCTGGCTGCCAGTTCGAGATCGGGGGTTCGGGCGGCGGCATGGGATGAGAGGGTGTCACACGGAGAACGCAGTAGCAGCGCCGGGCTGACGGCGGTTCATGCCGGGCGTCGCGCGAAAGGACTTGAGCCCGAGAGGTGCGAAATGAACTCTGCAGCCATGTCGAACCCGCCGCCTTCTCCGCACGACCCTCCGCCCCACGACGAGTTCGCCGTCGCGCTCGAGTGGCCCGAGGAGTTCGGCGACGGCACCGGCGCCGAGACGAAAGCACCGGAAGTGGCGGAAGCGCCGCTTCCGGCGAACGGTCATGTCGAGTCCGAGACCGCCGCGCTTCGGCTGGCACCGCGAGCCGAACCCGGTGCACCCGCACCGATTCTGTCGACGTTCAACGCGCTGCTCGAGAGCATCGACGGCGTGATGTCGTCGCTGCGCGCCCGCCTCGATGAGCTGACCTTGACCACCGCGGCCGCGCAGCGGCGCCTGTCCGACGCGATCGATCAGCTCGCCTCGAAGGTCGACACGATCGCGTCGCGCGTCGACCGGCCCGACGACACGCTCGACGTCGCGGTCGCGCTCGAACGTCTCGCTGCCGATGTCGAGGACCTGCGGCAGGAAGTCGCCGGGTTGCGCCGCCGCATCCCGGTCCGCAACGCGAAGTCGCCGTGACCTCCCGCGCCCGGCGCGCGCGGCGCGCTCGTCCCGCGCGCCGCTGGTACCGGCGCAAGGCCGTGCTGTGGGCGGCGGGGTCGGTGTTCGCCATCCTGGTTGTGCTCGGCGCGTTCGCCGCGGTCCGCCTCGTGCGCGTAGCCCGCGACCTGCGCGACGCGCGTCACCTGCTCGACTCCGCGGGCCAGCACATCGAGAACGGCGACCTGGCCGCCGCCCGCGACGAGCTGGCTCGCTCGCAGCAACTGCTCACCCGCTCGAACAGCCAGCTCTACAACTCGCCGTCATTGGAGATCCTCGGCCTGCTCCCCGTCGTGCACCAGAACCTCGCGTCGCTGCGCGACGGCGTCGGGCTCGCGCTGCGCATGACCGACGGTGGCAGCAACATCCTGGCGATCACCAAGCCGCTCGAGAGCCCGTCGGGCAAGCTCGAAGTGCCCTTCGACCACGGGACGATCCCGCTCGCCGCGGTGCACGACGCGCAAGCCGCCACCGACCAGCTTGCTGCGGTGTTGCCACAGCAGGGCGTTCGGCCGCACGACAGCTTCGTCATCGGCCCGATCGCCGACGCGCAGCGCGAGCTGTACGAGCAGGCGGGCATGCGCCGCGCCCAGCTCGACTCCGTCTCTCACGGGCTCAGCCTCCTGGCCGGGCTGTCCGGCGAGGCCGGTCCCAAGCGCTACCTCATCGCGGTCGCCAACCCCGCCGAGATGCGCGGCGCGGGAGGCATGGTGCTGTCCTACGGCATCCTCGAGTCGAACAAGGGCACGTTCACGCTCGGCGAGTTCGGCAAGATCGACGACCTGTTCCTCGACACCGCGGTCGACCCGGCGTCGCTGCACCTGCCAGCCGACTACCTCGCCCGCTGGGGTAACCTCGAACCGACGCGGCTGTGGCGCAACGCGACCGTGCATCCGGACTTCGCGTTCGACGCGCCGATTCTCGAAGCGATGTTCACCGCGAAGACGCAGCTGCCCGTCGACGGGGTCATCCAGATCGACCCCGTGGGGCTTGCCGCGATCCTGACCGGTACGGGGCCGGTGACCGTCGAGGGGCTCGGCGAGGTCAACGCCGGCAACGTCGTCGACCTCACGATCAACCGGGCGTACATCGACTTCCCCAATCGCGACCAGCGCCAGGAGCTGCTCGGTGACGTCGCTCGCGCCGCGTTCGACAAGCTGATCAACGGCAAGCTCGACAGCATGCGGACCCTCGGCGACGCTGTGTTCAAGGCGTCGCAAGGCCGGCACATCCTGTTCCACTCGGTCGACGCCGGCTTGGAGGCCGAGACGCGCTACTTCGGCGCAACCGGCGAGCTGCCCGCTCCCGGCCAGGACTATGCGCTGCTGGCCGTGCAGAACTTCGGGCAGAACAAGCTCGACTACTACCTCGACACGTCGGTGCAGCTCGCCGGTCGGCGCCCCGAGAAGGCGCCGGGCGAGCTGACCGCGACGATCACGATCACGAACACCGCGCCCGCGAACGGCCGGTCGGCGTACGTGTTCGGCGAGACCGACCCCGGCGTGTACCGCGGCGTGGTGTCGCTGTACCTGCCGGACGGCACGACGCTGAACGGAGCGGGTGGCGACCCGACCGCGTCGCCCGCGATCGCGACAGCGGACGGTGGCCGCACCGCGGTGTCCTTCGACGTGGAGATCCCGCCCGGGGAGCAGCGAACGGTCACGCTCCGGCTCGCGCTCGTGCCGCGCCCTGCGGGCGACTACCAGTTCGAGTTGGTCCCCATCGGGCGGGTGCGGCCGACGGTCTTCGCCGTCGACATCGAGACCGGCCGCGGCCGGGTCACCCGAGACGCGTCGCCGCTCACCTCGACGGTGTTCCTGCGCTCCGATGGATGACGACCGGGACGAGCTCGCCGAGCGGCTCGACGCGCTGGTCGAGGCCGTCGAGCGAGACGCCGCCTCCCGGGAGGAGACCGGGGTCGTGCTCAGCGCGCTGGTGTCGATGGTGCGCTCGCTGCGGGAGGCGCCGCCGGTCCCGCCCATCGACGCGGCGATCACGACGCTGCTCACCGACCTCGCCGACGACGTCCGCAGCCTGCGCGCCACCCGCGCCGAGATCGCCGAGTTGCACGCGGAGCTCGCCGCGGTGCGGGAGGAGCTGGCGCGGCTCAAGCGCCGGATCGCGGTGCGGGCCTCGGCGAAGGTGGCCGCCCACCTCGATGACGAGACCGTCGAGCGGCTTGCCGCCGTGGTCGTCGAGCGGCTCACCGAGGCGTTCGAGGTGGTCGACAGCGTCCCCGGCGGTGGCTGACGCCTGCCCGGAAGGAGCCGGGTCGCCGGGTGGCGAACCTATGGCCGGAGCCTGGCAGGTGGGCACGGTGCCCCGGCCTGGCCCGGGAGCCGACGATGACGGGACAAGCGAGGGTCGGGAGCATCCGCTCGGTGCTGGCTCGGACCGCCTGCGTGCTCGCCGTCGTGTTCACGGCGGTCGCCGCCGGTGCAGGGACCGCAGCAGCCGCGCCGAGCCAGTCGTGCGACCCGTTCTATGGTTGCCCGCCCGGGCCGCCGCCGTCGACGACGGCGACCTGCTCGCTGTCCAGCGGTTCGACGGTGAGCCCGAACGAGTCGGTGACCGGCCACATCGAAGGCGTGGCCGACGGCGCCGAGGTCACCGTGCGCTTCGACGGCGCGGTAGTCGGCCAGGGCACCGCGCACACGGCACCCGGTGCGACCACTGCGAGCGCCGACATCGCGTTCACCGTGCCCGGCGACGTCGGGCCGGGCGACCACAACGTGGTGTTCTCGGGTGCCGGCTTCAGTTGCACGGTCACCGTGTCCGCGGTCGCGGTCGGCGGCGTCGAGGTCTCCGGCTCCGAGCAGACCACGGGCGGCGGCACGTCGGGTAGTTCGCTCGCCCGCACCGGCATCGAGGTCGCGCTGCTCCTCGCGGTCGCCCTCGCCCTCGTCGTGGCCGGGATGCAGTTCGTGCGGGCCGCTCGCCGCCGCCGCCGGCGCCTCTCGAACCGGGTTCGCGCCGACGAGTTCGTGCGCTGACGGCGCCGGCCACGGCGCCGGTCACGCGGCAGCACCGCGGGCCGTCCCTATCATGATGAGGTGCCGCCGACCGACGGGCTCGATCACGAGGCCGGTCACCTGAAGGAAGCCTGCGGGGTCTTCGGCGTGTACGCGCCGAGCCAGCCGGTCGCACACCTGACCTTCCTCGGGCTGTTCGCGCTGCAGCACCGCGGGCAGGAGGCCGCCGGCATGGCGGTCAGCGACGGCACCGACCTCATGGTGGTGAAGGAGCAGGGGCTCGTTGCGACGGTCTTCGATGAGCGGACGCTCGCGCCGCTGCAAGGCCACCTCGCCATCGGGCACACCCGCTACTCGACGACGGGCGCGAGCGAGTGGCGCAACGCGCAGCCGGTGTACCGCAGTGTCGGTGACACCGCGGTCGACACGGACCAGTTCGCGCTCGGTCACAACGGCAACCTGGTGAACACGGAGAAGCTGGCGGCCGAGGCGGGAATGCTGCCGGGCACCGCGACGAGCGACAGCGACCTCGTCGCTGAGCTGCTCGCCCAGGCGATCGCGAAGCAGCGAGACCAGCACAGCGACGACCGGGCGCTCGAACGCGCGCTGCTCGAGGTGCTTCCGTTGCTCGAGGGCGCGTTCTCGTTCGTTCTCGCCGACGAGGCGCACGTGATCGGGGTACGCGACCCGCACGGCTTCCGGCCGCTGTGCCTGGGAAAGCTCGAGCACGGCTGGGTGCTCGCCTCCGAGACACCCGCGCTCGACATCGTCGGCGCGCACTTCGTACGCGAGCTCGACCCCGGCGAGATGGTGATCGTCGACGCCACCGGTTGCCGCTCGGTGCAACCGTTCCCGGCCTCGGAGATCGCCCCGACGCTGTGCCTGTTCGAGTTCGTGTACTTCGCCCGGCCCGACAGCGTGCTCTACGGCCGCAACGTCCACCAGGCCCGCGTGCGAATGGGCGAGCAACTTGCCCGGCAGGCGCCGGTCGACGCCGACATGGTCATGGGCGTGCCCGAGTCCGGCGTGCCCGCCGCCGAGGGCTTTGCGAGGGTGAGCGGCATCCCCTACGGGCAAGGTCTCGTGAAGAACCGCTACATCGGGCGCAGCTTCATCGCGCCGAGCCAGGCGATGCGCGACTCGGCCGTGCGCATGAAGCTCAACCCGCTGCGCGAGAACATTGCCGGCAAGCGCCTCGTCGTCGTCGACGACTCGATCGTGCGCGGCACCACGCAGCGCCAGCTTGTGAAGATGCTCCGCGAGGCGGGCGCGTCCGAGGTGCACCTGCGCATCACGTCACCGCCGGTGAAGTGGCCCTGCTTCTACGGCATCGACACGGGCGACCGAAGCGAGCTGCTCGCCGCGCAGCTCGAAGTCGAAGAGATCAAGGAGTACGTCGGCGCCGACAGCCTCCGCTACCTCACCCTCGAAGGGCTCGAAGAGGCGACCGGCGCGACCGGCGCGGGCTTCTGCACAGCGTGCTTCACCGGGCACTATCCCGTCGAGGTCCCCGTCACGCTCCGCAAGGACGTCCTCGAGCACAACGTCATGCCGATCGGCGAGCTCGAGCGCACGATGCACGAGCCGCAGCTCCCCACCGCCGTCGAGTAGCTCTTCGTGCCCGAGACCTACAAGGACGCGGGCGTCGACATCGCCGCCGGTGAAGCCGCGGTCGACGCGATCAAGGACATGGTGCGTTCCACGTACCGGCCCGAGGTGATCGGCGACATCGGCGGCTTCGGCGGCCTCTTCGCGTTCCCGCAGCACCGCTTCACCAACCCGGTGCTCGTGTCGTCCACCGACGGGGTCGGCACGAAGGCGCTGGTGGCGCAGGCCGCCGGCCGTTTCGACACGATCGGCATCGACCTCGTGGCCATGTGCGTCGACGACCTGGTGTGCCAGGGCGCGGAGCCGCTGTTCTTCCTCGACTACATCGCGGTCGGCACGCTCGACCCGGCGCACATCAAGCAGCTCGTCAAGGGAGTCGTGCAGGGTTGCCAGGAGGCGGGGTGCGCGCTGATCGGCGGTGAGATGGCCGAGCACCCGGGCGCGATGGAGCCGGGCGAGTTCGACCTCGTCGGCTTCGCGGTCGGGGTCGCGGAGCGGGACCGGCTCATCACCGGCGAGCGGGTCGAGCCCGGCGACGTGCTCATCGGCCTGCCTTCACCGGGGTTGCGCTCGAACGGGTACTCGCTCGCCCGGCGCGTGCTGCTCGAGCGCGCCGGCCGGGCCCTCGACGGTCCCGCGTTCGAAGGCGCCCACCACGCTCTCGCCGACGAGTTGTTGCGGGCATCGACGATCTACGCGCCGGCGGTGCTCGCGGTCGAGCGCGTCGTGGACGTGCACGCGGTCGCGCACATCACCGGCGGCGGCATCGCCGGCAACCTCGCGCGCGTGCTCCACGGCGGCGTCGACGCGATCGTCGACCGGTCCACATGGGAGCCGCCGCGCATCTTCGACGAGATCCAGCGTCTCGGCGAGATCGATGACACCGAGATGGAGCGCGTGTTCAACCTCGGTATCGGCATGGTGCTCGCCGTGCCGGCCGCCGACGCGTACCGGGCGATCGACGTGCTGCGCGGCCAGGCGCACGGTCATGCCGCACGCCAGATCGGTACCGTCGAGGCGGGTTCGGGTCACGTGCGCGTCATCCGCTCGAACCACGGAGCCTGACGAATCGCCGGGTAAAGTCGGCGGGCGATCCCGTCGAACACACAGATCCCATGGCTCGCATTCTGGTCGTTGACGACGAACCCGACATTCTCCTCCTTCACCGCCTGAACCTCGAAGGTGCGGGCCACGAGGTGTTGCTCGCCGCGGACGGCATGAAGGCGCTCGAGCGGATCGACGCCGAGCATCCCGACATGGTTGTGCTCGACGTGATGATGCCCGTGCTCGACGGCTGGGGTGTGCTCGAGGCGCTCCAGACGCGGGCGAACCCGCCGCCGGTGCTGGTCGTGTCGGCGAAGTCGTCGCCGGCGGACGTGGAGCACGCCATGTCGATGGGTGCCGCCGGTTACCTGGCGAAGCCGTTCAATGCGCCGTCGCTGCTGCAGGAGGTCGCGAAGCTGCTGAACGGTGCGCGTGCGTGACCAAGGCACAGCTCATCGAGCACCTGCTCGAGCACAGTGTCAAGCGAGGTGAGTTCGTCCTTCGGTCGGGCAAGAAGAGCGACTGGTTCATCGACGCGAAGCAGACGACCTGCTCGCCGGAGGGCATGCTGCTCGTGGCGGACGAGCTGCTCGCGGTGCTCCCCGCAGAGATCGACGCCATCGGCGGGCTGACGATGGGCGCCGACGCGGTCTCGTTCTCGGTCGCCGCGATCGCCGCCACCCGTGGCCGGATGTTGCGCAGCTTCAGCGTCCGCAAGGAGGACAAGGATCATGGCGCGGGCGGGCGGATCGCGGGGGCGCTGCGCCCGGGCGACCGGGTGGCCTTGACCGACGACGCCATCACCCGTGGTGTCGCGTTCCTCGAAGCGGCCGCCTCGGTCCGCGGGATCGGCGCAGAACCGGTCATCGCGATCCCGGTCGTGGACCGGGGAGGCACGGCCGCGGCGATGTGCGCGGAAGTCGGCATCGAGTTCCGCGCGCTGGTGACCGCGCCCGAGCTGGGCTTCCCCTACGAGGGCTGAGCTGCCGGGCGCGCCGTGTCGAGGCGCGCCCGGGCGAGCCGGTCCGCCGCGACCGCAGGCGTGACGCCGTCGCGGTCCGCGATCTCGAAGACGTCGCGCAGCGTGTCGCCGATGCGCTCGATTCGCGCCCAGGCACGGTCGCGGTCGTAGCCGCCGGCCTCCAGTTCGACCGCGATGTTGATCACGCCGCCGGCGTTGACCACGTAGTCGGGTGCGTAGAGCACGCCGCGGGCCGCCAGGCGTTCACCGTCGGCGTCGGTCGCGAGCTGGTTGTTCGCGCACCCGCAGACCGCGGCGCAGCGCAGCTCGGGGATCGTGGCCTCGTCGAGCACCGCGCCGAGCGCGCAGGGGCTGAAGATGTCGCAATCCACGGTGTGGATGGCGGGGGCGGGCACCGCAGTGGCGCCCCAGCCCGCGGCGACGGCGGCAGCCGCGCCGGCGCGCACGTCGGCGACGGTGAGCCGGGCGCCGGCCTCGGCCAGGTGGCGGACCAGCGCGCCGCCGACCTTGCCGACACCCGATACGGCCACGTGCCGGCCCTCGAGCGACGGGTCGCCCCAGAGGCGCTCGGCGACGGCACGCATCGCGTGGAACACCCCCCATGCGGTCGCCGGCGACGGGTCGCCGGAGCCGCCCGCGGCTTCGCTCGCGCCGGTCACGAACGGGGTCACCGTCCGCAGGAAGTCCATGTCGGCCTGGGTCGTGCCCACGTCCTCGGCGGTGAGGTAGCGGCCGCCGAGCCGGTCGACGAAGGCGCCGTAGGCCCGCAGCAGCGCGTCGCTCCGAAGGGTCGCGGGGTCACCGATGATCACCGCCTTGCCGCCGCCGAGCGCGTTGCCGCAGACCGCATGCTTGTAGGTCATGCCTCGCGCCAGGCGCAGCACGTCGGTCAGCGCCTCTTCTTCGGTCGCGAACGGGCGGAAGCGTGTGCCGCCGAGGCTCGGGCCGAGCACCGTCGAGTCGATTGCGACGATCGCCCGCAAGCCGGTGTCCGGGTCGGCGGTCATGGCGACGAGCTCGGCCCCATGGGATCCGACGAGCTCGAGCATCGGCATCGTGCCCAGGTTCGCGCGACCGGCCCGCGGACCGCGATGACTAGTCCGCCGCTTCGCCCCAAATGACCCGATCAGGCTATGGCTGCTCCGGGGTCGCCTTCGTATCGTCGGGGGAGGAAACGGACATGGCGGCCCAGAGGTCGCGGTCCCCGAAGAGAAGGACCATCGAGATGGCGCAGACCGAGGATTTCGACGCACCGGAAGCGTTGCTGACTCCGTCCGAGGTTGCGGCACTGTTCCGGGTCAACCCGAAGACGGTCACCCGCTGGGCGCGCGCCGGCAAGCTCACAGCGATCCGCACCTTGGGCGGGCATCGCCGGTTCCGTGTGTCGGAGATCCGGCGCTGCCTCGAGGAGATGTCTCGAGAAGAGGCCTGACGAACCCGCAAGCCGAAGTCGTCCGGGCGTGACGGGCTCGTCCGGGCGACTTTGCGCGTTTTGGCTCAGCTGTCTCAACTGCTGACGACGACGAACAGCATCGACGCCTCGCACGCGACCTTGCCGCCGACGGTCGCCACACCGGAACCTCGGCCCGCCGCCGCGCTCAGCCGGTCCATCGTCGTGTGGAGCTCGAGCGTGTCGCCGGGCAGGACCTGCGCACGGAACCGGGCGCGGTCGATCCCGCCGAACAGCGGCAGCTTGCCCGCATAGCGCTCGTCGGTCAGCACCGCGATCCCGCCCAGCTGGGCGAGCGCCTCGACCATCAAGACGCCCGGCAGCGTGGGCCGGCTCGGGAAGTGACCGGCGAAGAACGGCTCGTCGCCGCGCAGCCGCCACCGTCCTCGCGCCGACACGCCGGGCACGACCTCGTCGATCTCGTCGACGAACAGGAACGGCGGGCGGTGCGGGAGGATCTCGCTGGGGCGCATCGCCGCCACCCTAGGAGAGCGTCGCTGCGCACCGGTGCTCGGCGCGTGGCGGCCGATAGCGTCCCGCCCCGATGGACTACCCCGGAGCACGACGACCGGACCGGCAGCGTTGGGTGACCAACCACGGCTTGCGCCTCGCGGTGTGGGAGTGGGGCGACGAGAGCGCACCGCCGATCCTGCTCGCTCACGGCGGATTCGACTTCGCCGGCACCTTCGACGGGTTCGCGCCGCTGCTGGCCGACGCGGGGTGGCGGGTGGTCTCGTGGGACCAGCGTGGCCACGGCGACTCCGAGCACGCCGTGCTCTACAGCTGGGAGGCCGACGTGCGGGACGCGCTCGCCGTGCTCGACAGCACCACCCGGGGGCCCGCGGTCTTCGTCGGGCACTCGAAGGGCGGCAGCGTGGTGATGCAACTCGCCGACGCGCTCCCGCACCGCTGCACCCATCTCGTCAACCTCGACGGGCTGCCGTCGCGGCGGAACTGGCCCGACGTGCCCGACCACGAACGGCGCCGGCTGCTGGCGAGCGAGTTGCGGGCCTGGCTCGATCACCACGCGGAGGCGGCGGTGAAGCAGCGGCGTCCGGGCACGATCGACGAGCTGGCGGCGCGCCGCCAGCGCATGAACCCGCGGCTTTCGATGGAGTGGCTGCGCTACCTCGTCCCGATCGGGGCGGAGAAGGTCGACGGCGACGACGAAGCCACGGCGCGGTACCGCTGGAAGCTCGATCCGGTGCTGCGCTTCGGCGGGTTCGGGCCGTGGCGGCCCGAGTGGTCGATGCTGCGTATGCCGGGCCTCGCCATGCCCGTGCTCGGTGTGCTCGGCCTGCAGAACGAGGCGATGGGATGGGGCACCCAGCCCGCCGACGTCGAACCCTTCCTCCCACCCGGCGCGCAGTTCGTGCCGCTCGCCGACAGCGGGCACTTCGTGCACATCGAGCACCCGCAGCGCGTCGCGCAGATCGTCGTCGAGTTCCTCGGCGACCCGCCGCCCGCGCCCGTCGCGGCGTGGGCGCCGGTGCATCCCGAAGGCACCCCCGCTCCTGATGCGGCGCCGGTGGTGCCCGCCCCCGGGGGCCATCGTGTCGAGACCCTCGTGCGGGGCCGGTCGCGGCTCGCACTGCACCACCTGAAGGATGGCAACGGCCGGCCGTTGCTACTGCTGCATGGTCTCGGTGAGCGCGCGCCGCTCGAGCCGCCGGCGTTCGTCGACGGCTGGCCCGGCGCAATCGTCGCGCTCGACTTCACCGGGCACGGCGCGTCGACGATGCCACGCGGTGGCGGCTACACCGCCGAGATCCTCCTCGCCGACGCGGACGCCGCGCTGCGCGCGCTCGGTCAGGCGACGGTGTTCGGCCGGGGGCTCGGCGCCTACGTCGCGCTGTTGCTGGCCGGCGCCCGGCCGGACTCGGTGTGGGGCGCGATCCTCGTCGACGGCGCCGGCATCCTCGGTGGCGGCAACGGTCCTGGTTCTCCCTCGGTGAGCGAGATCGACGCGAGCGCGATCTCCCCGCCCGACCCGTTCGCGCTCGTCGAGCTGTCGCGGGACCTGCGCCCACCCGATTACGCCACGAGCTTCGCCCGCCTCGCGACCCAGTCATCGCCGCTCGAGCAACCGATCGCGGTGGCGTCCGTCAACCGGCCCGAGTGGCTCGAAGCAGTGACCCGTGAGCCAGGTGTCTCGACCGTGACGCTCGCCGAGGCGCTCGCGCTCTACCGCACCGACTGACTCACCACACCGGCTGCTGCTCGAGCAGGTCGTCGAGTGCGGGCGCGGTGAGCGGCTTCGATATGAAGAAACCCTGCGCCGCATCGCAGCCGAGCGCGCGCAGCTCGGTGAGCTGTTCGGCCGTCTCGACCCCTTCGGCGATCGCCTTCATGCCGAGCGTGTGCGCCAGGCTGACCACCGCCGCGACGATCGCGCGGTCTTCCGCGTCGCCCGCAGCGGGGCCGAGGCCATCCACGAAGGCGCGGTCGACCTTGAGGAGATCGACGGGGAAGCGGCGGAGGTAGGCGAGCGAGGAGTAGCCGGTCCCGAAGTCGTCCACCGCGAGGTGCACGCCGAGCTCCTTCAGCGCCTGCAGCGCCACCTTCGATGCCTCGGGGTCGCGCATGACGACGCTCTCGGTGATCTCGAGACCGATGAGGCCGGCATCGACGCCGGTGCGGTCGATGACCTCCCGCACCGTCTCGGTGAGGGTGGGTGCGTCGAGCTGGCGGCCGGACAGGTTCACGCTGACGAGCAACGGCGTGCGGGAGCCGGACGTAGCCTGCCACCGTTGCGCCTGCCGGCAGGCCTGCTCGATCACCCAGGTGCCGATCGGCACGATCTGGCCGGTCTCCTCGGCCACGTCGATGAACTCCGCCGGCACGAGCAGGCCCCGTTCGGGATGGGCCCAGCGCAGCAGGGCCTCGACGCCGACGATCGTGCCGCTGCGCAGATCGATGGTCGGCTGGTACACGACCCGTAGCTCGTGGCGGGCGATCGCGCGCCGAAGCGCGGATTCGATGTCGAGGCGCTCGACCAGCGTGGCGCGCATCGTCTCGTCGTAGACCTCGTAGCGGGCACGGCCCCGTTCCTTGGCAAGGTACATCGCGGCGTCGGCGTCGCGGATCATCGTCTCGGGACCGGTGTCCGGCTGCGCGAATGCGATCCCGATGCTGATCGCGGCGAACACCTCGGTGGAACCGATGGTGAGCGGCTCGTGCACCGCGGCGTGGATGCGGTCCGCGATCGTCACGGCGTCCTGCCGGTTGTCGAGGTCGTCGCAGAGGATCACGAACTCGTCGCCGCCGAACCGAGCGACGGTGTCGCCCGGGCGCAGCGCGTGGCGAAGTCGCTGCGCGAGCGCGACGAGCAGCCGGTCACCGGCGCTGTGACCGAGGCTGTCGTTGACGACCTTGAAGTGATCGAGATCGCAGAACAGCACCGCCACCGTTCGTTGTGTACGCCGGCTGCGGGCCAGCGCCAGCTCGAGCCGGTCGAGGAACAGCGTCCGGTTCGGGAGACCGGTGAGGGGGTCGTGCGTCGCCTGGTACTCGAGCCGCTCCTCGAAGGCCTTGCGCTCGCTGATGTCGCGGGTCACCGACGACACGTACTCGATGCGGCCTTCGCTGTCGGTGTGCGCGAGGAACAGCGCGGACACCGGGACCTCGACGCCGTCGCGGTAGTACGCGAACTCGCCGCTCCAGATGCCGCGCTCGCGGAGCGCGGGCCTCGTCTCGCGCAGGTACACCTCCTGCGCCCACGCGGGAGTATGCGGCGCGAAGTCGAAGTTCTCGACGCTCTCCGTTTCGGTGAGCCCGAAGAACGAGCGCGCGGCCGCGTTCATGTAGAGGATGCGCGAGTCGGGTCCGCTGATCACGACGAGGTCGCTCGTCGCCTCGACGATGTCGGAGAGCCGTTCGGTGTCACGCTGCGCGGCGAGCCGTTCGGTGATGTCGTCGATGGTGCCGACATGACCGGTCAGGTTCCCGTCATCGTCGAAGCGCGGCTCGGTCGCTGACATCAGCGATCGGACCTGGCCGTCAGGGCGCACGACGCGGACCATGCCCCGGAACGGCCTGCCGGCCGCACCGGTCTGCGCCCACAGCTCGGCCATGAGCGGGTGGTCCTCGGGGTGCACGAACCGCTGCCACGTTGACCCCAGCACGTCGCGCGCGTCGTGACCGGTGATCTCCTGCCACCGCTCGTTCACATAGGTGAGCGCCGGTTGCGCGTCGAGCTCGAAGATCCCGATCGGTGACGCACCGGCGACCGAGCGCCACCGCTGCTCGCTGGCCCGCAGCGCCTGCTCGCTCTCCGTGCGGTCGGTGACGTCACGCAGGGTCGTCACGACGCCATGGATCGCAAGGTCGCCGAGGAGGTTGACCGCGGTGACCTCCATCGTGCGCCACGATCCGTCGGCGTGCCGGTATCGGGCAACCCCGGTCACGAGCTCACCCGGATTGGCGCGGCATCGCGAGGACAGCTCGAGCACCCGTGCCGCTTCATCGGGATGCAGGATCGACCACAACCCTTCCGTGAACTGGTGGCGCGGGTACCCGAGCACGCGTTCGATGGCGCCGTTCACATAGGTGATGTCGCCGGTGTCATCGCTGACGATGACGATGTCGGTCAACTGATCCAGAAGTGCCTGGAAGCGCAGTTTGTCCGACACCAGCGCGCGGACATCAGCCTCGTCGGTGCTGGGGTCGACAACGGGTTGCACTGCGGGCGCAGCGTACCTCGGTCACCTCTCGCGCCAGGCGACGTACTCCGCCAGCTCGACGAGCGCGCCCCGCGCGTCGTCGCATATCGGCGCCTGGTCGATCGCGTCGATTGCCTCGGCCGCGAGGTGGTGGATCGTGGCCTCGAGCTCGCTGACCGCGCCGGTGTCGACGAACACCCCTTGGATCGCCGCGATGTCGCGAGCGGTTAGATCCTGTGAACCGACGAGCGCGAGCAGCGCGCGCTGCTCGCCGGTCGCCCGGCTGCTGGCGATGGCGAGCAGCGACGTCGGTTTGCCCTCGCGAAGGTCGTCGCCGACCGGCTTGCCCGTCACCGACGCGTCGCCGAACGCTCCGAGCATGTCGTCGCGTAACTGGAACGCCTCGCCGAGCGGGTCGCCGTAGCGGGACAGCGCCTCGTGGAGGTCTTCGTAGCGGCCGGCGTACGCGGCACCGACGTGGAGCGGTCGCTCGATGGTGTATTTGCCGGACTTGTAGCGGGCGATGCGCCGGGCGCTGGCCAGATCGGTCGCACCCCGCACGGTGCCGAGCACGTCGAGGTACTGGCCGACGTTCAACTCGATGCGCAGCTCGTTCCAGATCGCGGCCGCCGCGGGAGGCGCGGCGCGCAGGAACGAGTCGGCGTAGACGTGCGCGAGGTCGCCGATCAGGATGGCGACGCCCTCTCCGAAGCGCCGGGCCTCGCCCCGCCAGCCCTCGAGGAGGTGGCGGTCGCCGTAGCCGAGATGGACGGTGCGCGCGCCTCGTCGCATCGACGAGCCGTCCATCACGTCGTCGTGCACGAGCGCGAACGCCTGCAGCAACTCGAACGCCGCGCCCGCATCCACGATCGCCGGGTCGTCCGGATCACCGCCCGCACCGACGAAGCCCCAGTAGCAGAACGCGGGGCGCAGCCGCTTGCCGCTGCTCACGACGAAACGGCGCAACGTGGTGAGCGGTTCGACGAGATCGCGGTCGAGCGCGCCCCACCGATCGATCTCCGCGTCGAGCACGTCGGCCAGCCGGCGCTCGACGCGCGACGCGATGGCGGCGAGGCTCGCGGGAACCGGCACCGTGCGTGTCGGGATGCTCATGCAGTGCAGAGCGTAGAGGCCCGGCCCTGCCAGCACGCAGGGCGGATGTCCAGGAGCAGTTCGCTAGCGTGCCGGCGTGCCGCTGGCGGCAGTGATCTTCGACTGGGGAGGCACCTTGACGCCGCGCGGCGCGATCGAGGAGGCCGACCTGCTCGACCTGTGGCGGATGGCGGCTCGCCGGCTCGACGCGGGGCGCGAGGACGAGATCGTCGACGTGCTCATGGACATCGACCGGCGGTTCTGGCAACGAACCACGACGACGTTCGAGAGCTGGCGGCTCGCGGACATCCTCGACGCGGCGTCGCTCGAGCTCGGCCTCGATGTCACCGACGCGGTGCTCGAAGAAGCGGCCACCCATCACCTAGACGGCTGGACCGAGCACATCACCCACGATCCACACGCAGTTCCGGTTGTCCGTGCGTTACGGGAGCGCGGGCTGCGCATCGGCCTGTTGTCGAACACGAACTGGCCGCGCGCGTTCCACGAGCACTTCCTCGAGCGCGACGGGCTGTCCTCGTTGATCGAGGTGCGCATGTACACCAGCGAGTTGCGCTACGTGAAGCCGCACCCTTCGGTGTTCCTCGACACCCTCGCCGCGCTCGGCGTCGACGATCCGGGCGCCGCCGTGTTCGTGGGCGACCGCCCGTACGACGACATCCACGGCGCCCGGCGCGCCGGCTTGCGCTCGGTGCTGCGGGCGAGCCCCTACGTGCCGGACTACGACGTCGAGCCCGACGCCGTCATCGACGAGCTGCCCGAGTTGCTCTCGCTGGTCGACTGCTGGGACGACTGAAGTCCGGGCCCCCACCGGCCGATCATGAATGGTCGCCTTCCCGCGGCCACCGAGACCGATGACGATGCGACCTCGCCCCCTTGCCGCCTTCCTGGCCGCCCTCGCCGCGCTGGTCCTGGCCGCGGCGGCCACCATGCCGGCTGCTGGCGCAGCACCCCGCCAGGAGGCACCGCCTCCGTCGCTGCCGCCCGGCCTGCCGGTCGTCGAGCCGCCTGCCGACCCCGCGGCGGCCCCGGTCGAGGTCCCGCCGATGCCCGACCCCTCACCGCAGGTGACTCGCCTGCTCATCCAGCTCCAGCTCCTGGACCTGCAGAACGTCCTTGCCCGCGCGCAGGCCGAGCTGGATCACGCCCAGGCCGCGCAGCAGCAGGCCGAGCACGTCGCGGAGCTGGCGCGCCAGGACCGCGACCGCAAGCACGAGGCCCTCACCGATGCGGCGGCCTCGGCGTACGTGCGTGGCGGCGTCGACGAGGTGGGCGACCAGACCGTCGACGGCCAGCCGGCGGACGCGGTGGCCACGGAGTCGGCGCGGGTGCTGGCCGTGCGCGCCATCGACAACGCGCACGATCGATGGCTCGAAGCCGAGCAGCGGCTGCGGGCCGCGCTCCGGTTGGTGGACGAGGCGCGCCAGCGCACCGCGACTGCGCTCGCCAACCGCGATGCGGTGCAGGCGATGATCGACCAGGCCAACGCGTCGCTCGCTTCGATCCGGCCCGGCAAGGACCTGTCGCCGACCGTGCTCGGTGATCCGGTCCTGAGCGCGGACGAGATCGTCGGGTGGTACCGCGCGCAAGGCGTGGGTGGCTGGAACGCGACCGTCGATCTGCCGACGATCGTCGGCTACTACCTCGACGAGGGCAAGGCCGAAGGTGTCCGCAGTGACGTCGCGTTCGCGCAGTCGATGGTCGAGACCGGCGCGTTCACGTCACCACTCACGGGCCACAACAACTTCGCGGGCATCGGCGCGTGCGACACGTGCGCGACCGGTTATGACTTCGCGTCCGCGCAGCTCGGGGTGCGGGCGCAGATGCAGCTACTGCACGCGTACGCCGACCGATCACTCGGCTTGCGGGACCTCGCGCATCCGGCGATCGGCTCGAATCCCGACCGCCTCTCGGTGCGAGGGTGCTGTACGACCTGGAACAAGCTGACCGGTACGTGGGCGTCCGACCCGAATTACGGCCCGAAGATCATGACGATCTATCTGTCGATGCTGCAGTACGCGTACGAGCAACGCACGACGGCTCCCAGGCCGCCGGTCACTCCGTCGCCGTAGGAGCTTGCGGCGCGGCACCCGGCTCGTCCGGTGCCATGCTCAGGACCACGCGCTCGACTTCGATGCGGGCGGCGTCGATGCGGGCCCGGCAGATCTCGATGAGTGCTGCAGCGCGTGCGACGCGATCGGCCAGCCGGTCGACGTCGACGTCGTCCCGCTCGAGCTCGTCGAGGATCGCCTGCAGCTCGGTCATCGCCTCGCGGTAGCTCGGTGATGGGGTCTCAGCCATCGACGGTGCTCCGCAGCTCACCCCCGGCGACGATCGTCACGAGCCGCGTTCCTGGTGGCGCCGCCGAGGGGTCACGCACGAGCGCGCCCGCCTCGGTGCGGGTGATCGACCAGCCCCGGCTCAGCGCCCGCGCCGGGTCGAGCGCATGGGCCCTGGCCTGGAGGGTGTCGAGGTGCCGGGCGGCCCGCTCGAGGGCGCGGCCCGGCTGCCGGACGAGCTCGGCGTGGCAACGGTCGAGCGCCGCGGCACGGTTGCGGAGGTGCTGGTTCGCGGCGCGAGCGATTGCGTCCCAGGTGCTGCCGAGCCGGTCGCGCCAGCGGGCGACCTGCTCGACGAGGCCCACCGCGCAGGCCGTCGGTGTGCGAAACGAGCGGTTGGCGACGGCGTCGGCGACGGTCGTGTCGAGCTCGTGACCGATCCCGGTCCAGACCGGGACCGGCGCCAGCGCGATCGCGCGCGCCACCGCCTCGCGGTCGAACACGGCGAGGTCGGTGCGGGCGCCGCCGCCGCGTACCAGGCACACTGCGTCGAACGGCGGCGCGGCGCGGCAGGCGGCGTCGAGCGCAGCGAGGATCGACGGCTCTGCTTCGACCCCTTGCACCCGCGCGTCGAGCAGCGTCACCTTCCACGCGTGGCCGCTCGCTTCGAGCGTGCGGAGGAAGTCGTGCGCGGCCGCGCTGCCGTCGCTGGTGATGAGCGCCACCCGCAGCGGCACCGGCGGCACCTCCAGCGCGTCCTGACGGCGCAGCAGCCCCTCGGCGGCCAGGTTGTTCAGCAGCAGCTCGCGGGCCTCGGCGAGCCGGCCGAGCGTGTAGGCGGTGTCGATCGACAGCATGCGTAGTGACACCCGCCCGCGTTCCGCGTACCACGACACGCTCACCCGGATGCGAACCTCGGTGCCGTCGGTCATGCGTACCGCGCCACCGGCGCGGCGCAGCACCGCGTTGACCACCTGGCGGTCCGTGGCCCACAACGTGACCGCGAGCGAGCAGCCGTCGCCCACGAGGTCGAAGTACACGTGGCCCGAAGGCGGGCGGCTGATGTTGGCGATCTCGCCCTGCACCCACACCTCGTCGGGGAACGCCCTGCTCAGGACCGCCCCGATGCCGCTGCTCAGCTCGGCCACCGAGTAGGTGGGCTCGTCGGTGAACATGGGCTGCTGCATCGGTGCGAGGCTAAACCCATGCACACGCGGATCGGGCCTGGCGTCATCCAGATCGACACGCTGCTCGGCGGCTGGCACAACGTCACCGCCGGCTACCTGATCGAAGGGACCGAGCCCGTCCTGGTCGAGACGGGAAGCCAGTCGTCGGTCGACGCGCTGCTGGCTGCGCTCGGCGAGCTGAACGTGGCACCCACGGATCTCGCTGGCATCGCTGTCACCCACATCCACCTCGACCACGCCGGCGGCGTCGGCGACGTCGCCCGCGCCTTCCCGAACGCCACCGTGTACGTGCACGAGAAGGGGGCCCGGCATCTCGTCGACCCGTCACGGCTGGTGCGCAGCGCGGCGATGGTGTACGGCGATCTGCTCGACTCGCTGTACGGACGGCTCGATCCGACGCCGGCCGAGCGGGTGCACGTGCTCGAGGACGGCGAGACGATCCGGATCGACGCCAGCCGGACGCTCACCACCGTCGACTCGCCGGGTCACGCCAAGCATCACCTCGCCTTGCACGACTCAGAGAGCGGGCTGCTGTTCGCCGGCGACGCGGTGGGTGTGCGGCTGCCCGATGCGGGGGTGCTGCGGCCGGCGACGCCGCCGCCGGACTTCGACCTCGACCAGGCCCTCAACTCGCTGCGCCGGTTCGCGCAGCGCCGGCCGACGGGGGTCGCGCTCGCCCACTTCGGGCTCGTCCCCGACCCGATGGCGACCCTCGCCGAGGCAGAGGAGACGCTGCGGGCATGGGCGGAGGTGGCCGAGAAGGCATGGCGGGAAGGTCGCGACATCGCGGCCGCGCTCGACGAGCGCTTCGGCCAGGAGCTTGCCGGCGTCGATCCCGCGCACCGCGAGAAGCTCGAGACACTCAACGGCATCCACTCGAACGCGGCCGGATTCCGCCGCTGGCTCGAGACCCGCGGCAGCAACAGCAACGGCAACCGGCACACCCACCCGCACTGAATGCGACTCGCCTTCGATCGCGTCGAGACGCGCTGCCGGCGCGGCCAGGTCCGGGTCGACACCGAGCACAGCGACGGCATCGTGCTGAGCTGGGCGGTGGCCAACACCGGCCGGCGGGTCGCGGAGGTCGAGTCGGTCGCCGCCGTGTTCCGCGTCGTTGACGTGGCGGCGCCGGTGCGCATGTTCCGCCACGGCTACCAGTCGTGGTCGGCGAGCGGGTGGGCGACCGCCGGAGACGACGAGGATCCGTCGCGGACGCAGGGCGCGATCCCGCTCGTGATCGACATGCACCACGCCGACCCGGCCCGCGCCGCACCGGGCGAGCTACGCAGCGAACTGGTGACCGCGCTCGTCGACGGGTCCAACGACCCGCCGATCGTGGTGGGGTTCCTCGGCGGCAGCGAGCACGACGGCACGTTCCGGTTGCGGCGCACCGAAGGCCGGCTCGAGCTGTGGGCCGAGGCGTATCTCGGCGGCGTCGAGCTGACCCGTGGCGACGTGCGCCGGCTGCACACGATCGAGATCTGGCAGGTCGCGGCGGACGTGACGACGATGCTCGGCTGGTGGGCGGCGGCGGCCGGCGACGCCGGAGGGGCGCGCACCGGCGCGCCGTACCAGGTGGGTTGGTGCTCCTGGTACCACTACTTCGAGCACGTGAGGGAGGCCGACCTGCGAGCGAACCTCGCGTTGGCGGGCGAGTGGCCCTTCGACGTGTTCCAGCTCGACGACGGCTTCCAGGCCGAGGTGGGGGACTGGCTCGCGACCAGCGACGCGTTCCCGTCGCCGCTCGACGACATCGCCGGTGCGATCGCGGCGAGCGGTCGCACCCCGGGGTTGTGGCTCGCGCCGTTCCTCGTGGCGCCGCGGGCCGCGCTGGCTGCCGCCCATCCGGACTGGGTCGCGTCCAACGATGCCGGCGGCCCGCTCGCGGGGATGGTGAACGACCACTGGGGCGGCGTCGTGCACGTGCTCGACACCACGCAGCCCGCGGTGCTCGACCACCTCGAGCAGGTGGCGGCGAGCCTCGTCGCGGCCGGGTTCCGGTACCTGAAGCTCGACTTCACGTACGCGCCAGGGCTGTCCGGCCGGTACGCCGACCCGACCCGGACGCCCGCGCAGCGGGTGCGGGCGGGCTTCGACGCCATCCGCAGGGGCGCGGGCGATGACGTGTTCATCCTCGGGTGCGGGGCGCCGCTCGGTGCGACGATCGGGGTGGTCGACGGGATGCGGATCGGCCCGGACGTGGCGCCGTGGTGGGACCACCCGGCCGGCCGCTGGTTCCCGCCCGGGTACCGCGACACGGTGCCGGCGACCGCGAACGCGCTCGCCGCGACGAAGGCCCGGCAGTTCCTGCACCGGAGGCTGTGGCTCAACGACCCGGACTGCTTGATGCTGCGGACCCAGCAGACCGAGCTCACCGTCGAGCAGGTGCACCGGTGGGCGCAAGCGGTGGGTGACAGCGGCGGGATGGCGCTCGTGTCCGACGACCTGTCGCTGCTCGGTGAGGACGAGCACCGCCTGCTCGACGCCGTGATCACCCGCGGTCGCGCCCGTGACGCCGCCTGCCGGTCCCGCCTCGCCCCCACCCGTCCCCGGAGTCCACATTGAACGCCTGGCGACACGTGCGTGTCGCCGGCGGTGCCGAGAACGAGGACGGCGGATTCTCGGAACGCGCGACGACAAGAGTTGTCGTCGCGCGTTCCCAGAATCGCGACGCGCGCGAGGGCCAATTCAGGGGATCGATTCGACGTCGCCGCGCACCAGTGTGCGGTACAGCTCCGCGTACAACCCGTCCGCGTCGAGGAGGGTGGTGTGATCGCCGCGCTCGACGATCCGGCCGCGGTCGACCACGAGGATCTGGTCGGCGTTGGTGATCGTCGACAGCCGGTGCGCGATCACCACCGCGGTCCGGCCCGCGAGCGCGGACGCGAGCGCTTCCTGGATGGCGGCCTCGTTCTCGGAATCGAGGTGGCTCGTGGCCTCGTCGAGGATCACGATTGCCGGGTCCTTGAGCAGCACCCGAGCGATGGCGAGGCGCTGCTTCTCCCCACCCGACAACCGGTAGCCCCGCTCGCCGACGACCGTGTCGTAGCCGTCGGGCAGGCCGGCGATGACGTCGTGGATCTGGGCAGCCCGGCAAGCCGCCTGGATCTGCTGGACGGACGCGTCGGGCCGCGCGTACCGCAGGTTGGCCATCACCGTGTCGTGGAACAGGTGCGGATCCTGCGCGACGACGCCGATCGCGGCGCGCAGCGATTCGAGTGTCACCGACCGCACGTCGGCACCGTCGATGCGCACCGCGCCCGAGCTCACGTCGTACAGCCGGGGGATCAGGTTGCTGATCGTGGTCTTGCCTCCACCCGACGGTCCCACGAGCGCGACGAGCTGGCCGGGCTCGATCACCGCAGACACCCCTTGGAGCACGAACGCGCCTGGCGTGTCGGGCAGCGGCCGGCCGCTGGTCGGGTCCGACTCGAGTGACGCGACCGATACCTCCGACGCGGCGGGATAGCGGAACCACACGTCGTCGAGCTCGATGCGTCCCACCGGTCGCCCGAGCGGTACGGCATCTGGTGCATCCGTGATCGCGTTGGGTGTGTCGAGCACCTCGAACACTCGCTCGAACGACACGAACGCGCTCATGATGTCGACCCGCGCGTTCGTGAGCGCGGTCAACGGACCGTAGACGCGTGCGACATAGGTGGCGAGCGCCACCATCGTCCCAAGCGTCACCGCGCCGGAGATCACGAGACGGCCGCCGATGAGGTACACGGCCGCGGTGGCGATCGCGCCGACGAGCGTGAGCGCGATGAAGAACACACGCCCGTACATCGCGGAGCGCACGCCGATGTCCCGCACGCGTCCGGCGCGTCCGGCGAAGGTCTGTGCCTCCTCGTCGTGGCGGCCGAACAGCTTCACCAGCAGCGCGCCCGCCACGTTGAACCGCTCGGTCATCGTCGTGTTCATCTCGGCGTTGAGGTCCATGCCCTCGCGGGTGATCGCCTGGAGCTGGCGTCCGATCCGCTTGGCCGGGACGATGAACACGGGCAGCAGCACGAGCGTGAGGATCGTGAGGCGCCATTCGAGGAACGCCATCGCGCCCAACGTGAACGCGAGCGTGACGACGTTCGACACGACCGACCCGAGTGTGCCGGTCAACGCACGTTGCGCGCCGATCACGTCGTTGTTCATGCGGCTGATGAGCGCGCCCGTCTGTGTCCGTGTGAAGAAGGCGATCGGCATGCGTTGCGTGTGGTCGAACAGTGTGCGGCGCAGCTCGAAGATCAGGCCTTCGCCGATCTTCGCCGACCACCACCGCTCACCGAGCGAGAGCGCCGCGTCGGCGAGCGCGATGGCGATCATCGCGACCGCGAGCGCCGTGACGAGACCCTGGTCGTGCCGCATCACGATCGCCACGTCGATGATCTGGCGGATCAACAGCGGCGGCACGATGCCGACGATCGCCTCGAGCACGATCGTCGCGAGGAACGCGACCAGCATCCCCCGGTAGGGGCGAGCGAAACGCCACACCCGGCGCACGAGCCGGCGATCCAGCCGCGCGCCACGCACCAGCTCGGGATCGCTGCCGAGCATCCCATGCGGTCCCATCCGGTGCACACCCGGATGGTAAGCGCCGACTGCAGAAATCGGTCTGGCCCGGAGGCCCTAGGGTTGACGCCGGAGGGTTGCCTGAGCGGACGAAAGGGGCGGCCTCGAAAGCCGTTGTGGCCTCCGGGTCACCGTGGGTTCGAATCCCACACCCTCCGCGCACGGAACTCTCCGCGCGCGCAGCGCCCAGCAGGCCTCCGCGGCACGTGACCAGGCCAACCCAGGGTCACTTCGGCCCCGATAGGGGCCGAAGGGCACCAACATTCGAACGACGGCGGGAGCACCAGACGTTGAACGCGAACCGGGCGATCGCTCCCTGATCGGGTGCTGGCGTCTCGTGGTGCTGACCGTTCATGGCCTGTCACTGTCGCACACCTTCGCCAGCGGGTATCCTGCGCAGCGGCCGGCGTTTCGCCACGCTGCCGGCCGGACAGCGACTGGTTTCTTCACGACTCCGACTGCTCGTTGATGGAGCGTGGCACTTGGAGGAGTGAGGAAATGCCAGTCGGCACCGTGAAGTGGTTCAACGCGACGAAGGGCTTCGGGTTCATCGCGCCCGACAGCGGCGGCAACGACGTGTTCGTGCACCAGTCGGACATCGCGATGCAGGGCTACCGCGAGCTCACCGAAGGCCAGAAGGTCGAGTTCGAGGTGCAGCCGGGCCAGAAGGGCCCGAAAGCCGCGAACGTCCGCCCGGTCTGAGCCGAGCGGCTCAACCGGCGCGCAGGCGGGCGAAGAAGGCGTCGAGCAGTTCGGCGGCTTCGCGCGCTCGCACGCCGGTGACCACGTCGATCTCGTGGTGCAGCCGCGGGTCGGCACACAGGTTGTAGAGCGACCCGCACGCCCCTGCCTTCGGGTCGGCCACCGCATAGACGAGGCGCGCGACCCGCGCCGCCACGAGCGCGCCCGCACACATCGCGCACGGCTCGACGGTCACGACCACCGTCGCGCCCTCCAACCGCCAGCCGTCGCCGGCCGCCGCGGCCGCGTCCCGCAGCGCGAGCACCTCGGCGTGGGCGGTCGGGTCACCGAGCCGCTCACGCTCGTTGTGCCGGCGCGCCACGGCCCGGCCACCGGCCACGACCACCGCGCCAACCGGCACGTCGCCGTGGGCCGGTGCCGCGGCGGCCTCCTCGAGCGCGGCAGCCATCGCCTCGTGGTCGTCCACCGCCGCCGACGGTAACCGCGGCTACGCCTCCCGGAGCAGGAAATCGGGCGGAACGCGGCGAATGGGATCGCGCACGTTCGGGCGGTGCTGGGGCCGCCCGGCCGGAACCTGCGGTATGGGGAGGGAACCGCACTTGGCGCCACCGCGCACCTACCGCCTGCTGCTGCTCGCGCTGGGCGTCCTGTTCGCCGGGGTTGTCGCGCTGCCCGTCAAGCTCACCGCCAGCCGTGGCCTCCGAGTCGTGGCTTCCGCGCCCGCATCCCCGCCGGCGCTCGCGCTGGCCGCCCCCGCCCCGCCACCCACCTCGACACCGCCACCCGCGCCCGCTCCGGTGGAGCGGCCGATCCAGGCACCCGACGAGCCGGCGGTACCGGACGCGCCCGGCGCGTTCGCGGTCGGGGGCGACGGCGCCGCGACGCTCGACGCCCTGGCGCTGCCGCCTCCACCGGAGCGCCCCCCGGTCGAGCAGGGCGCGGTCACGCCGTACTCGATCAAGGTGTACGGCGTCGTGATCGGCATCAACGACTACCCCGGCGACGGAGCCGATCTCCGCGGTGCAGTGGCCGACGCCACCGACATGACCGACGCGATGGCGATGTACGGCGTTCCCGAATCGAACGTGACCGAGCTCGTCGACGCCACCGCGACGGCGAACAACATCGTGACCGCGCTGCGCTGGCTGGTCGCGAACACCGCGCCGGACTCGACCGCCGTGGTGTTCTACGCGGGGCATGTCCGCAAGCTCAGCGACCAGACCGAAGCCATCGTCGCATCCGACGGCACCGTCATCCCCGACTGGTTCCTCGCGCGGCAACTGTCGTCGTTGCCTGCGAAGAAGGTTTGGATCGTGATGGCCACCTGCTACGGGGGTGGGTTCACCGAGCTGCTCGCACCGGGCCGCGTGCTCACCGCGGCGGCCGACGCGAACAGCATCGCCTACGAGAACGCGTCGTTCGGTCGCTCATACCTCGACGAGTTCCTGGTGCACCAGGCCTTGCTCGAACACGGTGCGCCGGTCCCCACCGCGCAGTCGGCCTTCGCGTACGCCCAGTCGCGCCTGCAGCAGCAGTACCCGAACCGCACGCTCACGCAGTTCGACGAGTCCACCGAGCAGATCTCGCTCGATGGCGTGCCGCGGGCGACGGAGCAGTCGACCGCACCAGGCGGCGGCCAACCGCAGCCTCCGTCAGGGCCACTGCCGCAGCCAGGTTCGCCGCCCGCGACGCCTTCCCCCGCGCCGCAACCGTGCCGCAACTTGCTCGGGCTGTTCTGCCCACCTGGCAGCCGCTGAGGCCGGGTCCCGCGCCGCGCCATCGAGCGGCACGAGCATTACCTGGCGGGCTGAGCCCGTTCGGTCCGGGCTGAGCCTCCCTTGTCGGACTCGTGAGTCAGCCGTCCACGCGGACCGGTTCGTGCGCGGCGAGCGACACGATCGTGTTGCGACCGAGCGCCTTCGCGCGGTACATCGCCTCGTCGGCCCGGCTGACCAGGTCGTCGTAGTCGTCGGTGGATGCGCTCACGACGGCTCCGATGCTGGCGGTCACGTGGACGGTCCGGTTCCCACACAGCATCGGCACGCGCAGGTCGTCGAGGATCTTGCGCGCCACCACCTCAACGTCGGCGAGATCAACCACCTGGGGAAGCAGCACAGCGAACTCGTCACCGCTCATGCGGGCGATTGTGTCGCTCGATCGGAGCGCGCCACGAACTCGTGACGCAGTCTCGGCGATCACCGCGTCACCGACGAGATGGCCGAACGAGTCGTTCACCGACTTGAACTCGTCGAGATCGAAGAACAGGAAGCCGACTGGCTTTCCCGTCCGCTTCGAGGTCTCGAGCGCGGTGCGGACGCGGTCATTGAGCAAGATCCGGTTCGGCAACTCGATCAGCGCATCGTGCAGCGCGTCGTGGCGCAGTCGGTCGAGGAGGTGCGCGTTGTCGAGTGCGGTCGCGGCCTGGCCCGCGAGACCTTCGAGTCGCTCGATCACGTCGGGAGTCAGGCGAAGTGGCTCCCCGCCGGCGCGCATCGCCGCGCACACGACTCCGAAGAACCGGCCGCGCGCTGCAATCGGCATCGCGACGACGCCTTCCGCCTCGCCGAGAGCGAGCAGCGCCAGTGCGATCGGGTCGTCGGTCCGATGGTCGATCGCGATGGGCTCGTGCGTCTCGAAGAGCCGAACCAGTGTGGGTGAGTCGTTGATGCCTATCGGCACCGAGCGCACCAGCTCGGTGACCTGGGGGTCGAGGCCGGCCGTACCCCGGACGAACAGGCGCTGGCGGACGTCGTCCCAGACGAGCACCGCGGCCTGGTCGGAATCGATGATCGCTCGCGCCGCGTGGGCGACCCGTTCGGCCACCTCGTCCGTGTCGACGACCTCGGCGAGTGACGCCGAGAGACGGAGCAGGTCCCGCGCCGTGTGGTTCTGTCGCTTCACCAGCTCGAGTGCGGTTGCCGTGTCGAGCGCCGCGGCCGCCTGCGCGGCGTAGGTCTCGAGGAGCCGGCGTTCCTGGGGGAGGAACGGCGCGCCGGTGGGGTGCAACGCCGCGAGCCGCCCGTAGCGGGCGCGAGCCGACACGACGTCGACGACGAGCTTGCACTTGTCCTCGACCTCGCCCCCGCCTTCGAGGATCGAGGTTGCCATGCGCTCGGCTTCGGGCCGATCGAGTCCCTTGCTGTGCACGCGGGGCTTGGCTTCGCCCGGTAGCTGCACCGCGAGCACGAAGCCCGGCGCGCGCACCGCGAGTCCGGCTCGGTCGGTGATCACCTCCAGCGCGGTCTCGACGTCTTCGATGCGAACGAGGTCGGCGGCTGTTGCCTGCAGTGCTTCGAATCGTGCAGTGAGCGCGGCGAGCTGTGCTTCGAGGCTGGCGATCCGGCGTTCCGGGTCGGCCGGCGCTCCCGGGGTCCAGTCGATCTCGTACCGGCACCGGTCGTCGCCGCGGGTCTGGCACCTGAGCTCACGGACGCTCGCCGGCTCCATGCCGAACAGCACCGTGGCCTGCGAGAGCAACCCGATGGTGTAGTCGCAAAAGAGTGGGTGGCGGACCACGCTGACGGTGTTCGCGTCGACGACGCCGTGGTGCTCGGTGACCTCGACGGCTTCCATCTGGGTCACGGTCGAGAACTTGGCGACGGTCGAAGCGATGTTCTCGATCAGCGCGCCTGGTGAGCCGAGCGAGCGCAAGAGCGCGGCCACCTCGGTGCCCATGTACTGGCGGAGCATCTCCTCGCCGATGCGGCGGGCGACCGACGGGTCGCCGGTGATGGTGCGGGCCGCCTCGAGGAGCGCGACCGCCTGGTCGTAGGAGCTCCAACTGTCGACCGACTCGATCTCGTCGATCGGGCGCGTGTCGCCGGCCAGCCGCACGCACTCGTCGACTGCGTCGTCGCCCGCGACGCGGCGCAGGTACCGCAACACGATCCCCGTGGTCGACCCGGAGATCTCCCGCCGTTCGGCCCGCCCGCCGCGACCGCCCGTGTCCACACTCGTGTATCGGCGGGTTTGGCCCGGTTCTAAAGGGTACGGGGACACCCATCCGGCCCCGGACCCAACCGGGCCCGCGCTCTCCACGCCGACTCGCGTGCATCGAGCACCGGAATCCGGTGCTCGATGCACAACGGTCGGGGCGGGTACGCGCAGGACAGGGGCGCTCCGCGCGGAGGGAGTGGGATTCGAACCCACGGTGGGTTGCCCCACACACGCTTTCCAAGCGTGCCGATTCGGCCGCTCTCGCATCCCTCCGGGACAGCGCTGCCCCGCCTTCGCAGGTGGCGGCCAGGCGATCTGCGGCACACCGCGGGATCCGCTGAGAGCTGCTGCCTCCCGGCCCTGACTCGGTTCACGGTCCGCAGTTGCACAGGACCCGGCCGCCACGTGCGAAGGCGGGGCCTGAGGAGGTTATCCCGCTCCCCACGGGCGCGTTGCGGCCCGCGACGCCGGCTTCGGCCGAGGGGCGGGATCGGTAGAGTCCGCTCCATGGCCTACAAATCCCTCTACCGGCGCTACCGGCCGCGCCGTTTTGCCGAGGTGAGAGGCCAGGACCACATCGTGACGGCATTGCGCAACGCCGTGCGTGAGGGACGGGTCGGCCACGCGTACCTCTTCAGTGGGCCACGCGGCACCGGCAAGACGACGACCGCTCGGATCCTCGCGAAGGTGCTGAACTGCGAGGCGCCGATCGACGGCGAGCCGTGCCTCCGATGCGAGTCGTGCCGCAGCGTCGAGGCAGGCACGAGCTTCGACGTGCACGAGCTCGACGCGGCTTCGAACAACAGGGTCGAGGCCATCCGCGAGCTGATCGAGCGGGTCGCGTTCGCGACACCGGGCCGAACGAAGCTCTACATCCTCGACGAGGTGCACATGCTCACGCCGGCCGCGTCGGCGGCGCTGCTGAAGACGCTCGAGGAGCCCCCGACCGGTGTGGTGTTCGTGATGGCCACGACCGACCCGCAGAAGGTCCTCGAGACGATCAAGAGCCGATCTCAGCATTTCGAATTCCACCTGCTCCCCGCAGCATCGCTAACCGAGTACGTGCGTTCTGTCGTCGCGGACGCGCAGCTCGATGTTGCGCCCGACGCGATCGACCATGCCGTGCGTGCCGGCCGCGGCTCGGCTCGTGACGCGCTCTCCGCGCTCGAGCAGATCATCGCATCGGGCGGCATCACCGAAGAAGAGGTGTCGATCGACGACATCGTCGAGGGACTCGCGGACCGTGACGTCACCCGGGTGCTGGTTGCCGTCGCCGACGCGGTGAACGCCGGTCGCGACCCGCGCCTGCTCGCCCGACAGGTCGTCGTTCGTCTCCGTGACGTCTTCCTCGGTGCGATGAAGGCGCCGCTGGACCATCTCCCCGACGACGACCGGGCCCGGGTCGCGGCACTGGTCGAGCGTTTCGAGCGCTCGCAGATCACCCGCTCGATCGAGGTGCTGGGCGACGCGCTCACCGCGATGGTCGAAGCGGTCGACACACGCATCGTGCTCGAAGCCGCGCTGGTGCGGCTGGCGAGCGTCGAAGCCGACACCTCGCTGGCGGCGCTGCTCGAGCGGGTCGAGCGGCTCGAAGCGGCGCTCACCGCAGCAGGCCAGGGGGTGCCGGTTGCAGCCGCGGCGGCGCTCGCCCCCGAGCGTGGCCGGCCCGCGGACGCGGCGCGCCAACTCCTCCGCCAGCGCCGCGGCGCGCCGCCGCCGTCCGGCGCACCGGCGCCGTCCGCGCCAGAGCCGATCGCGCCGACCACGGCCGAGCCCACCGTCGATCGCCCGGACCCCGCACCGGCGGCCGCCGCCGCGCCGGTGGTGGTGCCGGGCTCGCTCCCCACTCGGGACGAGCTCACGCTCGCGTGGGGTGACACGCTGCTGGCGAAGCTGCCACGTGCCGCGAAGCCTCGATACTCCGCTGGCCGGTTCGTGACCGTCGACGAGCGCGGCGCGGTGTTCGCGCTCCCCAACAAGAGCCACGTCGCCAAGTGCGAGGAGCACCGGGTAGCGGTCGAAGCGGTGCTCGCCGCGCACTTCGGATGCGCCGTGCCGCTCGTGCTCGTGGTCGACGACAGCACCACCGTCGCGGCCCCGCCGGCCGAAGCAAGCGACCCCGACCCGGACGACCACGACGAGATCGTCGACGTGCACGAGCTCGAGGACGCGCCGGCCGATGGCCGGTCGGGCATCGAGCGGGTCGCCGCCGCGTTCCCGGGTGCCCAGCTCGTCGAGGAGGATCACGATGCCTGACGACCAGCCGCAGGTCCCCGACATCGGCGGGCTGCTCGACAGCTTCCAGCGCGTGCAGGCGGCGCGGGAAGCCACCTACGAAGGACATGCCGGCGGTGGCGCGGTGGTGGTGCGCGCAACGGGCGACCTGCAGTTCGAATCGGTGACGATCGCGCCGGAGGTGGTCGATCCGGGCGACGTCGAGATGCTGCAGGACCTCGTCCTCGCCGCCCTCCACGACCTCGCGACGTCGATGGCCGCCGCGCAGCAGCAAGCGATGGGCGCGCTCGGCGGGGTCGACCTCGGTGGGCTGATCGCGGGCGCGGTCACGCCCGACCCGGACTGACGTCGCGCGGTGGCCCCGTACGCGGCTCCGGTCCAGGAGCTGATCGACGAGCTCGGCCGGCTCCCCGGCATCGGGCCGAAATCCGCGCAACGCATCGCGTTCCATCTCCTGAAGCTGTCCCGCGACGATGCCGCGCGCTTGGCCCGCGCCATCGTCGATGTGAAGGAGAAGGTGACGTTCTGCCCGGTGTGCTTCAACATCGCGGAGACCGCACCGGGCTCGGAGCCTGCTCGCTGCGAGATCTGCGCCGACCCGCGGCGCGACAGCACGACGATCTGCGTCGTCGAAGAGCCCCGTGACGTCGTCGCGGTGGAACGGACCGGTGAATACCGCGGCCGCTACCACGTCCTACAGGGCGCGATCAGCCCGATCGAAGGGGTCGGCCCCGATCAGCTCCGCGTCAAGGAGCTGCTCGAGCGGCTCGACGCCGAAGGGGTGCAGGAGATCATCCTGTGCACGAACCCGAACATGGAGGGGGAGGCGACCGCGCTGTACCTCGGCCGGCTTCTCAAACCGCTCGGTGTGCACGTCACCCGGATCGCCAGCGGCCTACCCGTCGGCGGCGACCTCGAGTACGCCGACGAGGTCACGCTCCTGCACGCGCTCCAAGGCCGGCGTGACATCGAGGCCTGACCGCCTGGTTGTCCCGCCTCGGCATCGGCCGCCGCCGCCCCAAGAGATGGAAACCCGTGTACCGCCCAGGCGGGTCGGGCGCGGGCGGACGAGATCCGGCCCGCCCGGTGCGGTACAGCGGGTTCCCCGTACTCGGGCTGGCGGGTGGGGGTACCAGCCCGAGTTGTCTATTGCGAACACGTTACAACAGACACGCAACCGTAACAAGCGGTTCCGCGCTCCGAGCTCGGCTACCCCGGAGCGCGCGGGTTCAAACTCGAAACGGAGGATTTCTCGCGGACCCGCCGATGCGGGCTTGGGTGCGGCCTTGATCAGCCGACGGCCAGCAGGATGGCATCGCCCTGGCCGCCACCGCCGCACAGCGCGGCCGCACCGAGGCCGCCACCGCGGCGGCGCAGCTCGTGCAGCAGGGTGAGCGCGAGCCGGTTGCCCGACATCCCGACCGGGTGGCCGAGCGCGATCGCGCCGCCGTTCACGTTGGTGATCTCGTCGGTGATGCCGAGGTCGGTCATCGCGGCGATGCCTACGGCGGCGAACGCCTCGTTCAGCTCGAACAGCGACACGTCGCCGATCGAGCGGCCTGTCTCCTCGAGCGCCCGCTTGATCGCCCGGCTCGGCTGGGTGAGCAGTGACGGGTCGGGACCGGCGACCTGGCCGTACCCGACGATCTCGCCGAGCGGCTCGACGCCGAGCTCGTCGGCCTTCGCCTTCGACGCGACGATCACCGCCGAGGCGCCGTCGGAGATCTGCGATGCGTTGCCGGCGGTGATGTTGCCCGCCTTGTCGAACGCGGGCCGCAGCGAGGCGAGCGCCTCGACCGTCGTGCCTGGTCGCACACCCTCGTCAGTGTCGAACAGCACCGGGTCACCCTTGCGCTGCGGGATCTCGACCGGAACGATCTCGTCGGCGAACTTGCCGTCTTTGATCGCGGCCGCGGCCCGCTCGTGGGACTTCGCCGCGAACTCGTCCTGCGGCTCGCGAGCGATGCCCGCGGAGGCCGCGTACTTCTCGGTGGCGCCGCCCATCGCCATCTTGTCGAACGAGCAGAACAGGGCGTCGTGGGCGCACGAGTCGACGAGGGTGCCGTCACCGTAGCGGTAGCCCTCGCGCGCGCCGGGGAGAAGGTACGGCGCCTGGGTCATGGACTCCATGCCGCCGGCCACGACGATCTGTGCATCACCGGCTTGGATCATCTGGTCGGCGAGGTAGATCGCGTTGAGGCCCGACAGGCACACCTTGTTGACCGTCGTCGCCGGCACCGTCATCGGGATACCGGCGCGCACGGCCGCCTGGCGGGCCGAGATCTGGCCCGTGCCGGCTTGGATCACGTGTCCCATGAACACGTAGTCGACCTGCTCGGGCTGCACGCCGGCCCGCTCGAGAGCGGCCTTGATCGCGAACCCGCCGAGCTCCGCGGCGGAGAAGCCCGCGAGGGCCCCGGACAGCTTGCCGATCGGGGTGCGAGCACCAGCGAGGATCACGGAACCAGCCATCAGGGACCTCCCCCAAGCGATGGAACGCCAAGCGGCGCTATGCCGGCGTCAGTCTACGGACGGGCTCCCTGTGCAGGACAAACGCGAGCCCCGCGGGCGGGGCGGGCTCGCCCCGCGACGGGGTCAGTTCCGGCCGTTGGGGTCGGCGATGACCGTGTACCGGCCGGCGCGGATCACGATCGGGTTCACCGCCTTGTGCACCGCGGCCCGCACAGCGCCCGCCACGAGCTCTTCGAGGGGGCTGTTGCGGTCACGGGTGAGGTCGATCAGCCAGCCGTCGTCCTCCTCGTCGGCGCCGACCACGGTGACCGCGCCCGTCGAGGTCTTCACGCGCACCGCGGTCCGCTCCTCGGGCGGTGCCACCGCGAGCAGCCGTTCGAGGGTCTCGGCCTCCGCGGCGCGGGCCGCGGCGGCGCGGGCCTCGGCTTCGCGGGCGTCCTCGACGGCCTTGGCGAGCTGGCGCTGCGCCTCCCGCAGCAGCTCGTCGGCCTCGGTTCGGGCGCGGGCGGTGGCTCGTCGCAGCAGCGAATCGGCGTGGCGCTGCGCCTCCGAGCGGATCGCCAGCGCTTGCTCCTGTGCTTGGACGAGCTCACGGCGCGCTGCCTCCCGGGCCGCGTCGGCTTCGGCGACCTTTGCCGCCGCGTAACGATCGGCACGGGCCCGGACGTCGTCGGCATCCGCGTGAGCGCGCCGCAAGATCTCGTTCGCCCGGTTGCGGGCGTCAGCGAGGATCGCCGCGGCCTGGGCCTCGAGTCGCTCTCTTGCCTCCTCGCGTGAGCCCACCACTGCCGACAGTACCGCCGATCGGCGGCGGCGGGGGAACCACTTCGGGCATTTCGCCGAATGGTTCGCTCCGGACCCGCGGCGGTAGGTTCCGCCGGATGAAGGAGATCCTCGACGCCATCCTCCAGGACGCTTCCGGTGAGGAGATCGCGCGAATCCCCATCCCGGAGGCTTACCGAGCCGCCTTCGTGCAGCGCGACGAGCAGACGATGTTCGACGGGCTCGACTCGGCGGACAAGGATCCCCGCAAGTCGCTGCACGTCGACGACGTCGCCACCCCGGAGCTCGCGCCCGACGAAGCGTACATCGCCGTGATGGCGAGCGCGATCAACTTCAACACCGTGTGGACGTCGATCTTCGAACCGGTGTCGACGTTCGCGTTCCTCGACCGTCTCGGCAAGGAGTCACGCTGGGGCGCCCGGCACGCGCTGCCCTACCACGTCGTCGGCTCCGACGCAGCGGGTGTCGTGCTGCGCGTCGGTGACGCTGTACGCAACTGGAAGCCCGGTGATCGCGTCACGGTTCACTGCAACTACGTCGACGACCAGGATCCATCCGCGCACGACGATTCGATGCTCGCCGCGAACCAACGCATCTGGGGCTTCGAGACCAACTTCGGCGGGCTCGCTGACCTCGCCGTCGTCAAGGCGAACCAGCTCATGCCGAAGCCGATGCACCTGACGTGGGAGGAAGCGGCCTGCAACGCGCTGTGCAACTCGACGTCGTACCGCATGCTCGTCTCGCCGAACGGCGCACACATGAAGCAGGGCGACATCGTGCTCATCTGGGGCGCCAGCGGCGGGCTCGGCGGGTACGCGGTGCAGTACGTCCTCAACGGCGGCGGCATCCCGGTCGGCGTCGTATCGTCGCCCGAGAAGGTCGAACTGCTGCACGAGCTCGGCTGCGAAGCGGTGATCGACCGCAAGGCCGCGGGCTACCGGTTCTGGGCTGACGAGCACACGCAGGACGAAGCCGAGTGGCGCCGGTTCGGCAAGGACATCCGCGCGCTCGTCGGTGCCGACCCCGACATCGTGTTCGAGCATCCCGGCCGCCAGACGATGGGCGCGTCGGTCTTCGTTTGCGCCCGAGGCGGCACGGTCGTCACGTGCGCGGCAACGTCGGGCTACATGATCGAATACGACAACCGGCACCTCTGGATGAAGCTGAAGTCCATCAAGTCGTCGCACTTCGCGAACTACCGCGAGGCATGGGCCGCCAACCAGCTCATCGCGAAGGGGATGATCCAGCCGGTCCTGTCCGCCGTCCACCCGCTCACCGAGGTCGGCGAGGCCGCGTACGCCGTCCACCGCAATCTTCACGAAGGCAAGATCGGTGTGCTGTGCCTCGCACCCCGCGAAGGGCTCGGCATCGACGACCCCGAGCAGCGCGAGCGGGTCGGAGAGGACAAGATCACCTTGTTCCGCAGGCACGCATGACCGGGAGGCCAAGCCGATGAGCCCTCTCACGGCGCGCAACCCGAACGAGGACCGCAGCGAGGCCAGCGCCCAGACCGGCCAGACCGCGTCGCTGCTCACCGAGATCGACCACGTCGCGATCGCCGTGCGTGATCTGCCCGCCGCGATCGAC
>Ga0070741_10000370_pt1 | contig 167873 bp, 151 predicted proteins | sample Coa_R1_4_FD_66440 | JGI IMG/M metagenome (GOLD analysis project Ga0070741, IMG submission 66440) | Surface soil microbial communities from Centralia Pennsylvania, which are recovering from an underground coalmine fire - Coalmine... | ecosystem: Environmental > Terrestrial > Soil >... | reverse complement strand
ATCCCGCCCTCCCCGCCAGAAAAAAACACGCTGATTGGGCGTGTTTTTGTTTTCGGTCGCGGCCCCCCATTGAGGGGATGATATTCGAAACCCGCTCCCCCGCCAGAAAAAAACACGCTGATTGGGCGTGTTTTTGTTTTCGGTCGCGGGCCCCCATTGAGGGATGATGTTCAAGTCCCACCCTCCCCGTCATGAAAAACATGCTGACTAAAGCGTGCCTTTTTATTTCTCAAAAGTGCCCATTGCCATTGAGATATTTTTGACCATAGGCCTGGAAGATAAGCCTGTTTATAATTTTCAAGGAGTTGGTGCGACTTATGGACACTCGTTACGGCGTAACATGCTCATCGGTCAATTTGCGGAGTCAACCGGACCTCAAATCACGAGTTTTGGAAATGCTTAATCCGCAAGATCATGTTCAAATTTTGCAGGAGGCGGGGGATAGGATGGTAGAAGTGCAGGCCACCAGATGGCAACCGCCAATTTTTGGATACCTCCTGAAATCTGCAGTGATTTATTATGAACCAGTCGAAGAAGTTTTTCCGAAAGTTGATTTTGATAACGTTGCCATTCCTTCTGTTCCTGCATCCCTTTCATTTTCGACTTTTTCATCATGGTTGAATTCCGGAGAAGAGCCTCCGTGGTTGCCTCCCGGTTATCTGGAAGCAATTCGAGCCGGTCAAAAACCATCTGCTGGAGACCTTATCCGGCAAGCGGTCTCACTTCGACGTTCTGAATGGGATAGTTGGGTGACAGAAATCAAATCACAGAAGCGAGAGACCACTGCAACAATAGATGAGTGGCTGGTCATTCTTGCAGGCGGGCGGGATATGTGGAGCTTCCGCCCCGAGAGGATATTTGCCAAGCCATCTCAAAGTTCTGCGGCTCCGGCCTGGGTTGTTCCCAAAGATGTCGTGCGTTGGACAGGTCACGTCTGCTTCAACGATCAGGAAACAAGATATAAAACCTGGTATGAAGTGAAATTTACAAAACTCGACCGGGAATTTAAAGGCTGGTATAAAGCCAGCCTGCTGGAAGAGTTTGTAACTCCAACGCCGGATAACGATCTGTCAATTCCCGCAAACAAGGACAAAGTTTTCGATTTACAACATCCGCTGTTGCGTCTGCCCGCAGATTCAGAAATTGAAGATGCTCGCAAGGCAGGGCGGCGCGGTTTTCAATATATTGACATAAAGGGCGCGATTGGCTGGGCGCAAATCAACCACAATCTTTGTGGTCAGTTCTGCGTTGCCGCTTTAGGCGCGAGCGATGTCATTCCGTTCCTGAAGCAATGGCTTCCGTCCTCTCCCAGAGCAAGGGGAATTCTGGAAAAAGATTCGGGCACAACCATTCTGGACCTTGAAGCGATGCTGGATGTTATAAAGAAGAAGTATGAGTTCTTCCGAGCCGAGGCCGGTACAGTGCCTCTCACGCCGGGCTACTTGCGAAAGATGCTGGATAAAGGAAGGGTTGCGATTGTCGGAACGGGGTTATCCGCGGTAGATGGCGTCATCAAATGGACAAGCAGAGTCCGCCATTGGGTTGTGCTCGAAGACCTCATCCCGGTGGGAAACAGCGGCTGGGTGCGTCTCTATAATCCGTTTTTCAACCGCGAAGAAGTTTATCCATTGGAAGCCGTCTTTGACACAGTTTCCAGATCGTGCATCGGATTGTGGGTGGAACCCGTTCGTCCATGAAAGATCGCGGGGCGGATTTTGTTCTGAAAAAAAACCGATAAGAAGAAGCCGATCACCAGAGGAAATGCCACAGTGGCGCGAGCGCCCGGTTTAACGCGAATCGCTTCCAGTCTACGAGCGAAGCGGTTGGATTTGTCGAGGAGTTGTTGATAATTGATTGTTGTCCAACTGGCAGAGAGGGAGGAGTGAAAAATGAGAGCAGGCTTGTCCGGTTGACGCTGGACGACGAGGTCCAGCGAGAGGCAAAGGTCATAGGCCGCCATTGTATCATGCAAGTTAGAAGGGGATATTTGTCAGGTTTGTATGATGATGTTCGCCACTATAAGTTGTGAATAAAATCACAATAATGAATATGGGAGTATTCCAACCTTACGGCGAAAAGAGCGCGAGTTTACTCGCTTTCCCCTAAACGGTTGGCAGTGCGGATCAAATTAATATCGGAGGGATTATGCCCCAAATGACGGATGAACGAGTTCGAGCGGGGTTGATGCGCGAAGAAGACCTTTCTCTCTTGCATGAAGTAAGCATGAAAACTGCCGGCGTTTCGCGTTTGGAGATGTGTATCCAGTGCGGAACGTGCGGCGGTTCATGCCCGGCGGCGGCAGATATGGATCATACGCCGCGCATGTTGTTCGCCATGCTAAGGGCGGGTATGCGCGAAGAAGTCCTGCGAAGTAACACACCGTGGATCTGCGTCTCCTGTTATCACTGTGTGGTGCGCTGTCCACAGGAGGTGCACATCGCGGATGTGATGTACACGCTTAAAAGCATGGCGATCCGGGCCAAGTTGTATCAAGATTCCACTGCTCCACATTTCTCTCAAACCTTTGTGGGCATGGTCGAAACATTTGGCCGCGGCTTTGAGCTTGGCCTGGCTTCGCGGCATTACCTGCGCTATTTTCCCCTGCGCCTGCCGGGGATGGCGCCCATGGGCTTCGGCATGATCACCAAAGGTCGTATGCCGCTCGCGCCGCGCAAAATCAAGCACATGACCCAATTGAAGGCGATTCTCAAGCGCGCCAAACACTTGGAGCTGACATCATGAACAAATATCTTTTGTATCCCGGTTGTTCATTGGAATCCAGCGCCAAGGCCTACGCGGAATCTCTGAACGCGATCCTTGAGCCGCTGGATATCCAGCTTGAGGAAATCGAGGACTGGAATTGTTGCGGCGCGACGGAATACCTGGGCATCAATCTCATCCCGGCATATTCATTAATTGCGCGCAACCTTGCATTGGCGGTGAAACAAATGGACGGCGCGCATACGCTGGTCGCACCGTGTTCGGCCTGTTATCTCAATCTTGCCAAAGCGGATCATTACATGCAGGAACGTCCTGCGTTGGGAACAAAAGTGAATGAGGCGCTCGCTGCAGGCGGATTGGAATATAAACCGGGCACTCTCGATGTGCGACATTTGCTCGACGTTCTTATCTATGACGTTGGGCTGGATGCCATTAAAAAGAAGGTCACTCGTCCTTTGAGCGGACTCAAGGTCGCGCCATACATGGGTTGTATGTTGCCGAGGCCTGACTACAAACATCGCTGGTCCGATCATGAACATCCCACAGAGCTGGAAGACTTGTTGCGCGTGCTGGGTGCGGATGTGATTGATTATCCGCTCACAACCAGCTGTTGCGGCGGGCACATGACCCAAATTGGGCCGGAAACCGCTTTCGAGTTGATCTGCCGCCTCGTGGCTGGGGCGGATGAACGCGGCGCGCATCTCATGGCGACCGTATGCCCGATGTGCCAGTTGAACCTCGATGCGTATCAGGGCGAGATGAATGGTTACTTTGGCACGGATTATCACATGCCGATCCTGTTCTTCACGCAATTGATGGGGCTTGCCTTTGGCAAGGATCCGGATGAACTGGGCATAGGCACGGAGTTAGTCAGTTCACGCCAGGCGTTGATGCATATCGGCGTGGAAGTGCCGGCCGCGCCGGAACCGACGGCCCGCAGGAAAAAGGAAGAAGGCCTGCCCATGCCATCCCGCCTGTTGAGGAATGGTCACAAGCACGAGAAGGAGGCGGTGAGATGAGTGAAAAGAAACTTGAACGCGTGGGCGTCTATGTTTGTCACTGTGGCACAAATATTGCCGGCACGGTGGATGTGGTCAGCCTGGCAAAATGGGCCGAGGAAAAACTCAAACATCTGGGCGTGGTCGTGGCGCGCGAATACAAGTTCATGTGCTCGAGCCTCGGGCAGGAGTTGATCGAGAAGGACATCAAGGAACTCGGCCTGACGCGCGTCGTTGTCGCGGCCTGCTCACCGCATTTGCATGAAAAAACGTTCCGCACCGCGGCCAAGAACGCGGGATTGAATCCATATCTGGTGGAGTTGGCCTCGATCCGCGAACAAGTTTCGTGGGTGCACACGGATAAAGCCGTCGCCACGGAGAAGGCCAAGGCCGTTGTGGCCGGCGCGGTGTCCCGCGTGATCGAGAATAAAGCGCTTGAAGAGATCAAAGTCCCGATCAATCCGAACACATTAATTGTCGGCGGCGGCATCGCTGGAATCCAGGCCGCGCTCGAAATCGCGAATGCAGGCTTTCATGTGTATCTCGTTGAACGCGAGCCATCCATCGGCGGGCACATGGCGCAATTCGATAAAACCTTTCCGACGCTGGATTGCGCGGCCTGCATTCTCACGCCGCGCATGGTGGAGGCTGGGACGCATCCCAACATCACATTGTTGACATGGAGTGAGGTCGTCAACGTTTCGGGTTATGTCGGTAGTTTTCATGTGACGGTGAAGAAGAAGGCGCGCTTCGTCAATGAAGAGTTGTGTACAGGTTGCGCGATTTGCCAGGAGAAATGTCCGAAGAAAGTGATTGACGATGTCTTCGAGGCCGGGCTTGGATATCGCAAGGCGATTTACACGCCGTTCGCACAAGCCGTGCCAAAATTCCCGGTGCTGGATAAGGAAAATTGCACATACTTCATCAAAGGCACATGCAAGGCCTGTGAAAAATTCTGCCCGACCCAAGCGATTGACTTCAATCAACAGGATCAATACGTGGACCTGGATGTGGGCAACATCATCCTTGCCACAGGCTATGACTTGTTCGATGCGCGGCGCGTGAGCAATTACGGATACGGACGATTGCCAAATGTGTTCACGAATTTGGAGTTTGAACGATTGTCAAATGCGGCAGGGCCAACCTCCGGCAATATCGTCTTGCGCGATGGAAAAACCACGCCGAAGTCGGTGGGCATTATTCACTGTGTCGGTTCGCGCGACAAGAACTTCAACAACTATTGTTCGGTGATTTGTTGTATGCAGGGTTTGAAATTTGCTCATCTCGTCCACGAGCGCACCGGCGCGACGGTCTACAACTTTTACATTGACATGCGCACGGCATACAAAGCCTACGATGAGTTTTATCAGCGCGTGCTTGAGGAGGGAACGTTGTTTGTGCGCGGCAAGGTGGCCGAGGTCACGGATGCGGCGCGCTATGAACACGAAAAAGGCAAACTCATCATTCAGGTGGAGGATACGCTGATCGGCAAGCAGAGGCGCATCCCGGTGGATATGGTCATCCTCTCCAGCGGATTACAACCGCGTCATGACGCCAAGGCAGTGGGGAAGCAGTTCGGTATCTCCTGCTCCACGGACGGCTGGTTCACCGAAAAGCACCCGAAGCTCGATCCTGTTGCGACGATGACGGAAGGAATTTATATTGCCGGTTGCGCTCAGGGACCAAAGGATATTCCTTCGAGCGTGGCGCAGGGCGCGGCTGCCTCGGCGCGCGTGCTGGATAAAATTTTGCAGAAGGAAGTCGCGCTCGAGCCGATCAAAGCCAGCATTGACCACGATAAATGTTCAGGCTGTCGCATTTGCAATGGATTGTGTCCGTTCAACGCCATCGCCTTTATCGAAGATGACCAGGTGTCTGATATCAATCCTGCGCTGTGTCAGGGATGCGGCACGTGTGTGGCGGCTTGTCCCGCGGGCGCGATCAGCGGAACCGGCTTCAGCGATGAACAGATCATGGCGCAGATTGACGGCTTGCTGTTTCGCAACCTCCTCCCGGTTGAGGCATAGGAGTGGATTGTATGACTGAAAACTTTGAACCCACCATCATTGGTTTTACCTGTAACTGGTGCAGTTATCGCGCCGCAGACCTGGCTGGGACAGCGCGCATGAAGTACGCACCGAACGTGCGGCTCATCCGCTTGATGTGCTCCGGGCGCCTCGACCCGACCTTTGTCCTGCGCGCGCTTTCGAGCGGCGCGGACGGGGTGATGATCACGGGCTGTCATCCGGGCGAATGCCATTACATCGAACAAAACTACAAAGCCCTGCGCCGCTATCTTCTGCTCAAGCGCGTGCTCAAAGGATTGGGCATTGAGCCGGAACGCGTCAAGTTGATTTGGGCCAGCGCGGCGGAAGGCGCGAAGTTTGCCAGCGAAACGACCGCGTTCGTGGAGGAGATTCGCAAACTGGGTCCGCTGAATTGGGGCAAAGCCAGGGACCAGTTACCCGTGATCAGTGAGCCAATTCAGCGCGAGGAGGTGGCGGCATGACCGCGAAACCGAAATTTGCAATGTACTGGGCCGCCTCCTGCGGCGGATGCGAGATTGCCGTGCTCAACATCCACGAAAAGATTCTGGATGTGGATGCCAACTTCGACGTGGTCTTCTGGCCCGTCGCCATGGATGCCAAGTACAAAGATGTCGAAGCGATGGAAGATGGCTCGATCCTGTTGACGCTTTTCAATGGCGGCATCCGCAACGATGAGAATGAGCACATCGCCAAACTGCTCCGCAAGAAATCGAAGATACTCGTCGCATTCGGTTCGTGCGCCAACGAAGGTTGTATTCCCGGGCTTGCCAATCTAAGCGACTCGCGTGAGATCGTCCACACGGCATTCAACACGATTTCCACCGACAATCCAAATCAAATCTACCCGCGAACCGCGTTCGACGTCCCTGAAGGTGAGATTCACATTCCAAATATTCTGCCTGTGCTCAAGACCCTCGACCAGGTGGTGGATGTGGATTACTACATGCCGGGTTGCCCGCCTGAGTCACATCAGATCGCGGCAGTGATTGACTTGGTGGTTCAAGTCTTGCAGGGCAAGGCTGAACTGCCGCCAAAAGGGACGGTCATCGGCGCCGGCAATTCCACGGTCTGCGACGAATGCAAACGGACACGCAATGTGAAGGTCATCAAATCCTTCGAGCGCATCTATAACATGCAGATTGACCCGGCGTTGTGTCTGCTTGAACAGGGCATTCCGTGCAACGGTCCCGCGACCAGAAGCGGATGCAACGCGCGCTGCCCCGCGGCGGGCGCGCAGTGCATCGGTTGTTATGGTCCTGCTGAAGGCGTTCTGGATTATGGCGCGCGCTTGATCTCCGCTTTCGCATCGGTGTTGGACGCGAAAGAACCGGAAGAGATTGATCACATCCTGGATGGCTTGGTTGATCCAACGGGACAGTTCTATCGTTTCAACCTGGCCGGCTCATTGCTCAAAGCTGGCGTTCCCGCCTGGAAGGCGGAGAGCACGCACGAGAAAGAGAAGGTGTAACATGACCCAACGCATCACGATTGACCCCATCACCCGCCTCGAAGGTCATGGCAAGATCGAAATCTTTCTCGACAATGAAGGGAATGTTGCCAACACATATTTCCAAATTCCCGAACTGCGCGGCTTCGAACGTTTCTGCATTGGACGGCCTGTTGAAGAGATGCCGCTGTTGACGAACCGCATTTGCGGGGTCTGCCCCGAGGCGCATCACATGGCCGCGGCCAAAGCCGCGGACGCGGTCTATCATGTGGATCCGCCGCGCACGGCCAAGATGTTGCGCGAGTTGTTGTACAGCGCGTTCTATGTCACCGATCATGCGACTCACTTTTACGCGCTCGGCGGGCCGGATTTTGTGATGGGTCCCGATGCGCCGATTGCGGAACGAAACATTCTCGGCGTCATTCACAAAGTGGGCTTGGAAATTGGCGGCAAAGTCATTCAGGCGCGAAAAGCGGGACATACTGTCGTTGAAATGATCGGCGGGCGTAAGGTTCATCCATGCACGTCCATTCCCGGCGGACTCACCAAAGGCATCACCGAAGAACAGCGCAAGGAGATCGAAGCCATGGGCCGCTGGGCGATTGAGTTTGCCCAGTTCAGCCTTAAACTTTTCAGCGACATCGTGCTTGGCAACAAGACCTATGTGGATTTGATCCTCGGCGACATCTACACTCATCGCACCTACTACATGGGCACAGTGGATGAAAAGAATCGAATCAACTTCTATGATGGCAAAGTCCGTGTGGTGGACCCGGACGGGAAAGAATTCGTCAAATACGCGCCGAAAGATTACGTTGAGAACATTGCCGAACACGTCGAACCGTGGACCTATCTCAAGTTCCCGTATCTCAAGAAGGTGGGATGGAAGGGTTTCGTAGACGGCAAAGAGTCGGGCATCTATTGTGCGACACCGCTGTCGCGCCTCAATGCCGCGGATGGCATGGCTACGCCTCTTGCGCAGGAAGAATACGAAAAATTTTACGCGACGCTGGGCGGCAAACCTGTTCATCAACGACTCGCCACACATTGGGCGCGCCTGATCGAATTGCTCTACGCGGCGGAACGCTGGGTGGAACTCGCCACCGATCCCGAAATTACATCGCCGAACTTTCACGCCATTCCGACGGAGAAACCGACGGAAGGAGTTGGAATCGTCGAAGCCCCGCGCGGCACCCTCACGCATCATTACTGGACCGATGAGCGGGGCGTGCTGACCAAGGCGAATCTAATCGTCGGCACCACCAACAACTACGCGCCGATCAGCATGTCCATCAACAAAGCCGCCTCCAGCCTCATCAAAAAAGGGACAGTTGTCACGGAAGGTTTGCTCAACAGGGTCGAGATGGCCTTCCGTGCCTACGATCCGTGTTTCGGATGCGCGACGCATTCCCTGCCGGGTCAAATGCCGTTGGAAGTCACCATTCGCAACTCTGATGGCGAAACAGTGGACGTGATTAAACAATTTGTTGATTGACCCTTTCATAGGGTTGGCGCGTCGGGGATGCCTGGCATCCCTGGCGCGCCTTCCTTCTCTATGATGAAAACCATTATCCTCGGCCTCGGCAATCCCATCCTCGGCGATGACGGCGTTGGCTGGAAAGTCGCGGAAGAAGTAAAAAGGCGGCTCATGGTCTCCCCGCTTCGCGCTGAGCGGAGCGCAGGTGAGGTCGAAGCGGAGGCTGATATTCGGGAGGATGAAGAAATTACCGTTGATTGCGTCTCCCTCGGCGGCATCAGCCTGATGGAACGTCTTATCGGTTATGAGCGCGCCATTCTGATTGATGCCTTTGCCTTGGATGAGCCGCTTGGCTCGATCCTGGCCTTGAAGTTGTCAGACCTGCCGAATTATTCCGCCTTCCACACGACCAGCGCGCACGACACCTCTTTGCAGAACGCGATTGAGTTGGGCAAAGCCATGGGCGCACAATTGCCTGAAGATGTGTTCATCATCGGAATTGCCACTCGCCCCATCTTTGATTTCAGCGAAGACCTTTCTCCGCCTGTTGCCGAGGCAGTTCCAAACGCCGCGCAAATGGTGCTGGATTTGCTCGGCGAAAGATCAAGCGCTCAGAAGAACTAACCCCCCTTTTGTCTCATCAGATTTGAATATTGTGGGTGTCTGCGCATGTAGGCCGCGGCATACGAACACATGGGGACGACTCTCAGCGACCTGGCCTTTGCATATTCGAGGCCGGTTTGTGTCAGTTTGCCAGCCACGCCATAGCCTCGATACTCCGGGTAGACGCCAACATGCGTAATCACAAAGGTGTCTTTGTCTTCAATGTAATCCAGTTTTGATAGTTGACCGTTGATCCAGGTTTCAAAACGGCTCTCTGCCTCATTGTGAGTCACTTCAAGTTCATTCAAATTGATTTCCATGAGTCAAACCTTATTTCTGTTTTTCACGAGCGATGACGGCGATGAATTCCATGATCACACGCAAAGCGGCAAAAACGGTCGCTTCGCTCGGATCGAGCGGAGGCGCGACCTCGACCACATCCAGACCGACCAGCGGCAAGCCCTGCAGTGACTTGATCAACGTGACAACTTCGCGCGAGGTCAGGCCGCCTGCTTCCGGAATGCCTGTACCGGGCGCGAAGGCCGGATCGAGACAATCAATGTCGAGCGAGATGTGCACCGCGTCGCAGTTTGCAAGGATTTGATGTGCTTGCTGAGCAACATCTTTCATGCCGCGCTCTGCCACGTCTGCGGCGGTGAAGACATTCAGGCCGCCGTTTTCGATCAAGTCAATTTCCTGATCTTCCCATGAACGCAGGCCAACAAGACAAACGTCTTTGGGTTTGATTCCGAACTCAAGTCCGCGACGGAGGACGCAGGCGTGAGAAAGTTTGGAGCCGTTGAATTCGTCGCATAAGTCGGGATGCGCGTCCACCCATAAGACCCCCAGTCGTTTGTTTTTGAATCGCTCGCGTTGCCCTTGAAAAATGGGAATGGTCACGGAATGGTCGCCGCCCAGCAAGATGGGAACATTTGGCAGTGAAGCCACTTTCTGACGGATCAAATTAAAGTCCGATTCGGGGCGCGTGATTTTGATGTCGCCGAGATCAGCGATGCGAATCCCTTTCAGCCGGGTGCGATCTTCGCTAAACGGGGTCAGGTGCTGGGTCCAGAAACGGATGCGTTCCGGACCTTTTGCGGCGCCTTTGCGCGCGCTGGCAAGTCCATCGAAAGGAATCCCGATGACGGTGAAATCTGAGTCGGCGGGTTGAAATTCCGGGCGGTGAAGATCAGCCCAAAATCCATGAGTGGCGGCGGGGTCTGTATTCATCTGGTTGACGCAAATATATCGTAGATTGCGCGTTAAAACAAACGGGAACGGGAAAACCGTTCCTGTTTGTGGTTTGAATTTGATTCTCAATGCGCAGATGGCTTGCGAAGCCAAAAGGCGAGAACGAAGATGACAGCCAGCCCTGCTGTGATTGCCAGAGGCGCAACGGATTGAGTTGTATTGGTTTTGGTTTGAGCAGAATCGTCGCTTTGATTTGCAACAGCGGCCACAGGTTCATCCTGAGTAGCCTTTGCCAACGCGTTCCTGAACGTGACCTCGATGCCGGGTTTTGCCGAGTACCATTTGCCATCGTATTCCGACCGGCCGCCAAGAATGCCGTCGTAATAGACGAAGCCGCTATCGGGATAATAATGCAGGTGGTCGAAGGCTTGCTCGCGCGAGCCGTCAATGTAGTAGCGCGTGATCTCATAAGCCGCGCCTGGATTCGCGGGTGCATCTACCGCGCCGCGCGGAAAATCAGCAAAGGCGAACCAGTCGGTGGTCAGTGCGGGATCGGTGACGCGCACCGCTTCTTTCATATCTGGACCTTGTATCGTGATGAACGAGAAGTTTCCTTTGGCGTAAGCCGCAATGAATGTAAGAAGGGTCAATAGTAAAGCTAACGTAATCGAGATTCGGATACGGTTTAACATCGGTGTCTCCTTTTCTAATTGTTTGCAAAAATGTGTTTCAGCGCTTCATAGAGGTCCGCGCTGTCGGTTATCAGGAACATATTCTCCCGCGTGGCGAAGTACATTGGAAATGCCAAATCGAGAGTCACATCGTGAGTGAGCGTGGGAGGCGGGGCCTGAATTTCGTATGCGTATCGCCATGCTACTTTGTTTGGAACCGAAGCGACTCGAATCTCTTTGGCTTCCGTTGAATCGGCAAAGAACACGGCTTCGAGGATTCCCATATCGGTCTCGATCCACACGGCTTTGTTTGTAGATTGGAACATACCGTTCCACTTGGAGGCTTGCACCGATTGAATGGTTAAGCCTCCATTGCTTAACCGCTGAACCAATGAACTCGAAAAACTTAGATCAGCGCGGATCGGAGCCGGCTGAGGAGCAATCAACCAGCCGATATAGCTTGACCCTTTCCACGTGTGGACGATGAACCATGACTCTGGATCCACAACAGCCATTTCCGACTCGTAATTGCTGATCGAGCGGCTGGATGCTAGAACAGCCTTTCCGTCCAGGCGGAGAGTTGGGATCAAATACATTTCATCGAAGGGCTTGATGATCTTCCCGGCGGATATATCATAGACATCCGTCCATGGTGTCCCGCTGGTTCTCCAGCCTGTCAATAAAATGTAATGACCATCTGGGGACAGCCTGACGGAATTTGCCGGAGTATCCATGTGACGGACAAGCGAACCATCCTGAGTAGAAATCATTTGCAGGCCAATAGGAGTGTCCGTTATATCCCAATTGCCATTGGCTTGTTGAGTGACCGTTTCTCTACTGCCGATTACATACAGGAACTTGCCGTCCGGCGAAACCACAGCCTGTTTGGTCGTGCCGTTCATGCCTTTGGCGTGCGCCACGCCGGCGGTCAACGCAAGAACTTGATCGAACCAACTCGTTTTGGCGCGCACATTGACTGTGTTTACTTTTCGCTGGACGAAGTCAATCGTGGTCAATTTATCTTCGTCGCCGTGGACAAGATACAGAACATCGCGAAATAGTGCGAATGCGGTAGCCGGTTCATAATGGGACGCCGCGCCGGGTTCGTAAATCTCCTGTGTGTTCGCCGCCTCCGGCTTGTTTGGGAACGTGCCATCGCGGATTCCAGTGAGTTCAACCGACCACAGCAGGCTCAAATCCGAAACTGCGAGCAAGGCGGCCTTCGGCGCGCCCGCGCTGACTCCGGCGTTCGCGGCCGGCCCTGTCCTCGCAAGCCGGGGACCATAGAGCATGAGTGCATTTCCATCAGCCGTGAACCTGGCGTATCGGATTGCAAAGTCTGTTTGCGCGCTGGCTTTGATCTCGCCGCTCTTTGCGTCCACAATGCGGATGGCGCCTTGCGGGTCACCGCTTGTCAATGCCAGCAGGGTTTCATCGGCGTTGTAAACGACCGCGCTCAACCCACCGTGCAGACCAACGTCGAAGGTGCGATAGGTCCAGGAGGGCAGATCAATTAAATAGAGCTGACCATCCGAAATTCCCGCCAGCGTGCGGCCATCCTGTGAAAACGTATAACTGAAGTTGTGCCCGAGTTGAATGGGTGCAAAGGCCTCGAGTGTTTTTCCTGTCGCCGAGAAAATGACAATGAGCCTGTTCAACCCATTGTCACTGTACTCGATGACCGGTATGCCGACGCTGGTCGGTTCGGAGGCTGGGCTGGGCGTTGTTGATGGCAGGGCAGGTGAGGGCTGCGGCTGAGAAACTGGTATAGAAGGGACGCAGGCAGTCAGGATCACGCACAGCGCGAGGCAAAGCAGGATTCCGAATCGAAAGGTCATGGGTGCCTCCTTTGGTGAAAGTAGACCTAATCCTTTACACCGCTTGAGGAGATCAGGTTCCCTGATTCATCGGATTGGACCGAGCGACTCCGCGACTTTGATTGCCTCTTCCAGGTCCAGATCCGTCTCGAGGCGATAGGTAATTTCACCTTGTGTCCAGATCAGCACGCGGCCGCTGACGAGCCGTTTCAATTCGTAATTCCCGTTGGAGATTTGGAGCATGTACGGACCTTCCGCCCAGATGGCATGTTGACCATTGACGGTCGTCTCTTCGATCAGTTTCGGTTCAGATTTTCCCACCGCCCAGCCGCCGGGCGCGATCTCATCGAGACTCATGCGGACTTTATCGGGGCGATCATGCTCCATCCAAACCAGAACCAACATGGGACTGCCTGCGTTTTGGAGATAAATGTGATCGGGTTGGCCGAGGTCGGGCGGATAAACGGGAAGCAGAATGGGGAAATCCACTTTGGATTGCGCGTCGGGGAGAGTCGTCTCACCGGCAAGTTGCAGAATGGATGGAACGAAAGTCGCCTTCGGAGTGGCTGTGACAGGAAATTGAAATTGAGATGTTGGTATTGGCGCAGGTTGAACTTGGAAAATACGCACGACGCCGATTTGAATGAAGTCCAAGATTGCGGCGCGGGCGGGAGGGACGAGGATCAAAGTCAAAGCCAGGATCAAGATCGCGAGGAACGCGCCCGCCCAACGTCCACGCAAGAGGCGGGAGCGAACAGGCTGATTCAAGCGCATCATCACTTTGTCCGCGATGCGCGGCGTGGACGGATACGGGAACGCGCGTCCCGCTGCTTTTAGATTCCGTTCAAGGCGTTCGAGGGTCGAGTCTTTCATGATGACAGTCCGTCTTTCAATGAAGGAAAATCACTTTGGATCACAGCGCGCAATCGGTTCAACGCCCGATTCAGCCGGGACTTAACAGTGCCCTCAGCAATGTGCATTACATCTGCTGTTTCTGCCACCGAGAGATCAAGGAAGTATCGCAGATAAACGATTTGTTGGTCGGGTGCAGGGAGATGTTGAACGGCCCGCCAAAGTTGTTGTGATTCGATGTCTTTTGCGCTTCTCTCTTCAACGGTGGGTGGAGTTTTCTCCTGACGAAATACTTTCATCAACGATGCAAAATAACGTCCTGCAGAACGATGACGGTTGTGCGCCAGATTGGCCGCAATGCGCAATAGCCACGGGCGCAGTGGGCGCGCCGAATCAAAGCGACGCAAGTTATTCCAGGCGCGCAAAAACGTTTCCTGCGTGATGTCTTCTGCATCATCAGGGTCGCCGAGCAGAAGATAGGCCAGGCGAAAGACCGCCTCCTGATAAGCGAGCATGAGCGGCTCCCATGCCGAAGCATCGCCCTGTGCCGCGCGGCGGATCAGTATGGATTCGTCCAAAGTCTCTCCGGAGAGCACTTTGTCAATAATACTCCGCTCGAGTAAAACTGGTTCCAAGTTTTTTGATCCGCTACTCTTCGCAAATTCCCGCCAATCTTTTCAAAATTCGTGACGATTAGTGTAAATTCGCGGACCAAAGGGTCGTGCAATTCCCCCAAACGGCGGTTGACCTTCGCTTTGTTTCCCCTTACAATACTGAACGAAACTCGATGGCATGTAACTATTTTGCTGGTTTCTTCCGACCTGACCACGATCCTCCGCGTGGACTTCTCACGCGCCCTTTGAATTTTAAAATTCTCATTCGTTAATCCTATCGGAGGAAAATCCTATGCCTACCCCTATTGTTTCCAAACGCGCTCCCGCCTATGCTGACGTTCCTGATGAAAAGTGGAACGACTGGCGCTGGCAGTTGAGTCATCGCCTCAATACTGTTGAAGAAATTGATAAAGTCCTGCCGCTGAACGAGTCCGAGAAGAAAGCCTTGAATGCGAGCGGCTTGTTCCGTGTGGATATCACGCCCTATTTCATTTCGCTGATTGACCCGAACGATCCGGACGACCCGGTGCGGAAGCAGGTCATTCCGACGGATGCGGAGATGGTGCCCTTCACTGCCATGATGGAAGACTCGCTGGCCGAAGACCGCCACTCTCCCGTGCCGGGCCTTGTTCACCGGTATCCGGATAGAGTTCTCATGCTGGTCACGACTCAATGCGCGTCGTACTGCCGCTATTGTACGCGCTCGCGCATCGTCGGCGACCCCGGCCAGACCTTCTCGCGCCAGGAATTCGAGATGCAGATCGAGTATCTCAAACGGACTCCGCAGGTGCGCGACGTTCTGCTATCCGGCGGTGACCCGCTCGTGCTGGCCCCGAAAATTCTGGAAGAGATTCTGACGCGCCTGCGCGAGATTCCGCACATTGAAATTGTCCGCATCGGCTCGCGCGTGCCGGTCTTCATGCCCATGCGTATCACGCAGGAATTGTGCGACATGCTCGCCAAATTCCACCCGCTATGGCTGAATATTCATGTCAATCACCCGAACGAGATCACCAAAGAATTGGCCGAAGCCTGTGACCGCATGACGCGCGCCGGCATCCCGCTGGGAAATCAGTCTGTGTTGTTGGCGGGGGTGAATGACTGTGTTCATATCCAACGCGAATTGGTCCAGAAGTTGACGCGGATTCGCGTCCGTCCGTATTATCTGTATCAGTGCGATCTGGTGGAAGGCGCGGGACATTTCCGCACACCCGTCGCGAAAGGAATCGAAATCATCGAGGGCCTGCGCGGGCATACATCCGGTTACGCGGTCCCTCAATTCATCGTGGACGCGCCGGGCGGCGGCGGCAAAATCCCCGTTATGCCGAATTATCAAATCAGCGCTTCAGATCACAAGATCATTCTACGAAATTACGAAGGCTACGTTACGACGTACGAAGAGCCAACCGATTACAAGATGCATGACCCGAAGACTTGCAAGTTCTGCCAGAGCAAGCGGCCCGAAGTGGGTCAAACCGGCATCACCGGCCTGCTCGATGGCGAGGACATGTTCATCAAGCCTGTTGGCTTTGATGAGACGCATGACCGCCACGGTATTCAGCACCGCTTGAAGGATGAAAAGAAATGGCAGCCGTTGGGCATCGGCGCGGGCGATGCAGGTCCAAAAGAAGAAGAGTAATTCAAGTCAAGGAGAGAATCATGGTTAAGATACAAACCACGTTGCGAGCAGTACTGAAATCCATGACCATTGTTTTTGCGGTGGCAATATTGTTGGCCGCCTGTGCGCCTCAACAAGTTGCTCCGACTCAGGATATTCAAGCGCGGGTTGCAACATCGGTTGCCATGACTGTCGCCGCGCAGAACGCACAAACCGCCGCGGTGCAACCACTCGCAACCGCTACATTCACACCGACTGATACCCCGGCAACAGTGCCAACGCTCACACCCATTCTTGCAACAGCGACTACGTTTGTGATCGTCCCCCCATTTCCGAGTGGTGGGGGTGGCGGTGGAGGCGCTCCGGTCCCTGCACAGTATGCTTGCAGTTGGATCGAACTCAAGCCCAGGACGAATGTCTTCAGTCGGGGTGATGCCATTGACGTCAAGTGGCTCATTACAAACACAGGCACCAAAAAATGGGAAGCAGGCAAGGATCTCGACTATGTGAGCGGTACCATCATGAGTACTTTCCTTGGCCAGGAATTGCCAGCGTTAAGCCCTGGAGATAGTGTGACTATTTCCTTCGACGCGAATGCTCCCATGACAAAGGGACTCTTCGGGATGCAATTCAAGGTCGAGGGCGGCCTGTGCTGGCCTGCTCTGAATATTCAGGTCAAGTAGAAGAGTTCCCCAGTGCGGTCGTTCTGCGTTCATCGCTTTTGGATGATTAAGATTATGATGCAATGGCGATTGAATTGCAGACCTTCCTATATTTGACTGGCTTGGCATGATCTTGCATATGTGGACAGATAGTCCATTGGAGTTCGTAGAATGAATGCGCGAAAGCGCGCTGTGTATTTCGGGTTGATCGCTGCGCTTGTGGCGCTAAGTTGTGATGTTTCTACTTTTACCCCGCAACAAGCCATTCCTACTTCCGAGCCAGGGATGATCAACACCATCGTTGCTCAGACCGCGGCGGCGGCTTCCACACAGACCGCGGCCTTGATCCCGCCAACGTTGACGCCGTCGGTGACACGTCCGCCTACGAAGACGCCAACGATCACTCCTACCGATACGCCGACCTTCATCTTCAAACTCAAAACGCCCACCAAGCCTCCGCCAACTCGTACTCCCATACCCACCAAAAAGAGTAGCGGGGGCGGGGGTGGCGGAGGTGGAGGAGGCGGGGGCGGCGGAGGTTCAACGGGTTCGTGGAGTTGTCAGTTAACCAGCCAGTCTCCAACAAACTCAACTCACTTTGCACCAGGCACGCCTTTCAGCATGAGTTGGACGGTAAAGAACACAAGCAGTCAAACCTGGCTTTCTACTTCAGTTGATATTGTTTTCAATTCCGGCACGAACCTCGCTTCGGCAAATCGATTCGATACAACATCCAACACCGCGGTTGGCAGTTCGTATGTTGTGACTCTTTCCATGACTGCTCCTGCAGGAGCAGGGACATACACATCTGCTTGGTCGCTTCAAGTTGGTCAGACGCTTTTCTGTCCGATGTATATCACGATCATCGTGCCGTGAGGCGGCATTGAAATAAAAATCAGAGACTGGCAATTGTCAGTCTCTGATCATTTATCAACCTGGCGTGTATTTCTTTTCCCATTCTGCGATGGCCGCCCGAATGGCCGCTTGTACTTGCGGGTCGGGCACGTCGCCGACTCCCATATATTGTTTCGTTCCCACCATAACGGTCACTGTTCCCTGCGATGATTCGACCAGCCTCACTCCAAGATTCGCCAACGGCGTGCCGATCAACATTCTTTGAAGGATGACGTCAATCTGCCCGACCATGGATGTGGGCGCCGCCTCTTCCTTCGACGGGATGGCGGGCGCGGCCGCACTGAACGTTGACTTAGGCGGAGGGATAGAAGCCGCTATCGGCGGAGTCTGCATCGTCCTCGAAACGGATGGTGTTTGTGTCGCTATCGGAGACGCGGTCGGTTTTGCGGGGGCGGCTTCTATCCATGGCCGCATCATCACCATCAAATCAATCAAACGCTTGCGTTGCTCCGGCGTGAGTTGTGATGTATCCATACGCTGACCGTCGAGATCGAGACGCAGTTGATTTTTTTCATCGAGGCTGAGTTTGAGCAGGCTGTTGTCAACCAATGGGCTGGGAGGTGGGAGCGGTACGGGCATAACGGATTTGGCCCTTTGCTCCTCGGCCTCTTCCTTCTTGCGTTTTTTGTAACCCTGACTGCGCCCTTCGAACAGGCCGGCTACATCTCCGATGATGAAGATGGCAATCCCGATCAAAATCGCAATGGCTATATTGAGAGTGATCTGCATGTCTTACTCCCTTTGACAATGCGGACAGAAATGTGTGCCGCGCTGGCCGACGACGATTCTTTGGATGATCGTTCCGCAAACGGGACAAGCCTCGCCGTCGCGGCCATAGACGCGAAAATGATTTTGGAACTCGCCGCCGCGATAGACCCAGTCAATGCTGGCGCCGTTGCGGCGAATGCCCTCCTGCAAAACGGATTGAATGGCTGTGTGTAATTTCTCGGCCTTTTTGATTGTGACCGAATCCGAGAGGGCCAGCGGATGCAATTTTGCCATGTGCAGGGCTTCGTCGGTGTAGATGTTGCCGAGGCCGGCGACAAAACGTTGGTCGAGAAGCAATGGCTTAAGTTGACGATGGCGTGATTGGAGAGCATCATGCAACCATTGAGGAGTAAAGTTTTTGCTGAGCGGCTCTGGTCCGAGATCGCCGATCACATCTTCGATGTTTTTGGTCAGCCACACGCGCCCGAACTTGCGCGGATCGTTGAAGACAAGGAATTTCTTCCTCGCCATAGCTCCTCTCCCCAGGGGCGAGGAGGAAGGGGCGAGGAAAAGAATCAACCGATCATGCTTCTCTGGTTTGGCTTTCTCTTGTCTGATTAACACATCCCCGCTCATGCGGAGGTGAATGAATAAATTATAGTTTGAAAGTTGGATGTTCAGGAATTTTGCACGACGCGATACATCCTTGATCTGCTGGCCTTTGACCAGCTCTTTGAACGTCTTTGCCGATGGCGTTGCCACCGTGCGCGCCCAGCGGACGTCGGCCTCGAGGATGGTCTGACCGAGCAGTTGCGGACGCAAAGCCCGCGCAATAGTCTCGACTTCTGGAAGTTCAGGCATATGCAAATGTCAGGTGCCAAGTGCCACGTGTCAAGTCGCTATATCACTTGATACCTGATACGTGACACAGTAGCACTCTTCACTCGTTGAACATCTCTCCAACGCTTCTTCCCTCGTGAGCGCGTCGAATCACTTCGCCCAGTAGTTCGGCAACGGAGAGAATGGTAATGTGATCTTTCAAATATTTCATCTTCTCTTCGGGAATCGGCACCGTGTCGGTGGTGATAATGTGCTTGATCGGCAGACTTGCCAATTTCTCTGCGGCATCCCGCGAGAGAATCGGGTGGACGAAGGCCAGATACACGTCCAGCGCGCCGTTTTGCTTGACCACATTCACCGCCTGCGCGATGGAACCGCCCGTGTCCACTTCGTCGTCCACGATCAGTACATCACAATCCTTCACGTCGCCGATCAAGGTCAGGGCTTCTGCTTTGGCGTCGTTGTCGGAGCGGCGCTTTTCAACGAAAGCCACCGGCATGTCCATGTCTGCCGCGTAGTTACGCGCCTTCTTGGCGAAACCAAGATCGGTCGCGACCACGACCGGGTTTTTCATCTTCGAGCGGATGCTGGTATTGATGTGTCCAATGATCATATGCGAGGCGGTCAACACGTCGCCGGGGATGGAGAAGAAGCCCTGGATTTGTCCGGCATGCGGGTCGAGGGTCATGTAGCGATCCGCACCTGCCACTTCGATCATATCCGCCACCAGCCGCCCGGTGATCGGTACACGCGGCTGATCCTTTTTATCCGACCGTCCGTAGGCGAGATATGGTACGACTGCCGTGATGCGCGCCGCGGAATCCAATCTCAAAGTCTGAATGGTAATCAACAATTCCATCAAGTTGCGATGCACAGGCGAGGCGGTCTGTTGGATGACGTACACATCCTGCCCGCGTACGCTTTGATTGAGTTTGATAAAAAGGTTCTCGTTGGGGAACTCGATCATCTCGTGTTTGCAGATCGGCGTGTTCAGATAACTGGCGATCTTCTCGGCCAGTTCCGGCGAGCCGGTCCCCGCGTACAGCTTGATCTCCCCATACACTTTCATTTCGTGAATATGACTGTGAGTGCTCATCTGCTCTCCCTGCGCGCGTCCCACTCTGAACGCAGGACGCTCATAAAATGGACATCGGCATATTTGCCGCGCTTATACACCGCCTCGCGCATCGTTCCCTCGAATACAAACCCCGCCTTTTCATAAGCGCGCCTGGCGCGCGGGTTCGATGAATAGACTCTCAAGAAAACGCGATTTAAATTCAATGTATCAAACCCATGTTGCAAAATCAACTCCACCGTTTCAGTGCCATACCCCTTATTCCAAATGGACTTGTCGCCGATCATGATTCCAAATTCGGCGGCGCGGTTCGTCCACTCGATGTGGAAGAAACTGCAATTGCCGATTAGTCTCCAGCCCCTGCCCTCGCGCATCTCAATCGCCAGCGGTTTTTCCGCCTGCTCGCGGCTCCCGATGCTCTCCAGCCATTTTTCTTCATCTTGCATCGAAAACGGCAAATAGACGGCCAGCCCATCCGTCACATCAGGATCGTTGATCCATTCATAAAATTTCGGGACATCGGCCTTCTCGACGCCGCGCAATCGAACGCGTTTGCCGTAGATCACTTGGCCCTCCCATTCGTCAACTTTTTCACCGCCTCGCCCGGCGACAAGCTTCGTTCAAACACCTGACGCATGACTTCATTATATTGTTGATCGGAAACGCGCTCTCGGAATTGACTCATCAACGTTTCCTGGAGCGCCGCTTCCAGCTCGGACTCGAGGCGGGCGCGCTCACGAGCGGCCCAATCCCCGCTGACGTGTAAATGCGCGGCGTGTTTCTCGATCTGTTCGATGAGTTCGGCGATTCCCTTTCCCTCGGTCGCGACGGTTTTGAGAATTGGCGGGATCCAGCCCCCCTCCATCTCCCCCCAAGTTCTTTGAACTTGGGGGGAGTGTCCCGAAGGGACGAGGGGGGTCCCATGATGCAAATAAACTCTCTGTGTTGGGTGCGCCATATCCAGCATGGACTTCAACGCCTTCTCCGTGTTTTCCACGCCGGGACGATCCGCTTTGTTCACAACAAGAATATCTGCGATTTCAAGGATGCCGGCTTTGATGGCCTGAATGTCGTCGCCGAGGCCGGGCGCTTCGACCACCAGCGTGGTATGGGCCAATCGGGCGATGTCCACTTCACTTTGTCCCGCGCCGACCGTTTCGATCATGATCACATCGTAGCCCGCCGCGTCGAAGACTTGCACCACGCCCGCGGTGGCTTGCGCCAATCCACCGAGCGAGCCGCGCGTCGCCATCGAACGGATGAAGACGCCCGCGTCGCCGCTCAAATCCTTCATGCGGACCCGGTCGCCGAGCACTGCGCCGCCCGTGAACGGACTCGACGGATCAACAGCCACAATCGCCACGCGTTTATTTTGTTTGCGGAAATGCAGAGCCAGTTGATTGACCAGCGACGATTTGCCCGTGCCCGGCGCGCCGGTCACGCCGATGAGATGCGCCTTGCCCGTGTGCGGGAACAACGCATCCAGCGCGGCGCGGCCATCGGGCGTGTCGTTTTCGACCTGGGTCAACACCCGCGCTAATGAAAGACGATCACCAGTGAGAACTGAATCTGCGAGGCTCATACATTCGTCGCCACAAAAGAACGCTGATACCAAACATCAGCGTTCATCCGTGGTTATTTTCCCTTTATCGCGCTCCGAATTTCTTTGACAATATCTTCCGTCGAGGCTCCCGGCCCATACACGCCCGTAATGCCGATCTCCATCAGCCGCGGGATGTCTTCATCCGGCACGATCCCGCCGATGAATACTTTGACGTGAGTCTGGCCATTGGCCTTGAGCAATTCCATGATGCGCGGCGCGAGCGCCATGTGCGCGCCCGATAGAATCGAAAGTCCCACCACATCCACATCTTCCTGCAGAGCCGCCTCGGCGATCATCTCGGGGGTTTGGCGCAGGCCGGTGTAAATCACTTCCATGCCGGCATCGCGCAGGGCGCGCGCCACCACTTTCGCGCCGCGGTCATGCCCGTCGAGGCCGGGCTTGGCCACCAGCACACGGATTTTTTTATCGGTCATCATTTCCTCCGCGGGTGAATTCGCTGAAATTATACTATGGCGGACCTTGTCATTCTGAGCGACCCGCTACGCGGGGAGCGAAGAATCTTCCTCTTCATCCCAAGATGAGATTCTTCGCCGCCTGGTCTCGTATGCCGCTCGCTTTGCCCGCGGCTACTCGACCACCAGCGGCTCAGAATGACATGGATATTTTTAGATCTGCAATCTATCTGCAATTCTGGTCATTTCTTATGTGGCGGCTCAGAATCAAAATATGCTATACTTTTGCGCATGAAATCGCCGCGCGAACACTGGTCGAGGTGGGCTGAGACTCTGCGCCGTTACCAACTCGATGGACTGGCCTCATGGCTCCTTGATGCAGGCAGGCCGCTGGCTTTGCTCTCTGCTCAACTGCTGTACGCGGGACGTCCGTTTCTCGGCGAAAGCGCGGACGCATTGGCCCGCACGCTTGAGTCAGATGATGAGACCCGCGCCTTCGCATCCTTTCTGGACCCGGGAGCGGACTCATGAACCTGATCGGGCTTGGCCTCGTCGGCTTTTCTGCTCTGCTCCTTCTATTATTCTCCATTGCAAAACGAAAATCGCCTGTCAAACTGCGTGCCATCCCGGCGCTGACGCGCCTGTATCGCGCCTTTGGCCTGAGCGTCGAAGATGGGACGCGGCTGTTTATCGCGCTGGGCCGCGAGAGTTTGATCACGCCCAACGCGGGCGCGCCGTTATCAGGTCTCGGCATGTTGCGGCATCTCACCGAACGAACCTCATTGAGCGACCGTCCGCCCATCGCCGCGGCAGGTGAAGCATCTCTGGCTTTGCTCGCGCAAGACACGCTCGAGGCCGGGTATCAGGCCGCGGGCGCGGGCGAATATTACCAACCCACCACGGGACGATTAACGGGCATGACCCCGTTTTCGTTTGCGGCAGGCGCCATGCCCATCCTGCGCGATGAAAGCGTTTCGGCCAGTGTGTTGATCGGTCACTTCGGCGTGGAGGCCGCGTTATTGGCTGATGCCGCTGAACGCGAGAACGCTTTTTTGGTGGGGGCCAGCGATGATCTTTCGTCGCAGGCCGCCTTGTATGCGTCCGCGCCCGAAGCGTTGATCGGCGAGGAACTTTTTGCAACCAGCGCGTACCTCGGCGCAACGCAGTCGCACACCGCCAGTTTGACCGTTCAGGATATTTTGCGCTGGCTCATCATCCTCGCGTTGCTGGCCGGCGCGGCGTTGAAATTGCTCGGAATGATCTAATGCGCGCAATCGCTGTCGTTCTCGCGGTAGCCACTGGCCTGCTGGTATTGATCGGATACTTCATCCCGACTCTGGCTCCGATTCAAAGCATGATATTGAACTGGGCCATTATTCTTTCCGGCGCCGCCGCGTTGGTGGGCGTGTTCAATTTGATCTGGGTGCATTGGGGGAAAATTTCGCGGCGCGAAAAAGGAAGTCTCTACAGCGCCATCTTGTTGATTTGTTTGATCGCGACGTTGATCTTTGGCATGTTGCTTGGCCCCGATGACTCGAACATGCGCCTGCTGGTCAATTCGATCATCGTGCCGGTGGAGGCCACATTGATGGCTTTGCTGGCCGTGACGCTTGTATATGCCAGCATCCGCCTCCTGCGCCGCCGCGCCAACTTGATGAGCGTCGTCTTTTTGGCTACGGCTCTGCTGTTGTTGATTGCATCCGCCACTTTGCCGTTCGGTGAGATCGGACCGTTGAACAATTTCGTCCGTCCGTGGTTTCAACATGCCTGGGCGCTGGGCGGCGCGCGCGGCATCTTGATCGGCGTCGCGCTCGGCACACTGATGACCGGTCTGCGCGTGCTCTTCGGCGCGGATCGTCCGTATGGTGGGAAGTAATGGCCGATACGATCAAGTGTCCCGTCTGCGGCGAGATTAATCCGGCGGATTTGGAATTCTGCCAGAATTGCCAGTCGCGCCTCCAGCCGCTGACCGGTCCGTTAAGAGGCGAGAACGCGCCCATTTCTCCGGGTCAGGCGCCGACCAAAAAAGTCACCTCCGAACTCGAGCCGATCCTGCCGCAGTGGCTTCGCAACGCGCGCCAGCAAGCGCGCCGTTCCGCGGAGGAGGAAGCCGCTCGCGCGGAAGAAAAACAAAAAACAAAGTCTGTACCGAGCGGTCCCGATCTGTTGGCCGGGCTTGCCTCTCAAAGTCAGGAAGAAGAGGAAGACGTACCAGACTGGCTGGCAAATATCACCGGTTCGCCTGCCAAAAAGAAGAAGGCCGAAGCCGAGGATGCGCAAGTCAAATTCGTGGAACTCGGCCGTGATGAAATGGCGGAGCCTTCTCCGAGTGACGATGAAAACGCGGCGCCTTCATGGATGACTCCGCAGGAGCCCGCGCCTGAAAGGGATGAATTATCCGATTGGTTCAAACAGGCCTCTGCCTCCGCTTCTTCTTTTGATGCTTCGACGTCGCTCGGCACAGCCCCCGAAGCGGCTCCCGTTGAATCGGTTTCTTCTGAGCCTGAACCTTTCTCCAATTTCGATACAAGCAATTCAGATTGGCTCAAGCCGGAAACCGCGCCATTGGAGGAGGCATCCGGCATTGTCCATCGTGAAACTCCGGACTGGTTGAAAAATCTTGATACAGGCGCGCCTGTTGTTCCTCCACAACCTCCAACAAGCAATGAACCGCCTGCCCAGACTCAAGCCCAGGGCGATGTCCCTGATTGGCTGAAAAGTTTTGGCGCGGAGACTCCGTCCGCGCCGTCTGCGGAGGGAGTGCCCGATTGGTTGAACGCCGCCGCCCCGTCCCGCGAAGAGCCGCAAGCTGTTCAACCTGAAGCGCCCTCATCGGGAGAAACGTCTGTTCCGAGCGAGATGCCTGATTGGCTCGCGTCGCTCAAGCCCGCGAGCTCACAGCCATCCGAACCGAGCGGACCCGCCACGCCTGCTCTCACGCCCGAAGAACCTCCTGCAAAGACTCCATCCGCATCGCCTGTTTTCACTGAAGATGCAATGTCCAGCGCGGATGTGGACGCGATCTTCTCTTCGATGCAAATGCCGGACTGGCTGACAAGCGTTGCGCCATCAGCCCAGACATCCGAAGAAAATTTGCCGCCCGCCGCGCAGAGCGAAGAAGCGATTGCGCCCGTGGAATTGCCCTCGTGGGTGCAGGCCATGCGGCCGGTCGAAGCGGCCTTGCCCGAATCATCCAGCGGCGCGGCTGATTCTGAATTGGAAACGCGCGGGCCGTTGGCCGGCTTGCATGGAGTCTTGCCATCCGTTCCCGGCGTAGCGACTCCTTCCAGCAAACCAAAAGCGCACTCGATCAAACTCAACGCGAGCGAAGAACAGCAGGCTCACGCCGCCCTTCTCGAACAGATTCTCGCGGCGGAGACCTCGCCCGTTCCAATGAAGGCTGGGTCGGTAGTCTCTTCGCAACGCGTATTGCGCTGGCTCATCACGGTGTTGCTCGGTATCGCTCTGGCTGGCGCAACCTTTGTTGGAACACAAATCTTTCCACTCCCCGCGGACGTTCCAATCGAAACGAGCAATGCGATCGCGGCAGTCGAAGCAGTCCCGCCTGATGCGCCGGTGCTGGTGGTTTTTGATTATGAACCCTCCACAGTGGGCGAGATGGAAGCCAGCGGCGCGTCGTTGATGGATCATCTGCTCTTGTTGAAACATCCGCGCTTGACTTTGATATCCACCTCCGCCACCGGCTCCGCGCTGGCTGAACGATTCATGTCCAGTGTGCTGGTCAATCGCAGTTATCAGCGCGGCGTGCAATATGTAGACTTGGGCTATCTGCCCGGCGGGCTGACCGGCGTGTATGGCTTTACTCAAAGTCCATCGCTTGTGATGCCATATGATGTTGACCAGGGCGCGGCCTGGCAAATGCCCCCATTGCAAAACGTGACGCGTCTTTCGGATTTCGCCGCGATCATCATCATGACGGATCGGCTCGAATCGGGCCGTGTGTGGATCGAGCAATCTGCGCTGACGCGTGGCAACGCCTCATTGATTCTTATCTCCAGCGCGCAGGCCGGACCGATGTTCCTGCCATATGTTGATGCAGGCCAGGTCAATGGCATGGTGGCGGGATTGAACGGCGCAGCTGGCGCAGAGCAGGCCAATGGCGGTCAACCCGATTCTGTCGTCCGTCGTTATTGGGACGCGTATAGTCTTGGTCTGTTGTTCGCGGTCGTGATGATTCTGCTCGGCGGGCTGTGGAATTTCGCGCTGGGTCTGCGAGATCGCCGCGCGCAGGAGGGATCATAATGTCCCTCGATTTTATCTTTGGCATCATCGCCTTCTTGTTGACTTTGATGGTCTTCAGTTATCTCATTGGGGATAATCTTTTCTTTCGCATTGCAATTTATATCTTCGTCGGTGTAGCTGCAGGATACGTCGCGGCAGTCGCGTTCCGTCAAGTGATTCTGCCTGATCTACTTACGCCGCTGGTGTATGGCTCCTCCACCGAAAAAATTACGCTGGCCGTTCCGTTGTTGTTGAGCGGCTTCCTGCTCATGAAGATCATCCCTTCGACCAGCCGGATTGGCGCTCCGGCGATGGCCGTGCTCGCGGGAGTGGGCGCGGCGGTGGCAGTCGGCGGCGCGGTGACCGGGACTCTCTTCCCTCAAATCGGCGCGACCGTTGACGCGTTCGCCTCGCCTGCCGCGTTTCAATTCGTCAACGCGGTCATCGTGCTGGTCGGCGTTGTGTTCACGCTGATCTATTTCCATTTCGGCGCGCGCACCGCATCGGACGGATCTGTGCGCCGCTTCGGTTTGATCGAAATCGGCGCTTTCGTCGGCAGTATTTTTATTGCCATCACACTTGGCACGTTGTTCGCGGGAGTTTATTCGGCGGCGCTGACCGCTTTCATCGAACGTCTGCATTTCTTCGGAACCTTCTTCGGACTCGGCTAACACATGCCTGTTTCTCTCGTTCAAGGCGACTCTCTTCTGGCAGTGGACATCGGCGGCGCGAACACGCGCGCCGTGCTCTTCGATGTTGTCGAAGGCGAGTATCGCTTCCTGGCCTCCGGCAGCGCGCCGTCCACGGCGGAGGCGCCGTTCAAGGATGTGAGCGAAGGCGTCCGCAATGCGATTGCCAATTTGCAATCGGTGACGGGGCGCACGCTCCTCGACGCGGATCGCAAACTCATTACGCCGTCGCAGGTTGACGGGTCTGGTGTGGACGCGTTTGTGTCCACACTCTCGGCGGGTCCCGCGCTCAAGACGGTCATCGTTGGACTGCTTTCGGATGTCTCGCTTGAAAGCGCGCGGCGTCTTGCAGAAACAACATACGCGCGTGTGCTTGAGTCGTTCAGCCTGACCGATCATCGCAAACCCGATCAGCAAATTGATACGCTCATGCGCCTGCGGCCTGACGTGGTCATCATCACCGGCGGCGCGGACGGCGGCGCGTCGCGCTCGATTCAAAAAATGCTCGAGCCGGTGGGGCTGGCCGGTTATCTGCTCACGCCCGAAAAACGCCCGGCGGTTTTGTTTGCGGGCAATCAAAAACTCGACGATGAAGTCAAGTCCTTGCTCGGCGGCGTGACGGCTGAATTGCATTTCAGCCCGAATGTGCGTCCCTCGCTCGATACCGAGGACCTCGAACCGGCCGCGCGCGAATTGGCCTCGCTCTATCTCGGAGTTCGCCGACGCCAACTCAAAGGCGTGGACGTGTTGGAGACCTGGTCCGGCGGGCATGTTCTGCCTGCGGCGTATGCAGTGGGGCGCATGTTGCGTTTCCTCGGTCAGGTGTATGGCGGGAGGCGCGGCGGAATCCTGGGTGTGGACATCGGCGCGTCGGCGGCGGTGATCGCGGCCGGCTTCAAAGAGCGCAACACGCTGGGGGTGTATCCGCAATTTGGACTCGGTGAAAATCTGCCGGTATTACTTCAATACACCACACTCGAAGATATTCTGCGCTGGTCGTCGCTGGATATTTCCACCGGCGTCCTGCGTGATTATTTATTTCAGAAGTCGTTGTATCCCTCTTCCGTCCCGGCCAGCAAAGAAGATCAGGCGATCGCGCAGGCTGTGACGCGGCAGGCGTTGTATCTCGCGATGCAAACGGCCAAGCGCGACTTTCCGCGCTCGGCGCGTCCGCCCAAGCCTGGACTGCTTCCCTATTTTGAACCGATCATCGCGGGTGGCGGCGCGTTGGGCGATGCGCCCAGCCCGGGACAAAGCCTTTTGTTATTACTGGACGCCATTCAACCTGTCGGCGCGACCGCAGTCTTCATGGACAGAAATAATCTCATGCCGTTGCTCGGCGCGGCCGCGGCGCGCAACAGCATCCTGCCGGTTCAAGTCATCGAATCCGGCGCGTTCCAAAGCATGGGCGCGGTGATCTCAGTCGTTGCCTCCGCCGCGTTTGGTTCGCTGGTGTTGCGCGCGCGTTTGGCCTATTCCAATGGAACCGAAGCGCGCGCCGATGTGAAATTCGGAAATATCGAAGTCCTTCCACTGGCGCTCGGCCAATCGGCAAAGTTGACTCTTCAACCGCAACACGGCGCGGACATTGGCTTTGGTCCCGGGCGCGGCGGAACGATTCCAGTCAGCGGCGGAACGATGGGCGTGGTCATTGACGCGCGCGGCCGCCCGTTGATTCTGCCGGACGATCCGGTGCGCCGCCGTGAGTTGATCAAGAAATGGCTGTGGACGGTTGGCGCGACTCAAGGATAAACACAGATGACACTGGCTCCTGTTCACCATATTCTGCCTCTGGCGTCCATTGTTCGTGAACGTCTTTTGCCTGTGAAAGGCAAAGTACTGGCGCGCTTGAATCAACGCGTCAGCCCGACGGACATCGTGGCCGAGGCCGTTTGGGCGCGCGAGCACGTCTTCCTGGATGTGGCGCGTTTATTGAATTTGAGTCCGGATGCCGCCGATAAAGCCTTGCGTTGCAAAGTGGGCGATAAACTCGCCGCAGGCGCGGTCATCGCCAGCGGACGCGGTCTTTTGCCGAAGACGGTCAAAGCGCCGCGTGAAGGTCGTGTGGTGGCGGCCGGTGGAGGTCAAGTGTTGATCGAGTCCGGAGAGTCGCGCATGGAACTGCGCGCCGGAATCTCCGGCAATGTCGTGCAGGTCATCCCCGAGCGCGGCGTCGTCATTCAAACCGCGGGCGCGCTGATCCAAGGCGTGTGGGGCAACGGCCGCGTGGACACGGGCGTGATGGTCAACCTGGCTGAAAAGCCCGACACGCTTTTGACCGCTGACCGTTTGGACGCGAGTATGCGCGGCTCGGTGATCGTGGCCGGGCAGGTGAAAGACGCCGAGACTCTGCAGGCCGCCTCGGAACTGCCCTTGCGCGGTCTCATCCTTGCCAGTTTGTATCCGTCGCTTTTGCCCGCGGCGCGCGAGGCGCGTTACCCGATTGTATTGACCGATGGCTTCGGCTCGCTTGCGATGAACAGCGCCGCGTATCGTTTGATCACATCCAACGCCAAACGCGAGGCCACGCTCAATGCAGAAGTCTTTGATCGTTACAGCGGGGCGCGGCCCGAGGTGATCATTCCGCTTCCGGTCACGACTGAACCGGCCCCGCCCACCGATGCGGTGGACTTTGCGCCCGGCCAGACCGTGCGGCTTCGCCGCCCGCCCGCGGCTGGGTCGCTGGCCAGCATCACGGCGTTGCGTCCCGGCCTGACGACATTCCCGAGCGGCCTGCGCGCACCCGCCGCGGAAGTCAAATTGGAAAACGGCGAACAGTTGCTCGTCCCTCTTGTAAATCTTGAAGTTGTGGGATAATCTACCCTATCACGCGAGGAGAAGACCATGTACGACACGGATCAATCATCTCTTGATGCTCAACCCCCGGAAGAGTCCAGCAATCGGACGTTTCTGATTGCGGCGGGCCTTCTGGGCGGGATCGTACTTTTATCACTTGCCTGTCTGGCCGGATATTATGTCTTCTTTGTTTTGCCCGGTCAAAGCGGCGGGCAAAACACGGCCAACGCGCGCGCCACGCAGAACGCGCAAGTGGCAATTGCGTTGAGCGCCACCGCGCAGGCCATTGCGTTCCCGACTGCGACTTCGACTCCGCTGCCCACGCAGACTCCGGTCGTCGCGCAGGCTACCGCGACCAGTTCACCTTCTGCGCTCACACCGGACCCGGCCACGGCCACCGTTGCCGCGGCCTTGACCCAGGCCGCGCAGGCCCAACTGACCACGGTGCCCACCTCCACGGCGTTACCCGGCACCGGCTTTGCGGATGAATACGGCGCGCCCGGCCTTGTTGTCCTCGGCGTGACGTTGATCGCGGTCATCTTCCTCGCGCGTCGCTTGCGCGTCGCACCGACCAGATAATTTTTATTTCACAAAATATGTAGAGGCGGAGCGACGCTTCGCCCTGGGCAAGACAACGCCTTGCCTCTACAAGTTAAATTGAATGGGACAGCATTGCTGTCCCATTTTTGTTTTGGTTACTGTGAAAGCCAATCTGAAAGATGTTTCTTGATTCGCTTCAATCTTTCATTTGAAATCTTTCCGACTTCCCCAAGCAAAAGTTCACCCTCGATCACTGCCAGTCGTCCAACACGGATTGCGCTTTCGAGTTTCAATCCGCTTTGCGTGAAATCGGGATCGCTTTCTTGAACAATCTCATCGAAGTCCGGCAAATATTGACGGGTTTGAGATGAAATCATGCAGATCAACCAGTCATCATATTCGCCCGGAAGTTTGCCAAGCAGGAGCGCAGGACGCAGTTTGCCCTCGGCTAAATCTGTCTGTGGAAAGCGGAAAAGAACAATGTCCCCCGCGCTTTTCATGAATATTTGACCTTCAAATCAGCAACAGTGTAAAGTTCGGGCTCATCTTCCATGCCGCGTATGGCCGACGAAAGTGAGAAGCGTGACCATTCCTTATCCTCGCGTTCTGTTTTGGCGATAAGGAATTCCAGATAATCCATCACTTCCTGCTGAAGCGACGGCGGAAGTTTCTGGATGTATTCCTGAATTTTTTCGTTGAGCATCATAACTGGGTTCTCCTTGCTAAAATTATACACCCCAGATCAGACAGATTGTTCACATGGAGGGGCGGAGTGACGCCTTGCCCCTACAAGTTAAAATTGAATGGGACAGCATTGCTGTCCCATTTTTGTTATCTGTCTTGCGATGAATACCACCAGTCCAACACGCGTAAGGCGCGGAGTGTGATCCACCGGCTTGGCCGGCCTTCGGCCTCGTGCATCTCAACCGGCATCGTGCCTGAATATTGAACCTCGAGCAACCAGCGTCCGTCACCATCACGCTTGGACTCGATCAGGTCAATCGCCTCGGCCATGCGCTCGTCGGGTGAGACGCCAGCGCGGCGCAGATACTCAAGCCCTCGCAGGACATCATAGTGCCACCAGGTCGGGAACGCGAAGCGTGTAAACGCAGTGGAGCCCTCGCGATCTCGTTCGATCACCTCGCCGGTCGAACGTCGGCGGAAGAGGCGGCGCTCGAGGAGATATTCCTGCCCGCGCAGGCGCGCCTCGGTCACCTCTGGCGTGTTCCTGTCGGTCAGTTCGTATTCAAGCAAAGCTTCCAATACACAGATCGTGGTATTGAACGATGAACGCGTCGAACCTCTCTCGGCCTCGCAGTTCCAGCCGCCGTCAGGCAATTGCTCGGCGAGCAGGCGGTCCATGATGCGCTGGATGTCCTGACCGAAATAGGCGCCGCTTGCTCCCACCTGTCCGTTGATGCACGGCTCGACTTCGCCTGCGAAAAAGGGATTGCCGGCAAAATCCCGTCCGCGCCACGCGCCGTCCCAGTCCCATCCCATCCACCTTACATGGTCGTGGACGAGTCCCACTGCACGACGCGCCTCATTGCTCGCGGGATCGAGACCGAACTCGCGAAGCAACGACAGGACATGCATCGTGGAGTCCCACCCGTGGTTCCACGCCGTGCCAGCCCACGACCCATCGGCGCCCTGGAGGGCGAGCAGACGCGCGCCCCAGCCTTCCGTTGCGACCTTGGCGCGCTCGGCCGCGACTTCCTGCGCGGGCGCGCCGATCAGGTCGCGCATCACCTGCCAGCGGATGGAAGGGTCAGAATCAAGCAACCACGCTATGACCGAGTCGTTTGGCATTGGGGCTGACGTTTCAGCGGATAGGTTGACATCTGTTGGTCCATCTTAATTCTAAAATACATTGTTGGTGGCCTTACGGCAGGCGGTAGCGGCGGGCGGGCGTGGATAAAACTTCGAGAGCAGGATTCTGTTCGGGTGTGGAAAAAGCCCGAAAATGGCGCAGAATCCCGCCAATCAGGTGCACGCTTTGTTAGCCTGTGTTTTAATTACTCCAAATTATGTGGATATTGATCAGAATCCGCCGTCATTGTTGTGCTCCAATTTTGGGGCTCTCTTTCAATAAATTCCATGTTGAAATTTAAAACTCTTTTCGCATCAGAATTACTCAAGGCATGTTGATGATAATAACTTTTTAACACTTCCCATGCAAAACACTGAGCTTCAATGGTTAGTTGCCTGCTCAGTTCGTAAGGAAACGAGCCCAAACTATGTGCCGCATCCCCGCGAATTCCAAACATCTCATAATAGTAGTCAATGTTACTTTTATTTGCGACAGCAAAAACATCGGTTGGTTCTAGGTCAATAGACTCAGTCCATCTATTTAATGCCCTTTGATATTTTGCTTGATCATCTCGTTTTCCTGGTTTACCTAATACCGCTTCAACTGCTCTTGTAGCCTGAACTATTGCAACTTCCATTTTGGGAATTGCTTGTGCTACTTGCCAGTTCGGTATCTCGTGGTTTGGGTGTTCTTGATGACCATCTTTTCTGAAGGCGCAAATTAAGCAGAAATGATGATTATTAAAAGACGTCAAAAGATTCGTTCCCATGACATAAAATCGTTCATCTCTGTAAAGCAACTCGATTAACGCTGCATGGTCTGCGAAAAATGAAATTTTATGTTGCGAACCCGACAGCCTATCGAAATTTTCAGGATAAAGAAACTCAGAGTCTTTTATTGACATTTCGGGGCGAAAATTATAGATCCAATCGTAATCACATTCCACCATATGTTCAAAGCTGAAACTTATTGCTAATGTCAATTCTAGGATTGACGCCAAATTTCTCCAGACATTTAAAGATTTTACTGAAGGATCAACATCTACAATTAGAGAAGAACTTCGATTTTTCGTATGTGTCCAAATGTATGCTTTCTCATTATCTGTAGAAAAGTAGGGAATGAAATCGTGCAATCGGAGACCAGCTTCGTTAGAAAAAAGAATACCTGTCAATAAGGCGTTGTGACAACGGTCATTAGGCGGATTGGCTGGATATTTCTCTCTCTGTAGTTCTTTTTCTTGCTCTAATATTTCTATTTGCTTTATCGAAGCTGCAATTAATGCGTCAAGATCCTTTCCTTCTGCCTCACTAAAAGAGTTTTTAAGAGCTTCAATTTTCTCCTTTGCTTCTGGAGAAATTCTACTCAAATCGAAGGGGCGTTTAGGAAATTCTGACATGATTTCTTTTTAGCAGGCTAACTAGAGTGTGTATGCAAAATCAATTTCATGTGTCATTCTGAGGAGCGAAGCGACGAAGAATCTCAAATTTTGAACGAACAAAACGAGATTCTTCGCTCCCGTTGGTCGCTCAGAATGACATGAGACGAATTTGCATACAGACCCTAGTGTTTAGACAGTCTTTGACCGTATAACGGACTATGGACGGATCGTTCCAGTGAAACGCCTAAATCATTTAGTCCATTAGGCGGCGTAAGATTAATAACAGTATAGCACTTACACCACGCTCTCCGCGACCTTTTGTCCGTAACCCATCAACGCCTTGACCATCTCATGCGTGCGACCCTCGGCATACACTCTCAATACTGGTTCCGTCCCCGATGGGCGGATGAGCAACCACGAATCATCGGCCATGATGTATTTCACGCCGTCGCGCTGGCTGACTTCATTTACTTTCTCGCTGCCGATTGCTTTCGGCGCTTGCTTGGTCAGGAACTCGGTCATCTCGGCTTTGGCAACGGGGCGACCCAGGCGCAAGTCCACGCGCTCGTAAAAGGCGGGACCCACTTCATCCAGCAGGTCACTGACCAGTTCGCCCAGGGGCTTTTTCAAGGCGGCCATCATCTCAACCAAAAGCAGTCCCATAATGGGGCCATCGCCTTCAGGGATGTGTCCCTTGAACGAGATGCCGCCTGATTCCTCTCCGCCAATCAGCACATCCTCCTGCATCATGTAATCCGCGATGTGATTGAATCCCACCGGCGTTTCATACACTTTCAAGCCGTATTTTTTCGCCAGTCGGTCAATCATGCGCGTCGTTGAAACGGTGCGCACGACGGCGCCGCTCAGGCCGCGTCTTTCGACGAGATACTTCAACGACAACGCCATGATCTTGTGCGGATCCACGAACACGCCGCGTTCGTCCATGGCGCCGATGCGGTCCGCGTCCCCGTCGGTCACAACGCCGAAATTGCCCATCCCCGAACTAACTGCAGAAGCCAGCGCACCGAGATTTTTCGCGATGGGTTCGGGATGAATCCCGCCGAAGCCCGGGTTCATCTCGCCGCGAATCTCGGCGATGTCGCAGCCTGTGCCCTGCAAAAAGGATTTGATCACGCCGCGCCCCGAGCCGTACATGGCGTCCACCACGAAGCGCTGACAATTGTCCGCAATGATGTCGGTATTGATCAGCGTCCGCAAATGATCGAAGTAGGCCGGAAGCGGATTGAACTTTTGGATCAAGCCCATTTCGCGCGCCTTGTTGAAGTCCATCAGATTGGGGCCGCGCGCCCGCTCCTCGTTGTCGTTGATGTAGACTTCCACACGGCGGCATTGTTCGGGCAGGGCGGATCCGCCGAACGCGCCCTTGAGTTTGACTCCGTTGTAGCGCGGCGCGTTGTGCGAGGCAGTGATCATCACGCCCGCGATAGCATGTTGATGTTTGACCGCGAACGAAATGGCGGGCGTGGGTGAATCCGATTGGGAGAGCAGGACGCTGAATCCGTTGGCGGCGAGGACGCGCGCCACTTCGCCCGCAAACCGATCGGACAGGAAGCGGGTGTCAAAGCCCACGACAATTTTCTTTGGATCAGGTTTTGTTCCCCCGTTTCCCGATTTGTCCCAGTGTTCCGACGTGACCGCATCCGCGATGGCCTGCGCTACGATCCGAAGATTATCGAAGGTGAATGAGTCTGAGATGACGGCGCGCCAGCCGTCCGTGCCGAAATGAATGGGCATATTTTTCTCCAGATTTTTGAACCGCAAAGGCCGCGAAGTGCGCGAAGAGAAAATAAAAAAAACTTTGCGTTCTTGGCGTTCTTCGCGGTGAATTGCTTTATGGTGTGGGAGTGAGACTCGGTGTTGCCGATGGTTGCCAGTTTGGAACGGGCGTGGCGACCTGCAAAACAATTTGCAGAATCCAGCCTTCCATTCGGACTCCGTTCTTGATAGCGATGACGTGCGCCCACGTCACGCCGTTGACCTCCTGCGTGTCGGGCAGGACCTCGACAATCGAAAAGTTATCGAGCGTGGCGAGATATTTTCCGTTGGGGTCTTTGCGCAGGAACGCGCCTCCGCCTTTATCTGCCATGATGCGCGCATAGACCGGAGTCGGTTCGATGGTGAGGGTCACGGTTGGCGTATCGGTGGGAGGCAGGGTGATTTCAAGCGTGAGCGGCACAGCCGTGGGAGAGAGCAAAATCCCCTCGGTGCTCAACGGGGATGAGTTGGGAGTCGCCGTCTCGATGACGGGCGTGGATGAAGGCCGGGGCTGAGTCCCGGCTTGCGAAACGGGCGGCAGGTTCACGGTCAAAGTGGGAGGCGCAGTGGGGTCTGCACCTTCCGAGGCAGAGGCCTGATTCCCATTCCCGCCCGCCATCAAATTCAAAAGCAGAATCACAAAGATCAGAGTCGTGCCCGCGCTCAACAGAAATCCCTGCGCGTTGGTCGGCATGATGCGCATCGCAATCAATGTGATCAGACCGAACATCCCCGCCCACGCGAAATGCACGAGGAAGATCAATACGCCGTTCGGCCAAATATCGGCGATGCCGCTTCCGAGTCCGAAGCCCGCCGCGCTGAGCGGAATAAAGAATCCATATGCGAGCACGACGCTCGGCAGAAACGGTTTTTCTTCGGAGCGCACAAAAGAGATGGTGAGGATGATCGCGCCGACCGCGATGATGACCAAATCCGGCCACCACAAATGGCTGTGGACATAGGCTTCATTGAATGTGCGCGGCAAAAACGGACGCGCCGCGAAGCCCGATAACATTCCGATGACCAGCACCAGCGCCGCGCTGACCAGCACGGCCATCAATGTTTCAAAAAGAAAACGCGCCGAGCCGGTGACCGCCGCCAATAAAAATCCGATCCACGGCGTGAGGAGCGGCGCTAATAAAATTCCGAATAACAATAAGGCTTGCGAATCAAGGATGAAACCGAGGCCGAGGATTGCGCCGCACAGCACCGCATAGACGAATAATTCATACGACGGATAAGCGCGACGCGCCAGCGACGAAAGCAGGGCGGCGCGTCCGGCCGCATCCTGCGGGACCATCAACTGGCCGCGCCTTCGACGGCGGGCGCGCGGCGGACGGTTCTCGCGCGGAGTCTCTGGTTCAATCGAGGGGAGGGATGAATCGTTGAAGTTCATTTGCGGAGACTCGCAACAATACGTAACGGTTTATCGAGCAAGTCGAAAGCGGTCATGATGTTTGGAACAACGAGGTCCGAGGCGAGGAGCGTTTCGGTGGCCGCGCCCTCGGCAGACATGACACAGATTCCCAGCGCGGCGGCTTTGAGCATCCCCGCATCGTTCGCGCCCTGGCCGATGGCCACCACGGACTCTGCGCCGAGATTTTCCACGAACTGACGTTTTTGTTCCTGTTCATTTCCTCCGCTGAGACGCGTGGCGGTGAGATTGAGTTGCTGATCAATGACGGCCTGTTTTCCATGTGTGTCAGCAGTAAGCAGGTGAACCGTCAATCGGTCGCGCATCGCGGCGATGCGCTTGGCGAGTCCGTCAATTAGAATCCCGTCTACGGCGAGGGTGCCGTTCACATCCATTACCAAATGCTGGAGATGGAGATCACCGCGCTTGGGAAGGCTCAATTCGATCATCAACGCAATTATACCTGCATTGACAATTGACACGCGAAACCTTTGCGGTATAATTCGCAACCGCCTGCGAAACGGATGGCCCCGTAGCTCAACGGCAGAGCAGTTGACTCTTAATCAATTGGTTAGGCGTTCAAATCGCCTCGGGGTCACAAAAAAACTCCTCACAATTTTTCGTGAGGAGTTTTCTATTATTTCCCAATCTGCCCAAGCAATTGACGGTAATCTTCTGCGTTGGGCGGATTCATCAGCAGAATCTGATTGATGACTTCCACCGCTTCCTTCTTCTTGCCGTTCTGCAAAAGCGACTCGCCCAGCGCGTCGAGTTGGCTCACGGCCTCTTCCTGACGTCCCAACTGATTGAGGCGCTCGGCCAGTAATTTTTTGAAGACCAATTCGTCCTCGTGATCTTTGATCAAGTCCTCGAGGAAGGGGAGCGAATCACCGGACTTGCCATTGCTGTCGAGATAGGTGAAGTATCCTTCGATTTCCGCGATCAACTGTTGAGTTTGGCCCATGCGCATGAACAGTTCGACCAGTTGTTTGCGCGCGCCCTGATCGTCCGGGCGCAGGGTGCGGATCTGCTCATAGACGCGCAGAGCCTGTTTCCAGTCGAGGCGTTGCATGTCAATATCCGCCATGCGTTGCAAAATGTGGACGTTCCAGGCGCGGTCTGCGTTGGCCTGCTGGACAAGCCGTAACGCTGTGGTGTACGTCTTGCGCGCCATATCGAGTTCGGCGAGACGGTAATACAGATCGGCCAGTTCGAGATATTCCTTGATGGCTTCATCCACCTGACCGCGCGCCACCAGTTGATCAATCAGCCGCGTGCGCGCGCCCAAATCCATGGGCGCGAGCTGGATCACGCGCCGCAGTAATTTGCTGGCCTGCGCCACTTCGCCGCGCACGCCATACGCGTGAGCGACGACCGAGAATTTTGCAATCGCATCCGGCACGCGTCCATCCTGGATGAGCAATTCGCCCATCAAGATGTGAAGAGGCAAATAGGTCGGCGCCTGCTGGACCGCGTCGTAGGCCTCGTCCATGGCGGAGCGCAGGCTTCCCATGCGCGCCAGTTGATGAATGCGGTTGATCGACTCGATCACGGTTGAACTCTGCGCCTGCAGAATCACTTCCGCCAGCGGCGTGAGAGTGTTGCCATCCTGCGACTTGCGCATCTGCTCGCGCGTGCGATGCACCTGATCGCGCCAGTCGGCGCGCATCAGCAATTTGCTGACGTTCTCGCACAGGCGGCGATTGACGTTGTCGTCCTTTTGATTCTGCTGCGATTCGATCAGCGGCTCATACAGTTGGCGAATCTCGTCGGACTGTTCGGGCGGCACTGTGCTGGCATCGGCTTGTTTCAACGCTTCGAGATATTCCACCGACGCGTTTTGAATTTGTCCCTTTTTGAAAAGGATGTCGCCCAGCAAAAGCCGCGAGCCGAGGGCATAGTCTTTGTGCTTGACCGCGTTGGTGAGATTGCGCAGGGCGCTTTCGAGACGGTCGCTTTTGGCGCGCAGATAACCGAGGTTGAAATACAAGGCCGGATGACTAAAGCCCGCTTCGAGCGCGTGCTCCAATTCTTCCGCGGCGACCGCGTCCTGGTTTTTGGTCTGCGCGTCAATGGCCTGACCGAGATGCAAAACCACTTTGGTCTGTTCTGCCTGTTGAAGCGACAATGCTCCCGTGCCTTTGACGATGGCCGATAGACCACGCCGCTCCTGCGCGCCCTGACTTTCATCGGTGTAATCGAAGAGGACCTCTGCCAGCTTGGTGAGGGCTTTTTGGCGCGCCTCCGCCACAGGGTCCAGCCCCGACGCGATTTTCTGCGTCGGCTGCGTCATTTCCATCTGCTTGACTTTTGCCATGCTGATCGGGCCGGTCCCGCCTTTGGGTCTCACCGGTTTCGGGAGCAGTTGTCCCATTTTCAAAAGCGATTGCGCTTGTTTGGCTTCGGCGTTTTGCGGCATGATCTGCAAAGCCTTGTCAACCAGTTCCTGGGCTTTATCGGGCTTGCCGCCGCGCTGAAGGATGCTGGCAATCGCCAGATATTCTGTGACAGCCTGTTGAGGATGGTTAAGTTTTTCATGCACCATGGCCAGCCGCGAGTGTGCCATGACATGATCGGGATGCAGGGTGGTGACGCGCACCCAGTTCTCGATGGCCTTCTCGACCTCGCGTTGATTCAAGAACGTTTCCGCGGCTTTCATGGAGGCCTCAACGGCCGCGTTCAGATCGCCGATGCGCTCCGAGATTTGCGCCACCTTTTCAAAAGCGATTGGATCATCCGGCGCGAGTTGAGCCACGCGCTGATAGATTCTCAACGACTCATCGAATTCCCCGAGTTGAAACAGAGCCAGCCCAAGGCTGTTGAGGGCTTTGGGCTGATCGGGAAATTCCTGCAGGGCCTTGCGATACGCGGCGGCGGCTTTCTTCCAATCCTGATCCCAGGCCGCCGAGTGGCCTTCATTCATTGCTTTCTGGTAGACGTCGTCTCGTTCGGGCATGGGTCTATTTTACCGCTGGAAACCACACTGGGTGACACTCTAATGATTTTGCATTGGAGACGAAAGTCCAACGTGAATTTCGCAAATGAGCGAATAACGCAAATTTTATCTCTGTGGACTGTGAATCTCTGTGGCGACAAAATCAGATGACTTTCATCTCGCCCCAGTTCGGACCTGAACGGGCCTCCGTTTCGAGGGGAATATCCAACGGGTAAGCGGACTCCATAACCTCCCTGACCACTTTGACGGTCTTTTCCAATTCTTCTTTTGGAACTTCGAGCACGAGTTCATCGTGCACCTGCAACAACATTTGCGCGCTGAGTTTGGCTTTCTTCAACGCGGAGGGGATGCGGAGCATGGCGATCTTCATGATGTCCGCCGCGGTGCCTTGAATCGGCGCGTTGATGGCCTCGCGTTCTTCCCGGTTCTTCACCGCGACATTTTGTTTGCTCTGCAAAGCCGGGAAGTAGCGGCGGCGTCCCAAAAGCGTTTCGACATATCCATCCTGCGCGGCCTGCTTGCGGATGCCGTCCAGGTATTTTTTGATGCCGGGGAATTGCGTGAAGTATGCCTTCACAAAGTCTTCGGCCTCGGCCAGCGTAAGTTCGGTCGAGCGCGTCAGGCCGAACGCGGACATGCCATAGATCAAACCGAAGTTGATGGCTTTGGCGTGACGTCGCATTTCCTTTGTGACTTTGTCCAATGGAATGTTGTAAATCGCCGCGGCAGTCGTGGCATGGATGTCCTGCCCCGCGCGGAAGGCGGCCAACATGCCTTCGTCTTTTGCCATGTGCGCCACGATGCGCAATTCAATCTGCGAGTAATCAACAGACAACAATACATTTCCTTTGGCGGCGATGAATCCTTCGCGTACGCGGCGGCCTTCTTCGGTGCGGATGGGAATGTTTTGCAGATTTGGATTCGACGAAGATAAACGTCCGGTCACCGCGCCGGTTTGGCTGTAGGAGGTGTGTACGCGCCCGGTTTTTGAATCCACTGCGGCGGGCAAGGCCTCGACGTATGTGGATTTGAGTTTAGAAAGTTCGCGATGCTGGATCACCCAATCCACGACGGGATGCTTGCCGCTCAACGCGTCGAGGATATCGCCGGAGGTCGAATAATGTCCGCTGGAGGTTTTGCGGCCTTTGTCCGGCGGTTCGAGGCGCAGGCGGTTGAAGAGAACATCGGAAAGTTGTTGCGTGGAATTGATGTTGAACGGTTTGCCGACCGCCTCGAAGACTTGTTTTTCGATCTCTGCCATGCGTGCGGAGAGTTCAACGTTCAATTTTTTGAAGAAGGGCAGGTCGAGCAGAACGCCGGTCATTTCCATTTCGGCCAGCACGGGGATTAGCGGCATTTCGATTTCATCCATCAGTTTTGTTCCGTGGACGCGCTCGACCTCCGCCTGCATGATGGGGAGAAGCCGCAGAGTCGTTTCGGCATCTGCCGCCGCGTAGGCCGCGACGGATTCGATCGCGATCTCGGCCATGCTGAGTTGATGCTTGCCCGTGCCGATGAGTTGCTCGATGTGCGTCATTTCTTCGCCCAGCCGCGCGTAGGCTAGATTCTTGAGTCCGAGGTTGCGCGAAGAGGGGTCAACGAGGAATTCGGCGATCATGGTGTCGAAGGTGATGGGGGAGACGTTGAGTCCATGCCGCGCCAGAACGATGTAATCGTACTTTGCATTGTGTGCGATCTTGGGAATGCCAGGATTGGTCAATGGATCATGGAGGCGGAAATGACCTGGTCAATCGGCAAATTATTTCCAGCCAGATGACCGACCGGAATGTAGTAGCCCTCGCCTTCTTTGATTGCCAGCGAAACGCCAACGATGTTGGCTTGCATTTCTTCGGTTGACGTTGTCTCGGTGTCGAATGAAATGACTTTGGCTTTGGAAAGTTCTTGGGCGAGGTCATTCAATTTTGCGGGCGTATCCACGATTTTGACATCAAGCGAAGAAGCAGGTTGTTCAACATAAATTGTCCGCGGCTCGTTGACGAACATCGAAAGTTGTCCCGCGGGCTGTTTGGCGGAAGTGTTTGCAGAGTAAGATGAGTCTTCTTTGCCGGTCAGCCGTTTGAGGGTCTTGATGAGCGAGCGAAATTCCAATTCCGTGAAGAAGGCTTCGATCTTGTCCGGGTCGAAGTCGTGGGATTTGGCGTGTTCGAGGTCGAGTTTCACTTTGAGATCGGTCTTGATCTGCGCCAGATCGCGGCTCATGAACGCGGAGGCCCTGCCCGATTCGAGTTTTGATTTCCAGCGGTTCTCGACTTGATCTATGTTTTGATAAATCGAATCGAGCGAGCCAAATTTTTGGAGCAATGAAATGGCGGTCTTCTCGCCGACGCCCGGCACGCCGGGGATGTTATCGGATTTGTCGCCGACGATGGCCTTGTAGTCCACGATTTGGGCGGGAGGTACGCCCAGTTTTTTCGTCACATCTTCATCGGTGATGTAATTCTGATCATCGCCCGCAAGATAGACCGCGGTGCGTTTGTTGACGAGTTGCAAAAGATCACGGTCGCCGGTGATGATCTTCACGCCAAGCCCCTGCTCATTGGCGAGGCGCGCCACCGAACCCAATACATCGTCGGCTTCGTAACCTTCCATTTCGAGGCGCGGAATGTTGAAGGCATCCACGAGTTGGCGAATGCGCTCCATCTGCGGGCGCAGGTCGTCGGGCATTTTGGCGCGTGTGCCTTTGTATTCCGGGAAGATTTGATCGCGAAAAGTTTTGCCTGTGTCGAACGCGACCGCGAGGTATTCGGGTTTTTCCTGTTCGAGGATGCGGAGCAGTTCACGCGCGAAACCGTAGATGCCCGCGGTGGGTTCGCCTTTGGATGTCTGCCAGCGTTGCGTGCTGGAGCCGGCTGTCAATGCGAAATACATGCGGTAGGCGAGGGCGTGTCCGTCAATGAGGTAGAAAGTGGGAGGCATGGTCAGTAATCGGTATTCAGTGAGCAGTAGGCAGTATGCGGTAGAGGTGATTGCATAATAAAAAAGCGCAGAGCGCGGAAATTGATTTTCTGCGATCTCTGCGCTCTTCAATTATACGTTGAATCAATGACGTGGCTTTTCGATCCCCTGCCGCGTGCGAATTTGTTTGATGTAGTCCTTGACGAGTTGCGGAGGAGGAGGCTGAGTCCCGCCCATGATGAGATAACCGGGCGCCCAGAAATCGCCGGAGGGATTTTCCTTTGTCAAACGCGGGAACTCGTTGAAAATTTTGTCGGAGGTCTGCTGGCGCATGATGCGCATCAGATAACCGGGCGATGCCGCAGGCGGCACGTTCACCACCCATTGCAAATATTCAGGTCTCACGGCGAGATGCTCAAGCCGCCATCCGAACGAGAGGCAGATTTGAGGAAGCCATTCCGAGAGTCTGTCGGCGATGTCGCCGGTCAGATAATGCGATGTAAAGCGCGGCACCAGCAGGCACGCATACGTCAAATGATACATGCCGGCTGAGACCGGTTCGAGGACGACATGTTCCGCCGCTTCATTGGCAGAATGTGGGCGCGTCTCATCGAGTTCGCCAGGCTTGGGCATGCGGATCGGCGTTTCGGGCCGCGGCTGTGATTTGGATGGCGCAGTGACTTCGAGTCCATCCAGCGTAGACTTCGAGGCGCGCGTTTCAGCAAGAGTATTCGGGGTGGGTTGCTGGTCCGCGATCAATATATCTTTGAGGGGGACGGGCCGTGAAGATTCGTAGGAGAAGATCGAGGGTCGAGTCTGCGTGAGATCGGCTGGCCGCTTCAGGTCCGGACTTGAAGCGGGGGCGACCGGCAATTGATTCGACGCGGCCACTGGTTTCTTCGGATCTGGCGATGGGATGTCTGTTAGGATTTCAGAAATTGATGGGACGTCAACGTCATCGTCGCCCTCGACTTCGCTGGTGACCTGTTCGAGGGTTTCCTGCCTCGCATTTTTCGGTGAGGTAAAGTTGTCGTTCTTCTCTTCCCTGGTTCCATTTTCATCGAGCGATGTCACCAATTGGCTGGCTTGCGAACGAATGGTGCTGAACGGCGTCTCGGCATCGAAAACCATGGCGAGCAACACATCTGGTGCAAGTTCGGTCGCGTACAACATGTGCTCGGCTTTTGTGCTTTCCAAGCGGACAAAACGTAACAGGTCACTGCCTTTTTGTGCTTTCCAATTTCGAACCAGAGTCTGAACGATTTCGTGCGCGGTATCCTGAGGAAGTTGCCCGGCATAGGCCCACAGTTCACCTTTGCGCGTGATCAGCGCCGCTTGAGAGGAAGACTCTAATGTGAGTCTGGTGAGATGTTGCGCGGCCTTGCTGACGTCGTTCATCCACGGCATGTCGTTTTCTGTATTTGATGGAATTGAGGGTGTCGAAGGGGCAGAGGTCTGCTCAGGCTGCGCTACAGCCCGGAGCAGTTCCTGCACCTGGAATGGCTTGCGGACCAGTGTCCACGGGCGGATGTTATCGAGCGCGGGAGGAGTTTCGTTTTGAGTCAGAACGAAGAGGTCAATGCTGGGCAAAACGGTTCGCAGAGATCTGCCAACGTCTTCCACCCACGGCTCACCCATGTCAAGATCAAGGAAGGCCATCTTGCAGGATTCTTCGTCTGCGCGAACGATAGCAGAAGCTTTGCTGTTCACAACGAACACGCGATAATTCCCCGTCTCTTCAAGGGAGCGGCGAATCAAATCTCCAAAATTTGGACTGGGCGTCACCACCAGCAGATTTGTAGCCATCTCTGCCTTGAGTTTATCACGGCAGGCTCGCACGAGCAAGAGACTTTACAGCGACGAAAGCGGTTGGGAAATCCCCGAAAGAAGAGAACAGTTTGCCGAACAAGTCTCGGCCATGATCTCGAACAACCAAAATCAGTCTACACAACTTGACATTGACCTCTGCTTGTGCTATTTTTCCAAGAAATTTTTTAGAGGCCGGTACATGCATCGAGAACGTATTTCAGAAAATGTGTTTTGGTTCCAAAGCGAGGTCTATGCTCAAGTGACAGCCGGTGTTGTGGCCGGGCCGCAATGGGCGGTGGTGATTGATACATTGGCTCTCCCTGACGAGACTTTGGGGATGCGCGAGTTCATTGAACATGAATTGGGCGTTCCCGTTCGCTATGTGATCAACACTCATTATCACGCAGATCATGCCTGGGGCAATTGTTTCTTCCCCGGCGCGACGGTTGTGGCCCACGCGCGTTGCCGCGATTTGCTGGACGAGCGCGGCAAACCCTCTCTTGAATCGGCGCGCAAACAAAACCCGGCGCTGAGGCAGGTGAAGATCGTCCTGCCTCATCTTACGTTTGACAGCGGTGAGTTGAATCTGCGCGTTGGAAAAAAGAATCTGACCATTGTCCCTGTCCCCGGCCATAGCCATGACGGAATCGCAGTGCTGGTGGAAGAGGACCGCGTTCTATTCGCGGGCGATGCGTTCATGCCGCTTCCCTACATTGTGGACGGTGACGTTGACGATATCGTATCCTCGATCAAAAAGATCGGGCGCATGGGCCTGGAGAACATCGTACAGGGCCACGGAGATATTATCTTGCGTGGCGAAATTGATGCCGCGGTCAAAGAGAACCTGACCTATCTTTCCAACATCAAAAAGTTTGCCAAAGCCGCGGCGCGCCGCAAGTCAGATGGCGATGTGGAACCTGCCGGAATCGAGGAGAGCGGCAAAAGCCGCGTGTATTTGGGCGGTCTGGCAGATGCCCTGCACAAGCGGAATATACAAACTCTCGTGAAGCGAGCGCGCGAGGAATGAAAAAGCGGCGACCGGAACGGTCGCCGCTTTTTTACTTCTTCTTTTTCGCCGCAGACTTTTTGTTTTTTGATGCAGGCGCTTTTCTTTTCGCGGTCGGTTTTGTTTTGCTGTCTGTTTCTGTTTGCCCCGCCGGCTGTTTTGTTTTTTCAGCCGCTTCCGATTCTTTCTTTCGCCATGGACGCCAGCCGTGGAATCGTTCGCGGCCTTCCATCAATGCTTTGATGTTTGGACGCAAAGCCCAAAGCAGAATGAAGAAGGTCACTATGCCATAGATGATGTATTGCCAATGGGTGGAATATCCAAGGAAATAAAGCACCGCGAAGATAACAGAAGTAGTCAATGCGACGCTGAGTGTGGTCAATGAGGCGTAACCCACACCAAAGAACATCAAAAGAGGTATGGGCGCGCCGAGCAGGATCAACCACCACGAAGGCCATAACAACCCAATTGCTCCGCCGGCCGTTGGCGCGCCGCCTGCCCCGCCGCGCAAACGAAACCGCCCGCTTTCCTCGCGTTCGGCGAGGAAGATGGAATAATTGTGTCCGAGCACGGCCGCAATGGGAGCAAGCACCTCAATCCAAATATTGTCTGGCATAACTGCGCGCGCGACCAGGACGGCTGCGGTCCCTTTGAAAATATCGAGCAAGGCAGTCGCCACTCCCGCCCCACATCCCGCGGCGCGCATGGCATTTGTCCCGCCGGTGCGCCCGCTGGCGACCTGACGAATATCCTTGCCGGTGGTCAGCCATACAATAACCAAACCGAACGGGATTGAACCGAAAATATAAGCCAGCAGGATGATGCCGGCTCCTATTAGCATTTGCATGGATTGATCCTCCGAGTTAGGCTACTTCTGGTAACACAGGATAATTATGAAGGTTGCTGGCTTCCTGTGATTTGCAATTGTACTTCACTGACTTGCTTGTCTTGAATCCAAAAACCGCGCGCCTGCCAAACTCCGTTTGGCCGCGACCAGATGATTTGCACAACGGGATACGTCGCCTCCGCGATGTCGGTAACGGAAACCGTTTCGGGTCCCGCGGGATGCGAATGAAAGATGGCGAGCAGATACATTTCATTGGATTCGATCCAATTGAAGGCCTCCAACTGTTCAGCCGGGTCCATCCGAAACCTTACTGGACTTTGCGCCTGATTCGCGATCAGCAAAACTTTCTCCACCGAATTATTTTTTCCTGCCAACAAGCCGCACGCCTCGAGCGGCGCGTGGGATTCGACATGAGCGCGCATAATATCGAGATGCTCTTGTTTTAAATCCAGTTGCATCAGTGGAGAAAGATCGCGGCAACCCACATGGCCGCGAGGATGACGCTCGATTCGCTGATCGCGTTGCGCAGAGGGATATCCTCATCGAGATTGTACGCAAGCGTGGTCAACGCATAGAGCGGACCGAGCAGGATCAATCCGAACTGGAGAGAGGACACCGGCCAATAATGCAAGCCCGCGGCCAACTGCGCGCTGACCAGGCCGATGCCGATGGCCCACGGAAATTCCCAGCGCGCGCTCAGGCGCAAATGCAAAGTTCGCAACGCGACCAACCCGCCCGCGAGAAAAATCGCCGGAACGAGGAGAAAAAGGCGGGCGCCTGCGATGTGCAAAGCAATCACAAATAAAAGGAAGAGCGCGTAAGAAAGTGCGATAAGCCCTGCAGAGGCCAGGGCGTACGACGGAGCGCCCGGGTCCACTGAGACATATTCCGCGAGGCAGACGGCGACCAATAATCCCGCGCCGAAAGCGAAACCAATCCACCACACCGAACCGGATGGAAGGATATCGAGCACGACGCCTGTGATGAAAGCCGTCAGTGCGGGCAATAACCAGTGTTCGATGGTGCGTTGGCCTTGAAGTGAGGCATGTCCGCGTAGTAACCAGTCCATGCCGGTGGCGGTGAGACCCGCGGCCACCAATGTCATGGCGGTGCCGAGGGTGATGGGATAGGAAAAGTAAAACCCCGGGAATTGCAGGGAAAGAATCAGGCCCGGCGCGTTGACGAGACGAGTCAGGGCGTAGGTCAGCAAGACGGCCGCGGTCAGCACGCCGAGGCGGTCAGAATTGGGCAAGTAACGTGCTTCTTCCTGCATGATGTAGATTCTACTAAAGATTTATGAAAACCACATTTGTCCCACCTACATGTAGGGGAGTGGTTGATGTCGTGGATTTAACCACAGAGCATATTGAGATTTTGAGATTATCCCTCAGAGAACTCTGTGATCTTTGTGGCAAAGAAGTGTTTCATCCGCTCTTATACCGCTTCTAAACTTAGAACATATTTGCGGGTGCGTAGGTCGGTATGGTAGAATCAACTGGCTATGCAAGAACCGAAGACAATCACTGAAACCTTACCTCCTCCGCCCGGCATCATTGGCTCGCTTCGTACGGGGTTCGATGCCATTGCGGCTCATGTCACAGCCATCGTTCTGCCGCTGGCGCTTGACCTGCTCCTGTGGCTTGGCCCTCGGCTACGAGTGGATCAACTCTATGATCGTTTCTATAAATATTCAATTCAAAACGCGCCTGCTTTTGGAGCCACGCCGGAACAGATTGCCCAGATCAAAGATTCCTACACGCCCGATTTTATTGTATACCTACAGCGAGTGAATATCTTTGCGTTTCTACGGACACTTCCCATCGGCATTTCCAGTTTGATGGCTGGCGCCAGACCGGCGGGTTCTCCGCTCGGCGCGCCGCCCTTTTTCGAAGTGGGTCCTTTCGATTTGCTCCTGTGGATATTGCTCCTGAGTTTCATTGGCTGGGCGCTCGGCGCTTTATATTTTCGCTGGGTGGCCGGATTGGCCGTGCCGAACGTTTCGGTTCCGGTGGGACGCGCTTTATCGCAGACGTTTCTTTACTCGGCGATTTGGTCGCTTCTTTTCGTGACCTTCGGCCTGCCTGCGTTTTTCGTATTTTATTTCCTTTTTGCGCTTAATTCGTTAATCGCCCAGGGAATTTTGTTGTTCCTCGGGTTCTTGTCCATGTGGGTGATCGTTCCGATCTTTTTCTCGCCGCATGGAATGTTCATCAGAAAACAAAATGCGTTGATTTCCATTCTCAGTAGTTTTCAGATGACGCGTTTCACGATGCCGGCCAGTAGTCTCTTTGTGATGACGGTTTTCCTGCTCAGCGTCGGCTTGAACGTACTGTGGGCCTTCCCCGCCGCGGACACATGGCTGGCGCTGGTTGGGATTTTGGGTCACGCTTTCATCTCCACCGCATTGCTGGCATCTTCCTTTGTTTACTATCGCGATATGACTGTCTGGCTTCAGGCTGTGCTCGAACGCCTGCATACACAGCCGCCGGCACAGCGAGCATCATAATAAGCCAACGCGGAGGTTTTTGTGGCTGAAAAAGTAAATCATAGTTACGACGCAAAAGATATTCAGGTATTGGAAGGTCTCGAAGCTGTCCGCAAACGTCCGGGCATGTACGTGGGCGGTACGGACGTCAAGGCTCTTCATCATCTCGTCTATGAAGTTGTAGATAACTCTATTGACGAAGCATTGGCTGGGGCCTGCGACCGGATTGAGATTACCATCCACCCCGATTCGAGTGTGACCGTTCAGGACAATGGCCGCGGCATTCCCACTGGAATGCACCCGACGCAGAAAAAGTCTGCATTGGAAGTGGTCATGACCACGCTTCACGCAGGCGGCAAATTCGGCGGAGGCGGTTACAAAGTCTCCGGTGGTTTGCATGGTGTGGGCGTCAGCGCGGTCAATGCGCTTTCGGAGTGGTGCGAGGTCGAGGTTCGGCGCGAAGGCGCGATCTATTTCCAGCGTTATGAGCGCGGCTATCCGAAGGCCGCGGTGAAAGTAATCGGCAAGGTAAAGGCCGATGATACCGGGACCAAGACCACGTTCAAGTATGATCCGCAGATCTTCAAAGAGGAAATGGAATTTCGCTTCGATACGCTGGTCCAGCGTTTTCGCGAGATGGCCTTCGTCACGCGCGGCGTCACCATTCATTTCCTGGATGAACGTACTCAACGGCGGATGACCTTCTACTTTGAAGGCGGCATTACCTCCTTCGTCCGTTACTTGAATCGCAACCGCGAGAATTTGCATCCGGTGGTGTATGTTGAAAAACAAATGGAAGGCATCGGTATCGAAGCCGCCATCCAATATACGGACGCGTACACGGAATCAGTCTATTCCTTTGCGAACACCATCAACACGGTTGACGGTGGCACACACCTGACCGGCCTGCGTTCATCCATCACGCGTGTGGTGAATGATTACGCGCGCAAGAACGGCCTGCTCAAAGACGCAGACCCGAACTTCTCCGGCGATGATACGCGTGAAGGTCTGACTGCCATTGTCTCGGTCAAACATCCCGATCCGCAATTCGAGTCGCAGACCAAAGTCAAGCTGATGAATCCCGAAGTGCAGACCTACGTCACGCAGATTGTAGGCGAGGCCTTCGCAACCTTCCTGGACGAAAATCCGCAAGCCGCCAAAGCGATCATCGCCAAATGTCTGACGTCTGCCCGCGCCCGCGACGCGGCGCGCAAAGCGCGTGACCTCGTCATTCGCAAGTCCGCGCTCGAGTCACTGACTTTGCCCGGCAAACTGGCCGATTGTTCCGAACGCGATCCATCCAAGACCGAACTATACATCGTGGAAGGCGACTCGGCAGGCGGCTCAGCCAAGCAGGGACGCGATCGTCATTTTCAGGCCATCCTGCCTCTGCGCGGCAAGATCATGAACACCGAGCGTGCCCGCCTCGATAAAATTTTATCGAGCAATGAAATCAAGGCGCTCATCTCGGCGCTGGGCACAGGCATCGGCGATAACTTTGACATCGAAGGTCTGCGTTATGGACGCGTCATTATCATGACCGATGCGGATGTGGATGGCAGTCATATTCGCACACTTCTGCTGACGTTCTTTTTCCGCTACATGCCGGCGCTCATCGAAGACGGGCATCTCTATATTGCGCAACCGCCGTTGTATCGAGTTGCATACAAGAATCAAGTCAAGTACGCATACACGGATAAGGAGAAAGATAAACTGGTCAAGGAGCTGGGCGGCGGCGACAAGATCGCGGTCTCGCGTTACAAAGGTCTCGGTGAAATGAATCCCACTCAGTTGTGGGAGACCACCATGAACCCTGAGAATCGCACGCTGCTCCTCGTCACGGTGGACGACGCGGCGGAAGCCGACCGTACCTTTGATATGCTGATGGGCGACGCGGTGGACCCCCGCCGCAAGTTCATCCAGACCCACGCCAAAGCGGTCAGGAATTTGGATATTTAGAAAAAATGTCATGCTGAGGAGTAAAGCGACGAAACATCTGCGTTTTTGGTAGAGAGACAGACTCGCCGCTACATTCACATCTTCCAAGCGTTTCGAGAGGATGGGAATTCCTTAATTGGGTGAACTGGGGCGGACTTGCCAAGTCTGCCCCAGTTTGTTCTCATCTTTGTTATGAAAGTACCACGCTTTTTCCATATAATATGAGTAAAATTTTTTCATTATTCCCTCCTGCGAGGAACCACTTTGGCTAAGACCACCGGCGTATTGCGTACACCTATAACTCCGCCATTGAGGTTGGAGCGTTCGCGGCTTTTGAGCCGGTCGCTTCAGGTCCTCGTGTTTACTTATCAATTTATCGCTGTGGCAGCGTTTGTCGCCGCGCTGGTCTTCGCCGCATCCTGGCTCAAGACTCCGTTTTTGGGGGCGTTTTACGAACACACCATGCTCTTCAACGGAGCCGGCCCGACCGAGGAGGACGCGCCGGAATGGGAACTCCACGAAGCGGATGTTCATTTAGGCGATCAACTTATCGCCGTAAATAACATTCCAGTCCATTCCGCCTCCGAAGTTCAAAATATCCTCAGCGGATTTTTCCCCGGCGAGACGATTCCGATCACAATCCGCACCATGGCCGGCGAGGAGAAAACGCTGGATGTCACACTGAACGCTTTCCCGTCTGTGGACCGAACGGCGTACTTCGTCCTGCCCACTTTTATCAGTTTGCTGTTCCTCTCTCTCAGCCTGTGGATTTTCGGAATGCGCCGCACTGAATCCGCGGGACGCGCCTTTGCGATTTTTGCTTCGTCACTCAGCCTCACCTCCGGCTCTCTCTTCGACCTGTTCACGACTCACCATCTGACCTATCTGTGGACCCTCGGCCTCGCCATGACCGGCGGCGCGCTGATTGATTTGGCGTTATCTTTCCCGCAGGAAGTTCGCGCCGTGGTGGGGCGGCCTTACTTGCGCTGGCTTGGTTATCTTGTCGCGCTTCTGCTCAGCCTGTACGCGTTTACCGCACTCTTCAATTTTAATCAGCCCGCGGCTTACTTCGCCGCCTGGCGCTGGGTTTACCTGTTTGTTGGCTTGTCCAGCATGATCTATTTGCTGATGAATATTTATTACGCGTACACGGCGCAGTCGCCGGTGATCAAGACTCAAGCACGGATGATTCTCACCGGCACGATCTTTGCGTTTTCATGGATGGTTGCGTGGTTATTGAGCTCATTCATCTCCGGCGTCTCAGGTCTTCCGGGCTTGCCTTTCACGCCGTATATGTTTCTGCCCATCGTCCTCTTCCCATTGACACTGGGCTATACCATTTTGCGCTTCCGCTTCCTGCGCACAGATGATTGGGTGCGGCAGGGCGTCGTTTATCTTTTATTGACCTTCTTCATTGTCGTTGGATACGGCCTTATCGTTACCGGGTTAAGCATCGTTTTCACAACGGCCATGCCTGCCAGCAATCCATTTTGGATTGGCGCGCTCGTCTTCATTGTTGCCATCCTGCTCGATCCGATCCGTGTGCGCCTGCAAACTTTTGTGGATGCAACATTCTTCCGTGGTCAGCGTGCTTACACCGAGAGCCTGCAAAACTTCACTCATGAATTGACGGGAGCGCTCGATCTTGGGACCATTGGCCGGACTCTGCGCCAGCACATTATTTCCACGCTGACGCCTGATCGCATTCACATCTTCACGTACGACGCGTTGAATGATCAATTCGTATCCTTGCCTGCTGAAGACAGCCGCGCCAGCACCGATATTCGGTTCTCCTCAAGCAGTCCGCTGGCGCAGTATTTCATCAAGGAAAAATTGCCGCTGTACTTAGATGGCGCATCTCTGCCAGAGAGTCTGAAACTTGAACAGGCGCGTTTGGCTTTACTTGGCGCGCGTTTGTTTATCGCTCTGCCGGGCCGCGATCAACCGGTTGGCTGGCTGGCGCTGGGACCGCGCCTTTCGGGTCAGGCATATGCGCCGCGTGATCTGATGTTCCTCGAGAACATCGCAGACCAGGCCTCGGTCGCGATCCAGCGTGTGCAAACAGTGGCCAACCTCGAACGCCGCGTGCAGGAAATGAACGCGCTGACGCGCGTCTCACAGGGTGTGAACGTCACGTTGACTTTTGACGATGTGCTCGAACTGATCTATGCCCAGACGGCGCAGATTATCCCGACCTCCCACTTTCATATCACGCTCTACAACAAAGACAACGATTACTACTATTATGGCTTTGCGGTTGAGAACAATGACCGCATCGGCTCGCGCGAGAACGTTCCTTTCCCGGCCAATACCGGCCTCGCGCCGGAAGTCATTAAACGAAGCCGTCCAATTCAAACGCAGGATTACGCGCGTGAATGTCAGGCGCGCGGCGTCTCACCTGAGATGGAGGGAGTCTTTGCGTGGATGGGCGTGCCCCTCAACGCGGGCGCGGAATCCATTGGCGCGCTGAGCGTTAGCAGCCGCGACCCCGGCACGGCGTACACGCGCGGTCAGTTGGAATTGTTGCAAGCCATTGCAGATCAAACGGCGGGCGCTATCGTCAAGGCTCGGTTGCTTCAGGAAACCCAACAGCGCGCGCATCAGCTCAGCACGTTGAACGATGTCACGCGTCAACTCACCTCCACGCTGGAGTTGGAGCCTCTGCTCCAAAATATCCTCGAGAGCGCGCTCAGCATTTTGAACTGCGAGGCGGGCAGCTTATTCCTGGTGGATGAACAGACCAATGAACTGGTCTTCCGTGTTACGGTCGGGCCGGTGGCGAAGGATTTGCTTGGTCAGCGTCTGCCTGCCGGTAGTGGAATTGTCGGGCGCGCCGTAGCGACGCGCGGACCGGTGATTGAGAATGATGTGAGCCGCGCCGGTGATTGGAACGCGGATGTCTCAAAGCAGACCGGTTTTGCGACGCGTGCGTTGCTGGCCGTGCCTCTGCTGGTAAAAGATAATGTGATCGGCGTGATCGAAGTGATCAATCGCCGCGACGGCCTACCGTTCGTGGAAGAAGATCAAAATCTGCTGACCGCTTTCGCAGGCCAGGCCGCGGTTGCGATGGAAAACGCGCGCTTGTATACCCTGACCGATCAGGAACTGGCCGCGCGCGTGGAAGAACTTTCGGTGATGCAGCGCATTGACCGCGAACTAAACGCCAGCCTCGAAATGGATCGCGCCATGCGCATCACGCTGGAATGGGCCATGCGCCAGTCCAATGCGGATGCAGGTTTGATTGGAATGCTCGAAGAGGGCAAACTGCGAGTGGTGGCCCAGCAGGGTTACGAAAATTATCTTGGCAATTATCAGGAACAGGCAATGCCGCTGGAAATTCCGGCATTGAGAACGGCTGTCGAAACGGGACTCCCGCAAAGGGTCGCGTTAGATGCGGCGACTGCGCTTGGCACAGGTGCGCTAGGTGTCCGCCGGACTTTGCTGCCCGCGGCGCGCGTTCAGATTGTCATCCCAATTCGGCGTGAAGCCTCCGTCATCGGTTTGCTGATGTTGGAAACCTCCAGCGATTCGCAGGAGGACCTGGCCTTCCTCAATCGTTTGAGCGATCATGCCGCCATCGCGATTTCGAACGCGCAACTGTATGGTGAAGTGCAACGCGCCAACCTTGCCAAGAGCGATTTCGTCTCGTTCGTTGCGCACGAGTTGAAAAACCCGATGACTTCCATCAAGGGCTATACCGAACTTCTCGCGGCAGGCGCGGTCGGCGCGATTAATGAAATGCAGACCAACTTCCTGAACACGATCCGCTCGAATGTTGAGCGCATGTCCACGCTCGTTTCGGACCTGAATGATAATTCCAAGATCGAGGCCGGACGTTTGCGACTCGAGTTCAAGCCGGTGGAAGTGAATGACCTGGTGGACGATGTTATCCGTTCGACGAAACGCCAAATTGAAGATAAGAAACAGATCATTCAAGCCGAATTGCCGCCATTGCTTCCCAAGGTATGGGGCGACCCCACGCGTCTTGGGCAGGTTCTGACGAATCTCGTCAGCAACGCGAACAAATACACGCCGGAGGGCGGCGTGGTTGTGGTCGGCGCGGAAGCGACAGCAAATCGTTGGGACCCCGAAGGCGCTGGCAATGTGGTGCATGTTTGGGTGAAGGATAATGGCATTGGCATCAGCCCCGAAGATCAGCAAAAAGTCTTTCAGAAATTCTTCCGCTCTGAAGATCAAAAAGCGCGTGAATCTCCTGGTACGGGTCTCGGTTTGAACATCACGAAGAGCCTGATCGAAATGCAGGGCGGGCGCATCTGGTTCGAGAGTGAATTCCGCAAAGGTACGACCTTCCACTTTACAATTCCGGTTGCGGAGAATTAATCATGACGCTTCATGTTGCTGTTGGCACTGCTCAGGCGCTGGATGGCCGCGAAGCCGGTCTGCAGGCCGTGCATCAGGCGCTGAATCAGTTGGGGGTCGGCGCGCCGGGACTGGGCATCATGATTGCCTCGAATCAATATCAAGCGCGCGAAGTCATGAGCGGAGTGGCGAGTCTCTTGGGCGATGCGCCGTTGATTGGTTTTAGCGCCCCCGCCAGTTTATCCAGTGAAGGTCAGCACCCGCATTCGGTGACGCTGGCTTTGTTGAGCGGCGATTTCCAGGCCGAGGCGCAATGGTATCCGGGCTATGCCCAGTCGGGTCGTGAGACGGCAAATCGCCTTTTACAGGCCGCGGCGGCCAACAAAGAGAATCGCGCCGCGATCTTTTTTGCGGATGGATTCAACGGCGACGCAGAACAATTATGTGCCGCAATTCAACCCGGTTCCATTTCAATGGCGGGCGGTCTCTCCAGTGGGGATCTGCATACGGGCAATACTTATCAAATGATTGGCAATCAAGTCGGGACGGGCAGTCTGGCCGCGGCGCTTCTGCGCGGGAATATCCGCATGGGTGTCGGATACGCTCACGGCTGGGACCCGGTGGGCAGTCAGTTTCGTGTGACACGTTCGCGTGGCTTCTGGCTCCGGACCCTGGACGGGCGTCCGGCTTCGGAGACTTACGCGGAACTCTTCGGCCACCCCGCACGCGACTGGGCTTTTCCTCCACTGAGTTATCTGGCGCGGCTCTATCCGCTCGGCGTGGAGCAGGGCGAAGATTTGATTGTGCGCGCACCAATCCGCGTGGAGGCGGATGGAAGTTTCCGCATGAACGCCTCTATTCGCGATGGCATTGACGCGTACCTGCTTGTTGGCAGCCGCGCTTCTTGCGATAAGGCGGCTATGCAAGCCGCGCAACAGGCTTTGCACGCGTTGGGAGATGTCAAACCGGTGTTTGCGCTTGTGCTGGTGGACATTGCCTGGCAGATGCTTTTGAAGTCCAATCCCGGAACAGAGGTTTACGCGGTGCAGGATATTTTGGGCGCTGGTGTTCAACTCGCAGGCGGATATACGCTTGGACAAATTGTGCCCGGCAAAGATGGCGCCAGTCCGCGATTTTTGAATCAACATATCGCCGTCATTGCGTTTGGGGAAGAGAAGTAGAATTGCCGAGGCCGGTGACTTATAAAGTCACCGGCCTCTTCACAAGGAGGAGAACGACAATAGCAAGATAGGCTTCGGAGATTGAAAAATCTCGGAAGCCTTTTTGATGCTACGCGAGGATACTCACCTTCGGGAGTTCGCTCATCGCGGCGTGGACAGCCTCGGCAGGATACTCGTAATCTTCCAGTTTCCCATTGATGTAGGCCTCGTAGGCGCCCATGTCAAAATTTCCATGACCGGAAAGATTGAACAGAATCACACGCTTCTCGCCTTTGGCTTTTGCATCCAGGGCTTCATCAATCGCGGCGCGGATCGCGTGCGCTGATTCTGGCGCGGGGATGATGCCTTCCGCTTTTGCGAATTGGAGCGCGGCCTCGAAGGTGGCTTTCTGCTTGACGGCTTTCGCCTCGATCAGGCCGGTGTCGTAGAATGCGCTCAGGCTGGGCGCCATGCCATGATAGCGGAGTCCACCGGCATGGATGGAGGGTGGAACAAAGCCATGTCCCAGCGTATACATCTTGACGATGGGGGCCATCTTGGCGGTGTCGCCGTAATCGAAGGTGTACGCGCCCTTGGTCAAGGAAGGAGCGGCGGTGGGTTCGACTGCGAGGAGACGCGTCTTGCGTCCGTTCTTCAAATTCTCCCGCAGGAACGGATAGGCAATGCCCGCGAAGTTCGAGCCGCCGCCCACGCATCCAATGACGACGTCGGGATATTCATTGGCCATATCCATTTGCTTAAGTGCTTCCTCGCCGATCACGCTTTGATGCATCAGTACATGATTCAGCACCGAGCCGAGGCTGTATTTCTTCTTGCCGCCGGACGTAGCCGCAACCTCCACCGCTTCCGAGATGGCAATGCCCAGTGAGCCGGGGCTGTTTGGATCAGAGGCGAGAATCGAGCGGCCATAGTTCGTGCGGTCAGTGGGACTGGCAAAGACCTGCGCGCTGAACGATTCCATGAAGACGCGGCGATATGGCTTTTGTGTGTAAGACACTTTGACCATGTATACTTCCACGTCAATGTCGAAGAAATTTCCGGCCAGCGCGAGAGCCGAACCCCATTGACCGGCTCCGGTCTCGGTGGTGAGGGCCTTCGTCCCAGCGATCTTGTTGTAGAAGGCTTGAGGGATGGCTGTGTTTGGCTTGTGACTTCCAGCAGGCGAGACGCCTTCGTTTTTGTAATAAATGTGCGCGGTTGTGCCGAGCGCTTTTTCAAGGCGTCGGGCGCGGATCAACGGAGTGGGGCGATAAAGTTTATAAATCTCGCGCACTTCCTCCGGGATTTGGATGTATCGTTCGGTTGAGACTTCCTGCATGATTAGATCCATTGGAAATAGCACCGCCAGAAAGTCTGGTGTGACCGGCTCGAGGGTATCCGGCCTCAGTACGGGCGCGGGCGCGACCGGGCTGTCGGCGTTGATGTTGTACCAGGACTTGGGCAGGTCAGATTCGTTCAGTAAAAACCGGGTTTGGTCAGACATAATCTTCTCCTTTGTTGAGGGTAAATTCATTGATCGTCAATCTCGATCTAAAATCGTAAATCAAAAAGCGTTTGTCCTTCAAGGTGGATGGAAAGTGATCGGTATCATTCTTCCCTCACGGCACAAAAAGAGACGCGTTACTATCCGCCTCGCGGTTTTCCTGTTGATCGCTCAACACCTGCGCGGCGGGCAGAGACTCGTCTTCGACCTGCTCTACAAAATATTCCTGCAGGCTCGATTCCGTTGATTCCGTATATGCAGTTTGTGTGTTCATCTTTTCTCCTTTTCGTATGAAAAAAAAAGAAAGCGTTCGTCCTCATGGCAAAAGAATCCTGCTTTGCCAAAGGGACGAACGCTTCAACGTCCGTGGTGCCACCCGATTTAAGCGGCTTGCTATCGAACAAAAAATCCCGTCGTGATGCAACGGGATTCAAGCCAGCTTCACTCTTTTGGTCAGCTAGTTTTCAAAACTAAGTGACCTAGCCTTGATAACGGTGGCGTTCCGTCTCGGATACTCTCCTTCTCAGGATTTCGCCTTGAAGCTCGGAGGTCCATTCAGCGCTGTCGTCTCGGGCAGGGCTTCCACCAACCGCCTGCTCTCTAAACCGTCGTCCAGCGCGTACTCGTCCTCGTCACTGCTTTTGAATATTTCGTGTGATTATATGCGGGTTTCTTTGACTGTCAAGCCTTTGGTGAGACGAACTACGCGTTTACTCATGCGGAACAGAAGTAAAATAGAGAGGAAAGAATATGAGGCTCCGCCGCTTTCTTCTTGGAAAGGAGATGGAAATGCGAAGGATTCGCTGGATTTTTGCGTTAATGACTTTGATTTTGCTGGAGACATCGGGATGCACGCTCTCTCTTTATAATCAGCCGCTTCCGACCCCGACTGTGCTGTTCATCCCCACCCTCACCCGTCTGCCGCCCACGGCTGTTCCGCCCACCTCGACGGCAATCGGCGTCACCCCGAATCTTCCCACAACTGTTCCTCCGACGTTTGTTCCGCTTACATCCTTCCCGCCCACCGCTGTGCCACCGACGCGCATCCCTCCAACTCAACCACCCCCGGTCAACTTCTGCGCAGATGATCAGGCCACGGCCTTGATCAATAGTTTCAGGAATGCACTGCAAGCCTCGAATGGTGAACTGCTGGCATCCCTGGTGAGTCCTGTGCATGGCATGGACGCGCGTTACTATCGCGATGGCCGCGTCGTCAACTATGACCAGACCCATGCAAAGTTTCTGTTCGAGTCAACCTTTCAAGTGGAATGGGGCCTCGCCCCCGGAAGTGGTCAGATGACCAAAGGCTCTTTCCACGAAGTCATCATTCCTTCTCTGCTTGATCTCTTCAGCAAGAATTACACATTGACTTGCAATCAAGTCCAGGTCGGTGGCACGACGTATAACGCGGTTTGGCCATATCCTGGGATTAATTTCTATTCCGTTTACTTCACAGGCACACAGGCCAACGGCAACATGGACTGGCATACCTGGGCGATTGGTATGGAATATGTCAACGGTAAACCTTATCTGTATGCCATCATGCAATTCTTCTGGGAGCCGTAAAAAAACATTTCTTGAATTGATTCGATGACAACGGCGGGTAAGAATTACCCGCCGTTTGATTTCAATAAGCAGAGTCTCTCGATTTCAGGCTAAAATAATTATCAGGAACAAGGAGAGCCATGCACTTGTCGCCACTGCACATGCACATCCCGGATGGATTTCTGAGTCTGGCCATCTCGATCATTTGTTGGGCTTTTACAATTATCTTGGATGGAGTTGCCATCTCACGCACCAACAAATCTCTTGGCGAACGACAAGTCCCATTGATGGGCATCATGGCCGCTTTTATTTTTGCGGCGCAGATGATCAACTTCCCCGTCGCGGGCGGGACCTCCGGCCATTTGCTCGGGGGAGCGTTGGCGGCGATTACGCTGGGGCCATGGGCCGCGATGCTGGTGATGACTTCGGTAATCGCCGTTCAAGGTTTATTATTTCAAGACGGCGGCCTGACCGTGATGGGCGCCAACATTTTGAACATGGGGTTGGTCACTGTCGTCATTGGCTATGGACTCTACCGAAGCGTGCTTGGACGCAATCAGACGATGAAACTTGTCATCGCTGGACTCGCCGCCTGGCTTTCAGTCATGGGCGGTGCACTGCTTACCTCACTTGAACTCTGGTTAAGCGGCACGGCCAAACTCGACATTGTGATTCCGGCCATGTTGAGTGTCCATGCGTTGATCGGGATTGGCGAAGCATTGATTACCGTTGCCGCGCTGGCTTTTATCTTCCGCACCCGGCCCGATCTGCTCGGCGAAGAATCGGTCTCAGCCAAAGGCGGGCGCGGTTGGGCTCTGGCTGGCATCCTCGTTACCCTGATCGTCGTATTGCTTTCGCCGTTAGCCTCGGTGAACCCGGATGGATTGAATCGCGTCGCGATGGATTTGGGTTTCATCACTACAGCACAGACTGCGACCGGTCCGCTGGCAGGATACAACCTTCCATTTCTGGGCAAGACGCCTTTATCCAGAATTGCAGCCGGCGCCATCGGCGTTTTGGTCGTCCTAGGATTAGCCTTTCTTGCCGGGCGCGCTCTGCGAAAAAAATCGTAGCCTATGCACGCCGACGCCTTTGATCGTTATCATCATGGACACAGTCTGCTTCACCATCTGGATGCGCGCATCAAAGTGGTGGTCACGGTTGCGTTCATCCTGTCCAATGTGCTTTTGCCGGATGGAGCCTGGGCGGCTTTTGGTTTGGCGTTCATCTTTTTGTTGATTGCCAACGCGCTTTCTCAACTTGGTTTTGGTTTTACGCTGAAACGTTCTTTCGTGGCTCTGCCTTTTGCGTTGGCGGCCGTAACTGCCGTTTTTTCCATCCCCGGCCATGCATTGGCCGAGTGGCATCTTGGCATGATCACGCTCATCCCAACCGACGCGGGCTTGTTGCGCTTCGTCAGTATTTTGGTTCGTTCGTGGTTGTCGGTGCAGATGGCGATCCTGCTGGTGTCGGTCACGGAATTTCCGGACATCATTCACGCGCTCACTCACTTGTATGTGCCGTCTATCATCACAACCATCATCGCCTTTCTTTATCGCTACTTGTTTGTGTTGACCGATGAAGTAATGCGTCTGATGAGGGCGAGACAAGCCCGCAGCGCGGCCGCGCCCGGCTCGAGGTCCGGTGGGAACGTGTGGTGGCAGGCGCGCGTCGCGGGCAACATGGCCGGTCAACTTTTTCTGCGCAGTTACGAACGCAGTGATCGCATCTACAATGCCATGTTATCGCGTGGATACAAAGGTCAATGGATGGCCATGCACGTGCAGAGAATCCAATTGCGCGACTGGCTGGTCGGTGTGGCCGCTGTCTGCGGACTCATTGTGATGCAAATTGTGGGAAGGCTGTGATGGAACTTGAATGTGATGGTGATGTGGTTAAAGTGAATGACTTGCATTTTTCATATCCGGATGGAAACGAAGCCTTGCGCGGCGTCTCGTTCAATCTTTGCGCGGGAGACAAAGTCGCGTTAGTTGGGCCGAATGGCGCGGGGAAATCAACCTTGATGTTGCACCTGAATGGGATTTTGACCGGGCGCGGCGAGATCGAAGTGGGCGGTATGCGCCTCAATCCGGACAATTTGCCGGTCATCCGCGCAATGGTCGGACTCGTGTTCCAAAACCCGGACGACCAACTCTTTTCCCCGACGGTGTTCGAGGACGTGGCTTTTGGTCCGCTCCACATGGGTTTGAGCGAAGACGAAGTGCGCGCCCGCGTGGATGAGGCGTTGAGGATGGTGCATATGACGAATTATCGCGACCGTCTGTGCCATCATTTGAGCGTCGGTGAGAAAAAACGAATTTCCATCGCGACCGTGCTTTCGATGCACCCGCAGATTCTAATTTTGGATGAACCCTCCGCCGGGCTTGACCCGCGTGCGCGCCGGAAATTGATTAACCTTCTGCACGAAATGCCGATCACGATGCTGGTGTCCACACACGATATGGCCTTGGTCAAGGAATGTTTCCCTCGCACAATTGTGATGGACGAGGGAAAAATCGTCGCGGATGGAATGACGGCTCAGATTTTGTCCGATGCGGCTTTGCTCGAAGCGCATGGGTTGGAAAGGCCGTAACAGACGCAGAGCACGATAAACAAAAAAGAGTCTTCAATGGAAGACTCTTTTTTGTTGCACCGAAAACCATCAAAGTCCTGCGGCTTTCTTCAACGCCGCGGCCTTGTCTGTTTTTTCCCATGGAAATTCAATGTCATCGCGGCCGAAGTGACCATAGGCCGCTGTCTTGCGATAAATAGGCTGACGCAGTTTCAAATCGCGGATGATCGCGCCCGGGCGCAGATCGAAATATTCGTTGATGAGGGATGCGATTTTCTCGTCTGCAATTTTGGCGGTGCCGAAGGTTTCCACATTGACCGAAAGCGGGTGCGCCACACCAATGGCGTACGCCAGCTGCACTTCAACGCGGTCTGCCAATCCTGCGGCGACGATGTTCTTTGCCACATAGCGCGCCGCGTAGGCCGCGGAGCGATCCACTTTGGTTGGGTCCTTCCCGCTGAACGCGCCGCCGCCATGACGGCCCATGCCGCCATAGGTATCAACAATAATTTTGCGGCCTGTCACGCCTGCATCGCCCATGGGGCCGCCCACTACGAACCGTCCAGTAGGATTGACAAAGACTTTCAAATCTTTATCCACCATATTTTCTGGAAGTGTAGGCATGATGATCTGTTCAGTCACTGTTTCGGCAATTTCAGCGTGAGAAACATCCGGCGCATGTTGCGTGGAGATGAGCACCGTGTCCACGCGCCTGGGCTTGCCTTTTGAATATTCAATCGTGACCTGACTTTTTGCATCCGGACGAAGCCACGGAATGGCTCCACTCTTGCGAAGTTCACTCTGGCGGCGAGTGAGTTTGTGCGCGAGGTAAATGGGAAGCGGCATGAGAGTTTGGGTTTCATTGCAGGCAAAGCCGAACATCATACCTTGATCGCCTGCGCCAATCGCCTCGACCTCCGCCTCGGTCATCTCACCGGCTTTTGCTTCGAGGGCTTTGTCCACCCCCATGGCGATGTCGCCGGACTGTTTCGCGATGGCAACCAGAACGCCACACGAATTTCCATCGAAACCTTTTTCGCTGGAGTCATATCCAATCTCGTTGATGACTTTGCGCGCCAGTTCATCGTAATTGAAATTGGCGCGGGTGGTGATTTCGCCCAGCAAAGCCACGAACCCGGTCTTGGTCGCGGTTTCGCAGGCAACGCGCGAGGTGGGGTCCTGTTCGAGACAGGCGTCCAGCACGGCGTCCGAGATTTGATCGCACATCTTATCCGGGTGGCCTTCGCTCACCGATTCGGATGTGAACATCAGTTTGGGCGATGTCATAAAGGTATTGCTCATTGTTTTTGATTTCTCCTTTGCAAATGAAATTGCCCCTTCCGACGTGCAGAAAGGGCAATTTACGCGTGATGCTAATGTTACCCTCTCATCTCCCAGAACATCCGTCTGTCGGAATTGGCACCTTTTCAGTGTTCAGTTATCTGTCATCAGTATTCAGAAGAGACTGAATACTGATGACTGACTTCTGATTACTGCGCACTGGCAGGTTGTCGAGGCATCGCAGGGCCGGTCCCTCCGCCTCTCTGGATAAGAGCGCCGTGTGGGGGCTATTGATTTGTTGCGAGATAATACCACAGGTCATTTTGCGAGTCAATTAAAATGGCACGCTTCTTTGTTGAGGAGACGACACTTCACATCGCTTCGTGCTTTGACCCTGGGACGGATTCCCCTATTGTGCTGATACCACACCCACTTCATGGTTCCACGCCGACCGACTTCAACGCGTTGATGGCATCGAAATAACCGGGACGAATGGATAGCGCTTTGCGCCATTTTGCGATGGCGCCCTGTGTGTCTCCTCTTCGATAAAGCGCCCAACCTTGCCACAGCCAGGACTCCTCGGAGTATGTATTGGCAAGGTCAATTGTGTATTTTGTGATCTCCATCAAATCATCGAGTCGGTTTGTGTTGAAATCGGCGATGAAAGGCCCGAACTGATAGCGGAACATGCGCTGAGGCAGACCGATCTTTCGCGCTGTGTCATACGCGGCGACGGCCTCCTCATATCGTTCAAAGTAGACAAGATTCGACCCGTAATTGAACCACGCGAACGCATCCTTCGGACTTGAAACGGTCGCGGCCCGAGTATCATTCAGCGCGTTCTGACGGTTGACCTCGGGGTCCCAGTCCGCACCGATGATGTTACTCAGTTGGGCCTCTTCATCGGGCAGGTAGACAAGCAGATATAAATGATTGAACGGCTCCCAGTCCTGTTCAAGTTTTTCGTAAGAGATGATCTGATCGGGGCCGTGATATGCGTCTTGCACGACAAAAGTCTGCGCGGAATCATCATAGCCTGTGACGAGAACATAATGCGCGGCCCACAGATCATCATTGGGCCAGAAGGGCTTGTCGAAGATAAACGTCTCTTCGATCATCACAGGAAATCCCGCCGCGAGCAGTTGTTTGAGCAGAGTCAAGTTCCCGTTGACGCGATAATCCGCGTTCAGCCAGCCGGCGTAATTACGCACCCAATACACGAGTTCATCCGGGTTGACGTTGCGATCATCGGGTAAAGGCTTGATGACTTTGCTGATGTTGAATTGATCGCCGGTCCAGCCATAGGCGCGCAGGGCCATGGTCAATGTGGCGGGGCCGCAGTTGTTGGGAAACTTTTTCTCGTCCTCAAAGGCAGGAGGAGGTAGAAAAACTTGCAGTGGAAGCGGCACGGGCGTGGCAGTCGCTGTGATTTGCGGGACGACGGTCACAGGTCGGGTGGGAAGCGGTGTGTTCGTCTCCTGCTTGACGACTGCGGTTTCGGGCAAGGCCGTGGGAACAGGTCCCGCGGGATGAATAACCCCGTTCACATAAGTTATCGTGCGTTCCATGCGCCAATCGACGCGGCTTTTGATGGCCGGGATTTGATAAAGCAAAACACCGAGCAGAAACAACCCTCCAATAGAGAGGAAGATGGTTCGTTTTTGTTTAAACATGGCGAAGAGTCTACCATGCCTTTCTAAGAGGTCATTAAGCCTAAAACAGGAGGCGACGCGTGCGCCTCCTGTTTTTCAAGTGAATCTAAATCGTTTACTGATGGCCTAAAAGTTTTAGCGCCGCGGCGACGGAAGGATCGGTCTCGAATGTGAAGGTGTCCCAATCGGCGAAGGCTTCCACATCCGGGACGATGCCGGTGTCTTCCCAATTCGCGCGGGAGTGCGCCGGGACAAACGTTTCCTGCGCGATCCAAAGCAGAGAGCCATCGTCCTGTTTGTATCCATGCAAAGTTTCCACGTTGCCAAGTGTGGTTTGACCGACAATCTTGGCGCGGCCCGAATCCTGAAGAACGCCCGAGAAGATTTCTCCGAAACTGACTGTATCTTCTCCGACTAGAACAACCAGCGGCACGGTCTGCGAATTTTGGATGTCATGCGGCACAACCTTCAGAGGACGCGATGAGGTTCGACTCGTGAAATTCCCCAGTGTGCCGGAGGCAAAGTAACTTAGGATGGGAAGTAAAACGCTACTGCTACCGCCGCCGTTCAAGCGGTTGTCAATGATCAAGCCGTCGAGTTCACCAAACCCATTCAGCGCATCCACCACCTGATTTGGAATCGTTTCGTCAAAGAAGGACGGCAAAAGGATATAACCGATGCGTGAGCCGTCGGTTGTATCCACCAGCCTCGCATCAATCAGCAACGGACTCTGAATGCGTTCGCGCACCAACATTACCTGCCGCGGATTTTCGCCCGGCGATTTCACCGTCAGCACCACAGCCGAGCACTCCGGGCCGCGGATGCGGCTTGTGTAAAGCGTGTTTTGATCCACGATTGGGTAACCGTCCACAGCCAAAATGCTGTCATGCGGTTTCAAGCCGCTGAGGTCCGCGGGGGAATTGGGAAAGTTCAAGACGATGGTGGCCTGTCCCTTTTGGGGTTGGGGCAATACGTAGGTTCCAATCCCAACGAAATTATTTGTGCCGCTCAACTCGGCGTTTTCTTCGGCCACTTCGACCGGCGACTCGAAGCGCGAATGGTCATCACCGAGTTCGGTGATCATGTCTTCCATGTTTTGATAAAACTCTTCGGTGGTCAACCCGGCATTCAGCGTTGCGCGATACTTGTCTGCGATTGCAGACCAGTCTTTGCCGTTGAAATCAGGATAGACATATACTTTGTCCACGGTCTTTACCACGCTTTCAAAGACCCTTTTTTGCAAGTCAGCAGAAATTTCGGGGTTGGCCTGCAAAAAGGAAGTTGGCTTGGCCAGCAGGGTCGAAGCCGGTTGCGTGGCGAGCGCAGTATTTTGACAATCGGTTGGAATATAAGCGGGTGTGAGTGGAGTGGGCGTGAGTGTGGAAGTGGGGGTGGGCGTTGGGGTCGGCGCGAAGGGCAAAGCGCGGGTTATAAAATTACATGCGAGTGAAAAAAGAAGAACGAGGGCAAGAAGGATGCGGCTGATTTTCATGTTATTCACCTTTAAGTTGATCGTTGATGTTGGATTGATCCCATGTTCGTACGCGCTCGAATAGTTCAGGCAGAGGTCTGAGATCGGAAACAGGCACGGCCAGATTTTTGGTGCGTGTCAGATTGTATTGAAAGACGCGGCTTCCTTCGGCAATCAGGCTGGCGCGTTGGCGGAACTCCTCGCGCGAAATCCACCCGGCCAGATAAATTTCCATGCCATACACCCAAATGTTGCTCCATGTCACCGGTTCGATGAGATACGTCTCTTTGCGTATCGGAGAATAAATTCCGATTCTCCCGCGCGGCCGCGACCTGACGTGGACATAGGCCAGCGAATAAAAATCTGCATGGACTTCCATACGCGTGCGCGGCGGCAGTTCCAGTGAGCGCGTCATAAATTCTCGACCTTTGTCCTGGCCCCCGATTTCGAGGCTGAGTGTTTCATCCGATTCGGATTTCAATGCCAGCGCCCCAAGCGGAATCCACTGATGCGGACGCGTCCACGTCTTTGGCATGGTGTGAATCAAATATGTCGGTTGCCCGGCTTCGGAGGCTTTTTGCATATCGTCGGGCGAGGCCGCGATCAGACCGGTGAGAAAAGCAAAAAGATAAAGATCATTCGGCGAATGACCGTCCGCGGAATATTGATCGAGCGGAACCAAAGCCGGGGCTTTGAGCGCCAGCCCGAGGTCCGCGCGAAGCGAGGCGATCTGGTCGCGATACGAAATCAAAAACGATTTAATGTCACAGCGATGACCGCCGAGCGAAACATCGTACCGATCCGGATCGGTAAACGGCGTCGCGCCTTTGACGTCGAAAGGAATGTTTTCCTGCGCGAGGTAGCGGCGAAAGGCGAGTTCAACGGCCACGCCCGCCACAATACGCCGCAGACGGTCGAAGGGCGAGCCGCCCATGCGATCATAGGTATGCGGCAGGGAACGGCAGGCATAAGCAATGCCGCCTTCGGTGAGATCGGGAGTGTAAGGCAAACGGATAAGGTCGGAAGAATTAAGCATGGTTAAGGGCGAATAGTTCAACGCGGCGACTATGGCCTATGTTCCATTTTCCAATCGTTCATTCCTAAACTGCAAGCAATAATGATGAAATGTATTGCTCACCCACGCCGACCCCAGCCCGAACGGCGCGAGGCGTTGATTATCCTGCAACCAGATTTTTTCATCCTTCAGTGTGTAAACCTTGCCGAGTTCGCGCGCCAAGTCCCAGGCCAGCGGATAAATCCTCCCGCCCTTCTTCACGTTCTTGACGATGATGGTGAGATAGGCGCGCTCGCATAGAATCTGCTTCAACCCCGCGTAGATGGCAACGAGTTGTTCCAGAAATTTTTCATACTCATGGATATTGCCGAGATCATTTGGATCGTCGGAGTAGTGAACGTCCAAATCGGCGGAGGTGCGGCGTTTCTTTTGAGTCTCGGCGCCTTTGGCGTGGAGCATGTCCCAGTAGGGAGGCGAGGTGAGGATATAGTTGATGGTTGGAAGTTGGAAGTTGACAGCGTTCAGCGCGTCGCCATTGATGATCTCGGATTTCAAATTTTCGACCGACGCGCCGAGCGATGATCTTTCATCCGCGATGATCTGCTTGGCGATCTTTGCATATTTGGGATTCAACTCGATGCCGTACGAATTGCGTCCGGCGCGCAGGGCCGCAACCAAAGTCGAACCGGTTCCCGCCATCGGGTCAAGCACGATCTCGCCTTTTTTGGTGAAGAATTCGATGAACTCCTGCGCCATCGTCTCCGGGAATTTGGCCGGATGCACCAACACGCCCTTTTTGCGCGGCGGCGGGTTGTGGATGAACCATGATTTCTGGAACTTGAGCCAGGTCTTTGGGTCGAGGTCGTTGAGTTTGTTGGTAGGCATGTTTATGGTTTGGGTGTCCTCGTTGGCGGCAAATAGGTCACATCATAAACGACGAAATCCGAAAACGTAATGGTGACGGGCGTGTCTGCCGCCGAGCGGGCAAAGACTCCGATCGCGCCGCTGGCATAATTTTTGTCGCTCACACTGAATTGATAGCGGCCATTCAAAAAGAATCGCAACTCTGTGCCGACGGCCCATACGCCGATGCGGACTTCTCCCGGCGCGCCCAGCGGAACGTCGCCGCTGGGGATCGGATTTTGAAGCGGGGTACGAGAGCGCACACTGGCTCGTTCGGCGCGCGCGGTGCCGTCGCATGACAGCGCGAAGCGATAGTAAGCGGCGGGGCTGGCGCGCACCAGAATGCCATAATCATCTTTGCCTTTGCAAAGACTCGGTCGCGCCGTGATCTCGGCGTAGAAATTTGTGAAGGCCGCGTCCTGCCGCAGACTGATGGCGTAGATTCCCGGCTGGACAGCGATGGTCAGGCGGTTGCGGCTCACGTCAATGGTGGCGTCATCGGAGACGGCGGTGTTCCACAAGATGGGATTGGAAAAATCGTCGGTGAGAATCACATTTCCCACGCCGGGTTTTTGTTCGGGCGTGGGCGCTTGAGTGGAGAAAGCCTGACGTGTGGGCGTGGCTGAAGCGGGAAACCAGTCAATGGTCGGCGTTGGAGGCGGAGGGGTTTCTGTGGCGGTTGAGATTTCTGGAATCGGAGCATTTGCTAAACCGGTGCAGGAAGTCAACAGGAAAAAAATCATCCCGATCAGAAAAATGAGAGCGCGTCGATTCATGTAGAAAACCACAAGGTGTTGTAAAATAAACTCGCTTTCCGATTCTAGCATACAAGGAGTGAATAATGACGGAAAAAACTGTGCTGGTAACGGGCGCGTGCGGGGAAATCGGCCAGGCGCTGGTGCAGGAATTATCGAAACGCGGCGGATATAAAATGGTGACGGCGGACATTGCGCCTCTGCCCGATACGATCAAGGATTTGGTTTCAGAGCATGTGCAGGGGGATTTGATTTATAAGATCAAGACCTTTTACGATTACGATTTTCAAATGATTTTTCATCTGGCGGCTTCGCTTTCATCCAAGGCCGAAGTGGCGACCGAAGAAGCGCATCGTATCAACGTGGAAGGCACAATGCAATTATTGATGCTGGCCGCATATCGCTCGGAGAAATACAAGAAGGCTGTAAAGTTTTTGTTTCCCAGTTCGATTGCCGCATATGGAATGTCAACGCTTGAAGCGAAACGATCGGCGGGGTGCGTGAAGGAAGACGAATACAACAATCCCCACACCATGTATGGATGCAATAAACTCTACTGCGAAAAACTGGGGACATATTACAGCAAATACAACGGGCAACGACATTTGGATTTAAACCCGCCGGTCATGCTGGACTTTCGAGCGATTCGCTTCCCAGGCCTCATCTCCGCCTTCACTTTACCCAGCGGCGGGACGAGCGATTATGGCCCCGAGATGCTTCATGCCGCGGCGCAGGGAAAACCGTATGTCTGTTTTGTGCGCGAAGATACCAAAATTTCTTTCATGGCGATGCCGGACGCGATCAAGTCGCTGTTGATGCTGGCAGATGTGCCGCGCGAGAAACTTTCGCGCACGGTGTATAACGTTGCATCGTTCGCGTTGACGGCGGGCGAATTCCGCGAGCGCGCGCTGAAAGCCTTTCCTGGCGCAAAGATCACCTTCGAGCCGAACCCGCGCCGGCAGGGCATCGTCGATTCATGGCCGGAAGATGTGGATGATTCCCTCGCCCGCGCCGATTGGGGCTGGAAACCTGATTATGATGCGGACGCGTTCTTCGATCAATATTTTTTGCCGGAGATACGAAAAAGATATGGAAAGAGTGAAATGAAAATGGTGAGTAAATAACAGTGAGTCGAAAGCGGGGAGTCTTGAGTAATGTGGAGGTTGAAATCGGTCGTCCGCGAGGAAGGCCGATTTTGATTCCTGATATAATTTTGACGATGAAAATTCGACCGATTGTTGTCATTAGTTTCCTTCTTGTTGTACTTGTGCTCTTCGGCATTTCGCTTCCTGCGCAGGCCGCGCCCGCGCCGCAGGGAGTTCAATTCGCAACCAACACACCATTGCCCGATGGCCGCATCATGTATCAAGTTCAACCAAGCGATACATCCTGTGTTCGGATTGCGCTTCTTAATCAAATTACAGTTGAACAACTGATGCAATTGAACACCAACATCAACAAGGACTGCTCCAACCTGATTCCCGGAACAATGCTCCTCATCGGCACGGGCGGGCCGCTCGGCGCCTCCCCGACTCCGGGTCCCTCGCCCACGTCTTTGCCTCCCACCATCACGCCCACTCCGATTGCCGGAACAACCGAGATCTGTGTGCTTTTATATAATGACCTCAACGGTGATGCGCTCCGCGAAGAAAGCGAACCGGTGATCGTGGGCGGCGCGATCAGCGTGACCGAGACCAGCGGCAAATACTCCAGGACGTTTCAAACCGCGGTCAACCCGGACCCGAATGCGTACGCGGGAACCTGTCTCACGGACGTGCCCGAAGGGACATATCAGATCGGCGCGGCCCTCCCGCCAGATTACAATCCAACCACACAGTTGAACTCCACCATCGAAGTCAAAGATGGTGATACCGCCACCGTGGGATTCGGCGGGCAATCCAAAGATACAGGCGTGCAGACGACTCCATCCGAGAGCGGAGGTGGAACGTCTCCGTGGTTGGGATTCCTCGGCGGTCTGCTTCTGCTTGGAGGCTTGGGTCTCGGCTGGTACGCGTTGAGAATGAGAAACCCGCGTAGTAAACTGCAACAGAGCGGGTTGTTGAAGAGATAAAAATTTTGGGTGAATACAGTAGGGGCACAGCGTCGCTGTGCCCCTACATTGTTTAATTGTTTAACCCATCGGGTGTTTCATTCGGTCTCCCCCGATCAAATGCAAGTGCATGTGGAACACGGTCTGACCGCCGTTCGGACCGGTGTTCATGATCAAATGATAGCCGCCCTCCGCGATATGCTCCTGCGCGGCGATCCGCTTGGCGGTAAAGATCATGTGACCAACAAGGGGTTTATCCGCCTCGTCCATTTCGTTCACAGATTGGATGTGTTTGTTGGGTACGATCAAAATATGCACCGGGCCAACTGGATGAATATCACGGAACGCGGTGACTTGTTCATCGCGATAGACGATGGTCGCTTTGGCTTCGTCGTTTATCACTTTGCAGAAGATACAGGAATCGGTCATGGTGGCTTTCAACGCGGAAAATTTTGCAAACCAATGAGCGGCCAGTGCTCTGAACATTTATGGAATGGGCCCGTACGCGGGCGCGCACATGATGTCATAATATTCTAATTCAGTGGCTTTATTTTGTTCGGCATACGTCGCGGCGTCATTGCCGATCTGCCGCACTTCGTCGAGGTGGGCGCGGGCATCCACATCCCAGAATCGAGGAATGACCATTAACGGATCATTGACCGGTCCATCCGCCAACGAATAAGGCCGTCCCGGATCAGCCAGGTCTGCCAGCGGGACCCAGTTGTACATCACGGGTCCGCGCGGGTTGACGGTGAAGCCGAGTTTATACCCCACCTGTCGCGCCAGTTGCGCCGCGTGAGGCGTAAATCCGCCGCCCGGCCAGATATATGCGATGGGTGTTTTGTTGAAATATTTTTGAATGTTGGTCATCGCGCCCTGCAGTTCGCTCATGATGTAATCGTCGCTCGAATCAGATGTGATTGGAATGTTATGAATCACGCCATGTGCCTGATAATCCACCCAGCCTTCCGCAGAGAGCGCGGCGTTCTCTGCCCACAGATCGGGACGTTCATCTTTTGCGATGTAAGCGTTGACCACAGGCCAGCCCCACTTCTTGTAAAAAGGACGAAAGTGATCGTTGAAATACTCCGCGAAATGACGATCATCCACCACAAGTAAAACCGAACGTTGCGGAATCTTCGCGTTGTGGTACATAAAGTCGCTGAACTGTTGCATGTTGATAGCCATGAAGCCCTGATCGTGCAAATCGTTCATCAGGTTTTCCTGATCTGCGGCGCTGATCTGGTTGGCGTCTTCGGCTTTGCCTTTGCTGATGGAGTGGAACATGACCACCATCACAATCGTCCCCGGCGCAGAATTGGTTGACGTCCATTTATCTTTGAGATATTGACATTGATCTTGAATATATGTATGCGGTGTATCGAGCGGATTCAACGAAGCCGCGGCGAACGTGGACGGTAAAGCGGGCGGCGTGCGCGGAGGGAGTGTCGCCGAGGCTGACGGCGTGTCTGTCGCAAGCGGAGCGAATGGGGTGGATGCAATCTGCGTTTGTTGAATCGAAGCGAAGGCAGTCTGCACCGCTTGAGTCAATTGCGCGTTGATGTCAACGGGAGGGGTTGAAGGCTGGCACGCGCTCAGTAAAACGGTGGCAAGAATCAAGGTCAAAGCCTGATGCGTGATGCGTGATGCGTAAGTAGGCATGGTTTGGATTTTAATCGAAAAAGATGGAGTTGTATCTCTCCATCTTTTTACGAATTACGATTTACGAATTACTCGTTTGATTCGCCTTTGATGTAGGCTTCCACCATTTCGCGGCACACGCTGTCGCGGAATTGTTTGGGAGGAGTCTTGAAGAAATAGGAGGATGGGCCAATGATCGGACCGCTCAGACCGCGATCCAACGCGATCTTGGCGCAACGGATGGCATCAATCATCACACCCGCCGAGTTGGGGCTGTCCCACACTTCGAGTTTGGCTTCGAGATTGAGCGGCACTTCTCCGAAGGTGGTGCCTTCCATGCGGATGTAACACCACTTGCGGTCGCTCAACCACGGCACATAATCGGATGGCCCAACGTGGACGTTGTCCGCGCCGAGATCGTAGGGAATCATGCTGGTGACCGCGCCGGTCTTTGAAATCTTTTTGGATTCGAGCCGCTCGCGTTCGAGCATGTTGAGGAAGTCGGTGTTGCCGCCGAAGTTGAGTTGATAGGTGCGGTCAATCTTCACGCCGCGGTCCACAAAGAGCGTGGTGAGCACGCGATGCAAAATGGTCGCGCCGACCTGTGACTTGATGTCATCGCCAAGCACGGGCAGTTTGGCTTCGCGGAATCGTTTGGCCCAGTAATCCTGCGAAGCGATGAAGACCGGGATGCCGTTCACGAACGCGCACCCCGCTTCGATGATCTGCTCCACATACCATTTGGTCGCCATTTCCGAACCGACGGGCAGGAAACTGACCACCACATCCGTCTTTGTTTCTTTGAGCAATTTGACAATGTCGGCGGTGGGGCCGGGCGCTTTCTTGATCACATCCGAAAGATATTTGCCGAGACCGTCATGAGTCATGCCGCGCACAACCGGCGCATTCAGATTTGGAACTTTGCAGAATTTGAAGGTATTGTTTGGTTCCGCAAAAATTGCTTCGGAAAGGTCCTTGCCGACCTTGGTCACGTTGATGTCAATACCCATCGTGAATTCAATGTCGCGCACGTGATAGCCCGCCAGATTGACGTGCATCAGTCCGGGCACGGTCGCATCATCGGGAGTATCCTTGTAGAATTGCACGCCTTGAACGAGCGAGGAGGCGCAGTTCCCCACGCCGATGATCGCGACACGAACTTTCTTCTTTGCCATGTGATTGTCTCCTTCTAACCGAGTATAATTTTGTTGCTATGTCAGACGAACGACTGCTCCGTTACGAGCGCCTGTCCGAGGTCCTGCGAAACTTGAGCACTGCGCCCGATCTCGAATCCATCCTGCATACGGTCGTCGCGGAAGTCAGCGAATTGACCGACAGCACGGCGGCCTCCGTTCTGGAATTCGATGAGACCGACGGCTCGCTCCGATTCGTGGCCGCGCCGTGGTTTCATTGGGATGCTCTGCGCAATATCAAGGTCCCGTTGGATGCGAGCGCGGCAGGCTGGGTCTATCGGGAGGCAAAACCGCTCCACATCCCGGACACGCAAACGGATGCGCGTCACTTCAGCGCGGCGGATGTGGCCTCGGCCTTTCAGACGCGCTCCCTGCTGGCTGTTCCACTGATGGTCAGGGGGAAACCAATCGGCGTACTCGAAGCAGTCAATAAGAACAAGGCTGATTATACCGAGGAAGACACCACAATTCTAGAGACTTTGGCCGCGCCCGCCGCGCTGGCCATTTATAACGCCAATCTTCAGCGCCGCATGGAAGCCAGCCTCTCCGAACTCTCCGAACTGGATCGGTTGAAAAACGATTTCATCGCCATCACATCCCATGAATTGCGCACGCCGCTCGGCCTGATCCTGGGTCATGCCACCTTCCTGCGTGAATTGCTGGGAAAGGAATATCGCGAGCAGGTGGAGACCATTATCAAGAACGCATCCAAATTGAAGGAGATCATCGAGACTCTCTCCCGCGTCGACAATTACCAGAGCGGCATGGCGCGCCTGCGCCAGCGGTCGGTGTCGGTGGGGCGCATTGTCGAAGATGCAGTCGCATCCTTCGCGGACATGGCCTCTCAGAGAAATATTACCCTGAAATCCGAACTGGGCCGCGGCGATCTGTCTGTGCAGGCGGATGCCAATAAGATTTCCATCGCTCTTGGCAATCTGATCAAAAACGCCATCATGTACACCGACGATGGAGGGCACATCACCGTCTCGGCGCAATCGGTGCCGGGATACATCAAAGTGTCGGTCGCGGATGACGGCATTGGCATTCCCACCAAAGATTTGCCGCGTATCTTTGAACGTTTCTTCCAGATTGAGTCTCATCTCACGCGCCGGCATGGCGGCATGGGGCTGGGCCTTTCGGTGGCGAAGGCCATGGTCGAAATGCACGGCGGACGCATTTGGGCTGAAAGCGAGGAAGGCAAAGGCAGTACGTTCTCATTCCTTTTGCCGGTCAACGTGCAGGCTGAACCTGCTTCATAAGTTTTCAAATTACTTAAACACGAAGGACACCAAGGGCGCAAAGGAAGAAAAAACTCGAAAGGAAAACTTTGTGTCCTTTGTGTTTAGATTTTTTCCATGCAACCCACTTTCGTCATTGTCGGTCACCTCACACGCGAATACATCCTGCCTCCCGTCGGCAAACCACTGCTCGATGCGGCGGGGGGAAGCGCGCTGTATGCCGCAGGCGGACTCAGAGTCTGGGAACAGAATGTCGGCTTGCTGGCGCGCATCGGAGAAGATTATCCGCGCCCGTGGTTGAAGGAAATCGAGTCGCGCGGCGTGGATGTAGAGGGCGTTCACATCCTCGAGCAAAGCATTGACCTGCGCGACTTTCATGCCTACAACGAAAAATTTGAGATCACACACGGCACGCCGGTCTCGCAATTTGCGCGACGCGAACTCACATTCCCAAAGGCGTTGCTTGGGTATCAGATTCCGGCAGAAGTCCCGCGCGATGCGAGAAAGCCCGATTTGCTGTCGCCGCTTCCGGTGGAGATTCCAGTTGCTTATCGCGAGGCGCGTGCGGTCCATCTTTGTCCCATGGACTTTGTGAGCCACAATCAACTCTTCACCGCGTTCAAAGCCGGATTGGCTTCCACGATCACACTCGACCCTTCGCCGGGGTACATGAGCCCGGGTTTTTTTCGCGACCTGCGCGTGGTCCTTTCCGGGCTGACGGCCTTCCTGCCCTCCGAGGAGGAATTGCGCGGACTCTTTTGGGGTGAGACTCACGACATATGGGACATGGCCGCCGCGGTTGGCGCGTATGGATGCGAGTTCGTGGTGATCAAGCGCGGCAGGCAGGGACAGTGTATCCTCGACGTGCCCGGCAAACATAAATGGGAAGTGCCCGCGTACCCCGCGCGCCTCGCCGACCCAACCGGCGCGGGCGACGCGTTCTGCGGCGGATTTCTCGCCGGCTATCAAAAAACATTTGATCCACTGCAAGCCGCGCTGCATGGGAATGTCTCCGCGTCGCTGAAAGTGGAGGGAAGCGGCGCGTTTTACCCGCTGGATGTTTTGTCTGGCCTGGCCGAGGCGCGGTTGAGCGCGTTGAAGGATTTAGTGCGTGAAGTATAAATTACGAATTACGTATTACGTGATACGTGATGCGTAAAGAGCAGATTTTGAAAAAATGATCAACCGTCTTCTCGATCTTGCGATTCAAATTCAACAAATCCCCGCGCCAACCTTCGATGAAAAACAGCGCGCCGAGTTTGTGCGCGGCTTGTTTGTCAAAGAGAAACTGAGCGATGTTTCGATGGATTCGTTGAACAATGTGTATGGACGATGGACGGTTGACCGCGGACGACGGGCGGATACGAAGCCGCTGATTGTCTCTGCCCACCTCGATACTGTTTTCCCGTTGAATACAAGTCTGCATGTAACGCGTGAGGAAGATCGAATTTATGGGCCTGGCATTGGCGATAACTCTTTGGGAGTTGCGGCCTTGTTCGGTCTGCTTTGGATGTTGCGCGAGCGCAAAATCAATTTGGCCGGTGACATTTGGTTTGTTGCCAACATCTGTGAGGAGGGACTTGGAGATTTGCGCGGCATGAGGGCAGTGACTGATCGTTTTGGAGCCAATGTTCAGGCTTACCTGGTTCTTGAAGGCACGGCGCTCGGTCATGTTTATCATCGTGCCGTCGGCGTGCGGCGTTACCGCGTCATCGCGCGGACCGCGGGCGGGCACTCGTGGTCGGATTATGGTCAGCCTTCCGCGGTCCATGAACTGGCTCGGCTCGTCACACAGATCACGGCTTTGCCCCTCCCGACTCAGCCGCGCACGACGTTGAACGTGGGGCTTATTTCTGGCGGGACGGGAGTCAACGTGCTGGCCTCCGAAGCGACTTTTGAACTGGATCTGCGTTCGGAAAGCATGGAGACGCTGAATTCGTTGATCGCACAAGTGGAAGAGAAAATCGTCGCGGCTAATCGAAACGGTGTGACCGTGCAAATGGATGTCATCGGCCAGCGGCCCGCCGGCGAGATTTCGGTGGATCATCCGCTGGTGAAACTCGCTGAACAATGTCTCACCGCGCAGGAAATAAAGGCAGTCCTTACCTCCGGCTCGACCGATGCCAACATCCCATTGAGCCGCGGGTTGCCCGCCATCGTTTTGGGAATCACAACGGGCGGCGGTGCGCACACGGTGCATGAATATATCAACGTTGAACCTGTCTCCTCCGGCATGGAGCAATTGGTTGAATTCGTCAGCCGCGTGTGGGTATAATCGTCGCATGGCCTCCATCACCGTCCAAACGCAAAGCGCGCAGATCGGTCCGCTCCGACCGTTGAATATTCTGCGCGACCTGCCGCAAGTGGCGGACCTGATCGAATTGTGTTTTTCATCCACGATGGACGATGATGGTCAATCTTATCTTCAGCAAATGCGCCGCGCCAGCCGCGACAACGGTTTTCTGCGCTGGGCGGGTCAGGTGGTGGATAGCGCGTCCCTGCCGTTGACCGGCTTTGTTTGGGAGGAGAATGGCAGGATCATCGGCAATGCCAGCCTCGTGCCTCACACATTCAAAGGAAAAAAGATTGCGCTGATTGCAAACGTCGCCACGCATCCAGATTACCGCCGACGCGGCATTGGCAGGGCGTTGACCGAGCGCGTCATGGCTTCTGCGCGACAGAAGGGTGCGCGCGAACTCTGGCTTCACGTCCGCGATGACAACCCGACCGCGATCAAAATTTACACTGACTTGGGATTCGCGGAACGCGCCAAGCGCACGACGTATCATTCCACTTCCGCTCCGCTTCCATCCGGGACCTCAAACGGTGTGACCGTTTCCCAGCCGACTGCACGCGATTGGCCGCTTCAACACGCCTGGCTCGAGCGGGCGCATCCTGATGAATTGCGCTGGTACGCGCGTTGGGACTGGGACATCCTCGGCCCCGGCTTGTGGAATTGGTTGTATCGTTCCTTCGTGGAGTATGATGTGCGTCAGTGGGCCGCGACCCGGAACGGTCAACTGCTGGCGACCGTGAGTTGGATGTTCACGGCGCGCGGCGCGAACATGCTGTGGGCCGCGGCCAGGCCGGATGGTGACGCGTCCGGTTTGAGGTCCGCGCTGGAGGCGGCCCGCCGCGATCTGGCGTATCATCACAAGTTGACGGTCGAATATCCGGCGGGTGAAATGGTCGAGGCGATTCAATCCGCAGGCTTCAGCGCGTCGCGCACGTTGATCTGGATGCGTGCAACGGCGTGAAAGATTTTTCGTATTGACTTACGAAAGGAAAATTACAATGACAAAATTCATTTTGCGATTGATCATCAACGGCGTGGCGCTGTACCTGGCGATTCTTTTGCTGAACGGACGGGGCATCGAATTTGGCGGCGACTGGATTTCGATTCTCTGGCTGGCGTTGATCTTCGGGCTGGTCAATGCCTTCGTGCGGCCTGTGCTCAAACTGCTCACCTGTCCGTTGATCATCCTGACGCTCGGTCTGTTCACTTTGCTCATCAACACCTTTATGTTCTGGCTGACGGGACAGATCGGTCAATCCTTTGGGATTGACATCACCATCAACGGCTTCTGGCCTGCCTTCCTCGGCGGCCTGATCGTGAGCATCGTGAGTGTGGTGTTGACGCTGATTTTGAAGGATGAGTTGAAGAGCAGACCTCGTCCCGGTAAACAGTGATCGGTTTTCAGTGGTCAAAAAGGACGGCCTGTATTTGCAGAGCCGTCCTTTTTTCTATTTCGCCTTGGGTGGAGCGTAGCGAGGTCGAAGGACAGATAAGAAATATAAATTTGCGTCAACGCGAAGAGTTCTTGAGTCCCGGCAGACCACCGGCAGGCGGGGCCATTTTCACAGCGCGAACGATGGCCTGACTCATTGCCTCGGCCGCGAACGCGCCGATGGTTGTGACATCGGATTTCTTATTTCCGGTGGATAGAGCAAAAATGGTATCGCCGTCCAGCATCGTGTGCGCGGGGCGGATCGAGCGCGCAACGCCATCGTGCGCCATCTGCGCGACCTTGGTCGCTTCGGTTTTGGTCAGTTTTGCATTAGTCGCGACCACACCGATGACCGTGTTGGCGCGCGAAGCAAACCCCAGAATTCCGCGGCCAATGGATTTCTTCATCATCTCCTGCGTGTCGGCAAAATAATTTTTTCCACCCACGCGCAACGGCCCAACTTTCCCCGAACGCAAACCGGCAATGATTTTTCCATCTTCGATGACATCGCCCCAGGCATTGACCGCGACGATTGCTCCGATCACGATCCCGCCGCCGATACGTAGACTCACGCTTCCAATCCCGGACTTCATGGCGAGCGCGGTTCCAAACATTTTTCCAACACTCGCGCCGGTACCCGCTCCCGCGTTGCCCTCGGCGGGCGCGGACTTTGCCGCGGTGAGGCAGGCTTTGTATCCCATCTCCGCGCTGGGACGGATTTTTTTATCACCGAGATTCAGATCGAACAAAATCGCGGCAGGGACGATGGGAACTTTGGCGATGCCGGTGTTGAATCCGATTTTCTGTTCTTCGAGATATTTCATCACCCCGCTGGCCGCGTCAAGACCAAAGGCCGAACCGCCCGCCAGCAAGATCGCATGGACTTTTTGAACAAGATTGACCGGGTTGAGCAAATCCGTTTCGCGCGTGCCGGGCGCGCCGCCGCGCACATCCACGCCGGCGACCGCGCCTTTGCGGCACAAGATGACCGTGCATCCGGTCAGCGCAGCGTGATCTTGCGCGTGGCCGACCTCGATGCCGGGCACGTCGGTGATGGAGTTAGCGCGTTTCATACCAATATTGCAATATTGATCGCTTGGGATTGCTTCGCTCGGTCTCGATATGCTCCGAAAACCATGGAGCTACCCGACCATCGCTCGCAATGACGGTCATTTCAGAATGCGCGCCAATTCCAAAAACTCATTCCACTCTTCTTGAAAAAAATGAACGGTGACATTGTTGAGTTCAACGTGATAGGTCGTTTCGCCGTCCGGCTCTTCAGCCTTCCACACGAGGAAGTTTTCGGTCTCGGCTAGAGTTTCCGTGCGTGGGTCGTTGTTATTGTTAGACATGAGATTCTCCTTGAAAAGGTTAATGGCTTTCGCTCAGGGCATAGATCAATTTGATTTTGAAGAACGCCCGCGCGGGTCCCGCAGGAAGCGGCGGACGCGGACGAGCATACGCGAGCCGGGAGGCGGCAAAGGTTCTGTTTTGGGTTCGGGCCATGGATCGAGGTCCAGCATTTTGCGCATGGTGTAGCGCCAGAAGAGGGCCGCCGTTGCCAGAATCGGCGCGGCGATCACCACGCCCAACAACCCAAGCAGATTCGCGGCAACCAGCGCCGCGACCAGCACCGCCGCCGGGTGGACGCGCAGTGCCTGTGCTATGATGCGCGGAGTAACGATGTTGTCGAAGATTTGGTCAATCAATAGCGCCAGCACAACCGCGAGGACGGTGAAGGCAAACGGAGAAAGCCCGAAGATGTGCGACGGTTGAAAATAAGCCACCAGCCCGAGTGTAGTCCATGTGACGAAAGGACCAACATAGGGAACGAATTTTGCCAGCCCTGCGAGGAAAGCAATGCCGATGGCGTAGCGAACTCCGAGCAGGCTGAGGACGATGGTATATGTGATGGCGGTGAGAATGAAGATGATGATTTGACCGCGCAGGAACGCATTCCAGATCAGACCCAGTTCGTGGCCGAGGCGATGAATGTCTTCGGTGTAACCGGGGATGTCAAACCAGACAATGCGGCGTCGTATCCCGCCGCTTTCCGCCAATACGAAATAGGAAATAAGCAAAACGAAGAGCGCCCAGCCAAGAAACTGCGCTGCGCCGCTGGCGATTGTGCCGAGCAAAGTGCCGGTGCGTCCGAGCAGAGGCTGAATCATGCCGAGCAGTTGATTGCTGAGTTGATTTAGATCGAACGTGCGAAAGTCGAACGAAAATGGACCTATCTGATAGACCTGACCGGAAAGTTTTTCGATAACATCGGGCAAGGAGGCAAGGTTGGTTTGCACAACGTTGATCAGACTCTGGATTTGCTGGAAAAGGCCAAGCCCGCTCAGGGTCAACATACCGAGCACAAAGATGAGGACAAGGAAATAGATCAGCGCCACAGCCAACTGCCAGGATAAATGCAAGACCCGCTGGAGGAAACCGGCGATTGGGTGAAAAAGATACGCGAGAATAAATGCCACCAGCAAAGGCCCGATGATGGCGTGGAATTGGATGATCAGGCCGGCGGCGATGGCGACGATGGTCAGGGCAACGACCAGTTTGGTGGTCGAACCCCATGGAGGGGAGGTGGGAGTCGGTTGTTCTGTCATGGCATCTCGCCTGTGATAATACGATTGTAGTCAAAGCGATGGAAATTTACAACAGGAAATGTCCTCAAAAAAAACAAAACGCTCCCGCACTAAGTTCGCGGGAGCGTTCGGGAGTCAGTTTTATCAACAACCAGTGATGAAGGGGAAGAAAGTGCACCAGAGATAATTCGCATCTATATACCAGAATGCAACGGCGCAGATGCAGATGAATACCAGCACACCTGCGCCAATCAGGATCGGCGTCATGTTGGTCTTTTTCGGCGCGGCAGATGGAGCGTAATACTGTTGAGGGGCGGGGGCCGGAGCAGCCGCTGGCGCGGGAGCCGGGGCAGGCGCAGAACGCGGTGCGCTTTTGCGGGCCGAGATGACCGTCGCGCCGGCATCAGCAGAAAGCGCCTCGTACATCAGGACAATCTGCTCGCCCAGCGAGACAACATCCCCGGACTTCAATACGGTGGGACTGGCCAGTCGCTGACCATTGACAAAGGTGCCGTTGGTAGATCCCAAATCCTCCAGCACATACTTTCCGCCCTGGAATGTGAGTCGGGCATGCTTGCGGGAAACTTCGGCATCGTTAATCGCCACACCGCTGGAAGAATCGCGGCCAATGATGAGTTGATCGCCTTCGAGCGAAAATGTCGCGCCGGGGGTTGGGCCGGAGCGCATCACGAACTGAAATTGAGCGGCCATACTTTCTCCTCCATCAAGACAGTGAATGAACTTTGGCAAGTGTAAAGGGTTCGTTGGAAAAAGTCAATTGCCATCGCGTCCACCATCTGGACTAGGCGAGTATCATTTCATATCCGAACGCTTCACGAAACGAAGTGACAATTTCCTGCTTCACTTTTTTCATGTCAGGCGGATGTGGCAGAAGATCGGCCAGGCTCACGACCGGATAATCAGCCAGCCCACATGCGACAATGCCGTCCCAATATTCCATGTCCGGATTCACATTCAACGCAAACCCGTGACGCGAGACGCCGTTCACATCCACTTTGACTCCGATGGCTGCGATCTTGGCAGGCTTCTCGCGATCTTCCGGCTTGCAACGCGGACAGCGCGAATAGACATCCGCCTGCACCCACACACCGGTCATTCCGGACATTTGACCGGCTCCGACCCCAAGACGCGCCAGCGCCACGATCAGCATTTTCTCCAATTTGCGGATGTAGCCGACGTAATCGGCATCGGGAATTCGCATTCCCTCGCCCCCCTCTTTCTCTCCCCCCATTTTCGCAGAAAATGGGGGGAGACGGAGGGGGGCAAGTGGAATCAATGGATACCCCACCAATTGTCCCGGCCCGTGATACGTCACATCGCCGCCGCGATCCACCCAGTGAATCTCAATACCTTTTTCTTTGAGTTTTCCCTCGCCCCATAAAAGATTCTCTGCATGGCCTTTACGCCCGAACGTATACACGTGTGGATGTTCCAGCAACAACAAAGCCGGAGGCCGCGTTCCCGCCGCGATCTCCGCCGCGTATTCATCCTGCAATTTCCAGGCTTGTTCGTATTCGATCAGGCCGAGATCAATTACATTGATGATGGACGACGGACGGTGGACGATTTCCGAATCTCGTTTCACAATTCTCCAAATACTCTCCGATAAAGATCGGATTCTAAAATTCCATTCGGGTCACAACGCTTCTTCAACCGCTTGAACTTGGCAATCGTCTCTGCACCGAGGAAACGCGTGGCAGTCTCTGGTGCGGTCTCAGAGTTTTTTGCAAAATAGAAACGTCCGCCTGCATCGAGAACGATACGATCGAAGTCCTGCAACATGGTGCTCAACTTCGCGCGGTTGTCGTTTGTGACTTTGAAATCCAGGGCGAGGGAGAAGCCGTCCACGGCGTGGGTCAGTAAAAATTTATCAGGGCGGTGACGCTTTGTTACGCCGAGGTAGGATGGAAGTCCGCGTTTGAGCGAGAGGCGTAATATTTCTGTCCACGCGGCTTCGGCGGTTTCTTTTGGCAAAAACGATTGATATTGAATCAATCCGCCGCGCCCATAAGCCAATTCCCAATTCGGAACATAATCCAGCAGAAAATGAAATGCCGCATGAGATTGACGGAACGTATGTTGCCGAAGCGATGCAATGTACTTCGCTGTGTTGACTCCCCGCCAGCCCAGGTTGTTCGCGAACGGCTTCATAAACAAATACAAAATGGACTTTGGAAACACGCCAAAAATACGCGGCGGCAGAATCTGATTCTGCAACTGCATGGTTTTCTGCGGGTTTGGGTCTTCATTGCCATGCAAATAATTGGCGGCGTGAATCTGGCCGCGGCCCAGACTCTTTCCGCCATTCATTGTATCCATCCAGCCGACAATGTAATCATAATTGGGTGCGTTATCGAACAGAAAGGAAAGATGTTCGCGAAGATCGTGCACAGGCCAGGCATGGACTTCCAATAATCCGGATTCAACACGCTTCATCTGCATCGTGATGGATGTAAAAATTCCAAGCATTCCCAGCCCGCTGATCATCGCGTAAAACAAATCCGCGTTTTTCTTCGGCGAGCAAGTCACTTCCGCGCCGGTCGGCAAAATCGCAGCGAATTCCAAAACATGCTCGCCGATGGGGCCCATCTTGAAATTATTTTTTCCATGAATGTTCGCGGCGAGACATCCGCCCAGGGTTGTGAACATCGTACCGGAAACGACCGGCGGCCACCAACCTTGCGGCTCGACGTGTTGCCAGAGTTGTTGAAGCGTGACGCCCGGCTCGGCTCTTACTTGACCGGTAACCGGATCCCAGTTAATAATTTTATTCATGCCCGACATGTCGAGCACGATGCCGCCTCCGTTGAGCGAGGCGTCATTGTAACTGCGCCCCGCGCCGCGTGCAGTAACGGTGAGTCCGGTGTTTTTTGCAAGTTGAAAAGCCTCGGCAATTTCTTCCGCGCATTTCGGTTTGAAGACGTAAGCCGGCGCGCGCAATGAATGGCCGAAGTTTTCGAGGGATGTGAATCTATTGAAGGAAAACATTGCGATGTCCATAAACGATATTCGATAATTCGACATTCGATGATTGTATTTTCGAACATCGAATTATCGGCTTTTTAGAAATTCATTCTTCTGAAAACAATTGAAGGGATGTTGCGGATGATGAGCATTGCCCATTTCCAAAACCATGGAGTGTAGATTTGTTGTTTGCGGGCGCGCATGGCTTTATAAATATCGTCCGCGGCCTTTTCCGGCGTGATTTTGAAGGGCGTTGGACCTTGCGCGGCTTTGAGCATCTCGGTTTCAACGAAGCCCGGCTTGACCGTCAACACGTTCACGCCGTGACGCGTGAGCCGATTCCGGAGCGCTTCGAGGTACGTCGTCAGCCCGGCTTTGGAGGCGTTGTAGCCTGGGTTGCCAACGCGTCCACGGTCGCCAGCCACGGATGAGATGCCAACGATCTGTCCGCGTTTGGCGGATTGAAACATTTCTGCGATGGGGTTGAGCCATGCAAACGCGCCAATGAGATTCACTTCGAGCATCTGACGGTCGCCGTCGAAGTTGTAGTTGCCGGGACCCGGCGGAAAGTTGACGCCCGCCGCATATATAACGGCGTCCAGCCCCCCGAGGTCCGAAACGATGCGGCGAAGCAGGTTGGGAACCGCGTCATACTCGGTGACATCGTGAACATAAGGCAGTGCACGCGTCTCGCCGCTGGTCTGATTGATTTCATCGCACAACGCCGCCAGCATTTTTTTGCGGCGTGCAACCAGCGCAAGGGCGTATCCCTCGCGAGCAAGGCGGCGGGCAAGCGCCGCGCCCATTCCGCTGGAGGCGCCGATGATCAGGCCGCATAAGCGTGGATTCAGAGGCGTGGCTGGAGGAAAAAGTGGCTTTTTGGAGGGCACAGAGCAAAACTCCCTGACGGATTTGTGAGCATTCTAACACAGACCTTTTCCTGTATAATGTAGGAAGTGTCCGATTTGGATAAGGATGGGTTCAGGTTTGTTCTAGAAAGAAATTCCTACCCTATGAGCAAAACCGATTTCCGGCTTGAGATTTTGGATCAGGCCCGCCACTTGCTGACGGAAGATAGCCACCTTTCCTCTGCGGAGTCCGAAGAGATTCTTAAACTGCTGGACGTGCTCATCGAGGCGATTCAAAGAAACATTGATCCAAAAATGTCGGAAGAGCAGGCGCGATTAATGGCTGTGGAATTGGTCAACAACCAGGGCTTGCTGGTTGCGCTTCGTCAACAAGCCGATGAACTGGATGCCCTCAAAAAGCTCAGCCTCAACCTCACGTCCAGTTTAGACCTCCCCACAGTGTTGGATGCAGTTGTCACGGAAGCCATGCGCCTGGTCAAGAACGCGCGTACGGCACACATTTTCCTTTATACAGACGGAAAACTTGAGTTCGGCGCGGCGCTTAATGAAGATGGGGTTCGCAACAAACCGATCTCCATGCCGCGCAATGATGGGTTGACCTACACCGTGGCGCGTACTGGGAAACAATTGATCGTTGAAGATATACACAATCACCCTCTGTATGCGAGTGCGCCGGAAGAATGGTCTGGTTCGATCATTGGAATGCCTTTGAAATTCGGCAACAGCGTTGTCGGCGTGATGAATTTGTCGCGCTCCACAGTCGGCGGATTTGCTCCTGCCGAATTGCGTCTGCTTGGCCTGCTTGCCGATCAGGCCGCGGTGGCGATCTCGAACGCCAGCCTGCATCAGTTGGTGAGTCAGCAGGCCTACAGTGACACCATCACTGGTCTGCCGAACCGCCGCGCCCTCGATGAAAAACTTGAACTGGAAGTGCTGAGCTCGCGGCGTTCGGGAAACACCTTTGCCGTCATCATGATGGACCTGGATGGATTCAAATCAGTCAACGACACGTACGGGCACACTGTTGGAGATCAGGTCCTGCGGACTCTCTTCAATTATCTTTCGACCGGCCTGCGCTCCTCGGATTTTCTGGCGCGCTACGGAGGCGATGAACTCACTCTGATCCTGAGTCAAACTGATCCAACCTCGGCGCGAATCGTGGTTGAGAAAATCCTGGAAAAGATTCAACAGTTTTTCTTCACCGCGCCGGATGGAAGCAAGATTCAAGTTGGAATTTCAAGCGGGATTGCCATCTATCCCATTCATGCCATCACGCCTGCCGATCTCCTGCGCGCTGCGGATGAAGCTCTATATCGCGCCAAGAAACAACGCCGCGGTTCGTATCTGGTGGCGCGCGGATTCACAGGCGAACTTCGTCAGCAGGAAACATAGAAGACATCACTTTGAAATGACAGGGGTTATACTTTTCTGAAACCTTCCACTGAGGAGATGCATCATGCCCCGTAAAGTAAAAATTATTTTGAATCCCATGGCCGACATGGGGAATTCCTGGCGCGTGGCGCGCGACCTGCGTCCCATCACTGTGGAATATGGCAACGCCGATTGGAGCGGGACAGTCTATCCGGGCCACGCGATTGAACTGGCAAGGCAGGCGGGTGAACAAGGCTATGACATGGTCGTCGCCATGGGCGGGGATGGAACGGTGCACGAAGTGGTCAACGGACTGATGCAGGTTCCTGAAAACAAACGGCCTTTGCTTGGAGTCGTCCCGGTCGGTTCGGGCAATGATTTTGCTCACGCTATCGGCGTTCCCAAACAATCTGATCACGCGCTGGCTCACGCGCTCAAAGGCGAAGCCTCCAGCATTGACCTCGGATTGATGACCGATGAACATGGCCGCAAGGAATATTTCGATAACACTCTCGGCATCGGCTTCGACGCAGTAGTCACGATTCGTTCACATAAACTTCCGCTTCTGCGCGGCTTCCTGATGTATCTCACTGCCGTCATTCAAACCATTTTGCTGAATCATGATCCGGCTCACGTGCAAATTCAAACCGACTCAGAAACATTGGATGAACGCGTCTTGATGACCACCCTTTGCAACGGCGGGCGTGAGGGCGGCGGTTTTATGCTCTCGCCTGATTCCAAAATGACCGACGGCATCATGGAATTCCTCCTCGTTCGCAAAGTATCGCGCCTCATGATGTTCCGCCTAGTGCCTGAATTTATGAACGGCACGCATCGCCGCTTCACCAAACAGATTCGCATGGGCGCTTGCAAAAAATTCAGCATGACCTCCGACCGTCCGCTTTACATTCATGCTGATGGCGAAATCTTCACCAGTTTCGGCAGTAATCTTCGCAAAGTCAGTTTTGAGATTCTGCCGAATGCTCTGAAAGTGGTGCGCGGCTGATCACGCATTACGGGTTACGCAATACGCTTATAATCCGCAATGCGTGATTCGTAAAATGCCTGATTTACTTCACTCGCTTCAGCATCACGACATCGGACACCTGCGCATTGTCGCGGAATTATGGGGCATCGAACTCGAATCCGTTGACATCGAATCCGCGGCAAAAGAACTTGCCGCCTCTCTCCTCGACCCTAAAACGGTCGCCGAATTAATCGACTCTCTCCCTCCCTCTGCCCGCGCCGCCCTCTCCGCGCTGACGGATTCCAGCGGGCGCATCCCGTGGGCGCAATTTACGCGCGACTATGGCGACATCCGTGAGATGGGCGCGGGCCGCCGCGACCGCGAGAAGCCGCATCTCAAACCTGCCTCCACCGCGGAGATTCTTTTTTATCGCGCCCTGATCGCCCGCGCCTTCTTCGACACCGATAAAGGCCCACAGGAATTTGCCTACATTCCTGACGATTTATTCGGGATCATTAACCCCGAAGGTTACGAAGAGCACAAAGGGAAAACCTTGGAGTCTTTTGTCCCCGTTGTGGTTAAAAAAGAATTTCTTGGTCGGGAGGCCAGGTCTCCCGAAAAGACTTACATCATTCCATCTACTGACCGTGTCCTCGACGATATGACAACCCTGCTCGCCGCGCTCCGCCTCGGACGCAACATCACACCGGAACGCAAATTGCTTTCACTTTCACATGCCGCCGGACTGCTGAAAAAAAATATTCCGCAAGCCGAAGAAGTTAAGACCTTTCTCGAAGCCTCCCGCGCCGACGCGTTGAAACTGCTCGTCGAAGCCTGGAAGAAAAGCGAAATGTTCAATGAGTTGCGCCTTCTGCCCAGCCTGATCTGCGAAGGCGAGTGGAAAAATTCGCCGCTCGATGCTCGAAACTCGATACTCGGATTCCTGGGAACAATCCCAACCGGCAAATGGTGGAATCTGGATTCTTTCGTGAGCGCGATAAAACAAAAGCGACCCGACTTTCAACGTCCTGCGGGCGATTACGATTCATGGTTCATCAAGCGCGCCGCGGATGGGCGCTATCTGCGCGGCTTTGAATCCTGGGATGAAGTAGATGGCGCATTGATTCGATTCTTTATCACAGGTATTCTGCATTGGCTGGGAATGGTTGATCTGGCAAGCATGAAGCCCGATAGCGAAATTACTGCCTTCCGTCTTCCGGCCTCCAATTCCCGATTCCCCACATCCTACACGATGGGTAATGTTGAAAATGGAAAACTAAAGATCGCATCGAGTGGAAAAATTGTCGCGCCGCGGTTGACTCCTCGCTCAGTCCGCTATCAGCTTGCAAGATTTTGCGAATGGGACGAGGAAAAACCGGACGAATATCACTATCACCTCACGCCGCGCTCGTTGACCAGAGCCAAAGAACAGGGATTAAAAGTCGAGCATCTCTTGGTTTTGCTTGCCAAACATGCCGATGCAGGCATCCCGCCGGCGTTGGTCGAGGCGCTCAAGCGCTGGGATGTTAACGGGACCGAAGCGCGGGCCGAGACCCAGGTCGTTTTGAGGGTCAGCAGTTCCAAGGTCCTGGAAGAGTTGCGGAAATCGAAAGCGAGTCGCTTCCTTGGCGAGGCACTCGGTCCAACATCTGTTGTCGTCAAAGCCGGCGCGCAATCCAAAGTGATAGCCGCGCTGGCGGAGATGGGTCTGCTGGCGGAGGATAATACGGACATGTCATTGCGAGCCGCCGAAGACGGCGTGGAAATCTCCTCGAAAAACGAGATTGCTTCGTCGCCACTACGCGGCTCCTCGCAACGACGCGGAAAAAATTAAGGCAAGTGTCACGAGCAAACAGTGACACTTGTTTTTGTTGATTTACATCAATCGGTCTATAATGAAGATACGATTCACCATTCCCTCATCACGGAGTTCCCATGTCTAAACTCGATTGGCTCACGCAAGAGATCAATGGCCTGAAAGATCAGGGCTTGTACAATCGCATCCGTACGATTGGCTCGGCGCAGGGCGCGCGCCTGATCGTGGACGGAAAAGATGTTTTGAATTTTTGCTCCAACAATTATCTTGGCCTGGCGAATCACCCGAAGTTGGTGGAAGCCGCCAAGAATGCTACAAAAAAATATGGCGTCGGCCCTGCCGCGGTGCGGACGATTGCAGGCACGACCGATTTGCACGTTGAACTCGAAAAGCGCCTCGCCAAATTCAAAGGCGCGGAAGACGTCATCACATTTCAATCCGGCTTTACTGCCAATCTTGGGACGATCTCTGCGTTGGTTGGAAAAGAAGACGTGATTTTTTCAGACCGGTTGAATCACGCTTCGATCATTGACGGATGCCGGCTCTCCGGCGCGCGCATCGTCGCGTACGATCATAACGATCCGACCGCCCTCGAAGCGGCCATCAAGGAAAATGCCGGGACCTACCGCCGCGCTTTGATCGTCACGGACGGCGTCTTCAGCATGGACGGCGACATCGCGCCGCTCCCCGCGCTGTATGAAGTCGCGAAAAAATATGACATCCTGTTCATGGTGGATGACGCGCACGGCGAGGGCGTGTTGGGCAAGGGCGGACGCGGCATCGTGGATCATTTTGATCTGCACGGCAAAGTAGACATCGAAGTCGGCACGATGTCGAAGGCCTTCGGTGTAGTGGGTGGGATGGTGGCGGGCGACAAGGTCATCATCGAATGGCTGCGTCAGCGCGGACGACCGTTCCTGTTCTCGTCCGCGGTCACCGCGCCGGACGCAGCGGCTTGTCTCGCAGCGGTTGACTTGCTGGAGGAATCAACTGCGTTGGTTGACAAACTTTGGGACAATGCCAAATACTTCAAAACCGAAATGAAGAAACTTGGCTTCGATACCGGCGTCAGCGAAACACCCATCACGCCCGTTATGCTTGGCGAGGCGCCGCTTGCGCAACAATTCAGCCGCGAGTTATTTGAGAACGGTGTGTTTGCCATGTCCATCGGATTCCCCACCGTGGCGAAGGGCAAGGCGCGCATCCGTGTGATGCTCTCGGCTTCGCACGACCGTGACGATCTGGGGCAGGGGCTGGAGGCGTTCGCGAAAGTGGGAAAGAAACTCGGAGTGATAAAGTAGCCAGTGTTCAGTGGCCAGTAATCGGGAATCAGTTGGCGGCGGAGATGGGACGCCGCCAAATCATTTAACAAGGTGGATGTGAAAGTGCTTGTCGTTTTCGGATTGAAATTCATGGGCGGAATTTGTATAGTATTTTTGTCGCCTTTATCTGAAAAGACAAACAAACAGAGGAGAGAAGAAGTATGCCCCGCACCCCGCTCGCCAATCAGGTACAAGAGATGGTTTCCATTGCGCAAGAGTCTATCCAACGAAATGTCCCAACGGATCAGATCATTGAGGAGCGCCGAAACGCACAAATTGCCCGACGCGATTTTTTGAAACTCGGTCTGGCCTCCGCCGCGGCGCTGACCTTTTCATCGCTGACAAAGGCGGTTCGGGCCGCGACCGCGCCGCGCATCGTCATTGTGGGCGCAGGATTGGCGGGCCTCACCACGGCCTATCGTCTAAAACAGAACGGCTATATCGCGAGTCTGTATGAAGCCTCCGACCGAGTCGGTGGCCGTTGCTGGAGCAACACCAATTTCTTCAACGATGGACAAGTCTTCGAGCATGGCGGTGAATTGATTGACCAGGGACACACGCAGATTCGGCAGTTGGCTCAGGAGTTGGGACTGGACCTCGATAATCTGGCGCAGGCCGAAGTCAATGGAACCGAACCGTTCCATTATTTCGATGGTCAGGCTTATTCATACACCCAGGCCACGAATGATCTCAAACAGGTCTGGCAGAAACTCCACAGCGATGTCTCCGCCGCGTCTTATCCAACTCTCTATAACAGTTACACTCAGCGCGGCTGGGAACTCGATCATATGTCCATCATTGATTGGATCAACGAGAGCGTGCCCGGCGGAATCAATTCCAAACTCGGACAGTTATTGGATGTGGCCTATAACATCGAATATGGCGCGGAGTCCAATGTGCAGTCATCGCTCAACTTGTTATATCTGCTCGGTTATTCCGGTCAGGGACAACTGCGTATCTTTGGTCCGTCCAATGAAAAGTATCATACGCGCGGCGGCAACGATCAAATCGCTCAACGCATGGCGCAGGCGCTGAACGGCCAGATCAACTTCGGCCAACAATTGGTTGCCATCAAGCTTAACAGCAACGGCACATACACCGTCACGTTTGCGGGCGGCAAATCTGTTCGCGATGTAACTGCCGATAAAGTTGTTTTGGCTCTGCCTTTCTCAATCCTGCGCGACTCGGTGGACTTTCGCCGCGCTGGTTTTTCGGATTTGAAGAAGACGGCCATCAATGAACTGGGCATGGGCACCAATTCCAAAATGCACGTCCAGTTTGTAGACCGGCATTGGGTGAGTCTTGGTTGCAATGGTGAGACTTATGCGGACACCGGCTATCAAAATACATGGGAAGTCTCCCGCGCGCAGGCCGGGACCTCGGGCCTGCTCGTGGATTACACGGGCGGGAACATCGGCGCGAGCTTTGGCTCCGGCACGCCGTCTTCGCGCGCACAACAGTTTCTTTCACAAATCGAACCGGTCCTTCCAGGCATCAAGCCCAAGTGGAATGGAAAAGCCTTCATTGATTACTGGCAGGGCTATCCATGGACGAAGGGTTCATACTCGTATTGGAAAGTCGGTCAGTACACAAAGTTCTCCGGCATGGAACGCGAGCGGCAGGGCAATTGTCACTTCGCAGGCGAGCATACTTCCATAGATTTTCAAGGCTATCTCAATGGCGCGGTTGAATCAGGTGAGCGCGTCGTAGGCGAAATTCTGGGCGACTACAAATAGCCCGGACTTCGTCACCGAAACCAAAGGCGAATACAATCTGTATCCGCCTTTTTGATTTCTCGGCAGGAAACACCTTTCAAGTCCGTCATCGAATCTGTGACATTCGTCCCTTTTCAGGTGTTGCAGGCCTAAGTATTATTCTCAGCATGTCCAACAAAAAGTCCCAGAATCAGGAAATTAAGAAAAATCATGGATCGCTCGCCCGCTTTGCCTGGCTCTCGATTGCCGCGGCAGTTCTGACTATCGCTCTGAAGTCCCTGGCTTATTTTTTGACAGGCTCGGTTGGCCTGCTCTCGGATGCAGTTGAGTCGATTGTCAACTTGATTGGTGCAACTATGGCTTTGGGGATGCTGACAATTGCCGCCCGTCCACCTGATGAGAGTCATATGTACGGGCATGGAAAAGCTGAGTATTTTTCAAGTAGTCTCGAAGGTCTTTTGATTCTCCTCGCGGCTGGCGGCATCATCGCCGCCGCCATCCAGCGTGTGTTGAATCCCCGTCCTTTGGAGGAAATTGGCGCTGGATTGGCAATATCCATCGCCGCATCCGTGATCAATTTCATCGTTGCGCGCATCCTGATGTCAACAGGCAGGAGGCATAATTCGATTACGCTCGAAGCAGATGCGCAACATTTAATGACCGACGTATGGACGTCTGCGGGCGTAATTGCAGGCGTAGGCATTGTCGCGGTCACTGGCTGGAACATTCTTGACCCCATTGTGGCTTTCCTGGTAAGTTTGAACATTATCTGGACCGGCGTGAACCTGGTGGGGCGCTCTGTAGCTGGCCTGATGGATGCTTCGCTCTCAAGCCAGGATCAGGAGTCAATTGAAACGGTAATGGCAAAGTATCGTAGAAAAGGCGTAAACTTCCATGCCCTTCGGACACGTCAGGCAGCCGCGCGGCGCTTTGTATCCGTGCATATGCTTGTGCCGGGCAAGTGGTCCGTTCACGATGCGCATCACATGGCCGAAGATTTCGAACGGGATATTCGCAAAGCGCTGGGGGCGGCAAACGTCTTGACTCACCTGGAACCGCTCGAAGACGAAATTTCCATGCACGACGTTCCTCTCGACCGTTAAGTGAAGACAAAAGCCGAGGAATTTTCCTCGGCTTTTTTGATTACCAGTTTCATTCAGGAAAATGATTTCAATGCTTCATCTAGAGTTGGGTAAATTGGAATGTTTCGCAGGAAGCCTGCAACGCTCAACACATAATAAACATTACTGGAAGCGCCTGCCAGTTTGAAATATGGCGACTTGTAAACCTCGCCCGAATGTGCGCGCTCCCATGCGTCAGCTTCTTCGTGAGATGTGAACAGTTTGTAAATGTTGTGCAGTGCGCCCAGTCCGGCGCTGGTGAGCATCTCAAGATTTTGCAAATCGAACAGCAGGAATTTTGCCCCCGCTTCGTGAGCCTGACGCGCGGCGTTCAATAATGATTCTTGAGTCTGCGCGTCGAGCCTGCCTGCAAGATGGAAAATCATTACGCGGCCTGTAGTTTGGGTGATGGTCAAAGTGTCTGTCATTTCGGAGCATTATACTCTGATACGTCAACCCGCCGCTTTGAGCATCCTCAATGCTCGCAAGGTGACCCAGGTTCGACTCTTTCTTTTTTCCAAAATCGAGCCAGGTCTTGACCTAATAGCCTTCCTTCTCCACTGTTCATCATGTTTTATAAGATTACCTGTGCCAAGCTTTAGATCACCATATAATAACACGCATACAAAACGTTTGAATTTTTCGTCTACTACTGCATCCATTCTTTGGGGGGATAGATTCAATTTTCATTTTGAGCGCGTAAGATTCCACAACGGCCTCTTATTCTTGCATCCTCTCCCATTCACCTAACTTCTCATCCATCTCTCTTTGAATCCGTTCGTATTCTTTTCCGATGATGGCAACTTCGTCCGGTTTCACAAGCGGACTCTCAAGTTGCGCGCTGAGATTAGACAGCGTCGCCTCGAGTTCAGCGATGGCGTTCTCGAGTTCCTGCACTTTGGCAATCTTTCTTCTTTCATCTTTCGTTCCTGAGTTTTGCGCTTTTCGTTTGGCGGGAACCGAAATTCGTGAATCGGGAATTGGAGATGCCGACAGTCGCACCGCTTCCTTTTCGCGTTCTTCCTTCATCTGCGAATACGTGCCTTTGAAGACGGTCATCTGGGATTCGTCCGGGTTGATTTCCCAGATTTGCGTTGCCAGCGCGTCCACGAGGTAGCGGTCGTGCGATACCAACAGGATCGTGCCTTTGTACGTGTCCAACACGGATTGCAAGACTTCCTGCGAGGTGATGTCGAGATGGTTCGTCGGTTCGTCGAGCAATAATAAATTTGTATCTTGCATCGCAAGTTTTGCTAAAGCCAATCGTCCGCGTTCGCCGCCGGAGAGCATGGACACTTTTTTGAACGCGTCGTCGCCGGTGAAAAGATATTTGCCGAGATAGTCGCGTCCCTGATACGGCAACATACCGGGCGACGCATCGAGGATTTCATCGAGCACCGTTTTATCAGGATCGAGTCCCTCGTGAGCTTGCGCGAAATAGCCGACGTGTAGACTCGCTCCCAGAATCACCTCGCCGGCCAACGGTCCGATTTGACCGAGGATCGTTTTCAAAAAAGTGGATTTGCCCGCGCCGTTAGGTCCAATCAGGGCCGCGCAATCCGTTCGTCGCAATTCGATATCCGGCGCGCGGAAAAGAAGTTTGCCCGGGTAACCCACTTCAATGTTGCGCGTGCGAATCACCAAATCGCCCGAGCGCGCCGTCGAACGCAGATGCAGATGAAGGTCCGGCAAGACGCGGACGGGCGGCCTCAGCGCGCGCACGCGTCGCTCGGCCTCATCCACACTAAAAGGTGAAGTCGTCGTTTCCACGTCCAACTGCGACCAGTTCGCGCTGGTGACCGCATCCATGCCGACCTGCTCGATGGCTTGCACGACGCGCGTGAGCCGTTTGAGTTTGCCCTTGGCCTGCAATGTATTTTGCCCCGAAATATTTTTCTTGATGTATTCAACTTCTTTCAAGAGCTTTTCTTTTTCGCTTTCGAAAATTTCAAAGCGATGGTTCCAGCGAATCTCGCGCTCCTGCAAATAGGCGCTGTAATTGCCGCGATAATATTCCGCGCCGCTCACGGCCATCTCGAGCAACGCGTTGCAGGCATGGTCGAGAAAATAACGGTCGTGCGAAACGATGACCGCCGCGCCTTCCCATTGCGTGAGATAACTTTCGAGCCATTCAACGGCTTTGATGTCGAGGTGATTGGTCGGCTCATCAAGCAACAGCAAATCTGGATTCGACAACAGCAGACGCGCCAGATGAGCGCGCGTGCGCTGTCCGCCGGAGAGATGATCGAGCGACATATGAAAATCGGATTTGTCGAATCCGAGACCGGTCAATACTTGTTCGATGCGGACTTGATAAACGTATCCGCCGCGCCGCTCGAACTCATGCTGAAGCGCGCCATACCGGACCAAAGCCGGTTCCCGTTTAATGGGATCGGACATTTCGCTTTCGAGTTTTTCCAGTTCCCCAGCCATGCGGATCAGGTCTGCGAACGGCTCAAGGCACACGTCCCACAGAACACCTTTTAATTCAAAGTCTGCTTCCTGCGAGAGATAGCCAATGCGTAGATTCTTTGCGCGCGTGACAGTGCCAGAGGACGGTTCTTCCTCGCCGATCAGGATGCGCAGGAGGGTGGTCTTGCCGATGCCGTTCGGCCCGACCAGCGCCAGCCGCGCGCCTTTGGCGACGGAAAACGAGACGCCGGAAAATAAATCTTCCGCGCCGAAGGATTTGGAGAGGGAGTTTACAGTGATCAGTGACATAGTGACCAGTAATCAGTATTGAATGCCCCCGAATTATAAAACAAGCAAACGAATTGCCTCACCCATCGACTGATGCGCGATCCCCCAATCCATGGATTTGGGGAGGACGAGGTAGGGCTATTTCACAATTGCATACATGTAACTACCGCGCGGTTTATCGCTGACATTCGGGTGCCGAGGCGATATTTTCAACATCACAAGTTGCAAACACACGATAAATCGGGTTGTGTCAGCGACCAATTCACAACTGCAAGATTGCGGGCGCGTCATCCCTGCATGGCTGGCGCAGGATAAGCCGTTCGGTTTCAAATCGCTCCGGCGGTTTCATTTCTCTTCTTCATCGTGTGTATCAATATGCCCGGGTTTTTCCTTGCCCAACTCCAACGAGCGTTGATATGCGGCCCACACGGCGCGCGAAATCGCGGTGCGGAAACCGGCCTTTTCCAGATAATACAACGCCTCGGCCGAGGTCCCGCCCGGCGACGTGACTTGATTCCGCAACGTAGCCGGATGTTTCTCGGCCTGCTTGTAAAAATCTGCCGAACCTTTGATGGTCTGTAAAACCAGCTGCTCGGCGATGCGGCGCGGGAATCCCATGTGCACGCCTGCGTCTATCAGGGCCTCGGTGAACAGGAAGACGTACGCGGGACCGGTGCCGGATAGCGCGGTGGCCATGTCGAGATAACTTTCGTCTTCGACAAAGACCTCCTCGCCCAGCGCGCTCAGAATTCGTCGCGCCGTTTTGCGTTGTTCATCGGTCGTTTCGTGCGATGCCGCCCAGACCGTGATGCCCTCGCCGATCTGTCCCGGCGTGTTCGGCATGGAGCGTACGATGGCTTTATGTTTCAAGCCCGCGCTGATCTTTTTGATGGATGCGCCCGCCACAATCGAAAGCACCAGCGCGTCGGCGCGGATGCCTTTGAGACCTTTCATCACTTCGCTGAGTCGCTGAGGCTTGACGGAGAGCACGATCACGTCCGCTTCATGCGCGGCGGATGCGTTATCTGTGCTGGCCCGGATGTTGTATCGTTTATGGAGTTCCGCGGTCCGCTCCGAGCGCGGACCCGAAGCGGTGATGTCCTCGGGCTGGGCAAGTTTCTGGCGAAGCAGTCCCGCGATCATGGCTTCCGCCATCACGCCGGGACCGATGAATGCAATTTTCCTTTTCGACATGACGCCTCCGATTTCATTATAAACAAAGTGGCGGATGTTTTGTCCGCCACTGGATACTTGATCGCTGAATGCTGATTATTGAAAATACTGCAACGCGATCCGCAGTCTTTCCTCAACGTCGTCGGGCGCGTCTTTGGGAATGGACTGGATCGCAGATTGGCCCTCGACCACCGAATATCCGAGGGCGGTCAGCGCGGCCAGCACTTCGCTGTCTTTATCAGACATGGCCGCGACCTTCGCCAGCGCATCGCTGGGTTTGAGTTTATCTTTCAGATGAAGCGCGATCTTCTGCGCGGTTTTTTTTCCAACGCCGGGCACGCGGCTGAACAAATCTGTTTCGTCGGCGAAAACTGCACGTTGAACGGCGTCCAATGTCATTGAAGATAAAACTGATAGCGCGACTTTCGGGCCGACTCCATCCACGCCGAGCAGGATGTTGAACAACTCGCGCTCGGCCTGTGACTCGAATCCGTAAAGCGTCAACGCATCTTCCCGGACGATGAGGTGGGTGAACAAAAATACGGCTTCGCCGGTTTTCATCCGTCCTCGTAGCGGCGCCGGGACAAAGACGCGCAGTCCCACGCCGCCGACTTCGAGCACGAGGGCGTTGTCTTCGATTTGCGTGATTTCGCCGCGCAGAGTTGCGATCATGATTTGATTTTACCGTAAATGCGGGATGAAGTAGGGGCACAGCGTCGCTGTGCCCCTACAGGGCATCAATATCGTTTCGTATTCAAATGCGTGATGGCAATTGCCAATGCATCAGCGGCGTCATCGGGCCTGGGAATGGAATCCAATTGAAGCAATGTCCGCACCATCTCTTGCACCTGCTGTTTATCCGCGGAGCCGTAACCTGCGACTGCCTGCTTGACTTCGTTCGGTGTGTACTCGAATGCCTCCAATTTATGTTGTGCCAGCGAAAGCATGACGACGCCGCGCGCCTGTCCCACTGCGATGGCGGTGCTGACGTTGCGCTGAAAAAACAATTTCTCCACCGCGGCGGTATCGGGGCGGTGGAGATTGATCAACTCGTTCAATTGGTTGTAAAGCATTTCGAGCCGCGCCGGCGCGGACGAATCCTTAGGGGTGGTGATCACGCCAAATTTAACGGTGACCAAATTTCCGTCCGGTTCGAGGCGGACGAGTCCGTAACCTGTCGTGGCTGTCCCTGGATCAATGCCGAGTGCGATGGTCATTCAAATAATGTATGGGCAGGGCCGCCCACCCATACAAAAAAATTTACGCGGCTTCGAGAGCGGCCAGCGCTTCCTCGGAGAACTTGACGTTGTGATACACCTCCTGCACGTCATCGAGTTCCTCGATGGCTTCGATCATTTTCATCACTTGCAGAGTGGCTTCGGTGTTGAGTTCCAATTCCTGCTTGGCGACCATGCGCAGACCGGCCTCATCAGGCGTCACCTTGGCTTGGTGCAACGCGTTGGCGATGGTCTTGAACGTTTCGACCGGTCCATAAATTTCGATTGTGTCTCCGCTGTCTATTGCATCGTCCGCGCCGGCAACAACCGCAAGATCAAATGCTTTTTCATAAGATAACTGGCTGGATGGAAATGAAAAATACGCTTTGCGGTCAAATTGCCAGCTGACCGCGCCCGCTTCAGCCATGTTGCCGCCGGCCTTGCTGAACGCATGACGCAGATCGGCCACGGTGCGATTGCGATTATCGGTGACGCAGGCAACGAGAATCGCCGAACCATGCGGACCGTAGCCTTCGAGCATGAGTTCTTCAAAGGCAGCACCATCCTTGTCTTCGCCGGTGCCGCGTTTGATGGCGCGTTCGATATTATCTTTTGGCATGTTCTCGGCGCGCGCTTTGTCCACGGCGAGACGCAGGCGAAAATTGGATTCAGGATCGCCGCCGCCGTCGCGGGCGGCCATCACGATTTCGCGCGTGAGACGCGTAAAGATCGCGCCGCGTTTGGCGTCTGCCGCGCCCTTTTTGCGTTTGATGGTGGACCACTTGGAATGACCTGACATGGGAACTCCTTACTTAAAACCACTCTCGTGGAAAATTACAATTTGGCCGCGAAATTATACCATTGCCCCTTTGCGCGATGCTAGCGCGTCACGTCGTTCGATACAACTTATGTACGATGATGTAGTCATACACCGACCGCGGCAGATAATATCGAAAGGGCAGACCTTCGGACGCGCGGCGGCGGATCTCACGCGAGGCGATTTCCAACAGCGGCGCGTCAATAAACTTGACTTTGGCCGTGATTCCCGCGATTTTCTTTTCCAGCGCTGAGAGGTCAATCGAGTCGGCGGGACGGCGCATCACGCCGATTTGATGGCACGCCGCTACGAGGTCCGCGGGACGATGCCAGGCGGGGAGGTCGTGCAGAGAATCGCCGCCGAGCAGGAGGATTAAGTCCGCGCCTGGATTTTGCTCTGCCAGCAAGCGAAGCGTGTCCAGCGTGTAATGTGGGCCGTCGCGTTCGATCTCGACGGTGGAAAGTTCGAACGCAGGCTCATCTTGAAGCGCCAGCTTGAGCATGGCGAGCCGGTCTTCGAGCGGACTGATCGGTTGGCTGAGTTTGTGCGGAGGCGTGGGCGTTAGCACCCACAGCAAACGCGTCAGGTTGAGTTGGGCGCAGGCCTCGGAGGCCAGAATCAAATGTCCGAGATGAGGCGGATCGAACGTCCCGCCGAAGATGCCGATGCGTTGCGTCATGCCCTGAAGTATATCCCAACCCAAAATCTTTACAGAATCTTTGTAATCGCTTCATCGAATGTTCACCTCCCGGATTTATGATGTGGAAAAACAAAGGAGGCTGAAATGAAACCTGTTTGGAAATGGATCCTCGGAATTCTGCTGGCCCTGTTCGTGATCGGATGGTTCGCTGCGCCGTTTCTCATGGGCTTCTTCCTGCCGTATGGCGGCTATGGAATGATGGGTTATGGCTGGCACATGCCGATGCACAACGGTTTTGGCTTTGGCGGACACATGATGGGCGGCTTTGGTTTGTTCTCCGGCCTGATTCAATTGGGTGTGTTGGTCCTGATCGTGCTGGCGATCATCTGGCTGTACAATGCCATCAGGAATCAGAGCGCTCCAAAATAATCGTTCATTCCGAAAGCCGGTACTGAATATCGAAGCCGCGGAAACGCAAGTCACGGAGAAAAAAAATTTTTCTCCGTGACTTTTTTCGCATGGTATACTTTCCGAAGCCCGCTTTTATGAACGCATCTTCTTCCAAAAAGAACACTCCGCTCGAGCGCATCATGCAGGCGGTCAACGCCGTGGAAGAGGGCGAGTACAATCCCCATCTTCTCGCGGACTTGATCGAGCAGAAAGACGACATCGGACAATTGGCGCGCGTCATTGACACGATGGGGCGCGGCGTCGCCTTCCGCTACAAGCAGTTGCGCCTTCTGCGGAAAGTGATTCCGATTGGCGTGGCGCTTTCCGCAGAGAAAGATTTCAATCGTCTGCTGGAGTCGCTCGTAGTCGAGGCGCAGAGCGTGACCAATGCCGACGCGGGGACGTTATATCTGCTGGAAGATAACGCCCTGCGATTTGTGATCCTGCGCAATGCCTCCTTGAAAATTGACATGGGTGGGACGAGCGGGAGAGAGATCGCGTTCAATCCTGTTCCTTTATACAATTCCGATGGAAGTGAGAACCGCGCCAACATCGCATCGTACGCAGCGTTGACCCGCCAAAAGGTCACGATTGCCGACGCGTATGAAACATCTGCTGGTTTTGATTTTTCGGGGACAAAATCGTTCGATAAAAATACGGGCTATCGTTCCAAATCATTCATGACCATCCCGCTCGAAGGCAAGGAAAAGGAGGTCATCGGCGTCCTGCAACTGATCAACGCCAAGGACCCGAGCACGGGCGAGATCGTTCCGTTTGGCTCGGATGATGTGCTCGAGGCGCTTGTTCTCCTCGCATCTGCCGCGCTGGATGGGTACATCCGCGAAGAAAAACTGCGGGCTGAGATTGCCAAACTTCGCATCGAGATTGACGAGAAACGCCGCGAGTCACAGGTGGCGGAGATCACCGACACTCAATATTTCAAGAATTTGAAGGATCGGGCCAAGGACATGCGCTCTCAGCGCAAGGACAAATGAGATTAACATTTCTGTTAGTCCAACCCTTTAGGTAGTGCTCCTGCGACTAAGATAAAGGCTGAGGGATTTTCCCCCATCTGTACTAACAACTCTGAAATTCAAACGACGCTGTCGAAAATGTATAATCACAGCGTCGTTTGTGTTAATAATCCAAGCACGCTCCATGGAGATGAATGAAAAAACTCAAACCCAAAAACTTGCCTGCCTTCTTCACGATGGGAATCACTGCATTGTTGCTGATGGCTTGTAACTTCAGCATCGTTGACCTTGTTGGCACGGGCGGCGTTTCGTCCACGGAGGAGCCAATTTTTAGAGCCGTTTCTCCGACGCCCAATGATACGCCCACACCCGAACCGCCGCCTCCCGCGAGCGGACACATTGTATTCGTCTCCGCGCGCGACGGCAAAAAGAAACTCTATGTCATGAACGCGGATGGATCGAATCAACGCGCGTTGACCCGCGGCGATTCCGAAGATGAAACGCCCGTCTGGTCGCCGGACGGGACCCGCGTGGCCTTTGCTTCGACACTCAAAGACAACACAGATGTTTATATCGTGGATGTTTCCAGCGGCGCGCTGACGCGCCTCACCGATGATCCTGCCCGCGATGCCGCGCCTGCCTGGTCGCCGGATGGTTCGCACCTTGCATTTGAATCGTTTCGCGATGGCAACCTTGAAATTTATGTGATCAATGCTGACGGAAGCGGCCTCATACGTTTGACGAACAACGAAGCGGGCGACACCAACCCGGTCTGGTCGCCGGATGGAAACAGCATCGCCTTCATGAGCAGTCGCGATAACGTCAACGCGAATATCTATTTGGTTTCGCCGGATGGAAGCGGCCTGACTGCGCTGACCAGCGAAACGCCTCCGGACTCCGACCCAATCTGGTCGCCGGACGGACGCCTGATCGCGTTCCGATCCTTTTCCTCGCAAGGCGTGGCGAATATCTGTGTGATGAATCGCGATGGGAGCAACAGCCGCTGTCTCACCAGCAGTCAGTGGGAGAACGGTGTCCCATCCTGGTCGCCGGATGGACAGTGGCTGGCCTTCCGCTCCCAGCGCGGCGGTGACCCGGCCATTGATCTGGTCAACGTCAACGACCGCACACTCAAGACTTTGGTCACGACCGCGCCGGTCAAAGGCGACCCGGTCTGGTCGCCGGATGGTTATCGCCTCGTCTATCAGGCCGACGCGGGCAAGAACATGGAGATTTACCAGATCGTTATCTCCACGCACGAAGTGATTCAACTGACCAACAGTCAGGAATACGATGGCGAACCGGCCTGGACAGCGCATTAAAGAAATTGAGCCGCCCATTTGAGGGCGGCTCTTTTGTTGTTTCGCACTGAGCGGAGACTGTTAGACCGAAGTCGAAGCGCAAGTTAACCCGCCCTTCGGCTTCGTGACAAAGTGCGCCACTCGCTCAGGGAGGATTGCTTTACTTGCTCAACGAGAAATCCATGTTCCCGCTTGCGGCGGCGGAGGGATTCCAGTAATCGGCGAACGGCGAAAGGGTCAGGCTTGAAGCGGTGAAGGAACTGATCATGTACGGGCCGGTGCCGCCGTCATTGCCGCTTGAAGTTCCAAATCCTGCCCCGCCGAACGCCGCCGGGCTGACGATGGAGAAGGCTGGGTTGGCCAGTTTCGTAAGGAAATCCGGGTCGGGCGTGTTCAAGTGCAGGATCACGGTCAGGTCATCCACTTTTTCCGCGCCGTCGAACGTGGACTTGGCTTTGCCATCCGCACTGGTCTCGCCTTTGAAGCCTTTGAAGGCCGCGACCCACGCGTCATACATGCCGGAGCCGTGCGCGGCATCCTTCGGATCGAACCAGCGATTGAAGTTGGCAATCACCGCATCCGCGTTGATTGGATAGCCGTCATGGGACCTTACGCCCGGGCGCAGGGCAATGGTGTAAGCCAGGCCATCCTCGGAGGGCGTCGCGGAAGCGGCGAGACCTGGAACCGCCGTACCATCTTGATTCTTGATCAGAGTCTCATACACGTAGCCAATGATCATAAGCGAATCTGTATCGCTGGCCTGCGCGGGATCGAGCATGATGCTCTTTGAAATCGGCGTGCCCGCGGCCGGCGCGGCGGCGCTGGAGGATGAACTCTGCGCAGACTGTCCGCCTCCGCTGTTGCTGACGGGCGTTGCCTGTCCTCCGCAGGCGGCCAATACAAACATGGCGGTGATCAATACAACAATTAAGAATTTGTTTTTCATTTCGTCTCCTCTGAGTAAGTTGGATTTTGTTGGCTTATAAATAACTTCAAGTATAATCTTTTTATGTTGCCGTCCTCTCCTTTATCGTCCATAGAAACTCGATTAAGACCTTTATTGCCCGCGGATTTGTATGCTTCGGTGTGGGTGGATCCTTCGCCGACAATGCTGGAGCGCGTCTTCGAACATTTGCGAACGCTCCAGCGCATTCTGCATGATTACACTTCGCGTTTGATCTCGGAGAATGCCCCGCGTCCGGGGGAGGTGCGCTACGAGTGGCGACGCGGTTCGCTGATGTTCACCGACCTGGCCGGTTTCACCCGTCTCATGGAAGCCAATGCTTCGCAAGGACGCGCCGGCGCGGCTTCGCTTCTCAAAGTGCTCAACGCGTATTTCGCGGAGATGATCGAAACTATCAGCAAATCGGGCGGCGACTTGATGGAGTTTACCGGCGACGCGCTGTTTGCCTTCTTCCCGGAAGTGGATCGGCGTAACGATACGCTCCAGGCGGTTCGCGCGGGACTTCGGATGCAACGCGCCATGAAACACTTTTCCCAAATCGAGACGCCGGAAGGCCCGCTTCAACTCCGGATGCGCATCGGCATCCACGCCGGACGCTTCCTCACTGCTGACATCGGGACGCCGCGCCGCATGGAACATGTTTTGCTCGGCACTGCCGTGCAGTTAGCCAAACTGACCGAGTCCAACGGCATGAACGAACGCGTCAATCTTTCGTTGAAAGCCTTCGACCGCGTCAAGGATGATTTCCGTTTCGAGGCCGGCAAGACCGGTTACATGCTGGTCGTTGATGATTTGACCGATGAACAACTCGGCGAGTACGAGATCACACCGCGCCGCCGACAGGCCAGCAATGTTTTGTTCGAACGCGGCGTTGCGGGTCTGCTCAACCAGATTGATGAGATGATGAAGTCCATCGAGCCGCTGGCTAGTTTCATTCCCGCGCCGGTTTTGAACCTGCTTGTCGAAAGCGCCGCCGAGCGCCGCATCCCGCCGGACTTCCCCGAACCGACCGTGATGTTCGTCAACTTCCTCGGCCTGCCCGAAATGGTGGATCGCGCCCTGCCCGGCGAGGAACTCAAAGTAGTCAACAGTTTTTCGCGGGCGTTTGCTTTGATCAACGCGGCGGTGGAAGCGCGTGGCGGCGTGTTGAAGAAAATTACCTACCATCTCTCCGGCTCAGACATCGTGATTTATTTCGGCGTGCCGACCGCCCACACCAACGATCCTGCTCGCGCAGTGGAAGCGGCGCTGGCGATTCGCGACATCGTTCGTCAGATCAAGCCGCCAACAGTGGGAGGCGTTCAACCCGAAGTGACATGCCAGATCGGGATCAATCAGGGCGCGACCTTCGTGGCTGAGATCGGTGAGCCGCGCGGCCGGCGCGAGTTCAACGTGCTGGGCGACACGGTGAATACCACGGCGCGTCTGATGAATAAGGCCAGCAAAGACCAGATCATCCTGAGCGGAAAGATTCAAGCGGCCATCGCGTCGCAGTTTGAGACCAAATCTTTGGGGACAGTGGCGCTGAAAGGCAAAAGCGCCGAGATGCCGATCTTTGAATTGCTTGGAAGAAAAGAATAAGTTGTAAAGGTGCGAAAAAACGTTGATGAAAAGATCGCCGTGATAGGACGGTCTTTTTCTTTCATCTTTCTTCTTTTTTTATTTGCGGGAAAGAAGAAAGATGAAAGAGGGCATTGCAGTTTATTTCTTCAATTTCGAATCCAGCGTGTTCCAGATTCCGCTGGCAACAGTGCTCCCGGCTTTGCGCCGCAAATTGACTTTGTAGATGGCCTTCTCGCCCGCGCCGATTCGAATCAGCCAGGCTTGTCGGGTCAGAACATCCAGCGCCTCATCCACTTCATTCATCGGGAGCCGCTCTGCGTCGGGGAGAGAGGCGATGGCTTCCTTCAGTTGGGGATAATTCAATTCCAGTTCGCGCAACATCAGGCGCATGATCTTTCGCAGAGCGGGCGGCAGGTCGGCCAAGTCCAGCGCGGTGATTCCGCCTTCGCCTTGTTTGTTTTCTATCTCTTTTTGCAACCGGTCAAATAAGCCAGGCATAGGGCCTCACTTAATACAACTCAGGCATGGAGATGGGTTCGGGTTGCGGTTCGCATTCGCCGCACCAGATGACGTTTGCCACAGCCAGACCTTTGGGCGTGTTGTTCGCGCCGACGAACATGGTGAGAAACGTGGACATGGTGTTGGCGTGATCTTTGCAGACGAAACGTCCGCAGAAGGAACAGGATGCACGCGCGGGTTCTTCACAGTGCCAGCATTTCATGGCCGCCTCCTACTTGACCGCCAGAATGGCATTGGCCACGCCGCGCAAGGCTTTCGACCATTCGTGATCGGGGAAGCGCAGAGAGAAGAGGTCTTTGCTGGCGTTGTCGGCCAGATCAAATGAAAGCGGCAAGACGCCCGCGACCGGCGCATGGAAGGTTTCTTCGATTTGTTTTTTGATGTCTGCAAAGTCGTATTTCGGGACGGCTTTGTTCGCCATGAGGATCAAATTGGGGATATCGAGACTGCGCGCAATGTCCACGGTGACGGCCGTGCCTTGGAAGTCCTGACTATCGGGGCGCAGAATAATAATCAAAATATCGGAGATGGCAATGGAGAGCAATGTCTCTTCGTTCAAACCGGGATGCGTATCAATAAAAAGGTAGTCGAGATTGAGGTCTTTGATGATGGTTTGAAATCCCTCATTGAGGCGATTGACATCATAGCCTTCGCGGATGATCTGGCTGATTTCGCGTCCGCGGATGGAGGAGGGGAGGAGCCAGATGTCTTTGCCTTTTAGCTTGGAGCGTCCTTCTGCATCGAAGGCGTGTTCGCCGATGTTGAGCGCCACTTCACGGATGGCGCATTTGCCGTGAAGAAAGTCGTTCAAGGTCTTGCCCATTTTGTTTTCATCCAATCCAAACAGCACGTGAATGCCGGGCGATTGGATGTCGGTATCCACAATGCCGACGCGCTTTCCGGCCAGCGCGGCCTGCGCCGCGAGGTTGGCCGTGGTGTTCGATTTGCCGGTCCCGCCCCGGAATGAATGGATGGATACGATCTTCCCTTTGCTCATTTGGCCTCCGGTTTATTCCTCGTTTTCGCTTGCCATGCGTTTTGCGCGCAATTGCTTCGCTTGTTCTTTTAGATTGGCATAAAAATCGGTGCTGGTCAAATCTTCGAATTCCTGCTTGCGCCGCGCTTCGTCAATTTCAAGCGTAAGTTTTTCGAGTTGTTGTTTCAAGTCATCTTCACGGGCTTTCACACTGCGCACCATTTGGAAGAAGGCCGAGAGAAGTTGCGTGGCCTTGTCATCATCGCTTTCGGAGCCTTTGAGAATCTGCTGAGTGTTTTCGATGAAGCCGTAATCGCCTGCCGCGATCTTCTGGCTCCAGTCAATCGCTTTTTGAATGTAGGTCGTTGAAAAGCGCAGGCGGGATGAAAAGCCGCGGATCAAAGCCAGGGCTACATCGGGGCGCTGGTTGAGGATTTCCTGGAAGGCATCCTGCTTGAGTTCAAAGACTTTGGCGGGTGAGATCGCCACCACGGTCGCGGAACGCGGCGCCTGATCGAGCAGAGCCATCTCGCCGATGGTCTCGCCGGGGCCGGTCTTGTTGATGATCAATTCTCCGCCGCTGGCATCCTGCGTGACGATCTTGAACCAACCGTCATCAACCATGAACAGTGAATTCCCGGCTTCCCCCTTGCGCATGAGCACATCGCCCTCGGCCAGGTTGCGTGCGCTGACCTTCTGCGCGACCGCGGTCAGGGCTTCCTCCGGCAGGCCGCGGAATAGAAATGATTTCTTGAGTTGACTTGAAATGTTTTCGCTCATATTAGTTACCTTGATCCGCCGCAGGCTTGGACTTCAGGCGGTCGCTCAAATCCCAGACGCCGGTCCCCGCTTTGCCTCTGTTGGCGGCGGCGCTGGCCGCGATTCGATTCTGCATCAGTTTCATCAATGTGGCATCGTCTTCGGGAAAGATGTTGCGCAGATACAACATGCAGTACGCGCCGACTTCCTTGCGAGCCTCATTCATTTTGTTGTGCAGTTCGTTCATCTGCGCTTCGATGGCCAGGCGCATTTTGGGGTCCTGCATTTTTTCGGTCATCTTCACTTGAATGGCGAGTTGCGCCTGCATCATCAGGAATTTCTCGCATTGCGAGGCTTTGTCTGCGCCGAAGCGCGTTGCCAACGAGCCGAGCAATTCATCGGCATCTTCGAGTCGTTGAACGACCTTGGCTTCGCCACTCGTGACTCCTTCGGTCACGCTGATCTTTTCATGGACCCAGGACTTTTCATCCTTCAATCCACGGCGGGCGGCGAAATAGATAATGCCCGCGCCTGCGAACCCGGCCGCGAAAGCGAACAGCAATGCGACTCCATCGTTGACCATGTTATTGAATCCGCTATGGATGGAGATGGCAAGCGTCAGACCGCCGAGCAGGTACAGGGTCCGGTAAAGAGCCGAGCGGTCGAAGCGCGCCAATCCCAGCGCGATGCCGATCAACGCGCTCCCCGTCGCGTGAATCAGATTCGTAGATAGGACGCGTGAGATGGCAAGTTCGATTGCGACGGATTGATGTCCGAGCACATATTCGAAGTTTTCGAAGATCGCAAAGCCGATGCCGGAGGCAAAGCCGTAAATTGCCCCGTCCAGAAAATATTTGAAATCTGTTCGTCGAACAAGAAAAAGAAGGATAAGGCCTTTGAGAATTTCCTCGATGGCGGGACCGGCGAATCGAAGCACCGCATCTTTGCTGAGGATGCCCTTGCCGATTAAGGCTGGGTTGATCTGCGCCGCGAGGAGATACGCGATGATGCCCCACGCGCCGCTGATGGCGATGAATTTGAGGCTTCCTGTTTGATAGAAGTCAATGGCTTTGATGGCGTACAGAAAGCCGAGAGGAATAATTGCCGCAATGACCAGTGCAATTACAGAAGTCATGATGAAATCATACCGTAGATGGAAGTCGTATGCAACGGTGAGATGACCGCGGCATTGCCGCGGTCATCTCTTTCTTCATTGTTGAGAACTAGAAGCCGTGCGAGCCAGGCTCTTTGGATGGAGACCACTCCGACCACTTGTCGGTGGCGGGGTTGTTGGTGATGTAGCTGATGGCGCCGCCGTTCCACGGCACGCTGTAGATATCCGGGTTGCCGCTGCTGGTGGAGGTGAAGGAAACATTCGCGCCTCCACAGTCCCAGGTCGGAGCGCTGTTGATACCCTGGGAGTTGGTCAGTTTGTATTCCACATTCGTCGCCAGGTTGTACGTGTAAACGTCCGTGTTGGAGCCAACCGAGACCTGGTAAGCGATGCGGTTGCCGTCCGGTGACCACGAGGCGTTGCCCGCGTTGCCGGCTGTGGTGATCTGGCGCAGATTTTTGCCATGCAGGTCGGAGACGAACAGTTCCCAATTGCCATCGAGGTTGGATAGGAAGGCAAGTTGTTGACCGTTCGGTGACCAGGATGGGAAGATGGCATCTTCTGCAAAGGAAGTGACTGTATATTCCGTGCCGGTGCTGATGTTGAGCAGATACACATTCCACGAACCGGAGCGGTTGCTTTGGAACACGACCCAATCCTTATCAGGCGACCAGTATGGATTGATGTCATCCGCTGTGCTGGATGTCAATTGGCGATCCACACCGGTCTTGACGTTGAGCAGGTAAATGTCCCAATTACCGTTTCGATCACTCTGATAAATCACTGATTGGTTATCGGGACCAAACATGGCGTTCACATTATTCGACTTTGTGGTGGTCAGCCGCGTTTGGGCGTTTCCCAGGCTGTCAGTGAGATACAACTCGACGTTGCCGTTGCGATTGCTTTGGAACACAACCATCGAATCGTCGGGCGAGCGTGAGGGACGCGAATCCATCGCGGCGCTGTTCGAGAGGTCAATCAACTTGGCGCTGGCTGAGCCTTCTACGCCATCCAGGCGGAAGATCTGCAAGTTGCCCGTGCGGAACGAGTGGAACACGATCCAGTTCGGGCATGAGGCCTGAGGCGCCGGGGCATGCGGAATGTTGATGTTCGGTGGAGGAGGCGGAGGAGGCGTCTCGCTCGATGAAGAGCTGCTCGAACTGGAGGATGAACTGCTCGAACTCGAAGATGAGCTACTCGAACTGGAGGAGGAACTGCTCGAGCTTGAAGATGAGCTACTCGAACTGGATGACGAACTACTTGAGCTTGAAGAACTTCCATCCGGGCAACCTTCTGCTGGAGCAGGGATGATGTCGAATGGATGATGAATGTGACCAGAGTATGCGCCGTCATCATCCACGGTGATCTCGACATAATGCTTGCCATTGCCGCTGTGGCAGATGGTCACAGGCGTATGACCGCCGCCTTTCGGTGTTCCATTATGGGTCTCCTTGCTCGAACTTGAAGATTCCGCGCTCGAACTGGAGGAAGACTCTTTAGACTTCTCGCTTGAGCTGGAAGATTCCGCGCTCGAACTGGAGGATTCTTTCTCCTTGGACTTCTCGCTCGAACTCGAAGACTCCTCGCTTGAACTGGAGGACTCTTTCCCCTTGGACTTCTCGCTCGAACTCGAAGACTCCTCGCTTGAACTGGACTCGCAGTTGGGGTTGTTGCCTTGCGAGTTATCACAGCCCTTGCCCTGTCCGGCGCCGCCGGAGAGTCCCTGACCGGCCGGAGCGCAGGCCGCGAGCAACATGCTGGAGATGACCATGATGGTCATCAAGAGGAAGAAGATTCTCCCTCCGTGAAAATTTTGTTTTTTCATTGCTCTCCTTTCGTGAGTTGATACACTGTCTTGCCCTTGATAAAAAAGGAACAACCACAATCCATGCAAAAGACTTGTTTTGTTGAACACTGTTAATTGAAAGAGATACGCTCAAATCCCGGTTTCAAGGCCGAGGCGACAGAGTCTTAACTCTGTCGCCTCGTTTGTGTATTTTGTGCTAGAAGCCGCGAGAACCTGGCTCCTTGGCGGGAGACCACTCGGACCACTTGTCGGTGGCGGGGTTGTTGGTAATGTAGCTGATGGCGCCGCCATTCCACGGCACGCTGTAGATATCCGGGTTGCCACTGCTGGTGGAAGTGAAGGAGATGTTCGCGCCTCCACAGTCCCAGGTCGGAGCGCTATCCGGACCGGTGAACGTGGTCAACTGATATTGTTTGCCGCTGGTCAGGTCGTAGGTGAACACATCGGTGTTGTCGCCAACGCCAACTTGATAGGCAATGCGATCTCCTTCAGGCGACCAGGTCGCGTTACCGGCAGACCCGTTGTCGGTCAGCCGCTTGACGTTGGCGCCGTGAATATCCGAGACATAGAGGTCCCAGTTGCCGCCCCAATCAGCGAAGAATGCTAACTGCTTTCCGTTGGGCGACCAGGTTGGGAACACAACGTCGTACGGACGATCGGTGACTGTGTACTCCGTGCCGGTGCTGACGTTGAGCAGATAGATGTTCCACGTGCCGGAGCGATTGCTTTGGAAGACGATCCAGTCCTTGGAGGGTGACCAGAATGGATTAACATCGTCTGCTGTATTGGATGTCAATTGACGATCGGTTCCGGTCTTCACATCCAGCAGGAAGATATCCCAGTTACCGTTGCGGTCGCTCTGATAGATCACCGATTCGTTGTCAGGACCGAACATCGCATTTACATTATTAGCATTGGTTGTCGTGAGGCGGGTCTGCGCTTTGCCTTCGCTGTCGGTGAGATACAACTCGACGTTGCCATTGCGATTGCTCTGGAAGACGACCATCGAGTCATCCGGCGAGCGCGAAGGACGCGTATCCATGGCGGCGCTGTTCGAGAGATTGATCAGGTTTGCGCCGCTCGCGCCTTCCACGCCATCCAGGCGGAAGATCTGCAGGTTGCCCGTGCGGAAGGAGTGGAACACAATCCAATTCGGACAATTCGGTCCGGCTTGCGGAGCCGGAGGCACCTCATCAATTGGAGGAGGAGGCAAAGTGGGAGTTGAGGTCGGTGTTGGAACGCCCGGAGGTGGAGGCGGTGTTGGAGTGGGACACAACGGATCCACTTCACCTTGCGCGGCGCGGCAATTTGCATGGAGACTGCCATTGATCGGATTTCCTTTTCCATGATCGCCGTTGCCGCAAGGCAATTGGCCGGTGTCCAAGCATGGATCAGAGGGATCGCTCTTCGAGCCGCGTACGCCGTTGGTATTGGTTCCGCTGAGAGTCGGTGTTTCAGCAGGTTTGCCCTTGCTACTTGAGCTGGATGAGGAGGAATTGGACTGGTTGCCGCCTCCTTGCCCACCTCCCTGACCTCCACCTCCACCTTGGCCACTCCCCCCGCCGTTGCCTTGACCACCCCCTCCGCCATTTCCGTTTCCATTGCCACCGCCCTGACCCCCACCCTGTCCTGCGCCGCCGGATTGTTCGGGGCCGGCAGGAGCACAGGCCGTGAGCAACATGGATAGAATCACTGTCACTGCCATGAGGGTAAATAAAATGCGCCCCCAATGGGTCTTTGAATTTTTCATATCTCTCTCCTTGTTCATTTGTAAATGAAGAATACGAGTTGGTCTCGATCCTGTTATTCATTCAATGCATTATGTTCTTTCATGCCTCCTTATTGATGTTCAAGAGCAAGCGGTTGTTATTTGCGATGTCCCAGCCAGATGAGCAAAACGACGGTGCCTCCGATTGCAACCAGCGCGAGGATACTTTGTGGTTGCAGTCCGGCTGTTGCCTGGATATTCCCACTTCCAGAAAGCAGAAATGGAATCCCAATGAAGATGGCCACCAGGATGACAATCGCCGTAAATGCCAGAATCAAACGCTGGCGGGACTGCCGGGATTGCCACACGGGGCGGGATGATCTGCCGGCGCTTCGGGCGCGGGACGTGAAGTCGGCTTGCAGGCGTTTGAGCGTTGCCTCGTCTGGAGCCTTGTGAGGCAGAACCTGATTCAGGCGCATGATCGTTTCTTCGAGGCCGCGCAGTTCATCGTCCGCGGATGAAGCGAGGACGGCGGTTTTTCCATCCAACACGCGGTCGGTGAAATCAGCCAGCAAATCATCCGGGTTTTTGGTTGGTTGTTTAGGTTCGGTCATCTTCATTTATCCAGATGGTTGCGCAGGGCAGAGATGGCGCGGCGGAAAAGAGATTTGACCGCCTCCAGATTCTGCCCGGTCAGTTCGGCAATTTCGTTGAATTGCAGTCCTTCCGCAAAACGCAAAAGAATCACCTCCCGATATTGATCGGAAATTTGGCTGAGCGCTTTTCGCAGGGCGATTCGTTCCTCCATGATTTTGGAGGGGTTACCCTCGGTGCGTGCCACCGCGTCGAAGAGTGGAACCTGCGGCGCTTCGCCTTTCCGGTTGCGTTTGCGATAATATTCGGCTACTTTGTGATTTGTTAAAGTGCGAAGCCAGGTGCCGAATTGCGCCTCGCCGCGGAACGAACCCAGCGACTTAAGCGCCGCGAGAAAGACTTCCTGTGTGACATCCTCCACATCCGCTTCAGGGATGACGAACCGGACGCGCCGGTATACGCTGGAGAGATGCCGCTGATACAGCTCGTTGAAAGCGTTCGAATTACCGTCTCTGAATTGCTGGATCAGAAGTTCGTCGCTTGCGGCAGTCTGTGCTGTCATGGAAACGTTTTCCATAGATTTAGTGGGTGAAATACGTGGAAAGGGGTCGCGGGCAGGTGCAGACCGACAAACCCGGTGAATGAGAATATATCAGAAAAAAACGGACAAAGATAGGGGGAATTGACTTTCCACCTGGTTCGACTATAATCCGCCTAGTCGCGATTGTCACAACTCATTTTGCAAGATGGAGAGGAAAAATGTCCAAGATCGTTTCTGTGCATTCATTCCGCGGTGGAACAGGCAAATCCAATACGACAGCCAATCTGGCGGCCCTGCTGGCTGTGGGCGGCGCGCGCGTTGGGGTGGTGGATACAGACATTCAGTCGCCGGGCATTCATATTTTGTTCAACCTCGATGAATCCGAGATGGTGCATTCGCTCAACGATTATTTGTGGGGCAAGTGCGGCATCAAGGACGCGGCTCACGACGTGACCGGCCACCTCGGCACGCAGGTCAAAGGCCAAATCTTTTTGATCCCTTCGAGCATCAAAGCCGGTGAGATTGCCCGCATCCTGCGCGAAGGCTACGATGTCGGTCTGTTGAATGATGGTTTCCGCGATATAGTCACCGAGATGGGGCTCGATTATTTATTGATTGACACGCATCCGGGTCTGAACGAAGAGACGCTTCTTTCCATCGCGATTTCTGACGCGCTGGTCATCATCATGCGCCCCGATCAGCAGGATTATCAGGGCACGGCGGTCACGGTGGATGTTGCTCGCAAACTGGACGTGCCCAAAATGATGATGCTGGTCAACAAGACGCCCACCGCGTTCGACTTCGATGATGTGCGTGCCCGCGTCGAGCAGACGTACAAAGTCAGTGTCGCGGCAGTCCTGCCGCATTCCGATGAAATGATGACACTGGCCTCTTCCGGCATCTTCTCGCTGAAGTATCCTGACCACCCGATCACACAGGGACTGAAAGCGGTCGTGGCCGGAATCAGCAGTTGACTCGCTGACGGCTTTTCCCATAAGGCTGAAGCCGTGAATCAAAATCAATTTGAGAGCACCTTGCAGGAATTGAAGGCCGGGGAGGAAGACATTCGCCCTTCGGATGTAGTAGTTTATTCCGAGCCTCTTCGTTCGGTGCTGAATTCGGCTATCCGCCTCGGGCGCATCTCGCTTACTGATCTTGCCCGGCAACTTGAACTCAAACGCGGGCAGGCCAAACAAATTGCCGACCTGCTTGTGACTCGCAACCTGTTTCATGTTTCGACCTTATCGAACGAGGATGAAATTTTCTACGAAACACGCATGTCCTCCATGACCCGTCCTTTGGGCAGACCGCGGCCCGACATTTGGAAAAAGATAGATGACTGAAATATATGGTTGCTCCGAGCGCCGCGGCGCTCGGTTTGCCTTATAATTCAGTTATGGACGCCAAAACGCTTCGCTCGCGTTACGAAGAACTCAAATCACAGATCAACTTTCACAATTACCGGTATCACGTTCTCGATGCACCCGTCATCAGCGACGCGGAATACGACAAACTCCTCAATGAATTAAAACAGATCGAGGCCGATCACCCGGACTGGGTCACGCCCGATTCACCCACGCAACGCGCGGGAGCCAAAGCGGCTGACCGTTTCGACAAGGTCCGCCACCCCGCGCCGATTCTAAGTCTGGCTAATGCCTTCGGCGCGGACGATGCGCGCGCCTGGTATGAACGCATCCGCAAACTGGATGAGCGAGTCGCTTCCGCGAAGTTCGTGGTCGAGCCGAAAATTGACGGCCTCTCGGTCGTCTTGCATTATCGCGACGGAGTCTTCGTGCAGGGCGCGACGCGCGGCGACGGCGAGGTGGGCGAGGATATCACGGCCAACCTGCGAACGCTGAAGGCGATCCCTTTGAAAATTCCTGTTGACAGTGGACAGTTGACTGTTGGCGGTAAAACACGACCAACTGCCAACTACCAACTGCCAACTTATCTGGTGGTACGCGGCGAGGCCTTCATTCCGATTCGAGAGTTTGAAAAACTAAATAAAAAATTGGAAGAAGCAGGCGAGAAGACGTATTTAAATCCGCGCAACACGGCCGCGGGGTCACTGCGCCAACTCGATCCCGCGTTGACCGCCTCCCGCCCGCTGTCTCTGCTCGTTTATCAGATCATCCATTCCGAAGGCGGAAAGGTTCCGACATCGCAATGGGAATTGCTCGAATATCTGAAAGCCCTGGGCTTCCCGGTCACAGATGTTGCCAAACGATTCAATGATTTGGAATCTGCCATTGCTTACACCGAAACGTGGAACACGCGCCGCGACGAACTGCCTTACGAAGCGGATGGCATGGTCATCAAGATTGACGATTTGAACTTGGCCGCCGAACTTGGCTTTGTCGGAAAAGACCCGCGCGGCGCAATTGCCTTCAAGTTTCCGGCGCGCGAAGTGACGACGAAACTGCTTGACATTCGTGTCACCGTCGGGCGGACGGGCGTATTGATTCCCAACGCGGTGCTCGAACCGGTGGAGATCAACGGCGTGATTGTTGAGCGCGCCACGCTACATAACTTCGACTACATCGCTGAAAAAGATATTCGCGTCGGCGACCGCGTGCTGGTCAAGCGCGCCGGAGAAGTCATCCCGTACGTGATCGGTCCCGTTGTCGACGCGCGAACCGGAAAAGAGAGAAAATACAAACCGCCGACAGTTTGTCCCGCCTGTGGACAGCCCGTGGAGCATTTCGAGGGCGAAGTCGCGTGGTATTGCGTCAATGCGGCGTGTCCCGCGCAGTTACAGCGCAATATTGAACACTTCGTCTCGCGCGGTTCGATGGACATCACCGGACTGGGATACAAGATCGTCGAAAAATTAATCGAGACCGGCGCGGTCAAGGATGTGGCCGATATTTACACACTCACGCGCAAAGACATCCTGGAGGCGGTCACGAAGAAGGACCGCAAGACCGACAAAGAGCCGCCTGGCAAGATCGCGGACAATCTGCTCTCGGCCATCGCCGAGTCAAAGAATCGATCTCTGCCGCGTTTGATCACAGCCCTGGGCATCCGCGGCGTGGGTGAGGTCTCGGCGCGTGACCTGGCGAATCACTTCGGGAATCTCGACGCGCTCTCCAAAGCCAGTGTGGACGATTTGCAGGAGATCGAGGGCGTAGGTCCCAATATCGCCGAAGCCATCGTGGACTGGTTCGCGCGTCCGGCGAACAAAAAGATTTTGAAAAAATTGAAGGATGTTGGCCTGTGGCCAAGCGCTTCACGATCAACCGTCAACCGTCAACCGTCGGGCCCGCTCTCCGGCCTGACCTTCGTCGTGACCGGCACACTTCCCACCTTTTCGCGCGACGATGCCAAAGAGTTCATCGAATCGAACGGCGGCAAAGTCACCGACAGCGTCTCGAAGAAGACGGATTACCTCGTGCTCGGCGAAAATCCCGGCTCGAAGTTGGAAAAAGCCAAGTCGCTGGGCGTGAAGATTGTGGATGAAGCCCAACTCCGGCGGCTCGTTTTCAAGTAAGGTTTCTTTAGTAACGTAACTCAAACATTGAAAAATATATAGTTAATGTTGTATGTGAATCTTACGGACATTATTTCATCAAACATTAATAATTGAAGGACTCTGGAGAATGGGTCGAAGAACCAGTAGTAGAATAAAAAAATATGAAAGAGAAAATTCCTTTCTTGACGGAAGTTAAACCACTCGAAAAGTATCGCCTGCATGTCAAATTCTCAGATGGCGCGCAAGGTATTGTGAATCTGTCCGATTTTGCGGGTAAGGGTGTCTTTGCTTTGTGGAACGATTACAGTCAATTTGAGAAGGTCAAAATTGGCACAAGTGGCGAGTTGGTCTGGAGCGATGAGGTGGATATGGATGGGCTGGGAATCTATCTCAAGCTGACCGGCAAGAAACCCGAAGATGTACTCCCAAAACTTCGTCAATTGACACATGCCTGAGATCAGCCGTTTCTTTGCATCAGCATCAAAATGTTTTTCGGGGACCATCTTCCACCTCATTTCCATGCCGAATATGGAGAGTTCAAGGCGCAAATAGATATTCGCGCGCTTGTAGGTATTGAGGGAGAATTGCCGCCACGCGTATTGGGAATGGTTGTTGAATGGGCATCCCAGCATCAGAATGAATTGCTTGAATTGTGGGAATCGGCTTCAAAGAATCAGCCTCTGCATCGAATTGAGCCTTTGAAATAAGGCTTGTATGAAACGCCGTCAAAATAACGTAAATCCCTTGTGGTAAAATCCTGCCCGACCCAATCAAAGGACGCCGGGGGAGCACCTGTGCCGAACGATCTTATCGGCCCGAGCCTTTGATAATTTTTTATTTCGGAGATAAAAGAATATGCCAAGACGTAGTCTGGCGCGACTATACCGTGACGAATTCACGGGTTATTCGCTTGCCAAATTCCAACAAGATGTGCTGGCCGGGTTGACAGTGGCCGCCGTGGCTTTACCGCTGGCGCTGGCTTTCGGCGTTGCATCCGGCGCGAGCGCCGCGGCGGGATTGGTGACGGCCATCATCGCGGGCTTTGTGATCGGCCTGCTTTCGGGCGCGCCGTATCAGATCAGTGGGCCTACTGGCGCGATGAGCGCAGTGCTGATCGTACTCGTTCAGCGTTACGGCTTGCAAGGCATTTGGATGGCCGGCCTGCTTTCGGGCCTGCTCCTTTTGATCATTGGCCTGTTGCGCCTCGGTCGTTTCATTGCCTTCATTCCCTCCGCGGTCATCAGCGGTTTTACTTCGGGCATTGCCCTCATCATTTTCATCGGTCAGATTGACAACCTTCTCGGTGTGAAGACCGCCTCCGCCGACACGGCCGCGCTGAAATTCATTGGTTACTTTAAAGGCGGATTCATCCCGGACTGGCACGCGCTTGTGATTGGATCAATTGTGATCGCGACCATGATTCTGTGGCCGAAGACGTGGAACGCGCGCTTCCCCGCCTCGCTGTTGGGGATCATCCTCGCCACGCTTCTTAACTGGACCTTGAACTGGCCCGTCAAAATCATCGGCGACATTCCCCGCACGCTTTTCCTCGCCGACCGCCTGAACATCGCGGCTCTCCCATTGAATCATTTCCCTGAATTCATTGCCCCGGCATTGACCATTACCGCGCTGGGCGCGGTCGAATCGTTGTTGTGCGGCGCGGTGGCCTCCAACATGACCGGCATCCGTTTGCAGGCCAATCAGGAATTGATCGGGCAGGGCATCGGCAATATGCTGATCCCATTTTTCGGTGGCGTGCCCGCCACCGCCGCTATCGCGCGTTCCAGCGTGGGCATCAAATCCGGCGGGCACTCGCGGCTGGTGAGCATTGTCCACGCGGTTGGGCTCTTGCTTTCGATGTTTCTGCTCGCGCCGGTCATGGCGCGCATTCCGCTCGCCGCGCTGGCGGGCGTGCTGATGGTGACCGCCGTCCGCATGAACGAATGGAGTGCCATCCGGTTCATGTTTGGTAAACGCTTCAAGACCGATATGATCGCCTTCACGATCACCATGCTCGCCACCATCACACTTGATCTGACCCAAGCCATCATCATCGGCTCGTTGCTGGCGGGCGCCATCTTTTTGAACAAACTGTCCGCCATTGATATTGACGTGCAGGAAGTGGACACGCAGAAACTCAGGCAAAAAGGAATTGAGACGGCTGGCAAATGCAGGCATGTGCGCGTGGCGTTTCTGACGGGTCCGTTGTTCTTTGCGGCAGTCGGTCAATTCAACGAGGCCTTCGCCAATCTCGGCGATACGCACGCGTTGATTCTGTCCATGCGCGGGGTGCCTCTGCTGGATACGGCCGGACTCGAAGCCATTCATCGCCTCGACGCGCGGCTTGAACAGCAGGGCGGCACGCTGATGTTCGCCGGCCTGCACGACAACGCGCGCGTAATGATGGAGCGCGGCGGGTTGGTGGAACACATCGGGGCGGAGAATTTCTTCTGGTCGAGCGATCAGGCCATCGTCGAGGCCGAGAGGCGGAACTGTAAGTTTTGTCAGTAATTTTGTAATGCCACCCTGAGCTTGTCGAAACGCTCCCTCAGAGTGACATGTTAACGCGATGCAACTGGACAATCCCGCATCAGTGGGCTACACTTGCTCCATCTTTTTTCACGAAGGTGCATTATGGATTTTCAAAACGATGACACCGTAGGCCATCGCATCAAAGCGTTTACCGACCGCGTGTCCATGCTCAAGGCCAACGACATGTATTTTTATAACCAGCCCATTGAGGAGATTCGCGGCGGGGCAAAAGTGTTGGTGCGCGGCCGCGAGATGGGCATGTACGCCTCGTACAGTTATCTGGGGTTGGTCGGGCATCCGCGCATCAATGAGGCCGCCAAGAAAGCCGTGGATAAATTCGGGACGGGCACCAATGGCGTGCGCACACTGGCCGGTTCATTGACTTTGCACAACGAACTTGAAGAGACGATTGCAAACTTCAAACATGCTGAGGCGGCGGTCACGTACACATCGGGATATGTAACCAATTTGACTGTCGTCTCCACGTTGATGGGACGCGGCGATTATGTTTTATCCGACAAATTGAATCACGCCTCCATCGTGGACGGATGCCTGATGTCTGGCGCAGAGTTCCGTCGTTTCAAACACAACGACATGGAAGATTTGGAGCACCGGCTTCAGCAAATTCCCTCCGGCGTCTCGAAACTGGTCATCGCCGACGCGGTCTTCTCGATGGATGGCGATGTGATTGATCTTCCAAAGATGGTTGAGTTGTGCAAAAAGTACGGCGCGTATCTGATGATGGACGAGGCGCATTCTCTCGGAGTGCTCGGCAAGACGGGGCGCGGCATCGAAGAGCACTTCGGATTGAATGATGTGGTGGACATCAAGATGGGCACGCTGAGCAAGACCATTCCATCCGTCGGCGGATACGTGGCGGGCAAAAAGGATTTGATCAATTATCTGCGTCACGCCAGCCGCGCCTACATCTTTTCCGCGGCGCTTCCGCCCGCGCAGGCCGCGGCGGCGAACGAAGCCTTCAAAGTTATTCTCGACGAACCGTGGCGCATCGAGAAATTAAGTCAGAATACAAAACTCTTTATCAGCGGACTCAAGAGCGCAGGCTTCGACACTTTACTGACCACGACAGCTATCGTCCCGGTGTTGTGTGGTTCCGACGATCAGGCCTTCATCATGACGCGCGAGGCCCAACGCAACGACGTGTTTGTCCTGCCAGTGATTTCGCCTGCCGTGCCCGAAGGATTGGCCCGCCTGCGCGCCACCATCACTGCCGCGCATGAGCCAAGCGAGATCGAGCGAGCGATGGATGTGATTGTCACTGCGGGGAAAAAGATTGGGATTATCTAGCAAGAAAAACGATTTGGGTCTTTCTCAGTGAATTCCTAACAGTAATTTTCCACTGGCAAGTTCTCGTTCGTAATATGCTTCAAGTTCCATATTTGTGCCGCGCAGGCCATTGATCACTTGTTCGGTCCACAACAGATATTCACGGCGGCGTTCCATGGACCAATCCTTCGGCGGCGAACCGGTCAGGTCGCGGACGTTGCAACATTTATCGGCCAGTTTGATTAATTTCGCGCCGATGGATTTGTGCGGCGCATTCTCGATTTGTAGCCGCTTCCTTTCGGACTTGGGCAGGCTCTTGTCATCCGTGACTTCCAACACCAGCGACAGCACCTCGTCGCCGAACAGACTGCGGATTTCATCCGGCCGCGTCTGCGTGTCTTCGATTGTGTCGTGAAGCAGGGCGGCCAAAAGAACATTGATCTCGCGCACGCCGCCCACGTCCCATAAAAGTTGCGCCACCTCGATGGGATGATTAATATACGGCGATTGCGCCTGGTCCTTGCGGCGCTGATAGCGATGTTTGTCCGCGGAGAAGCGCAGGGCTTTGATCAGTAATCCGGTGTTTTCAGAGAAATCCATTCACACTCCAATATGAATCTCACAAGGACAGGCCTGCTTGCCTGTCCTTGTTCGGCTACATTGACTTCGCTCGTTGAGCCAGCTGCGCGCGCAGAGATTTGATATCGCCATCCACGAAGAACAGCGCGCCCAGATAAATGAAGAAGCACAGCACCCAGGCCGTAATGCAGACCACGGTGATGGCGAACTGTTTGCTTTGTGTCGAGAACGCGATGGCGCCCGCGATGGTCGGCGCGAGGGCCGCGCCGCTGTTCTCGATGAAGTATTCCACGGCCTGCGCGGAACTGCGGATTTCGGGCAGGCTGATGTCGAAGACGGTCGAGGTGACGTTGGGTGAAGAGAACGGCATGAACAACGCGGTCAGACACATGAGGATGAAAAAGGTGGTCTTTTCTTCGACCGGTGTGTTCATAGCAAGGAACAGGAAGATTGCGCCGAGGATCACGCCCATGCTCGAAACAATGATGCGACCTTTGAGCGTGCGCTTGAACAACCAATCGCCCAGCGCTCCGCCGACGAAATATCCTGCGGCGAGAATCAGAACCACAGGTCCCATCGTGAGCAAAACGGAATTGTTGTCGTAGCCGCGTTCGGTCATGAGATAACCAAAGAAGAAGAAGGTGATGACATTCCATGGAAAGACGCCCGCGAAGCCCTGCAGAAAAATAAACCACATGGTTTTCTTCTGCATCACATCCTTGAGCGCGCTCCAGTTGAAACGGAACTGGCCGATCTCCTCCATGCCCTCGAACTCCGGCTCGGACTGACCGCGCGGTACCTCCTTGACGCCAAAGAAAATCACAGCGGCCATCACGAGTCCCAGAAGACCGGTGAACAGGAAAATCGTGCGCCAGCCTTCGAGATGGAAAATTTTGTCTTCCAGCACTGGCGCGATCAACAAAGCCAGAATCATGCCGAGCAGATAACCAATGGGTTGAGCCAATTGGAGGAGACCGTAGATTCGTCCGCGTAGTTTAGGCCCAAAATAATCGGCGATCAGGCTATAAAGTCCCGGATAGGATGAGTCGTCAATGCCTGTGGATGAGCGAGTGGCGAGGAAGGCGGGATACGTTCGGACGAGCGAGCTGAGCCATGTGGTCGCGCCCCAAATGAACGAAGCCAATGCCAGTAGTTTGGCGCGCGCGTAACGATCGTACAAATAGCCCCAGATCGGGTAGAACACTGTCCCCACGATCAGCGCGCCCGTGTTGATAAATCCCCATTGAAGGTCGTTCAATCCGAATGTTTGACTGACGGGAATTTGCAGGGAGCCGATCAGCAATTTGTCCGTCTGATGCAGAAGCACGAAAAGGAAGAACACAATGACAACGAAAGCGGGATAGAGACTGCGTTTTTTGTTCACGGTGAGTGTCCTCGTTTCGGCGTGAAATGTCGTTGGCAAAAGTGTACAGCAGAAAAAAGCCCAAGTCAACAACATATAAACGAAAACAGCCTCCCTCGCGGAGGCTGTTTTGGAAATTACTGCTCATCAACGATTGATGAGCAGGAGGATGCCTGCGCCCAGCGCGGCGATTCCTTCGATGATCTCCATGCCCGCGAAACCGAGTCTGAAGATCGCTGACAACCCGACCAGAATCAAATAGACTGCCAGTAAAATCATGCCGAGATTCTTATTGAGTCTCATTTGTGTTTCTCCTTATCTCTAAAGTGTGGATGGTCACTGCCATCTTCAAAACATACAACCCCATACTTTATAACGAGTTACCCTGGGCTTCATTATCGTTTGCCAGAATCTCTTTTGCCAGTTTTTGCAATTCATCGGCTTCGATTGGGTTGGTATGAGCCGCGCGCCAGTATTGGTCGAGCAGATCGAGCGGACTCAAACTGCTCACGGTCTGGTCTGCGGGCAGGCGGATGCGTGATTCCATTTGCGGCCGCTTGACCAGATGAAATTCAAACGCCCTTTCCATGTGTTTCCGTAACTCTGACTCATCAATCATCGAATCGTATTCGCGCGGATATTCAATGGTCAGCCGGACGATGGCGCCTTCGATGTCTTTCGATTTGGGCAATGCAGACTTGATGGTCTCCATCACGTTCTCACCGGACTTTATAACGGCGCGGCGATCAATGAACGGACGCGCGCCTGTCAGTTTTCTCCACTCCACCTTCGTCTTGCCGCGCATTACATCCACGATGACAAAGAAGCGATCGTCCGCGGCCTCCCCAAAGTCGACGCGCTCGATGGAGCCGGGATAGATCACAGGCGGATGCGCGCCTTCGTTGACGTTCTGCGGCTTATGAATATGGCCGAGGGCAACGTAATCCAGCCGAGGGTCCCGAACGAGCGAGGTGGGCAGAACCAGATCGGAGCCGAGCATCACCATCCGCTCCGAGCCGAAGGTCGCGCCCTGCACTGATGCGTGCGCGGTCAGGATGATGGGCAGATTTGGGTCCGCTTCGTTGAGCCAGCCTTTCATCAATTCTGATATTCGCGATTCGATGTTCGAGAAAACTTCAGAAGTATCTGCTGCGCTCATGTCCAGATTCGCCATGAGGCTCGAGCGCGAAATCCACGGCATGGCAATGACTTGCACGGGCAAATCCCACAGATGTTCCGGTTTTAGAAAATCTGGCTTGGAAAGAACTTTTACATAAGGAACTTGCAACGTATCGAATTCCTGAATGGCATGGGCGCGGCCCACCGCAGGTGAAATGTCGTGGTTGCCCACCAGGAGCAAAGTCGGAATCCTGGCTTGCGAAAGCCGGATGATGCGCTTGCCCCACTCGCGTTGAAAAGTCGGCGCGGGCGAGCGGTCTTTGTAGGCGTCGCCCGCGAAAATGACCATATCTACTTTTTCGGAAATGGCCGCGTCCACGATGGTATCGAGCGATTTCAAAAAGTCGAGGACGCGCAAAGGCAATCCCGTTTCGGGATCGTGGCGGCCATAGTTGGCCATGTCAATGTGCGCATCGGCAAAGTGCAGTAGTTTCATAGTTAGATAGTTGAGTAGTTATGTAGTTTGGCGGTTACGTTGCTTGGTGGCGAATTTTCTCAGATAAGCAATCATGCCGTTGATGAGGCGTTTAGTTTCGGTTGCGAGAGCATAGGCCGAATTAAGTTCTTCTTGATTGATATAATTACGGTCGAGTGCCAGATACAATTCCGATTGAATTTCACTTGCTGAACGTCTTGCAATCTTGAGAAAGCGGATAAATTCGAGATTGGTACCAGCATCAAAGCCTTCGGCGATATTGTGCATGACCGATCCAGCCGCATCTTGAATCTGTCCGCTCAGGCGAAAGTCTTTGGCAAATTTCGGATGCACAGTCAAATCATAAATCAAATTAACGAGTTGGCGGGCTTTTTGCCAACTTTGCAAGTCCTCAAACCGCTCGATCTTTGCCATACCGCTCTTCTCCTTCAACTACTAAACTAAGAAACTATCGAACTACCAAACTAAGGAGAGACCCCCCATTCCTGAAGTTTGGCGATGGCGGCTTTCATGTTCTGATTGTAATAGACTGCCTTGCGGACGTCCTTGATCGCATCCGCGGTATCGCCGATGGCGTATTCGGCTACGCCGCGCCAGTAGAGACTCTCCTCGAGCGTCGGCGCGGAGACGGTGTCGTTCAGTGTTGTGTTGGCAAGATTGATCACGTCTTGATAGCGGTTTGAATAATAATAAGCAAAGTATGGCCCGGTCTCGTACCACATGATACGATACGGGCGTTCGTTGTTATCGTTGCCGAGCGAGGCATAAATGGAGAAAGCCTGATCGTACGCGGAAGCGGCGTCCACATATTGTTGAAGCGCGACGTGACTTGTCCCTTTGGCGAACCAGGCAAAGAACAGGTCAATGCCGGTCAGGGTTTGAATGTCGTTGTCAGCCATGTCGAGGGCTTTTTGGGCGGCCCAGTTTGGGTCCGCGTAAGAGGCGAGCGTGTTCATTACATCCGTCTCACGGTCCGCGGGATACACGACGAGGAATAGAAAGTCAAAGGAACGCCAGCCTTCCATGAATTTGTCGTATTTGATGTGAAAATTCGGCCCGTCATTCCACGTATCCTGCACGATGACTTCCTGCGTAGTGTCGTCGTAGCCCGTGACAAATTGATAATGCCCAAGCCAGGCCACTTTGCCTTTGTAATCGGCTTCGTAGTAGCCTTTCTCCGCGACGATGGGGAAACCAGCCGCAAGCATGGATTTGATCATCTGAATGTCACCACCGTAACGATACAATGCTTTGTAATTGGTGTCGTCGTTGACGTAATCCACCAATTCATAAGGCATGACGTTTTTATCGGTGAAGCCGCGGTCAATAAAATTTTTGGATGGATCATTCTCACCGGGCTTGACGACTTTGGCGATGTCATCGCGATTGCCCTTCCAGCCCCAGAAGCTGAGCGCCATCGTCAAATTTGCGGGAGCGCAATAATTCCAACGCTCGCGTTGATCTACATACTTTACGCCGGGCAAATTGACCGAAGCGGGCAGGGGTGTGGAAACGATGGTCGGCGTGGCGGTTGGGTCGGAAACGGTTGAAACAACAATCGGCTGTGCAGTTTGAGTCTGCGCGAGGGAGGCTTGCATTGTGCTTTTGACAATGGTCGCAATGGCACTTTGTTCGGCTTGTTGCACGGGGACGAAAACAGCTTTATCGGGAGGGTTGAACAACGTCTTGACCTGCGCGCGCAAATCGTTGATGCGCCGGTCGGCGCGCACGCGCACGGGCGGGATGAAATAAATTCCGACCACCAACGCCAGCGCGATGGGAATCAGCCAGATACGATTAAAGTTTTTGAACATGAAGAGGATTATACTGCTTTGAGCAGTTGACAGTAGTCAGTGATCGCTGCAACTGACTACTCTCCACTGATTACTGGTCACTGCTCACTTCAACCCCATTACCTCATAGACATCCAACGGCTGTGTCTTGCCTTTCACCGTCAGCGGGGCGTACGGCTTGACCTCAATATTCTTCTTGACGCGCTCATAGGCATCACGGCTGATCAGAATCTGATTCTTGCTGGCGTTTTCCTGGATGCGTTTGGTGGTATTGACCGAATCGCCGATGGCGGTGTATTCAAGCCGCTTCTCGGTGCCGATCCAGCCCAGCACCGCGTCGCCGTAATGAATCCCGACGCCAAAATCGAGATGCGCTTCTTTGGGTAATTCTTTGTGTAATTTTGCCACCGCATCGCGAATGGAGATGGCGGTCTTGACCGCCCTCAGAGTGTGGTCCGGTTGCGGGAGAGGCGCGTTGTACCAGGCCATGACCGCGTCGCCGAGGAACTTGTCCACGGTGCCCTCGTGCTGAAGCACGGCTTCCGCCGCGGCGGCCAGATAGCGATTCAATACGGCCACCAAATCTTCTGGCGTATGTTGTTCGCTGTAACCGGTGAAACCGCGAATGTCGGCGAATAAACAAGTGATGTTCAATTTCTTGCCGCCGATCTGCAGACTGTTCGGGTCAAGTTGATCGAGCACCGCGGGCGAGACCATCCGCTCCAACAATCTGCGTTGGGCCTCGAGTTTCTTGCGCTCGGTCAGGTCATCCAAAACAATCGCGACGCCTTGCGTCTTGTGTCCCGCGTCTTTGAGCGGAGAGAGATTCAAACGCCAGTCCACATTGCCGCGTTTGGGAAGATGATGGCTGATTTCCAGGTCAATAATTGGTTTGTCGGTTTGGCGGACTTCCATCAGGCGCGGGCGAATCTCTTTCGAAACGGAAGCCAGCACTTCGTCCAGAGAATGACCGACGATCTCCGTCGCGGCGTGACCTAAAATCCCTTCCGCGGCGCGATTGGCCAGTGTGATCTGATCGCCCACGTCGGCGGTGATCACGCCGCTGGCAATGGACGCAAACACATTGTCCATCAGATTCTTCAGCGCGGTCACTTCTGCAAGAGTCTGTTTAAGAGATGAGAACAAGCGCGCGTTCTCGATGGCCACTGCGGCCTGATTGGCGAATGCAACTAACAAGTCGCGTTCGGTCTCGGCGAAGATGCCGGCGCGGATGCGGTTATCGGCGTAGATGACGCCGATCAGATCGTTCTTGACCTTGAGCGGCACGCACAGAATCGAGCGCAGGTTCATTGCCACGATGCTTTCCTGTCCACTGAAGCGCTGATCTTCCTGCGCGTTGGTGGTGATGACCGGTTCGCCGGATTGAATGACGCGTTGTACGATGGTGCGGCTGGTGGCGGCTTCATTCGATTTAATGGATTCCTGTTCCCAGTTGCGCGCCACGCGCGTAACCATCTGACCTTTTTCATCACGCAACATCAAATAGCCGCGCTCGGCGCGCGTCAGGCGCACGATGTTGTCCATCACGATGCGCAGAACTTCATCGAGTTCGAGCGAGGAATTGATCACGCCGCCGATGTTGGCGAGCGCCATGAGATTCCCGTGCTCGGCTTCGAACGCCTGCATTCGCTCTCCGATTCTGCTGAGGGAAGTGGCGAGATTCGTGAGGTCTTCGATGGCGTGATCGGGTAGTTCGCGCGGCTTTTTCTTCGCGAGCTCGTCGCGCAGTTTGCCGGCCTGCAGGCCGAGGGTATTGATTTGTTTGTAGATCGTTATGGGATGACTCTTATCTGAATCCATACTACCTAGAGTATACATCACCGTCGCTGTTTACGCCCAATAGATTATAAAAACGCTCGCGCAGAGCATACAGCAGGATGAAGAAACCGGCGCGTCGGGCGCGGGACACATTGGCGGGGCGCGGCGTAAACAGCCCGGACTCCAACTCGGACTTCAACGCTTCGATGTGCTCCGCGGCGGACGGCAATAATTTTTTCAGGCGCGCGGCGCGTTCGTTCGGTGTGGAATAGATGGGTTGCGGCTGGCCCAGCCAGCGCAGACTCAGGTTGATGGCCGAGAAGGACCGCTCGACCGGCTGGAGTTGATTCCACTGCCGCCAATTTTCGATCCATAGCGGTGTGGATAGTCCGCTCCGTTCGATGACGTTGGACAAATACAACGGCATTCGTGTGAATACTCGGTAGCGATAAAACAGGAGGACGATCATGATCGCGGCGAGGATCGGGAGGAGATAGATCAGCGCGCGGCCAAGCATGGTTTGCGCGAACGGCTGACTTGGTTCAGATGCCGTTGTCTCTGCGTTGGGCGCGGTGGGAGTCGGACCTCCTTCTTCATCCGGCCGCGTTCTCGGCGAAACCGCCGCGCCGCCCGCGCCGTTGCTTTGAATCGTCTCTGGCCTCACCAGCGGGTCCTGGCTGACGGTCGGTTCAAACTCCACCCAGCCGATGTCTGGAAAATAAACTTCAGGCCAGGCGTGTGCGTCGCGTTTGCGGACGATGTACGTGCCGTTGGCGTATTCGCCTTGTGCGAAGCCGACTGCCAAGCGCGCTGGGATACCAACCGAACGAAGCAACATCACTTCCGCCGAGGCATAGTAATTGCAAAACCCCTTTTTATATGTGAAGAGCACCCAATCAAGCGGGTCGCGTCCCTCCGGCGCGGCAGGCAGAGTCGTTTCATATTGCAGATTGGCGCGCAGATAGTTTGTGATGTCCGCGGCTTTGTCGTACGGATTGTCCATCCCCTCCGTGATTTTCTCGGCCAACCCTTTGAAATCAGCGCGGATGTTCGGAGGGACTTCGAGATAACGGTCTTTGATCCACTGCGGATATTCCGCGGCGGCCGCGCGCAACTGCTCGATGGTGGGGCTGGCGATCTTTGCGCGGACCTGATACCGTTCGCCGGTGCGAATCGGCGGGGAGGCGTTCCAGGCCAGCACATCGTTGACGTTAATGTCCACGCGCGTGGCGGAGATGATGCTTTGTTTGTCAATCCACACCGGTTGCGAGGGCGTGTAAAGCAGGCTTTGAGTCGGAAGTTGAAAAGTGAATTGCAGAATCACAACGGAGCGATTATTCGCATTGGGAATGCTGATGTTGCCGGAATCAGGATCGAAGTCTAGGTTGGAGGCGGGCGTGCTGGTCCATTGCCCGTCGTTGTAGAAATCATAGACATGACCGCGCCAGTAATATCGAGAACTGGTCGAGCCTTCGAGCGCTTCGACGGTGAAGACCTGCGAATCGCCGACCGCGGCGTTGCGACCGAGGCCGAGGGTATCGCCGTAAAAATTCGAGCCGCCCGAACCATACGGCGCGTTCAGCGAACTGACCGCGTTCGACAAGCGCTCGCGAATCGGTTTGGTAAAACGGGACCACGCGTCGGTGGCGGCCTGCAGGCTTTGAAGCGAGGTGGGAATCGTCCACGCAACGATCACTGCAAGCGAGGCAGTAATGAAGAGTCCGCCAAAGATGTTCGGCCACGAGTCTTCGCTGAGGAAGACGCGGCGCTCTTGCCATTCCTTTTGATGGTTCAAATAATATTGACGACCCAGCAAAAGGATGGCAAGCAAAATGTAAATCGCGATCCACCATGAGGTATGCGGCTGAAAGTTATCATAGGCTTGAATGACCAGAATGCCGACGCCCGATGGAATGATGGCGATCAGCAGATTGCGGTGCCGAATCAGCCAATAGCCTGCGGCCAATGCGACCAGCCAGAACACGAGGCTCACGAGCGCGACGAAGAAAAAGGAATCTTTGACCGGCTGTCTTTGGATAAATTGATTGAACGAAATGAGCAGGACGCGGCTGATATTAAGGAAGCGATCTGCAAAAGGCAAATCTTTCGCCACCGCATTGGTCATTTGCCAGGGGAGGATCGCAAGGGTGTAATCAATGACGAACCAGATCACGGCGCGTCGTTTATATTGGCTGGCGCCCAGCGCCAGCCCGATCACTGTTCCGAACGCGGCTGCGATCTCTGCAAAATAAAGGAAGGGCGCCCAATCAGTGGTGACGAGGCGCGCCGCGGCGGCCTGAATCAGCAAAAACAACAGACCAGCCGAGAGCCAGTCCAATCTGGGCGCGGGTGACTTTTCCATGTTCCGAGTGTACAATAGTTCGTGCGCGGTCGTCAAATCATCCCGGCAATACTGAAACAGATTTCCTGGGTAAAGTCTGATAGAGAGGAGATGCTATGGATTTCTTTCTTGAGAACGGCGTTCGTTTGATCATGCTTATTCAGAATCTGGGCGGATGGCTTGAAACGCCGATGAAGTTCTTTTCATTTCTCGGCTCGGAGTATTTCTTTCTATTTGGTTTGCCAGTTGTGTACTGGTGCATTGACTCGCGGCTGGGGATTCGCATCGGCGTGATCCTTCTTTTCAGCACCGGCCTCAACGATATTTTCAAGTTGGCGCTACAAGGCCCGCGGCCGTATTGGTTCAGCGATCAAGTCAATCCACTGGCGGCGGAATCGTCCTTTGGCGTTCCGTCCGGGCACGCGCAAAATGCAGTCGGCGTGTGGGGCATGATGGCGGACCGCGTTGGGAGATCGTGGGCGTGGATTATCGCTGGTCTTGTCATCTTCCTCATCGGTTTTTCGCGCGTGTATCTGGCCGTTCATTTTCCGCACGATGTTTTGGCTGGCTGGCTTCTCGGCGGAATCACGCTTTGGCTCTTCCTTCTGTTTTGGGATCGCGCCGCGGCCTGGCTCAAGCAAAAATCACTGGCTCGACAAATTTCGATTGCTTTCATCGTTTCGATGGTCTTCGTTTTGCTTGGCGGATTGCTCGTCTACGGATTGCGTGATTACAGCGTCCCTCAAGAATGGATGACCAATGCGGCTCGCGCCGGGGACCCTCTGCCGGCTCCCGTTTCGATGGAGACTTCTCTCACCACCGGCGGGACTCTGTTCGGGCTGGCGGTGGGCCTGGCGTGGATCATGCGTCGAGGCGGCTACCAGGCTTCGGGTCCGGTTTGGATGCGGGCATTGGCTTTGATCGTCGGCCTGATCGGTCTGTTCATTTTGTATTTTGGATTGAAGACCGTCTTTCCATCGGATGAGTCGTTGGCCGCTTATTGCTTTCGATATGTGCGTTACGCCCTGATCGGCTTTTGGATTTCAGGCGGCGCGCCGTGGCTATTTTTTCGCATCAAAATTGTAAGACTTAACCCCTCGGCCAATCTGATATAATCTCAACGCCTGACTCAAAAAATCTTTGTTATGGGATTCGGATGACGCTCGAACGCGGAACTCTTCTTCATAAACGTTATCGCATTGTCGAAATCCTTGGCCAGGGCGGCATGGGCTCGGTCTATCGCGCGGTGGATGAAAATCTCAACGTGGATGTGGCCGTCAAGGAAAACCTTTTTACAACAGATGAATATGCGCGCCAGTTCCGTTTGGAAGCGGTGATTTTGGCGAATCTCCGCCATCCAAATTTGCCGCGTGTGTCCGACCATTTTGTGGTCGGTGAGCAGGGGCAATACCTCGTCATGGACTTCATCGAGGGCGAGGACTTGCGTCAGCGCATGGAGCGCATGGGCACCATCACGGAAGATGACGCGGTCATGGTCGGCGCGGCCATGTGCGATGCGCTCACGTATCTGCACACGCGCAAGCCCTCCATCCTTCATCGCGATATTAAACCGGGCAACGTCAAAATCACACCAGACGGCCACATCTTTTTGGTGGACTTTGGCCTCGCGAAAGTGGTGCAGGGCAGTCAAGCCACCACCACGGGCGCGCGCGCCATGACGCCCGGCTATTCTCCTCCCGAGCAATACGGCACGGCCCGCACCGATCCGCGCACCGATATTTATTCACTGGGCGCGACGTTATACGCGTCGCTGTGTGGGATGATTCCCGAAGACGGTCTTGCGCGCGCCATGGACAACGCGCAGTTAACTCCGCTTCGCAAACGCAATCCGAAGATTTCCCGCCGCCTGGCCGCCGCAATTGAAAAGGCGATGGCAATTGATCCGGTGGATCGTTTCCAAACCGCCGAAGAATTTAAGAAAGCCTTGCTCAGCGCCAAATCCAAAACACAAAGACTGACGGGCGAATTCACGGTCGTGCCTCCGCCCGATGTTCCGAATCTTCCCGCCGAAGAAAACAAGGAAAAAATCAGCAAACCGAAACCCGCTGGCAATGGAGGTGGAATTCCTCTGCCGCCTCCCATTGATGAAGAAAAACCGTTCGTCCCGCCCCGCAAGCGGCGGCGCGGAAGCGGGCTTTTAGTCTGGCTGTTGTTGATTCTTGTCGCGGCTGTCGCGGGCGTGATCGCGTACCCGAATGTGTTACCGGAAAATGTGCGCGGCATGATCATGCCATTTATTCCTTTTGTGAATGTGACTGCCACACCGGCTCCCACCCTTGAACCCACGGCCAGCGCGGCGCCGCCAACGGAAACAACGTCGGCCCCCACAAATACGCCTGAGCCTACTGCAACCTTCACAGCGACGTCAACTGTGGTTGTAGTGAGCGGCACACCGAATACTCCTGTCGCGACCGAGCCTCTCGATACGCCCACCATTGCAGCGACACCCGTCGGCGGCGGAATGGGACAAATCGCGTTTGCGTCCACCCGCAGTGGAGGCAATCCGCAAATTTATCTGACCGATCTCACGGGGGAGGTTGTAAAGCCTCTTACAAATATTCCGAACGGCGCGTGTCAGCCTTCGTGGTCGCCGGATGGATCACAACTCGTCTTTGTTTCACCGTGCACACATCGGGCCGACATTTCTGAACCGCCAACGAAAGGTACCTCCCTTTTCATCATCAATGTGGATGGGACGAACTTGACGCCCCTGCCTACGGTCCCCGGTGGAGATTTTGAGCCGGCCTGGTCGCCGGACGGAACGCGTATCGCGTTCACATCCATTCGTGACGGCCACATGCAAATTTATGTAATGAATCTCGCAGATCAGTCGGTCACGCGCCTGACGGATACTCCCTCCGATGTTGATACGCGTGAGCCTGCCTGGTCTCCATTTGGGAATCAGATCGTCTACGCGGCAAAACGATTCGGCGCGTATCAGATCTGGACGATGACGGACACCGGTCAGGGTCAACAGCAGATCGTGCGGAGCGGTCCAAGTTTATGGGATTACTTCCCGATCTGGTCACCGGATGGAAAGACCATTTTCTTCAACCAACGCAACGCGCAGGGACCGGTTTCGCCGTGGATGATGGACATCGTCTATGAAAACCGCAATCAACCCGCGAACAATTTGGGTTATGCCCCGCTGCCGATTGAAAATTTCCACTACTCGCCCGACGGCCTGTGGTTTGTGTTTGAATACAAAGGAGCAGACGAAAACCGCGATTTGTATTTGATGGACTCCAACGGCGAGCAACGCACACGTCTCACCAAAGACCCCGGCGCGGACTTCGACCCTGCGTGGCGGCCCATGCCAACGCCATGAAGTTCAAAGCTTGCAAGGCGGCAGAAACCTGCCGCCTTTTTATTTCTTACACTCCTCTTATTGACGCCCTTCTTGCCCGCATGTTATGATTTATCCGAAAATCCTGGCACTCTCGAAAAGAGAGTGCCAACTTGTGAACCATGATCGAACTTTCTGAACGCCAGAAGACCCTTCTACTTTTAATCATCCGCGATTACATTGATACCGCCCAACCGGTCGGTTCCAAGCGGCTGGTCGAACATTACCACCTCGACCTGTCTTCAGCCACCATCCGCAACGAGATGTCTGCATTGACTGAGATGGGTTACCTCCGCCAGCCGCATACTTCAGCGGGACGTGTACCGACCGAAGAGGGCTATCGCTACTTTGTCGGCCAGATGATGAACCGGGCCGAACTGCCTGAGTCGATTCAGCGCACCATCTCGCATCAATTCCACCAGGCTCGATCGGACGTTGATCAATGGATGCACCTTGCCGCGTCGGTGCTGGCGCATCAATCGCAGGGTGTTTCAATGGTCACTGCGCCGCATTCCGAGAAGGCGCGCTTCCAGCATGTTGAATTGATCTCCACGCAGGGACGGCAGGTCTTGATGGTGCTCGTCTTGGTGGGAGGTGAAGTCTCACAACAATTGCTGACGCTGGCCGAACCGGTCTCTCAGGAGCGACTCAGCCAGACGGCGGCGCATCTCAACAGACTCTTGAGCGGTCACACGGTGGACGAGCTCGCGGCCCTTCCATCTCGTTCCGACGCGCTCGAGCAGGATATCTTGACCCTTGTCATTCAAGAGATGCGCCGTAGGGCGAAAAGTGTCTCCGGTGAAATTTATACCGACGGCCTGACCAATGTCTTGTCCGAACCCGAGTTCGCCGAATCCGATGAGGCGCGCCGCGCATTGAAACTCTTTGAAGAACGTTCGACCCTGCAAGACCTGTTGGCGCGTTCTACAACCAATAGCGCGGTCGGAGGATTGCAAGTGCTGATCGGCGCAGAGGGTGGCTGGGAGGAACTGCGTCAATGCTCGATGGTTTTAGCGCGCTACGGGGTCCCCGGCATGGCGACCGGTACGCTGGGTGTTCTCGGACCGATGAGAATGTCGTATGCCAAAGCCATCCCGACCGTCCGCTATGTTGCAGGCGTATTGAGCGAACTGGTCAATGATCGCATCGCGGGTGAATAAGAAGGATACTCGATAATTCGATAGTCAATAGCGAGTATAAAGTATCTAATATTGAAAACGAGAGTGAATGTATGACCGAGAAGAAACATCATCCTCAGAAAGAGACTCAACCTGATGAAGTTAAAGAGACTCAGGCTGGGGCGGAGGCCATGCCCGAATCCGTCGAGCAGGTCAACGCGGAGATGGAGGCGTTGATGAAACGTCTCGAAGAAGCCGAGGCAAAAGTCGCGGAACATCTGGACGGCTGGCAACGCGCCCAGGCGGAGTTCATCAATTACAAAAACCGCGTCCAGCGCGATCAGGAAACGATGAAAACCCTGATGAAGGGCGACATCATCAAGAAGTTCCTGCCCGTGCTCGACGACCTGGAGCGCGCTTTGCAAAACCGCCCAACTGATACCGGGCCGTGGGTGAGCGGGATCGAGTTGATTCAGAAAAAAATGCAAGTGATCCTTGAATCGGAAGGTGTCAAACGCATCGAGGCGGAAGGACAGGTCTTCGACCCGAATTTTCACGAAGCGATTTCGCACGAAACGGTTGAGGGAGTCGAAAGCGGACATGTGATTGCGGTGGTGCAGAATGGTTACACCCTCGGCGATAGAGTCGTCAGGCCGGCCCTTGTGAGGGTGGCGCAATAAAATAAAACGCGAATGGAGCGAATGACCGAATTTCGCGAATAGAACGAAATTCGAGACATTCGCTTGTTCGTGGAATGTGCGTTAAAAAATATTCAGGAGAACTCATGACAAAAATCATTGGCATTGATCTCGGCACGACCAACTCCGTTGCGGCGGTGATGCAGGGCGGTGAGCCGCTCGTGATTCCATCGGCAGAGGGCGAGCGGCTGGTTCCATCCGTCGTGGCAGTCAACAAAAATCACGAACGTCTTGTCGGACGTGTGGCGCGCAACCAGGCCATCATCAACGCGCAGAATACCATCTTCTCGATCAAGCGTTTCATGGGACGCAAGTCCGACGACCCCGAGGTGGAACGCACGAAGAAGCGCGTTCCTTACGAAGTGACTGAAGCGCCCAATGGCGATGTGCGCGTGAAGTTGGACGAAAAAGATTACAGTCCGCCCGAGATCTCAGCCATGATTCTGGCCAAGATCAAAGCGGATTGCGAAGCCTATCTCGGCGAACCGGTCACCCAGGCGGTCATCACCGTCCCGGCGTACTTCAACGACGCGCAACGCAACGCCACAAAAGATGCAGGCAAGATCGCGGGACTCGAAGTCCTGCGCATCATCAACGAGCCGACGGCTTCATCGCTGGCTTACGGCCTCGATAAAAAGAAAAATGAAATTATCGCCGTCTATGATTTGGGCGGCGGCACGTTCGATATTTCGATTCTCGATGTGGGTGAGGGAGTCTTCCAGGTCCGTTCCACGAGCGGCGACACCTTCCTCGGCGGCGACGACTTCGATCAGCGCATCATGGATTACCTCGCCGACCAATTCCAAAAAGACAATGGCATTGATCTGCGCGGCGACCGTCAGGCGCTCCAGCGTTTGAAGGAGGCCTCGGAGAAGGCCAAGATCGAACTTTCCACCACGATGCAGACCGAGATCAATCTGCCTTACATCACCGCGGATGCCAGCGGCCCGAAACATCTCGTCACAACCCTCACGCGTTCCAAACTTGAGCAACTCACTGCCGATCTCGTGGATCGCACCATTGCGCCGCTCAAGCAGGCCTTGGCAGATGCCGGTCTGCAGGCGAGCCAGATCAACGAAGTTGTGATGGTCGGCGGCATGACGCGCATGCCCGCCGTTCAAGATCGCGTGCGCGCCTTCTTCGGCAAGGAGCCGCACAAAGGCGTCAACCCCGATGAAGTCGTGGCGGTCGGCGCGGCCATTCAAGCCGGCGTGCTCGGCGGCGAGGTGAAGGATATTCTTCTGCTGGATGTGACTCCGCTCACGCTCTCCATCGAGACTTTGGGCCGGGTCGCCACGCCACAGATCGAACGCAACACGACGATCCCCACCCGCCGCAGCCAGGTATTTTCCACCGCGTCGGATAATCAGACTCAGGTTGAGATTCACGTTTTACAGGGCGAACGCCCGATGGCCGCGGATAATAAATCCCTCGGCAAATTTATTTTGGATGGCATTCCGCCCGCACCGCGCGGCGTTCCTCAGATCGAAGTTACATTCGATATTGATGCGAATGGCATTCTCAAAGTCACCGCGCAGGACAAGGCCACCGGCCGCTCTCAACACATCACCATCACGGCTTCGTCCGGCCTTTCGGACGCCGAGGTGGAGAAGATGCGTCAGGATGCCGAGGCCCACGCGGACGAAGACCGCAAGCGCAAGGAATTAATCGAAGCGCGCAACAACGCGGATAACACAGCCTACGCGGCTGAAAAAGCGTTGAGGGAATTCGGAGATAAAGTTCCAGCGGAGATCAAAGCCGAGATCGAGGCGAAAACGGCTGAGGTCAAGAAAGCCGCGGAAGGGGAGGACGCGGCCGCTATCCGGTCCGCGACGGAGGCGCTTGGGCAGGTCATCCAGAAGATCGGCGCGTCCGTCTACGAACAACCGAACGCGGCAGGTGGCGATCCGAATCAATCTGGTCCATCTAATCCCGGACCCGATGTGGTGGATGGAGAAGTAAAAGAGTAGCCTCGCTCGAGGCGGCGTCTCGCCGCCGAGGACGGCGGCTTGAGCGAATATGAGCAACCGCGATTACTACGATGTGCTGGGTGTTGGGCGGAACGCCAGCGATGATGAGATCAAAAGCGCGTTCCGCAAATTGGCGCGCCAGTATCATCCCGACGTAAACAAAGAACATGACGCCGAAGAAAAATTCAAAGAGATCAACGAAGCGTATGGCGTCTTATCTGATCCCGACAAGCGCGCCCGCTACGATCGCTTTGGCAAAGAAGGCCTCGGCAACATGGGCGGCTTCCACGATTACACCGTGGATTTTGCCGACATCTTCGATGAACTGTTCGGCGGATTCGGATTCTCGACAAGCCGCCGTTCGCGCCGGACCCCGAGGCGGGGGCGCGATCTTCAAATGACCCTCACGCTGACGTTCGAAGAGGCCGTCTTCGGCGTTGAGAAAGAGATCGAGTTCGAACGCGAGGAGACCTGCTCGCGCTGTGGCGGGTCGGGTGCGGAGCCGGGCACCGCGCCGACGCGTTGTTCCACATGCGGCGGTCAGGGCGAGGTGCGGCAAGTCCGTCAGACGATTCTCGGTCAGATGGTGCAAACGACAACCTGCCCAACCTGCGGCGGACGCGGCGAAATAATTTCTTCGCCGTGTCGCACATGTCATGGCGGTGGGTTGGAACGGAAACGAGTCAACAAGAAAGTGCAGATTCCGGCGGGTGTGGACGCGGGCACGCAGATCAGGCTGGCGGGTGAGGGTGGGCCGGGAATCTATGGCGGGCCGAACGGCAGTTTGTTTTTGGTGTTGGATATTCAGCCGCATAAATTCTTCAAACGCCGCGAGAACGACATCATTTTGAATCTCGACATCAACATCGCGCAAGCCACGCTCGGCGCGGAGGTTCAAGTGCCGACTCTCGATGGTGATGAGAAATTGAAGATCCCTGCCGGAACTCAGCCCGGAAAAATCTTTCACATGAAAGGCAAAGGCGTGCCGCACCTGCGCCGCAAGGATCATCGCGGCGACCAGTTGGTGATTGTCAATGTGGAAATCCCATCCAAGTTGACGAAGGAACAGCGCGAAATTTTCGAGAAGTTAGCCGCCACGCTCGGCACCGCGGTCAAGCCAAAGGAGAAGGGATTTTTGGATTGGCTGAACGAGGCGCTGGGAGGATAGTTATCAGTATCCAGTTTCAATAAGCAGTAGCCAGTGAGCGGACGAAAGTCCGCCTATTGTTTTATAATCAATTCCATGCAGAATACGCACACTCACCCTCACTTTGGCGATGTCGCCCGGCAGATCGCTTCGCGGCTGTCGCTTTCGTTGTTCATCACGCTGGCTTTTGTCATCGTCGAAGCCGGGGCAGGGGTTTTTGCCAACAGTCTGGCGCTTCTTACCGATGCCGGTCACAATCTCACCGATGTGATCGCGCTCGGTCTGAGCTGGTTTGCCATCCGCCTCACCGCCCAACCGGCAAACGCGCAAAAGACCTATGGCTATCATCGCGCCGGAATCCTGGTCGCGCTGGTCAACTCGACTACGCTGGTGTTGATCTCGCTCGGTGTTTTCTACGAAGCCTACAAACGCTTTGTCACTCCGCCTGAAATCAAATCGGTTGTGTTGATTGTCGTGGGGTTGATCGCCGTGGTGGTCAATTTGGTCACGGCTCTGCTGGTTCGGCGCGGCAGTGATACCGACCTGAACCTGCGCTCGGCGTTTCTGCATCTAATGGGAGATGTGATCTCCACCATCGGCGCGGTGATCGCGGGGGTGATCATTTATTTCACCAAAGCCGAATGGCTCGATCCGTTTGTCAGCGTGTTGATCGGTCTTCTGATTTTATGGAACGCCTTTGGCATCCTGCGCGAAACTGTGGATATCCTGCTCGAGTCCACGCCGCGCGATGTGAACATGAAGACCATGGTGGATGACATCACAAAGGTCAAGGGTGTGCTCGGCATTCATGATCTGCACGTGTGGAGCATCACGCGCGGCCTGCGGACGATGTCGGCTCATATCCTGACCGATGACGTGTCCATCAGTGAAGGTGCGGAGATTCAGCGTCAGATCAATGAAATCGTCTATCATCACTACAACGTCGGCCATGCGACGTTACAACTCGAATGTGTGGGCTGTGACCCCGACGCGTTGTATTGCGACTTGAACGGCAACACGCACCAGCACGCGGCGGTGGGAAAATAATTTCGGAAGCGAATCCGCTTTTGGGTCCGGGAATGAAGCGGGGTTAAATCTTTTTGCCCGCGAAGAATCCAATCGCCGCAAGTCCGCCTGCAAGCAATCCTGCTTCGCCAATCAAATACAACCAGGCGATCTTTCCGCGCAGGGCGAGGTCCTGAGAGCCGGTGATATTCCCGCCTTTGACGAAATAGTAAACATAAGGCCGCCATTGGCTTTGCTGATATTTCATGAATCCAGCAAAACCGCCGAGGCCGGTTTTTTCTTTGAGAAACGAATCGAGCGACCCGGATGCAGTTGCTCTATCCACGTTTTGTGCGGACTCGATGCGCGTCGTGATGCGCGCATCGAAGATGGAATATTCGGTGCAGTGAAAGGCAGTGAAGATTGCCAGGCCCATCAGCAATCCGCATAGCGCGTTGTAGAGCGCGTTCGATGTTTTGGAAAATTTCAAAGTGGGGAGGAAGAATGCGAGGCCAATTGCCAGAAGAAGGAATGGAAATACAAAGAGCATGTAAAAGTATTGGCCGATGATATACCCGATGAGGCCCGCGATACTGCCGGTCAGGATCGAAGCCGGCAAAAGGATGAGATGTTGTTTTGAAAAACGGGAGTTGGAAATTTGTTGTGTCATAACGTGTTTGCAGATTATAGCATCTTGTCTTTGCATTTATAATGAACGAAAAGGAGTCGTCTATGAAATGGATTACCCGCTCTCACGTGCATGTGGATCGCGTGGCTTGTCCGTGGCTGATCGCGCGCTTTATTGACAACGAAGCGGAATTTTTATTTGTGCCTGCCAGTCAGATCGAGAAAGTTTCAAAAGAGACCGGAGCCATTCCCTTCGATGCGCCGGGCGTCGAGCTCGGTCATCACGAAGGACGCTGTTCGTTCGAATCCATTATTCTCAAGTATGGACTCAAGGAACCGGGACTTTTGCGTCTTGCGAAAATCGTTCATGCCGCGGATGTATCCGAAGATATTGACAAAGACCCGCTCGCGCGCGGGCTGGAGGCGATTGCCAGCGGCTACAGCCTGCGCTTCCCCGACGATGAAGAGAATCTCGCGCATCAGTTTGAAGTCTACGACGCGTTGTATGCGTGGTGCCGATTACAAGTTGCGAGAGAACAAAAATAAACTTTTGAACCGCGAAGATCGCCAGGGACGCGAAGAGAAATTAAAGGCTCTTTGCGCTCTTCGCGTGCTTCGCGGTTAATCTATATTCAACAATGAAAACCAACCGCGATATCATCACGCTCTTTTCCACGCGCATCATCCGTCTGTTCTGTTACGGATTTCTCTCCGTCATCCTCGCGCTGTACCTCGCGCAAGCGGGCCTCGACGAAAAACAAATCGGCCTGCTCTTCACGCTCACGCTGGCGGGCGACGCGGGCATCACGCTTTGGCTCACCACTTCGGCAGATCGCTTTGGCCGCAAGCGCACGCTCATCCTCGGCGCGTTGCTCATGCTTGGCGCGGGCGTGGTCTTCATCGTCACGCGCAACGTCGTCGTGCTCATGGCCGCCGCGATCATCGGCGTCATCAGTCCGAGCGGCAACGAGATCGGCCCGTTCCTTTCCGTTGAGCAGGCCTCGCTGAGTCATCTTCTCCCAAACGAAAAGCGGACTCAAATTTTTGCATGGTACAACCTCGTTGGATCATTCGCGACCGCGGTGGGCGCGCTGACAGGTGGATGGCTGGCTCAATTATTGCAAGCGCGCGGGATGTCCGCGCTGGAGGCGTATCGCGTGGTGCTGATGGGATATGCCATCGGCGGACTCATCCTCGGCATTCTCTTCCTCTCGCTCTCGCGGGACGTTGAGGTGGGCGCGGCCTCCCAACCCGCATCCACGCCGACAATTCTCGGACTCCATAAATCCCGCAAAGTGGTCATTCAGTTGAGCACATTCTTTGCTTTGGATGCTTTCGCAGGCGGCTTTGTCGTTCAATCCTTGATTGCATATTGGTTCTATGTCAAATTTGGAATCGACGCGGGGATCATTGGCTCGATCTTCTTTGGCGCGAACGTGCTGGCGGGCATCTCCGCTTTGCTGGCGGTGCGTATCGCCAACAAGATTGGACTGATCAACACCATGGTCTTTACCCACATCCCGTCGAATATCTTGTTGATTCTTGTGCCTTTAATGCCCACACTTCCGCTGGCAATCGTTGTTTTGCTTTTGCGCTTCAGCATCTCGCAAATGGATGTGCCGACGCGCCAATCGTACACGATGGCGGTCGTCGCGCCGGACGAACGTTCCGCCGCCTCGGGCGTGACGAGCATCGCGCGCTCGGTTGGCGCGGCGATCTCTCCCTCGCTGACGGGAATCTTCCTGGCCTCGCCGGCACTGCTCAGTCTGCCATTCTTTCTATCAGGTGGATTGAAAATCGTTTATGATATTTTGTTGTATCGAAGTTTCCGCACGATGAAACCACCGGAGGAGAGTTAACGTCATCGCGAGTGAAGCGATCCCGCGTAAATGAGGGGATTGCTTCGTCGCTTCGCTCCTCACAATGACATGTAAATTATGAACTGGCTTGAAGTTTCTCTGACTGTAAATGGCGAATTGGCCGAAGCCGTGGCGGATGTGCTGGCGCGTTTTGCTCCGAACGGCGTGATGACCGAGCAGGGCGTCAAGTTTGTCAATGACGAAGATGAAGGCACCGCGACCGGGCCGATCACCGTCCGCGCGTATTTGCCGATGAATGAAACGATCGAAGAAACCCGGCAGAAACTCGAAGAGTCATTGTATTATCTTGGCCTCATCCAGCCTTTGCCAGCGCCGACGTTCACGCCCATCGCTGACCAGAACTGGATGGAGACATGGAAGCAACATTACAAGCCCATCCCGATTGGCAAGCGATTGGTGATTGTCCCTGCGTGGTTGGATTCGCCTGAGCCGAATCGCATCGCGATCAAAATTGATCCCGGCATGGCGTTCGGCACCGGCACCCACCCGACGACGCAGTTGTGCCTCGCGTTGATGGAGAAAGCGATAGGGGATGGATCATGGTTAATAGAAAATCGTTCGGCCATTAGCCATGATCCATTAACCGTAATTGACGTCGGTTGTGGCTCTGGCATTCTGTCCATCGCGGCGTTGAAGTTGGGAGCAAAGCAAGTCCTCGGCGTGGACATTGACGTTGAATCCGTCAGCAATTCGCGTGAGAACGCGAATACAAATGGGATTGGTGATGAATTGATTTTGGGTCAAGGTTCGGTGAAGGAGATTCTGAATGGCAAGTTTACGTTCAAGTCCGCGCCGCTGGTGGTGGCGAATATCCTCGCGCCAATCATCATCCGTCTCTTCGACGCGGGGCTGGCAGATTTGGTCGAACCGGGCGGCGCGATCATTTTGAGCGGGATTCTGCAAGAGCAGAGTCAAAGCGTGATTGAGGCCGCGCAGGCCAAAGGTCTAAGAATGAGCGAGAAGAGTCAAATGGGGGATTGGGTCGCGTTGGCCTGTCGAAAACTTTAAACCTGCAACCTTCAAACATTTTGTGCTATCATAACCACAACATGGATCGCCGCCGTTTGATTTATTACCTGCTGTTGAATGTCTTTGTCTCCGCTTGCGTGACGTCGGCCATCCTGTACTGGTATGACCGAAACTACCGTGCCGTGACCCTGCCACAATCGCCCGCGCTTTCTTCCAATCCCACAGGCTCTGCACCGATTCAAACTGCTCAGCATGGCACAGTGCAAATTGTCAGCGTGATCGGAGCTGGAACGTTGAATGTGGAATCGGTGGTGGTCAAATACACGGGCGACGGTGAACTTGATCTGACGGGCTGGCATCTCAAAGATGCGAAGGGCAGTACATATACGTTTCCGCCCTTTAAATTGTTCAAGAACGGCGCGGTGCAAGTCCACACTGCGGGCGGGACCAACACGGCGATTGATTTATATTGGAATCAGAACAGCGCCGCCTGGCAATCGGGTGAGGCCGTTCTGTTGACGGATGCAAATGGAAATGTGCAGGATAGCTATCCTGTGCCGTGAACTGAGGACGGATTACTGAAAACCGGTTGCTGAAATGTCGCAGGCTCTTTATCGTAAATACCGCCCAAAAGGATGGACCGAGGTCATCGGACAAGATCACATCGTCCAGACTCTCAAGAACGCGATCGTCGCAGATCGTGTCGGTCACGCGTATTTGTTCGCGGGCCCGCGCGGCACGGGCAAGACGACTCTGGCGCGGCTATTGGCGAAGGCGGTCAATTGTCTCAATGAAGACCGCGCCAAACGTCCGTGCAATGAATGTGAAAACTGCAAAGCCGTCAACGAGAATCGTTTCCTCGATCTGATCGAAGTTGACGCGGCTTCCAACACCAGCGTGGATGATGTGCGCGACTTGCGCGATAAGATCAACTTCTCGCCCTCGCAGGGCAAGTTCAAAATCTATATCATTGACGAAGTCCACATGCTTTCGACCGCGGCCTTCAACGCGCTTCTTAAAACGCTTGAAGAGCCGCCGCCGCACGCCATCTTTGTTTTGGCGACCACTGAGATTCACAAAATCCCCGCCACCGTTTTGTCGCGCTGTCAGCGACATGAATTCCGCCGCGTGCCGGTGGACGAGATCGTCGCGCAACTCAAGTCCATTGTGAAAGCCGAAAAGATTCAAGCTGACGATGAAGCGCTTTCGGTCATCGCGCGGCAGGCGGGCGGCGGTCTGCGCGATGCCATCTCCTTGCTCGATCAACTTGCTTCAACCGGGACGAAGATTACCTTGCAATTGACTCAGACTGTGCTTGGCACTGCGACGAGTCAGACCGTGCTGGACATCATCGCTTCCATCCTTGACCGTGAGCCGGGACGCGGCCTCGAGACGATTCATCGTGCCCTCGACTCTGGCGCCGATCCGCGCTCGCTGGCGCGTCAAATTGTCGAGTATCTGCGCGGGCTGATGCTGATTCAACTTGGCAACGGCGATCAAGTCGAAACCACAAAGGATATCAAAGAGAAAATGACCGTTCACGCAAAATCATTTTCCACGCCGGATGTTTTGCGCATGATGAAAATTTTCAACAACGCCGCAGTGGATACACGCGGCGGATGGCAACCGTCACTTTCTTTGGAATTGGCCCTGGCTGAAGCGATAGAAATTCCGGATGAGTCGCCCGCTTCGCCTCCCACCCCGAAAGCGGCTCCTGCTAAAGCGACTAAAGCCGCCATTACGAATCAACCTGCTAAAACGGAGTCCGCTTCAGGTCAAAGCAAAGAAGCGGTGATCGGTCTCGCGGAAATTGTCAAAGCGTGGAAAGATGTCCGCGCGGTGATCAGGCCCGCGCATCCCGGAATCGAGGCTTTGCTCAATTCCTGCAAACCGATGGATGTGCGCGGCGATGAGTTGGTTTTGGGATTCCAATCTGACAAAGTGTTGGCGCTGATGGATCGCTCTGAACAGCTCGAGGTGACGCGCAAGGCGATTGCCGATGTGCTCGGCGTGACTTTGCAAATCAAATGTGTGGTGACGAATGCGAAGGGCAAACTGCCGCCGGATGTGCCGCAGGATGGCATGGTAGCCACCGCGCTCAATCATGGCGGTGAGATCGTGGATGTGCAGGAATAGCGATACTCGATAATCGAAATTCGATTCGCGCATATCGAATAACTGAGAGCGAGGTTTTTTTATGGCTAAAGGATTTAATAAAGGCCCCACGGCGGGCGGTGGCGGCATGATGCAACAACTGCAACGCATGCAACAGCAATTGGCGGAGGCACAAGCGAAACTCGCCGAGGAAACTGTCACTGCCACGGCGGGTGGAGGCGCGATCAAAGTTGTGATGACTGGTGATCAGAAATGCAAGTCGGTCGAGATCTCTGCGGCTTTGTTGAAAGACGCGGATGCGGAGATGTTGCAGGATTTGGTTTTGTCGGCTGTCAACATGGCGCTGGATCAATCGCGTGAACTGGCTTCGCAGAGGCTGGGTCCATTGGCGGGTGGGTTGCCGTTCTAAAGTTCCATGTTCCAGGTGCCAAGTCGCTTGGAATATGGAACCTAACACTTGAAACTTATGTTACTCCCCGAACCTATTCAGAAATTGATCAATGCGTTTGAGAGATTACCGGGCATCGGGCCGAAGTCGGCTTCGAGGCTGGCGTTTTATCTTTTGCGCGCGCCGGAAGATATTCCGCAGGATTTGTCTGAAGCCTTGAACGATTTGAAGAACAAGGTCGCGTTTTGCGAGGAGTGTTTCAATATCACGGAGGCAGGTCGGGCGCGCTGTGAAATTTGCGAGAATACGCGGCGGGATGGCTCGGTGATTTGCGTAGTCGAGGAGGCGCTGGATGTTTTGGCGTTGGAGAGAATCGGCGCGTATCAAGGGAAGTATCACGTGCTACATGGAGTGTTGTCACCAATTGAGGGCGTTGGCCCGGATGACATCAAGGTCAAGCCTTTGCTCGAGCGTGTAGCGCGCGGTGGAGTGAAAGAAGTTATTCTCGCGACCAATCCGAGCATGGAGGGCGATGCGACGGCGCTGTATTTGCAGGGTCAGCTGAAACCATACGGTGTGCACGTGACGCGTTTGGCGCGTGGTTTGCCCGTCGGCGGGGATTTGGAATATGCGGATCAGAACACGTTGTTACGGGCGCTATCGGGCAGGCAGGAGATGAGTTAGTTTCATGGGTTAAGTAGTTTGGTGGGTAGAAAAGTAGCCGGGTAACAGAGGCAGGCTCGAGGTCGGGAGTGAAGCGAAATTTTTAAGGTTGGGTTGTCCGATAAGTATTGACAAAGTTCATGAAAGGCGTATAATCAGCGTTCGCCAGTGAAATTCAAACCGATCTCGTCCCCCTGACAGATCATTGAAAACCGAGTAGAGCGTCTCCGGTCAGAGACACAAACCGAATGAGGTTTCGCAGTCTGACTAGCCGATGCGAAAGAGGCATCGGTATTTTCGTCTGCTTAGAAGGCTTGGCAGGAGAAGCGCCTGCGCTTTGGCGGGCAGAGACGCCGCGGAGCAATCCGCTCACATAATTGGACGCACCTTAACAACTGAAAAGTGATAGGAAGCAACAAGTCAATCCAGTGAAAAATCCGTAACTTACGCTCGTAAGAGCGATATTTTTTGCGGAGAGTTTGATCCTGGCTCAGGATGAACGCTGGCGGCGTGCCTAATACATGCAAGTCGAACGAGGTGCCTTTGTAGCAATACGAGGGTATCCTAGTGGCGAACGGGTGAGTAACGCGTTGGTGACCTGCCCCAAAGTGTGGGATAACAGTCCGAAAGGACTGCTAATACCGCATGTGGTCATCGGGTTTAGAAACCGATGTCTAAAGCAGTAATGCGCTTTGGGAGGGGCCTGCGTCCCATCAGCTAGTTGGTGAGGTAACGGCTCACCAAGGCGACGACGGGTAGGGGACCTGAGAGGGTGGCCCCCCACAATGGAACTGAAACACGGTCCATACACCTACGGGTGGCAGCAGTAGGGAATATTGCACAATGGGCGAAAGCCTGATGCAGCAACGCCGCGTGCACGAAGAAGGTCTTCGGATCGTAAAGTGCTTTTCTGGGAGATGAGAAAGGACAGTATCCCAGGAATAAGTCTCGGCTAACTACGTGCCAGCAGCCGCGGTAAAACGTAGGAGGCAAGCGTTATCCGGATTCACTGGGCGTAAAGCGCGTGCAGGCGGTTCGGTAAGTTGGGCGTGAAATCTCCTGGCTTAACTGGGAGAGGTCGTTCAATACTACCGGGCTAGAGAGCAGTAGAGGAAGATGGAATTCCCGGTGTAGTGGTGAAATGCGTAGATATCGGGAGGAACACCAGTGGCGAAGGCGATCTTCTGGACTGTTTCTGACGCTCAGACGCGAAAGCTAGGGTAGTAAACGGGATTAGAGACCCCGGTAATCCTAGCTGTAAACGATGTGAACTTGGCGTTGGAGGTGTCAAAACCTTCGGTGCCGAAGCAAACGCGATAAGTTCACCGCCTGGGGACTACGATCGCAAGATTAAAACTCAAAGGAATTGACGGGGGCCCGCACAAGCAGCGGAGCGTGTGGTTTAATTCGATGCTACACGAAGAACCTTACCTGGGCTTGACATGCAAGTGGTAGAGATCTGAAAGGTGACCGACCCGCAAGGGAGCTTGCACAGGTGTTGCATGGCTGTCGTCAGCTCGTGTCGTGAGATGTTCGGTTAAGTCCGCTAACGAGCGCAACCCTCGCTGTATGTTACATGTGTCATACAGGACCGCCGGTATTAAGCCGGAGGAAGGTGGGGATGACGTCAAGTCAGCATGGCCTTTATGTCCAGGGCTACACACACGCTACAATGGGCAGTACAATGGGTCGCTAAGCCGCGAGGTAGAGCCAATCCCCAAAGCTGTCCTCAGTTCAGATCGCAGGCTGCAACCCGCCTGCGTGAAGTCGGAGTTGCTAGTAAACGCGCGTCAGCTATAGTGCGTTGAATACGTTCTCGGGCCTTGTACACACCGCCCGTCACGTCATGGGAGCTGGTAACACCTGAAGCCGGTAGTCTAACTGCAAAGAGGACGCCGTCGAAGGTGGTGCTGGTGACTGGGACGAAGTCGTAACAAGGTAGGAGTACCGGAAGGTGCGCCTGGATCACCTCCTTTCTAGAGTTCGTGAGCACGATCCCTACGACAAGATCGGTGCTCTATATGTCCTTCGCGGTGAAGGACGATGGATTGAAAATGTTTCCTATCACTTCTCAGTTGTCGAGGTGAAGACCCTGGGCTTGTAGCTCAGCTGGTTAGAGCACAGTCCTGATAAGACTGGGGTCACAGGTTCGAATCCTGTCAAGCCCACTAACCCAAGCAAGTCCTGGGGATGTAGCTCAGTGGGAGAGCAGCGCCTTTGCAAGGCGAAGGTCGCGGGTTCAAATCCCGCCATCTCCACTGAGTTCGTCGAGAGTGTTGATGGTTGTGTTGGTCAAGGAGTGAGACAAGAGTTGTTAAACGGTACGCAGACATAAGGTCTAGAAATGCACCGCTCTGTTTGTTGGGTTGATCGCGGCCCGGCGGTGTATGCCGGGTCGTGTTGTCTCTAAAGTCAAAATCGAGTAGTTTGAAGGGTGACCGATGCCCTGGATCCATATCAAGAGCATCGTTCACCGGTCAATCGGTGAGTTTGTACCTTAATAACTGAATAGCATTTGATGTAGGCCGATAAAGCAATTTATCGAAACAGAAAAGTATCAATTTCTCCGCATCACGTGGAGAAGCTACTAAGAGCTTACGGTGAATGCCTTGGCGCCAAGTGCCGATGAAGGACGCGGGACACTGCGATAAGCCTCGGGGAGCCGTGTACAGGCAACATATCCGAGGATTTCCGAATGAGGAAACTCGCTCGAGCGCACCTCGAGCATCCTCTTACCGAACACATAGGTTTGAGGAAGGGCACCCAGGGAACTGAAACATCTAAGTACCTGGAGGAAAAGAGATCATTTCCCTAGTAGTGGCGAGCGAACGGGAATCAGCTCAAACCGTCTCTGCTTGCAGAGACGGGGTTGTAGGGTCCGGCACATGGGAGTCACAAAATAGTCAGTTAGCGGAATGGTGTGGGAAAGCCAGCCATAGAGGGTAACAGCCCCGTATGCGAAAACTGATTGTCTCCCGCTGGATACCTGAGTACTGCCGTGCACGCTAATACGGCAGGAATCTGGGGAGTCCACTCTCCAAAGCTAAATACATTTGGCGACCGATAGTGAACAAGTACCGTGAGGGAAAGGTGAAAAGTCCCCCTGTTAGGGGAGTGAAATAGAACCTGAAACCGTAAGCTTACAAGCAGTTGGAGGGCTAACAGCGGGTCGGTGTCCCTGCGAAAGCAGGTGACGCGCCGCTATGCCTGACAGCGTGCCTCTTGGAGAATGAGCCTGCGAGTTAATCTCAGTGGCAAGGTTAAGGGAGTGACACCCGAAGCCGTAGCGAAAGCGAGTCTGAATAGGGCGTATAGTCGCTGGGATTAGGCCCGAAACCGGGTGAGCTACCCATGGGCAGGGTGAAGCGAGTCTAATCACTCGTGGAGGCCCGAACTTACTAATGTTGCAAAATTAGAAGATGACCTGTGGGTAGAGGTGATATGCCAAACGAACTCGGAGATAGCTGGTTCTCCCCGAAATAGCTTTAGGGCTAGCGTCATGCGTTTAGTACTGGAGGTACAGCACTGAATGGGCTAAGGGGCTTACAGCTTACTGAACCCAATCAAACTCGGAATGCCAGTACTCAATAGCATGGCAGTCGGACTCCGGGAGATGAGTTTCGGGGTCGAAAGGGAAACAGCCCAGATCATCAGCTAAGGTCCTTAAATCTACACTAAGTGGGAAACGAGGTGAGGTTACTTGAACAACCAGGAGGTTGGCTTAGAAGCAGCCACCCTTTAAAAAGTGCGTAACAGCTTACTGGTCTAGTGACCTTGCGCGGAAAACTTAACGGGGCTAAGTGTAGTACCGAAGCTATGGGACTTGCGCAAGCAAGTCGGTAGGGGAGCGTTCTGTCAGCGGTGAAGGTCGATCGATAAGGGCGACTGGAGCGGACAGAAGTGAGAATGCAGGCATGAGTAGCGCACAAACACGTGAGAACCGTGTTCGCCGTATATCTAAGGTTTCCGACGCCAGGTCATTCCGCGTCGGGTTAGTCGGGTCCTTAGCCGAGGCCGAGAGGCGTAGGTGATGGACATCCGGTCAACATTCCGGAACCGCTCATTAGTGCGATGGGAGGACGCAACGAGATAGGCCAGCCCATTATTGGATTTGGGTGCGATCTGTCAAGACGTTGAGACTGGTAGGAAAATCCGTCAGTCGAGTCGAGACAATAGCGAGCCGTAAGGCATAAGTGGCTGAGTTTTGTTGCCGAGAAAAGTCTCTAAGCATAACTTTTGAGCGCCCGTACCGCAAACCGACACTGGTAGATGGGTAGAGTATACCAAGGCGAACGGGAGAACCTTCGTTAAGGAATTAGGCAACATGACCCCGTAACTTCGGGAGAAGGGGTACCCTCTGAGGTGCAAGCCTTGGAGGGTCGCAGTGAAATGGCTCTGGCGACTGTTTAACAAAAACACAGGTCTCTGCTAAGCCGTAAGGCGATGTATAGGGGCTGACGCGTGCCCAGTGCCGGAAGGTTAAGGAGAGAGGTTAGCCGCAAGGCGAAGCTTTGAACCGAAGCCCCGGTGAACGGCGGCCGTAACTATAACGGTCCTAAGGTAGCGAAATTCCTTGTCGGGTAAGTTCCGACCCGCACGAACCGCGTAACGATCAGAGCACTGTCTCGACGAAGGACCCGGTGAAATTGAAATGGCTGTGAAGATGCGGCCTACCCGCAGCAGGACAAAAAGACCCCGTGGAGCTTTACTGCAACTTGGCATTGCATTTGGGTATCGTCTGTGTAGCATAGGTGGGAGGCTTTGAAGCTGGGGCGTCAGCCTCGGTGGAGCCATCAGTGAAATACCACCCTGATGATATTTAGATTCTAACCCCGTTCCGTCATCCGGGCGGGGGACCGTGCCAGGTGGGCAGTTTGACTGGGGCGGTCGCCTCCTAAAAGGTAACGGAGGCGCCCAAAGGTTCCCTCAGGTGGAATGGAAACCCACCACAGAGTGTAAAGGCATAAGGGAGCTTGACTGTAAGGCCAACGCGCCGAACAGAGACGAAAGTCGGGCTTAGTGATCCCACGATACCGCGTGGAAGGGTCGTGGCTTACCGGATAAAAGCTACCCCGGGGATAACAGGCTGGTGAAGTCCAAGAGTTCACATCGACGACTTCGCTCGGCACCTCGATGTCGGCTCATCGCATCCTGGGGCTGGACAAGGTCCCAAGGGTCGGGCTGTTCGCCCGTTAAAGCGGTACGCGAGCTGGGTTCAGACCGTCGTGAGACAGGTCGGTCTCTATCCGCTGTGGGCGCAAGGGATTTGAAGGGAGCTGCTCCTAGTACGAGAGGACCGGAGTGGACAGACCTCTGGTGTGCCAGTTGTTCCGCCAGGAGCATTGCTGGGTAGCTATGTCTGGCAGAGATAACCGCTGAAAGCATCTAAGTGGGAAACTCGCCCTAAGATTAGATCCCTGTAATCCCATAAGGGAGTAAGACCGCAGGTAGACCACCTGCTATATAGGCAGTAAGTGTAAGCGCAGTAATGTGTTAAGCTAAACTGTACTAATGGTCGAGGGCTTAATCCCGTGGTGCGGAGAACTTGGTACTTTTCAACTACATTTATAATGCTATTCAGGACAACGTTGTGAAAACGTCCCTTGGTGATTTGAGCGATGTGGGTACACCCGGTCCCATCCCGAACCCGGTAGTTAAGCACATCAGCGCCGATGGTACTTGGAGGGCGACCTCCCGGGAGAGTAGGTCATTGCCAAGGGGCTTTTCTTTTAACATGCTATCGTGTATAATCCCCCACGTTGGTTCGGTTGAGGGACTCCCGTCCCCATCATTGACATTCGAGGAGTGTGAAGCGCTTATTTGATCGCAAGGTCATCTTTGGTCGTTTCGGTTCAGACACCGCCCTCAGCCGTCCGCGTATGGCCGAGGGTTTTTTCTTGGCCCGCATCTCACCCGTGGAAGGAGGTGAATCGATTATGGCTTTGGTTGTTTTACGCTCTGGCGAGTCTCAGGACTCACTGCTCAAGCGCTTTCGCAAGAAAGTCGTCAAGAGCGGCGTCTTGAGTACCGTCCGCCGCAAGCGCTGGTATGTCTCCAAGAGCGAACAGCGCCGCATGGAGAAGAAAAAGGCGATTCGCCGCATCAAACGACGCTCCTTCACCAGGGAGACCGAGTAAGAATTTGGCGGGTCGCGCCAGCGAGTTTGCTTCGACGACTACGCTCCCTTCGGGAGTGCTTCGCGATGCCGCCGAAGTGGGCGATACCTAAAGGTACGCTGTGCTCAGTTGACGTTCGCTCGCCCGATGGAGATAGGTATGGCAAAAGAGGAAGATAAAATTCGAGCAGAAGGAGTTGTGGTCGAGGCTCTGCCCGGCACCCAGTTCAGGGTCCGGTTGGAGAACGGCCATGAGGTGCTGGCTTATCTTTCGGGTAAAATGCGCAAGTACTACATCCGCATTTTGCTCGGAGATCGCGTCGCGGTGGAGATGTCTCCGTACGATCTGACCCGCGGCCGCATCACTTTTCGCCAGCGCAAGAACGCTCCCACACCTGTTGAGCCAGTCGAATAGCCTCCCATCTTTGGATTTATCATCATAAAACGGGAACCTCCGCTCATGCGGAGGTTCTTTGATTCTTGCATTGATTCGCCCTGATCGGAGCAGAGCAAAATCGAAGGGCAGATTAACGACTCAGAGCGCTTCGACTTCGGGTCTCGATACACTTTGCTACTCGACCCTCCGCTCAGCGCGATGAATCTTTTCCATTCCCATCTGCATCATAATGCATGGATGCCATTTGCTGATACAGCGTCCAGCGGGACCTGGCGTCGTGTTGCGCTTCCTTCATCAGTTTCTCGGCCCGCGCCTCGTCTATTTGTGTGAGCATCTTGTAGCGCGTCTCGTTGTACGCGTATTGTGAGACCGGGATGCTCGGCTCTTTGTTTTCGATGATGAGCGGATTCTTGCCCTCATGCGCCAGCCGCGGATCGTAGCGATAGATCGGCCACGCGCCGGACTGCACGGCGAGTTTCTGCTGTTGCAGGCCAAGTGCCATGTCATACCCGTGATTGATGCAGTGACTGTAGGCGATGATCAATGATGGCCCATCATAGGACTCGGCTTCAAGGAAGGCTTTGAGAGTCTGTTGGTCGTTGAATCCCATCGCAACCCGCGCCACATAAACATAACCATAGGCCATCGCAATCAGGCCGAGGTCTTTCTTCGGCAGGTCCTTGCCGGCCATGGCGAACTTCGCCACTGCAGCGCGCGGCGTGGACTTGCTGGCCTGCCCGCCCGTGTTGGAATAGACCTCGGTGTCGAGCACCAGCACGTTGACGTTGCGCCCCGAGGCCAGCACGTGATCGAGGCCACCATAACCGATGTCGTAGGCCCAGCCATCGCCGCCTATGATCCACACGGACTTCTTCACGAGGCTGTCCGCGATGCTGACCAAATCTTTGGCGCGTGCATCAGTATTCTTTTCCAGTTTTGTTTTCAATATTTTGACGCGCTCGCGTTGATCTTCAATGCCGGCCTCGGTGGATTGATCGGCGGTCAGAATCGCGTTGACCAGTTCCGTGCTCAATTCGTTTTCCAATTGTTTGAGCAGTTCGCGCGCGTATTCATTTTGTTTGTCGAGCGTCAGCCGCATGCCGAGGCCGAACTCGGCGTTGTCTTCGAACAGCGAGTTCGACCAGGCCGGGCCGCGCCCGTTCGAGTCAACTGCCCACGGCGTGGTGGGCAGGTTCCCGCCGTAGATGGAAGAACAGCCCGTTGCGTTCGCGACAATCGTCCGGTCCCCGAAAAGTTGCGAGACCAATTTCACATACGGCGTCTCGCCACATCCCTGGCACGCGCCGCTGAATTCGAACAACGGCCTCAGCAGTTGCGAATTCTTGATCGTGGACGGATTGATTAATTTGCGATCCAGATCGGGAATCTTCATGAAGAAGTCCCAATTCTTCGCTTCCTGTTCGCGCAGAGGCGGCTGCGGCGCCATGTTCAGCGCCTTGCGACCCGGTTGAGTCTTATCTTTCGCGGGGCACACATCCACGCACAATGTACATCCCGTACAATCTTCGGGCGCAACTTGAATCGTGTAGGCCATGCCGTTTGAAAACTCTTTGAACTTGGACGGCATGTGCTTGAACGTCGCGGGCGCCTCGGCCAGCAATTTTTCATCATAAATTTTTTGCCGGATCACCGCGTGCGGGCAGACCATCACGCATTTACCGCATTGAATGCATAAGTCCGATTCCCACACCGGGATGTCGAGCGTGAGATTACGCTTCTCCCATTGTGTCGTTGCCAGCGGGAATGTGCCATCCACGGGGAAGGCAGAGACGGGAATGTTATCGCCGTCGAAGTCAATCATCGGCGCGAGCACCTTGCGGACAAATTCCGGCGCTTCGCTCGGGACCGCGGAGCGGCGCGTGGTCTTCGACGTGATCGCGGCTGGAACCTTGACCTCATGCAGATTCTCGAGGGTTCGATCCACCGCATCGAAATTTTTCTTGACAACGGCCGCGCCGCGCTTGCCGTAGGTTTTCTCGATGGCGTGCTTGATTTCGGCAATGGCCTGTTCGCGCGGCAGGATGCCGCTGATGGCGAAGAAGGCGGTCTGCATGATGGTATTCATGCGCCCGCCCATGCCGGTCTTTTCGGCTACATCATAGCCGTTGATGATGTAGAACTTGAGTTTCTTCTCAAGGATGTCTTTCTGCACTTCGCGCGGCAGATGATCCCAGACTTCATCGGGACCATACAAACTGTTGAGAAGAAACACGCCGCCCGGCTTGGCATATTTGAGCATGTCCACACGCTCGAGGAAGGTGAATTGATGGCAGGCCACAAAACTGGCCTGGTTGGCTTCGATCAAATACGGCGCGCGAATGGGTTTCGGGCCGAAGCGCAGGTGTGAGAGAGTCACCGTGCCGGACTTCTTCGAGTCGTAATAGAAATAACCTTGCGCGAAGTTATCGGTCTCTTCGCCGATGATCTTGATGGAATTCTTGTTGGCGCCAACCGTGCCGTCCGAGCCGAGGCCGACGAACACACAACGCACGGTCTCTTCGGCTTCGATGGAGAAGGATGTATCCACATCGAGGCTGGTGTGCGACACGTCGTCGTTGATGCCGACGGTGAAATGGACTTTTGGGTCGGGCTTCTTCAATTCGTCCAGAGTGGCTTTGACCATGGCGGGTGTAAATTCTTTAGAAGATAAACCGTAACGTCCGCCGATGACCTTGATGTTCGAGCGTTGACCTTCGACCAAGGCATTGACCACATCCAGATACAATGGCTCGCCGGACGCGCCGGGTTCTTTCGTGCGATCCAGCACGGCGATGCCTTTGACCGAAGCGGGCAAGGCTTCAATGAAATGCTTGATGGAAAACGGGCGATACAACCTCACGCGCAGAACGCCGACCTTTTCGCCTTTGCTTGCCAAATAATTGGCCGTCTCTTCGGCTGTCTCGCCGCCCGAACCCATTATTATGATCACGCGCTCGGCCTGTGGATGGCCGACATAATCAAAGAGATGATATTGTCGCCCGGTGATCTTGGCGAACTTGTCCATCATTTCCTGGGTGATCCCGGGGGCGGCAAGGTAGTACGGATTTGCCGCTTCGCGCATCTGGAAGTAGACATCGGGATTCTGCGCGGAGCCGCGTAGCACGGGATGCTCCGGGGACAGGGCACGCGCCCGATGAGCGCGAATCAGGTCCTCGTCCACGAAAGAGCGGAGTTCTTCATCCGTCAGTTGAAAGATCTTGGTGACTTCATGCGAGGTGCGGAAGCCGTCGAAGAAATGCAGGAAGGGCACGCGGGCTTTGAGCGTGGCGGCCTGCGCGATGGCGGCGAAGTCCTGCGCCTCCTGCACGGAGCCGGAGGAGAGCAAAGCCCAACCCGTCTGGCGGACAGCCATCACATCCTGGTGGTCGCCGAAGATCGAGAGGGCATGCGCGGCGATGGCGCGCGCCGCCACATGGAAGACTGTGCTGGTGAGTTCGCCGGCAATCTTGTACATGTTGGGGATCATCAACAACAGACCCTGCGAGGCGGTGAAGGTGGTGGTCAGTGCGCCGGTTTGTAGCGCGCCGTGGACCGCGCCGGCCGCGCCGCCTTCGGATTGCATCTCGATCACCAGCGGGACCGTGCCCCATAGATTCTTTTTGCCTTTGGCCGACCATTCATCCGAAAACTCTCCCATGGCGGAAGAGGGCGTGATGGGATAAATGGCAATGACTTCGTTCAAACGGTGGGCAACCGAGGCGGTGGCTTCGTTGCCGTCAATCGTGATGACTGGATGCTTCATTCACTAACTCCTTGAGGGTGCGTCGCACCTGGTTTCATGGATTTTGTTTAGGCGGGGTTGCTGTCCGTTTCGCGGACTTGTCCTCTGCGTTTGGTGCGACGCACTTACTTTCTGTTTCAAGTGTATCCCCCAACATGGCAAGGCGTTAGTTATATATGACTTAATTCCCCGTGTGAGTTGTCACATTTCGGACAAGAATTGGATGAATTTGACAGGAAGATGAAAAAACTTGGGATCCCGTTTTCAATTTGATTCCAAATATTTATTGAAATGAGGCCTCGCCAGAAACAACGCGGCCAGTGATTTGGCATCCGGCACCTCGCCGCGCTGGGCCATTTCAATGGCTTTCTTTACTGGGATCTTTTCGATTTGCAGAAATTCATCCTCGTCCGCTTCAAGTGGGTTATGACTCAATTCCGTGGCGAGGAACACAGCCATGAACTCAGTGGAATAGCCGGGCGCAAGATAAAAATCGCCGATGCGTTCCAGTCTGCCGGCCGCCATGCCGGTCTCTTCGCGGATCTCGCGTCGCGCGCAATCTTCGTAAGGCTCGTTCCCATCGCGCGTGCCCGCGGGCAGTTCGAGCAGGTCTGTGCCCGCCGCGTGACGATATTGTCGGACGAATAATAAATTGCCCTGTTCGTCAATCGGCAGGAGGATGACCGACCCGCCGTGCTCAACGATGTCGAACTTCGTTTCGCGTCCATCGGGAGTCTTCAACCAGTCGCGGCGGATCTTGAAGGCGCGTCCCTGAAACAGCGGCTCGGATTTGATGAGTTCGAAAGATGCCATCTTATTCTTTCTCCTTCTCACCTTCGCGCTGAGCGGAGGGTCGAGTAGCAAAGCGTATCGAGACCCGAAGTCGAAGCGGGAGGGGCAGGGGTGAGGTCAAATAAGCCCAGGCATTTGCCTGGGCTTTTCTTTCAAGCGATCTATCTTTATGGAATGCTCAATAACTGTCCGGAAGTCAACGTGGCGGAGAGCGAAATGTTGTTTTGTTTGGCAATTGACTCTGGGAACACATCGCCATACCAACAAGCCACGGCATACACTGTGTTGTACGCGCCGAGGTCCGCCGTTACGCCCACAGTGAAGGTGCCGGGATGAGAATGCCAGGCGCGCGCCGCCGGGAATGGATTGCCTGTTTGAGGGATTCGCAACACCAGTCCCGGTTGAACGATCTGGCTGTCCACGAGTCCATTCAGCGTAGCGAGTTCATCCGGATTCACGTTGAAGCGACGGGCCACACAGAAAGGCCATTCGCCTTGTTGCAATGTATAAGATGCGGGTCGTGCAGTGGAGATTGTCGGAACAACCACCGAGGGTGTAATCGTGGTCGCGCCGGGGATGACAGTCACAGGCGCGGGAGTCGTTGCCACTGTGGTCACCGGGAATCCAACGGTTGGGGTTGCGGGTGTGCCGGTCTGCGGAGTGATCGCCGTGCCCGCGGAAGATGTGGAAGTGATCGCGTCGGGCGTGCCCGGCGTTCCACTGCTGGCCGCCGCGGTCTGTGCGCTGGCGGTCTCCTGGCCGAACGCGACGACCGTGTCTATCGAGAGAGCAGAATTTGGAAACGGTGAGACGAACAATCCCGTCGGGATGAGCGTCGGTGTGGCCGCGGGCGCTTGAGAATATCTGAGATCGCAGGCCGAAAGAAATAGTGCAAGCGCCACCAATGCCGCCAACACGCTTGTCTTTTTATGAGTCATATGCTCTCCTCTTTCCATTCAATATTGAGGGATGGTAGCATATCCCGTTTAAAGCGTCAAGCCGCGCACGCGGATTATTGACCGCATCCAAATTGACTCAATATGCCGGATGCAAAACTCTGCGCCTCATTCGGACCCTCCAACTGCACCCGTTTCCAAAGCGCGCACAACCCTTTATGCGTTTTCGGTGCCTCGTTCCACGTCTGACGCGTGATCTGCTCCGCGGTTTTCAGGTCATTGGTGTGAGCAAAGGCCTCGATGAATGGAAACCATTCGAATGGATTCTGCGCCGAGAGATTCTTCCGTGCGGTTTCATGGCCCAACTCCGCGGCTTTTTGCCAATCTCCGGTTTGCCGCGCGAGATCAGCCTTTTCATAGAAGTAACACCATGTATGATCGGGCTCTTTGCTGAATGGCGGGCTGGGCAACGTGACCGATGGCGCGTCTGTGAGAATGCGCGAGGGATCAGAGAGCGGGATGGATGCAGGAAGCAGATCTGGAAAGTTTCCATAGACTCCCGCATCTTTGTAAGCCGGGTCGAACACATGCAGGCATTCATTTGCCGGGGCGTTGATCACAATGGCCTGCGAGGTGCTACTGTGAAACGTCAGCGTGCGATAAGGCAATTGAATCGCGGTGCCCGGCTTGAGGTCCGGGATGGTTGCGCCGCCGAGACGCTCGACCAGATAAAGCATCGCGTACGGCAAGTCCGGCGGTTGGATGTCGCGCGCATACATCCAATTGATCGGCGCGGTGAACGAAAGGTCGGTCTCGTAATCAATCGGAACGTAATCGGTCAGGATGACCGTGTTCGGCTTGAGCGCGGGGATGCGCCACGCCATCTGCCAGTAGATTTCCTGTTGGCGTTGCCAGTCGCGGCGGAAGATGTTGGCGTTGAAGAATTGTTGACCGATACCGAGCGCGATCAGCAGAGCAAACACATACGTCTTGGCGCGTGGATTACGGATGATTAACTCGATCAGTCCTGCGATGAACAGAATGGCGCCGAGCATCATCGAAACCATGAAACGATCGAAACTGGATTGAAGCGTGAGCGGAAGCCCCGCCGCGAAGGACGGGATGCGGCCCAGCAAAATGCCGATGAGGCCGATGACAATCGCGGGGAGGACGAAGCCCCTCTCCGCCCCCCCCCATTTTCTCTGAAAATGAGGGGAACGCTCCGAAAGGGCGAGGGGGGCCAGGGGTGAGGGTGAAAGGTCGAGACTGAGAAAGTAAAAAGCAAGAAGTAGAAAAGCGATGAAGATCAAAACGAGAGTGAGCAGGCTGGTCGGCGTTGTGATGGACCGCGAAATTAATACAAGCACTTGTGCCCAGATGTAGAGTCCCGCTTTCCAAAGCGCGTCGCCAAACGCGACGATCGCATCCATCATGGATGGGGTTTGTTGCGCGGCGGTTACTCCATAAGAGATGTACGCGCCGGATTTGTAATAGTAATCCAGCCATAAAACATTCGAAAACCACACGAGTAAATACGGCCACCAGCGTTTCATTGTTTGAATGAGGCGCGGCCAAAACCCTTTTGTTTCTTCAGCAACGATGACCCAGATAAATAGGAAACGAAGCGGTTCAATTGTGAGGAAGTATTCGGTGGGGAAGACTCCGAGAATGAGGAAGAGAAGCGCGAGAATTGTGTTGACAGTAGATTTTTGGGGGTTGCGCATGGCTCGCGCTGTGTATCCGAATGAAAGCAGATAAAAGATGAAAGGAATCCATTCCTGATTGATATGAGTCAGCGCCACCCAGTGCTGACTGTAACCGGGAAATACAAGAAACAAGGAAGATGCGATCTGTGTTTCGCGTTTGTGATTCGGCCAGATTTTATCCAGCATGAACCATGCACAAAGCGCTGAGACGAATCGAATTACCAGCGCGAAGATTTGCCACAAAAGCGGATTCGGTGGAATCAAACTTGTGGTGACGAAAAAGATCGGTCCCAGGAAAGGGCGGAAACCGCGAAAGGCCGGAATGAATTCGGCAGGCCCAAGGAATTTCGCGATCCAGGCGAAAGGCCAATCGTCCCAGTAAAAGCCGGTGAGCGGGAGCAGGAGTCCATACGCGAGGATGGTTGTCATCGCAAACGCGACGGGAACGCTCTTTGTGTTGAAGCGGATGGATTTCATGATAAATCAATTATAAAAGCAATCTCCGTGATGGGCGCGGAGATTGCTTTGCGGCGGGTTTCGATACGACAGGAAAACACCGTCTCTCAACCGACGCCACTTGGAACGAGATGAATTATTTCACGCGAATCAGTCTCGGCTTGCCATTCTCCACTTTGAAGGCCGCGCCGATTGAGGCTTTGTCATTCCGCTTCAAGACCGTCTCCAGTAACCACCATTCGACTTCGACGCGCTCCGGCGTTACATCCACAGCGTTGTAACCATGACTGTCGAGGTCAACGTATTTCATGTGATCGAAGGCCTGCATCAGTTCCTGCTCGAACGGAATTGATCTGGTGCGCGGTGACCATTTCATTTTGTCGTCGAAATTTTGCGAAGTGAGACTGGTGTTGATGAATTCCACCGCCACAGGTTCTTCATCCAAGTTAAATGGATCGACGCGCAGTTCGAGCGCCATGCAAACATGAATGTCGCCGCTCAACACAACCACATTGCGCTCGTGATGATCACGTAAATGGCGGAAGAGCATATCGCGCTCGGCGGGGTAGCCGTCCCATTGATCGTAATCGGGGCCGTTGCCGTCTGCGTTGATGAGTTTGGTTTTCAACAGCGCAGGCTTGACTGAATCAGGCAAATCCTTTTTCCACGTTGTGCCCAGCACGGACGGATTGCCAAGAATGCGCCATCTCGCTTTGCATGAGTCCAATTCGTCGAATAACCATTCACGTTGCGCCAGCCCCAGCTCGGTGCGATTTGGATCGTTCATCTCCGGCGGCGGGACCGGTTGATCGCGATGGATGCGTGTGTTGAGCAGGAAGAGATCAGCCAACTGACCCAATCGAATCGTTCGATAGACACGTAAATGATCGTTCGGGTCGGGACGACGGACGGGGAGCCATTCCCAGCGCGCCCTCAACGCTGACGCCACACGCGCAGACCACGGGTCGTCGCGATCTTCTTTGTGTTCGTCCGCGCCGCCGCGCCAGGCTCCATCTGCGAACTCGTGGTCGTCCACAGTGGCGATGATCGGAAGCGAGGCGTGCATGGCCTGCACATCGGGGTCGCGGTGATATTGGTTGTAGCGCGTGCGATAATCTTCCAGAGTCTTGCATTCGTGAAGCGGCTCGAACGGACGGCCAATGTCCGCGCCGGGGGTCTGGCCTGCAGGCGGAACGTTGGCGGCTTCGTAGATGTAATCTCCAAGATGGAGTAAAAAATCAAGATCGTCGCGTTTGGCGATGGAAGCGTACGCGTTGAAGAAACCCGCATTGAACTTGGCGCACGAGACTTGGGCGAAGCGAAGATGAGTCACACTGTTGGGCGGCAGAGTCTTCGTGCGGCCTGTTGGTGAGGTCTGGCCGAGGGCGTGGAAACGATAAAAGTAACGCGTCCCCGCTTGAAGTCCCGAAGGATCGACGCGGGCGGAGGAATCATCTTCGGCGCGCGCGGTCGTCTTGCCCGATCCGACGATATGTTTAAAATCCGAATCCGTTGCAATTTCCCAGGTCAATTCCATCGAATCTTGATTTGGAACGGTGAGGCGCGTCCAAAGAATCACGCGGTCTTGAAGCGGATCACCGCTGGCAACGCCGTGTTGAAAAATGTTCTCCATCATCTCTCTCCTCGATAAAAGTTGGCGAGATTGTACCTGATGAATTAAAGAAACAGTCCCCAACTTTCGGGGGACTATCAGTACACTCAGGCAATGACCAGCGCGTGAATCATGCTAGAATAACCGAGTTCGTCGGCTTTATCGTTGTTGTTATCGCAGGTCTTATTGGATGAATTGCCCACATTGCCAGACGGCCAACCCGGAGAGCGCGAAATTCTGCATGAATTGCGGAACGCCTCTTGGCACGGCGAAAAGCGGGGAAGCGAAATCACGATTTCTGGATCAATACCTTCCACGAAACGATAAAGAAGCCGAAGCGAATCGAAGCGGAGCGCGCCCCACCGTCGAACGGATTGGTGAGGGCCTCCGCGAGATCGGACTCCGCGATTCGTTTTTGAGCCGGTCCCCGGTCCAGGCTTGATGCGGCGATGAGTCGAATGCAAAAACTCGCGTCCTTGTTGAAGGTCCGTCCCGAAGAAGGAAGTCTGGTCCTGCTCGTCGGGATTTTGTTCATGTGCATTCAAGCCGGGCAGGGCATGGGCGACAACGCCGCCTCGGCGTTGTTCTTCCTGCGCTTTGGCGTGGACTTTTTGCCGTACATGTATTTGATTCTCGGCGCGACGACGTTGGTCGTCACGCTTGCTTATTCTGCCGGGCTGGGACGATTCGAACGAAGCCGCTTCTTTCAAGCATTGATTATCAGTCTGATCGTTATTCTTTTGGTCGAACGCATCGCGCTGACCAAACCATTTTCGCTTTTGTACCCGATCTTGTGGCTGACCGTTAGTTGCATGGGTATGATCTTCGGAACGCTCTCGTGGAATCTTGCAGGCGCCGTGTGCGACACGCGGCAGGCCAAGCGATTGTTTCCGCTGTTTGCCAGCGCGGGCATCCTTGGCAGCGTGATCGGAAATTCGATCACAGGTCTGATTGCGAAGCAACTTGGCACGGATAATTTGTTGATCTTTTATGCGTGTCTGCTTGGTCTCGTGTTTATTTTGACACGTCTCATCGCTAAAAAATATTTTCGTCCTGTGAAGTCCGCTGAGGACAGATCGAGTTTTGGGGATGATTTGCGCGCCGGCTTCGACTTTGTGCGCGGTTCGGCGTTGATGAAACTGGTCGCGTATGCTTCGATCTTGTTTTCGATTTTATATTTTGCAATTGCTTTTCCATTCAACAAAGTAGTGACTGCTTCTTTCCCAGATGAGGCCAGCGTGGCGGGCTTTCTCGGTCTGTTCAACGGAATCGCAACTGCGGTCACGTTCATAGTGTCTTTGCTGTTAGCCAATCGCGTCTACGCGCGGCTGGGTGTGGTCAATAGTGTGTTGCTGTTGCCGATTGTTTACTTCATCGGCTTTATTGTTTTTGCGAATCAATTTTCCTTGAACGGCGCGGTGATCGCGCGCTTTTCACAGTGGGTCTTTCTGGCGGGCGTTGCAGATTCGGCGTGGAACGCGCTCTTCAACGTTGTCCCTTCGCAGCGACGCGGGCAGGTGCAGGCGTTCAATAATGGCGTCCCATCGCAGGTCGGTGTGGCGCTTTCGGGCGTGCTGTTGATTCTCGGTGAAAGAGTTCTGACGACTCCGCAAATTTTTTGGATGGGCATGGCTGTGGCTTTACTTTGCGGCTTCATTGTCTGGCGGATGCGCGCCGCGTATGGTGATGCTTTGATCCAGGCCTTGCGCGCAGGCCGTTTCGAAGTGTTCAGTTCAGATGCAACTGCCTTCGCCGGTTTGCAGGGCGACGCGGCCGCGTTGAATGTAGTGACGCGCGCGTTGAAGGACTCAAAACCGACAACCAGACGTTTGGCCGCGGAGATTCTCGGACGAATGAAGAACGCGTCGGCCATCCCTGCGCTCACGCATCAGCTCTCGGACCCCGAAGCGGGCGTGCGCGCCGCGGCCCTTCACTCCCTCGGAGAGTTGCGCGCCGCCTCCGCCTGCGATTTGATCCTCAACTCTCTAAATGACTCGGATGAAGAAGCGCGGCGGCAGGCTTTGACTTCTCTGGCTCAACTCGAACCAGAAGCCTCTCCAACCTTGCTCGCGAAATTGGAAACACTCCTGAACGATCCTTCGATTCCCATCCGAACACAGGCCGCGGCCTGTCTCGCGAAACTCGGCCAAAGCGAGAAAGCCGCGACGAGTCTGATGAAATGGTTGCAAGACGGCGATCCTGCTCTGCGCGTCGCGGCGTTGGATACAGTTGGTCGGATTGCAACTTATTTGAATGGCAAGTTCGAATCTGCGCCTGTTTTGTCCGCGCTTCACGATGACTCGGTCTTGATTCGTCAGGCCGCCTGCCGCGCGCTGACAAGTTTCAAAGACGAGGCTTCAGCGAAAGCGCTCGTGGCGCGCTTGTATGACTCAGACGCCGCGGTTCGAAGCGCGGCGGCAGAATCGTTGCATCAGCGCGGAGCGGAAACTGCTCCGCTCATCATGGAGGTGCTCGACTCCAAAGACGCCTCCGCCTGTGACGCGGCATTGGATGCTCTCGCTCCCGCCGACGCACGGACCTTTGAACGGCTTCGGCTGTTCGCAGGCGAAGAAATTGCACGGCTTCGCACATTGCGGTCGCACATCATCAGCCTGCCGAAAGAAGGCCGCGCGCTGACTCTCCTGCGCGAGACTTTGCAAAACAGGGTGCGCGTGTGTGAGAAGCGTTTGCTCAAGATCATTGGCTTGCTCAGCAATCCGCGCGCCATGGAGTTGGTTCGCAAGAGCATGGAGGGTGGCGATGCCGAAGCGCGCGCTTCGGCCCTCGAGGCGCTCGAAACGCTGGGCGATAAAACGCTGGCGCGCGACATCGTCTCCCTTTTGGAAGAAGAGCCGGAACGTTTGGCAATGTCCATTGTGATGGAAAAGGTTTTGGATAGCAAGGATCGCTGGACGCGCGCGCTGGCGATTCGCGCGATTCAAGAGCTCGGCGTGAAAGAATTCAATTCGCAGCTGGCCGCTTTCGGGTCCGACCCCGATGCGCTTATCCGCGAATCCGCGACCGAAGCGTTGATCCAATTTGACGAGGTGAGTCCCATGGAAACATTGCAAACCGTCTCGATGATTGAACGCGTTCTGCTTCTTCGCGAAGTTCCCATCTTCGCCGATCTCTTGCCTGAAGATTTGGAACAGATTGCGAAGATCGCCCGTGAACAGTGGCATCCGAATGGCACAGTGCTTTTTCACGAGGGCGAAGAGGCCAATCTAATGTTTATTATCGTGGACGGCCAGGTTCGGGTTCTGCGTACCGCGGACGGGAAGGAACAGGTGCTCGCTCAACGCGGACCCGGCGACTTTGTGGGCGAGATGGCGATCATCGAATCCGCGCCGCGCTCCGCGACCCTGGTCACGCAAGGCGACGTGCGCCTGCTGGCCATCGAGGGGGAAACGTTCAAAGGGATTCTGCGCGAGCGGCCCGAAGTTTCACTGGCTGTGTTGAAGAGCCTGTCGCGCCGATTGAGGGAAATGGTCAGTGAGAGAGGATCGTGATCGTATCTCGTGATCACTCGTCTTCCTCTTTCTGTTTTCCATAGACTCTGGCAACTGCCGCTTCGATTTCTTTTTCAGAGTGTCTTTCACAAGCCACCAGCGCGCGATGCGCGTTGGGCACGCGCCTGCCGCCGGCGCTCATCACTTTGCAATCAATGAATTTTCCGCTCGCGTCATACACCACGTAAAGTTCATAGAGTTTTCCGCACACGATGCATCCGTGCATTTCGCCGCGGGTATGGTTTTCAGACATGTTCGGCCTCCATATTTCTAAACTTTCATAACTATACAACGATTCCATGGAATTTTCATTCGTTGATTTTTGCTTATTTGAGTAAAATGGGGGACATTCGATCATGAAAAGAGTTCATCGTGCGTTCGCGATTCCGCGTTTCTAACGTTTTTCTATTGGTGCTTCTGCTATCTTTTGCTCCTCTCACTCTTGGGCTGGGCTTGCCGAGGGGATTCGATCAGACGGGGGATACTGCAACTCCGAGCGCGGTTGATGCGAGCACGCCAACCAACGTTCCCACCGATACCCTTGCTCCCACCGATACTCTCCCACCGACTGAGACCGGTGTCCCTACTTTCACACCGACATTTGCACTCGCTGACACTTTCACGCCGACATTCGCAACCACAGACACTCTTACGCCTTTCGTTACAGAGACGAAGACACCCTATCTCCTCGGCTGGACCCCTCCGCCTCCGCCCCAGATACCTTCTTTAAAAGGAAATTTTTCTCCCGATCAGGTTCTTGTCACTCTAAAAGAATCTGCGACATACGATGACATCGCCGCATGCCTGCAGTTCATTCCGTTCAGCGTTGATTCGAAGATTCCTGAATTACGAGTATACGTGTTGGACATACCAAGCGGGGAAGTGGCGGAGGCCATTGGCTACCTGAGGGGGTGTGATGGGATCAAGAAGGCTGATCCAAACTACATCGTGGAAATGACAGATGTGTATCCGAACGATCCGGGATTTGGATATCAATACGGCCTGATCAACATCCGCGCGCCGCAGGGCTGGCAGATCAATCGCGGCTCGGCGGGAGTCACGATTGCGATTGTGGATACCGGCATCGAGATGTCGCACCCCGACCTCGCGCCGAAACTTGTGGCCGGATACGATTTCGTCAACAACGATTCCAATCCGAACGATGATAACGGTCATGGCACACACGTGGCCGGCATCGCGGCCGCCTCGACCAATAACGGCGTCGGCGTGGCCGGAGTTTCGTGGGGCGCGCGCCTGATGCCGGTCAAGGTACTGGATGCGTTTGGCAACGGCACATATTCGAACGTCGCGCAGGGAATCATCTGGGCCACCGATCACGGCGCGCAGGTCATCAATCTAAGTTTGGGCGGCAGTAGTCCGAATTCTGTTTTGCAAAACGCGGTGGACTATGCTTATTCGCGAGGCGTTGTTTTGGTAGCGGCCACCGGCAACTCGGGCAGTAACTTTGTTTTGTATCCCGCGCATTATCCGAATGTGATCGCGGTCGCCGCCACGGATGCAACCAACACGCGCGCTGGATTTTCCAACTATGGCCCGGAGGTGAGTCTCTCCGCGCCGGGTGTTACGATTTATTCGACTCAATACGGCGGATACGGCTATCGCAACGGGACCTCGATGGCGGCTCCCTTTGTATCGGGTTTGGCCGCCCTCCTGCGCGGGATACCGGGCAACGCGGTCGGGCCGGATCAAATTGCGTGGGAGATGGAAAGTACGGCCCTGGATTTGGGGATACCCGGACCGGATCAATATTATGGTTACGGTCTCATTCAAATGGACGCGGCCATCAATCTGATTCCGCCGAAATCAAATACTGGTTCTGGGTCGTCTCCATATTATCCGCCCGGCGGGTTGATTATCACCCCGACCTTCACTCCGACTCCGACCTGGACGCCGACGTTTCTTTCCACTCTTACTGAGACACCGACTCAGACTCCGACCACAACGGCCACGCAGACCCAAATCGGCGCGATGACCGAGACTCCTGAAGTCACGGCGTTGGAAACGCCCGCGCGGGGAAAGCCATTTGCAATCAGCGATTGGTATCTTCCGTGTTGCGGCATCTTTCTGATCCTGCTGGCTGTTCTTGTGGTTTGGCTCTCGCGCCGCAAGCCGCGCCATACCTATCACGGGCTGGCGAAGAGTCGATTGGCGAGGTTGTAGAAAATAAGGTGGCTTTTTTCTATGTCTGTATTACTGGCGCGTCAGAAGTTACAACACGAACGGGGAATACAGCACTTGGTCTACCGCCTGGTACTTCAGGATATTGTATTGATAAAAAAACTCCCTTGGAGGTCTCTCTTCAAGGGAGTGATGGTAAGTCTCTACGGCTTTGGTGCATGAAAGGGTAAGGAGTGGCGCGAGACGTATAATCTCGGGTTATGCCTAACCTAAACAAGAAAATACGCTCGCGCCGGAAATCATTATACCGTGTCAAGAACTGGCCTG